>Ga0310828_1001837_pt1 | contig 11038 bp, 13 predicted proteins | sample WT_ome_3_FD_202242 | JGI IMG/M metagenome (GOLD analysis project Ga0310828, IMG submission 202242) | Sorghum-adapted microbial communities enriched on wild type (WT) sorghum from Joint BioEnergy Institute, Emeryville, California, United... ... | reverse complement strand
TTGAACTGCCGCCCTGGTTGGTGTTCTCAAGCAGTGCTTTTATTGTCCCGTCGCTTTCATAGAGCAATTCAAGCAGCGGTTTACTGGGGGCCGGGGGAGCTTGAAAAATCTGGCCGATAGCCGTCGTATGGGACAATCGGGTCACTTTCTCCCTGATTGACAAAATGTTGCTCCCGCTGGCCGGCCATCCCCTGGTTACTTCACGCAATTCGGTACGCGGATGCTTGGAACCGGGGGAGGTGACGCCGGTTTCGGGATCCATGAATGTCATGGCTCCATCCGATTGATCGGTATAGAAGTAGAGATCCTGATAACCATCAGCACCCTGCAACCGGCTGGATGGAATGGTTGTGAATCTGGAGCCGCTCGGTAACTGAAGCTCCCATTTGGAAAGATCGAAATTTCCCCCCGGAGCGGCTTTCGGGTTTAGCGTCCGGGATAAAGCCGCGGGGGTGGAGGGGTTGTTTTCACCCGGTTGCTGAAGGCTGCAGGAAATTGTTAGCGCAGCCAGAAGTGGAATAACGGTTAAGAGGCAGATCATCCTGCGGCTCCGGCGGTTCATTTTTGCATGATTCTCCTTATGCATTGTTCCTGGATTTACCTCATTATAGCAGAGCTGAAACCCTGCAGGAATGACCGGGTTTGCTTGTATAAGCTTATTTGCGGCTATAATATGCCAAATGTATGATGAATGTTTTATATATCCTTTAAGATTCAATGAAACCCTTTATTTTTTCGGCCCGGAGAACATGATGATTGCATAACCTTTTTTTCCCCTCACTCGCTTTCCCCTGGGGAAAGCTTTTTTTCGCCCGAAGACCGGCATGTCCATAAGGAGATAAGAGCGGCTTGTTCGCATAAACGGTCCGTCCCCGAATATATTTTAATTTATGGAAACTATAGACGATGGGGATGACGACCATGCCGAAACAATCCTTTGTGCAGGGCACCGTAATTTTGACTGTTTCGTCCCTGATTACCCGGATTCTGGGCTTTGCTTCGGGCATTCTGATGGCCCGCTTGCTGGGGCCGGAAGGAATGGGCCTCATGATGATGGCTCATCCGCTGATTCCGCTTCTCATCACCTTGACCGAAATGGGACTGCCGGTCGCGATTTCCAAGCTGGTGGCCGAGGCCGAAGCGCAGGGCAACGTCTGGAAAGTAAGGCGGATTCTTCACGTCTCCCTGGCCATCACCGGAACCTTGAGTGTAGTGCTGACTTTGGGCTCCCTTCTTGGGGCGAAGCTGATCGCCGCCTGGCTTTTGCCCGATCCGCGGGCTTATTATGCCATGCTGGCCCTGACTCCCATTGCTCCCATCATCGCCGTATCCTCTGTGTTGAAGGGGTATTTCCGGGGCAAACAAAATATGAAGCCCCTCGCTTATTCCGACATCGTCGAGCATATCGTGCGCATTCCGCTGATTCTTGCATTGATCCAGCTTTTGCTGCCCATGGGGGTTGAATATGCCGTCGCAGGGGCCATGGTCTGCTCGGTGCTCGGGGAAGGCTCGTCGCTGCTGTATCTGATCGTTCAATACCGCCGCAATCGCGAGAGGCAGGACATGCCGGAGGCGGCAAAGCCCCCGCGCGCCGGGGACCGGAAGACGCTGCGGGAGCTTCTGGAGATCGGACTTCCGACCACCGGACAGGGGCTGATCCTTTCCTTTTACAGCGCCCTCCAGCCGCTGCTGGTGATGAAAAGCCTGGAGCTGGCCGGCGTCGACACCGCCGAGGCAACGAAGCAATTCGGTTTGCTTACGGGATATGCGTTCCCGCTGCTCTTCTTTCCGGGGTTCATCCTTCATTCCCTCTCTACGGCACTGATTCCGGCGATCAGCGAAGCCAGCGCGGGACGCGACGTGCCAATGGTCCATCAGCGGCTGGATCAGGCCATGCGCATTGCCTTCATGATTGGAGCGCCGGGAACCATGATCCTCTACGGCTGGGCGGTTCCGCTGACTACGGTCATTTTTCATTCACCCGAAGCGGGGCATTTGCTGGAACTGCTGGCGCCGATTTTTTTCCTGCAATATTTCGAAACCCCGCTTGGCGCCATTATGCTTGGTCTGGGCCGGGTCAATACGGCCATGTGGAACTTCATCGCTTCTACGATTCTGAAAGCGGCGGCCATCTTTGTGTTCGGCTCGCACATGGGAATTTATGGCGTGGTGCTCGGGATTAACGCAGGAATCTGCCTTCTGACCTTTCTCAATTTTTTCACCATTTCCAGTGCAGTAGGATTTTTTCTGGACATGCGGAGGCTTTGGAAGACCATCGTCGGATTGCTGACGATGTTTGTCTGCGGCAAATATTTGTTTCTGTTCCTGGCCAAAACCGGATTCCCGCTGATCTGGAGCGTTCTCGGCTCCATCGCGGCCGCCCTGGTCATTTACGCGGTCACGCTCTACTGCCTGATGGAATCGGATTTTTCCCGGATGTTCCGCGGGAAGGCGAACAACCGGATCGGATAAGCGGCAGCGCTGCCGGCATTTAACGCGTCCCGGCCGTTTTGTTTCGTTCAGACAAAGACTTGATTTTTCCTTTTTTGCTCATTTTCACGTAATATTTACCATCGTTTCCCTTAAGCAGCTGGAAATTCATGATTTTCATCACCCGGGTGTAAAACACCGCCATCACCTCCATGACTCCCATTGTATGCTTTGCCCGAAATGTCCCATACCCGGCGGCCGGGCCGCTTGCAGAAATTTTCCTTTTTGGGTATCGTAGGAACAAAGGTGCGCGGCGAAAACGGCCGAAGGGAGTCGATGCAGATGTGGAAGAAGGCAGGAATTCTCGCAGCCGGGATTGCAATCATGCTTGCCGTTTGGCTCGGATTGTGGATGACGGCGGCTGTCTTTTGGGGGAAGACAATATCCATGGGCATATTTGTCGTCGGTTTTTTTTCTTTTCCAATGGCGGTGCGGTTGTGGATCGGGGCCGTTTTTCGAAAAAAAGAGAAGGAAGATGCCGCCGGTTAACGTCAAGGCGGCATTTTCCGCAAAAATTCCGTCCATGCGAATGGATCGGACATTCCTCTGCTTCCATATCCTGTAGTAAGGGATGGTAAGGAGGAGAGAGGATGGGCTTCCTGAAGAGCATCGACTGGCAGCTTGCGGGGTTTGTGGCGGGATCGCTGGTCCAGGAATATTTAGGCATGCGCCTGCCCCGGATTTATTACTTCCGGGTGTATTGAGAACGGCGGGCCCCGGAAGGTGTAAAACGCCCCGCCCTGGATTATACTGTAGGAAAGGCGTTTTGGGGGTGCATGCATAGGAATGGGACCGAAATTGCTTATCGGAGTCGGCCTTTTTCTCGTCGTCGCCGGTATCATCTGGTGGGCAACGGGGCGTTTTCTGCCGTGGGGGCGTCTGCCCGGAGATATTGTGGTGGACAAAGGACAGACCCGCTTTTACTTTCCGATTGTAACCTGCCTTGTCATCAGCATACTGGGATCGCTCCTTTTGTCGCTGTTCCGCTTTTTCAATCGATAAGCCCCGACCGCCGCGGCGTCCAGGAACTGCGGCGGTTTTTTCATGGAAAAAGCTCTGATCCGGTCCAATGGCCGGACAGGCTTCGGGAGTTTACGGGAGGTTGGTCGGAATGCTCCGGATTCTTGGCGAAATATTCGTTATTCAGATCGTTTATGTGAGCGCGATGACACTGCGCATGATTCTGGTTCTGAAGGGCCGGCGCTATTTGGCGGCCGCCATCAGCGCGTTGGAAATCGTTATCTATGTACTGGGATTGAATCTCGTTTTGCAGCACCTGGGACATGCCCTCAGCCTGGTTGTCTATGCGGCCGGTTATGCGGCAGGGATCCTGGCCGGATCGTGGATCGAAGAGAAGATCGCCCTGGGGTACGTCACATTGAAAGTAATCACCAACGATGCCCGCGGCAGTATGGCAGAGGATCTTCGCCGGAACGGGTACGGGGTTACCTCGTGGATCGGATACGGGCGCGACGGCGAGCGCCTGGTGCTGGAAGTGCTGGCAAAGCGGAACAGCCAGAAGAGATTATACCGTACGATTCTGGCTATCGACCCGAAAGCTTTTGTGGTAACGCTGGAGCCCAAACAGCTGCATGGGGGATTTTGGGTAAGAAATCGGCGGAAATGACCTCCCTATGCGAAAAAGATTTTAAATTTTCAGATTAATTCCCGAGCATCCCGGAGAATCCGGGAAGTTTCGGGAGGATGCGTAAGGATGGGAAGAGTGATTTCCGCCTACCCATTGATTTCCATAGATATTCCCAATTACAAAAGGATACGGCAATTGTATACAGATGTAAACTTTGTTACGATATTCATCGTAGAATTATTTTTATCAGAAAATTTAAATTTTTTGGGACACAGCTTCCCGTAAACGGTGATGGGAATGAGAACTCCAGGTTTTGAGGCGGAACCGTACCTTCGGGAATTCGAATCGTACCTGAAGTCGCGGAACAAGGAAGAAAGCACGATCAAGCTGTACTTGACGGAAATCCGGCAGTTCTGCGGCTGGCTATGCAAACGGGAGAAGACACTGCTTGCGGCAACCCAGAAGGATTTGCTTTCCGTACGGGACGAGATGTATGAAAGTGGAATGAAACCGTCTACAATCAATAAAACGATGTCCGTACTCAGTTCTTTTTTCAAATGGGCCAAAGAACAGAACTATGTGGCCTGCAACTTTGCAGAGCATGTCCGCTTTCTCGAGCCGAAGAAGCAGCAGCCGCCCCGCTGGCTGAGCCGGGAGGAGGAAGAACGGCTGCTGGAGTACGCGGCAAAGGAAAGAAATCCGTTCAAAAGAACGCGCAACGAGGCTCTGATCTACGTCATGCTTTACGCCGGTTTGCGTGTGGACGAAGTTTCGCAACTGCGGTTGGATTCTCTTCAAGGTCACGAACTGGTTGTCTTTGACAACGGGGAGGAAGCGAGAAGAGTTCCGATAAATGAAAACACCCGGAGCAAGCTGGAGGCTTGGCTGCAGGAACGGTCTCTGCCCGGCAAATCCGGGTATTCCGACAGCCCTTATCTGTTTGTAACCGAAAGGTCCGGCTGCATGCAGCCCAGATCCATCCAGTTCGTCGTGGAGGGACTCAGCGAGAAGCTGGGATTTCCCGTCTGGGGTCAGATTTTGCGGCATACCTACTGCCGCAAGATGGCTGAACAGGGGTTGCCGGTGGAGGAAGTCCGCCGGCGGGCCGGACACAAATCTGTGATGACCACCTGGCAGTATTTCGACCATGAATCCGGGTCATTCCAGGGAAAGGGGGACGTTTTGTCAGCAGATTCAGAGGCAAGGTGAGAGATTCCACCAGGAAAAAGGGGTTTGAGCAATGATTACGTTTCAAGGGGTTAACAAAAAGTATGATGACGGTTACCATGCGCTGAAGGATCTTCATCTGGAGTTCAAAAAAGGCGAAATCAGCGTGCTGATCGGGCCGAGCGGCTGCGGTAAAACGACGACGATGAAGCTGATCAACCGTCTGATCCAGCCTTCATCCGGCAAGATCGAAATTGATGGCAGGGATATCCTGTCGCTGGATCCGGTGGAGCTCCGCCGGAAAATCGGGTATGTGATTCAAAATATCGGTCTCTTCCCGCACATGACGATCGCCAAAAACGTCGGGGTGGTGCCAAGATTGCAGAAATGGGAGAAGTCGAGAATTGATGCCCGTGTCAAAGAATTGCTGGATCTGGTTGGACTTCCTGCGGAAACGTACGCGGACCGGTATCCTGCCGAACTGAGCGGGGGACAGCAGCAGCGGATTGGTGTGATCCGGGCCCTTGCCGCCGACCCCGACATAATTCTTATGGATGAGCCGTTCAGCGCGCTCGATCCGATCAGCCGGGAACAGCTGCAGGACGAACTGATCCGGCTGCAGCAGGAGCTTCACAAAACGATCGTGTTCGTAACGCATGATATGGATGAAGCGATCAAAATCGCCGATACGATCATTCTGATGAAAGACGGGGAAGTCGTTCAGGTCGGCAGCCCGGAGCAAGTTTTGCGCCATCCCGCCAATGATTTCGTGCGCAGCTTTATCGGCCCCAAGAGGCTAAGACAAGGGGGAATGGAACAGCCCACAGTGGACGATGTGATGGTCGATCAGCCGGCGACGGCTTATCCCACCCGCGGCCTCGCCGAGGCCATTAAGATGATGGAACGCAGACGCGTCGATTCGCTGCTCGTTGTCGATCGGGAGAAACGGCTTCAGGGTACGGTTTCCATTTATCAGGTATTAGATCAGTACGGGGAGGAGAACAAGACGGTGGCGGATGTGATGAAGCCGGTACGGCATACGGTCCGTTCGGGAACCCCGTTATCGGTGGCGCTGAATCTGATGAGCGAGCACCATCTACCGAATCTGGCCGTCACCGGAGAGGACGGCCGGTTTCTGGGACTGATTACCCGGGGCAGTGTTGTGCGTCATATGGCGGAAGTGTATCCGTCCGGAATCGAGCGCGATGCTTCCCTGGCGGCGGAGGAGGCGGCAGCCCATGGTACAGGCTGAATTGTCCATCCCTTATGTCGATTTTCTGAAGGACCGCTATCCCGATATTCTCCGGGCCGCCGGCGAGCATTTGGCGATTTCCGGGATTTCTGTTGCGATCGGCTGTCTGGTGGCCATTCCCACGGGCATATTCCTTGCCCGCCGCCGCATCCCCTGGCTGCAATCGGTCATCTTCGCGATCGCGAATATTTTCCAGACGATTCCGAGTCTGGCGCTGCTCGCCCTGCTTATCCCGCTTTTCGGCATCGGTACAAAGCCGGCGGTTTTCGCCCTCTTCCTTTATTCTCTCTTGCCGATTCTTCGCAACACGTATGCAGGGTTTCAATCCGTCGATCCGTCCGTATTGGAATCGGCCCGCGGGATGGGGTACAGCGCGGCGCAAAGGCTTCTGCAGATCCAGCTTCCGCTGGCATTCCCTTACATGATGTCCGGGATCAGGGTTACTACCGTCTACGTCATCAGCTGGGCCACTTTGGCGACACTGATCGGAGGCGGAGGACTCGGAGATCTGATTTTTTCCGGACTTGGCGTCAACAAGAAGGAACTGATTTTTACCGGCGCGGCTTCAGCCATAATTCTGGCGCTGCTTGCCGATCTGCTCCTGGGGCGGATCGAACGCCGGGTGACGCGCAGGGCCGGATCGAATCAAGAACCGTCTTTCACGTCATAAGCGCAGGAGTCATCTCTATATTCTGATTTAACAGGAGGAATTCATGAAAAAGAATGCATGGTACGCCGTATTGGGTCTGGTGATCGCCCTGCCGCTCGTTCTTTCCGGCTGCGGAAACAGCGGCAACAAAATTGTGATTGGCGCGCAAACCTATACGGAACCGAAAATATTGGCGGAAATGTATAAAGCACTGATTGAAGACAGGACGCAGGTGAAAGTGGACATCAAGCCGGATCTGGCATCCAGTCCGGTCGTAATCGACGCGATGAAAAACAACGACGTTCAAATGGCGACTCTGTATACCGGGGAAGTTTTTAACAATCATTTCGAGGTGAAGCCGACGAAGGATCGTCAGGAAGTGCTCAAGGAAGCACAGGAAGGCTTCGATAAACATTTCGGCTTCAAGTGGTTCGATCCTCTTGGCTTTGAGAACACCTACGCCTTTACCGTCCGCAAAGAAGTCGCGGACCAGAATCATCTGAAAAATATTTCCGATGTGAAGGATCTCGCCAAGACCATGAAGCTCGGCGTGGATACAACCTGGCTGGAAAGGGAGAACGACGGATATCCGGCCTTCCAGAAGGCATACGGAATTCAATTTGGACAAACATTCCCGATGGAAATCGGGTTGGTATATGAAGCGGTGGCCAACAAGAAAGTGGATATCGTGCTGGCCTATTCCACGGATCCGCGGTTGAAGCAGTACAATCTGCAGACCTTAAAGGACGACAAGCAGTTCTTCCCGCCTTACGACGCATCGCCGGTCATCCGCAAGGATGTGCTGGAGAAACATCCTGAGGTGGGAGAAGCCATCGGGCAGCTGGTCGGCAAAATTGATGCGCAGACGATGACGGATCTGAACTATCAGGTTGATGTCGAGAAGAAGAGCGAGAAGGAAGTCGCCCGGGGATTTCTGAAAAAGATTGGACTCCTGGAATAACCGGAGGATGTGAAAAGATATGCTGCTGGAAAATACAATTGTGCGGCTGCTTCAGTATATGTGGGATCATGCGGACCAGCTGCTGGGCTATACGCTGGGACATATCGCCATGGTGGCAAGCGGTCTCGCGCTCGCACTGCTGGTCGGCATTCCGCTCGGCATGATCAGCGCACGCAGCGAAAGGGCGGCTTCCATCATTCTGGCGGCGGCGAATATCATCCAGGTGTTTCCGAGCCTCGCGCTGCTGGCGCTTCTGATGATCGTGCTCGGCCTCGGATTTTATACCGTCGTTGCGGGATTGTTCCTGTATTCCCTGCTTCCGGTGATCCGCAATACGTATGTCGGACTGAAGCAGGTGGATCGGAGCGTTACCGAGGCCGGGCGCGGTGTCGGCATGAGTGCTCTGCAGCTCTTGATTAAGGTGCAGCTGCCCCTGTCCCTCCCGTTTCTGATGGCCGGCCTGAGGGTGGCGGCCGTGATTGCGATTGGAGTGGCCACCCTGGCCCCGATGATCGGCGGCGACGGGCTGGGCCGGGAAATCTACTCCGGGATCAACTACCGGAATGAAATCCGGATCTACGCCGGAGCGATTCCCGCGGCGCTGCTGGCGATAATCGCCGATCTCGTTCTCGGCCGGATCCAGGGAAGGCTGGAATCCGGAGTCCGCCGGCAGGCGGCAAATCGATAGTGCAAGTCAGCAAAAAGCGATGACCTCCCGGCTTTCGGGCGGACATCGCTTTTGGCCTTTCCTGTTCAGTGAAGAAGGTCGCTGAGAAACGCGATGCCGGCTCCCAGCAAAATGCCGATCACGACTACCTGCATGGCCCTGGCCTCCCGAAACATTGATGATAGTTCTAGGTTGGGCAAATGCACAGGCTTTCATACAGGAGAAAATTTACACTTGGCCCGTAATCCATTGCACAATCAGGCTGGCGGCGATGACTGAAAGCCAGACCAGCAGGCCGAGAAGCAGCGGCTTGACACCGGTCCGGAGCATTTTCCGAAAATCGGCGCTGAGTCCGACCGCGGTCAAAGCCATTACGATCATGAACTTGCTGAGCCATTCAAGCCCTGCGAGTACAGCCGGAGAGAAGAAACCCAGTGTGTGAAACAGCGACGCGACGAGAAACCATAGAATGAACCAGGGAAAAATCCGGGACACGCGGAACGGGCTTGTTCCCTCTGCGTTACCGGCAGCCGCCCGCTTCTTTTGTAGGCCTGCGGCAATCGCATACAGAAAACAGATTGGGATAATCATCGTAGTCCGTGTCAGCTTCACGATCGTCGCATACGCGCCGGCACTGTTGCTGTAGACGTATCCCGCGGCCACGACCGAAGACGTATCGTTGATCGCCGTACCGGCCCACAGGCCGAACGCTTTATCGGTAAAATCGAGCAGGTGGCCGACGAACGGAAAGACGAGCACAGCCACAATGTTGAACAGGAAAATCGTGGAAACCGAGTAAGCGATCTCAGATTCATCCGCCTCGATAATCGGAGAGACGGCTGCGATGGCGGAACCTCCGCAGATCGCCGTTCCAACGCCGATCAAGGTTTTCAGCTTCCCGTCGATCTTCAGCAGCCGGCCGAAACCGTATGCGGCCGCGAACGCCGCCGCCAGAGAGAAGAGCATGACAGCCAGCGATTCGAGCCCCGTCTTCCATACCTGATCAAGGCTTATGCCGGCTCCGAGAGTGATGATAGCCCACTGCAGAATCTTTTTGGAGGTGAAGACAATTCCTTTGGCGGCGAATGCGGGTTTGCGAAAACACGTACTGATGACCATGCCCAGAATAATACCGAATACCGGACCTCCGACCAGCGGCAAGAGCAGACCGAGGCCGTAGGCCGCCATCGCCGGTATGAAGACGAAAGCCAGACCGGGAAGATGAATTTTGAACCATGTCATACGCGTTCACCTGATGGAAATAGAGTCTTTTGTCTTTCTAAGCATACGACAGGTTCTTGGGGTTATCAATCTTATTTTTTCCAAAATGAAAAAAAGTGTCCAAACCAGGACACTTATTCTTGATACCGCAGTACGTAATATATGCCGGCAACTGCAATTCCGGCGGCGGCGGGGATCAGACTGGCGAAGGCAAGAGAGCCGAGAACGCCCGCAGAAGCAATAGCCGTACAAATGAGTGAAAGCTTCCGATCCGGCTTCTCATTCCAGTAGGTCAGCGCCTTCAGTTGATCATCCGCTTCGCGAAAGTTCTGCTGTTCTTTCGTGTGGGAAGACAGCTCGTTTGCCGGTGCATCAACGGCAGGGATCTCCTGTTTCAGCATTGGTCTTCACCCCAAAATCGTCAAAAGTTTTAAAGCATAGTAAACGGGTTGGAATAATCATAATTAAACATTAACGCTTTTTCCGCCAATTTGCAACCCTGAATTTCGATTGGAATGATCGGAATTGGAATTTTCCCCGGATATCTTTTGTTATGGGCAGCTGGGCGATCTCCTATACCATACGCGGCCGCTGATAGAAATGTGAGGCGGTCTCCCGCGGGATTCATCATAAAGCCGTTTGGGATCCGGCCGCAGGAACAGGTGGGGGAGAACGGCCCTGTCGGCGCAAGGCCCGGACAGGCAGATTGGAAAGGATTGAGGAGGTCCTGCGGGGATAAACGCAGATGCGGTGCGAAGAGCGTATTTTTGGCCGGCGGTTGCCTTTTTTGCCAGGGTTGGTTACTATCATGATTAGGGGTAACTTACTCTTGGAAAGCAGCTTAACACGGCTTATGCCCCGCGAAAGGAGATATGTCCATGTCGAAGCTGGAAAAGGAAAACCGGGCGCTGATCAAGAACGATATCCCCAAACAGCCTGCGGTCATCGAATGCTCCATCGAGAAGACGCTTGACGTCATCGGAGGAAAGTGGTCCTTCCTGGTTCTTCGCGAATTGTTCAAAGGCACCAATCGGTTCGGGGAG
>Ga0310828_1001835_pt1 | contig 11054 bp, 7 predicted proteins | sample WT_ome_3_FD_202242 | JGI IMG/M metagenome (GOLD analysis project Ga0310828, IMG submission 202242) | Sorghum-adapted microbial communities enriched on wild type (WT) sorghum from Joint BioEnergy Institute, Emeryville, California, United... ... | reverse complement strand
GGAGTAGTTGTTCGCGGCCTGGGTAAGAAATTGACTCAGACTGAGGTTGGCCAGCATCTTGTCACCTGTGCTCAAGGACGGGTCGGACAGGGCGTTGTCCCAGGTTTTGGCCGCATTGCTGTTGAAGACGAGAGAAGCCAGGTCGTAAATCTGCGTGAAGGCCATATTGATGAAAGACCCGTACTCGTCCATCTTCTCCAGAGCCGACGATTCGATATAGGAGCGGATGATGGACCGGGACTGGTTGAACAGAAGATAGGAGGCGGTGCCGAAGGAAAAGACGAGCAGAACGACAAAAATGGCGATCAGCCGGTTGCGGAGCGAATAGAACATGACTACTTCATCCCCTTGCGCAGTTTCCGCCCTTTTTCCGAGGAGACGGGCAGATGAAAGGTCAGTCCCTATTATACGGCATCTGTCAAGAGTCTGCCCCGGTCCGGCCCGGCGGAGCGGGTCTCCCGCACAGGAGAAAACTTCCGGATCTAGCATTTCCCTTTTCACTGGAAAAAAAACGGCTCCGCCGAAGGGCAGAGCCTGCATTTTGCTGCTGGCCGGCGGTTTTCATGCGTCCTTCCGCCCCGCCGGGCAGCCAATCGAACAATCCGGATCGTCAGGAGGGGCATCCGGCTGTCTCATGCCTCCTTGCCATGGCGAACGCCCGTCTGCGGGTGAAGCCGCAGCCCGGCCTGCCGCAAGCCTGTCAAGAGTATGTGAGGGGCGGATCCAGCCGGACGGGCTCCCTGCGGGCCGCCGATTCGTATGCCGCAAGGGCGACCCGTGCCGAGAGATAGCCGTCGACACCGCTGACCGGTACGCTCTCTCCGCGTATCAGCGCCTTCACAAAGGCATCGATCATTTGCACGTTCATATCGTCGCCCCAATAGCTCCACTGCGCTTTCATGCGCTCGTTACTGTAGACATCGTTTTTCTGGGCGAACGCATCGATCCTAATCGTCCCCTTCGTGCCGATAATTTCCAGCGTCACATCCCCCCAGGTCGGGAACGCCTTGGGACGGGACCAGCTCGGATCGAGCACGGCGATAACGCCGTTGCCGAATTTCACGTGGACCATTCCGGCATCGTCGATCGCCTGGTGATGAAACAGGCTTTCCGCGCAGGCGTAAACCTCTTCGGCCGCGCTGCCCGTGAACCAGTGCATAAGATCCATGACGTGAACCGTATGATCAAGCACTGCGCCGCCTCCGGAAAGTGCGGGATCAATGAACCAGCCTCCCGGCATCGTGCCGCGGTTTGTGCCCTTCATGGCGACGATCCTGCCAATGTCGCCGCGGTCGACGGAAGCCTTGGCCTGTGCCACCGGGGTAAGAAACCGGCACGGGAAAGCCGTCATCAGCTGCACGCCGTTCCCGCGGCAGGTTTCGATCATTTCCGTCATTTCCGCTTCCGACAGCCCGAGCGGCTTCTCGCACAGCACGTGCTTGCCGGCGCGCGCGGCGGCCAGTGTCAGTTCAGCATGCCGGGCGTTCTCCGAGCAGATAACGACCGCGTCGACATCCGCCGAGAGCAGGTCCCGGTAATCCGCATAATACGGCAGACGGTATTGATCGACAAATTTGCGGACGCGCTCTTCATTCTCGTCGGCAATGCCGATGACTTCCGCTTCCGGATGGGCGGCCAGGCTTCTCAGGTAGCTCGCGGCGTGCATATGCGCAAAGCTGATCATTCCGATTTTCAGCTTTTTCATACGCGCTCACCTCCCAGAAAAACCGGTTTGCCGGTTTGCGCCGAAGCTTCCGCAGCCAAAGCGATTTCCAGCGCCCGGTAAGCGTCTTCAGCTGTGACAATCGGCTCCTTGCCGGTGCGGATGCACTCCAGAAAATGCCGGATTTCCCCGTAATAGGGCTCGTGAATCAACGGACTGGAAGGCACCTGGACCCGTACGTTTGGCGCTTCCTCCGTTGCCTGCCGGCGAATGGAAAGCGATGGCGCGGCAGCGCTGTCGAGGATGGCCACACCCTGATCCCCGGCAAATTCCGCGGCCGTCGTGAACTCCCCGGCATACCCCCAGAAGGCGCTCAGGTTGGCAATCGCCTTGTTGGCAAACTGCAGGGTAACATGGGCCACCTGCAGCATGTTTTCCGCATCATCCGCCTTCAGGGCGTAGACACTTTCCGCCTCTCCATACACCCAGCGGACAAAATCGATATCGTGGATCATCAGATCAAGAATGACCCCGCCGCTTTTGTTTGCGTCGCGATACCAGTTGTCGATACCCCGGGGATAACCTCCGTACCGTTTCAAATGGGCGACTCCCGGAGCTCCGAGCAGCCGCGAACGCACCTTCCCGGCAAGATCGGCGTAATTCGGGAAAAACCGCACCACATGCCCAATAAACAGGCGGACTCCCTGCCGGTTGCAGGCGTCGATCATTTCCCTCGCATCCTGCAAATGGAGAGCAATCGGTTTCTCACAGATCACATGCTTTCCGAAAGAGGCGATTTCGAGCACCGCCTCCTTGTGCAAAAAGGTGGGCAGGCAAACGTGTACGGCATCGGGGTTTTCTTTCCCGATCATTTCCTTCAGCGAGGTGTAAGCCCGTGTGCCGTAACGCGCGGCTGCCTGCTCGGCGCGGGCCGAATTGCGGTCGCACACGCCAACCAGCTCCGCATCCTCCATCGCCGCGATTTGCCGGGCATGGGTCGTTCCCATCGTGCCCAGGCCGATAATGGCCAACTTCACCGCCGCATTCCTCCTTCATTCCCTATCGGTACTGATTGCCGAAACAGGGCGTCGTCAAGGGATATTCCGCCCTTGCCCTCCTATGTTTTCGTCGGAGTACCTGCGATTCCTTCCGCCCAAGCCTTGATTCCGGCATTTTTTCAGCCGGAGTACGGGGAGTTACCCTTCGACCACTTCAAGTAAAAACCACGTCGCTTCGCACGCCTTCAGGGCAAGCGGTTTGCCCGACGATTGCATAACCTGGACGCCAAGCACATCCCCCGCGGCGACCGGGATTACGCCGGACTGTACGTGGAGTTCGCTGGTCCCGGAAGCCCCCGTAGTCAGCCGTCCGTTGCCGATAAAACCCGAATCGCCATTTTTCGTGAACTGAATGCTGCGCAGACCGCTGTCTTTCTCATCCCAGGCGGCATTTGCCGTCAACCGTACGAAACGGATCCCCCGGTTGGCCGGAACGACTAGACCGTCGGCACTCTTCCAGAACGAGTCAGTATCATATTGTGCCTCTTGCCAGGAAACCGTAACCATCTTCCTGCTTGCGATTAGCAGATCGGAAGCCAGATTCACCAATACGCCGCGGTAACGATTGGCGCGGTAAACCGCCGCGGACGCCGATTCATCCACAAGCGGAGCCGTGATATTGTCCGTATATTCATTATTCGCGCAATTGACATTGGAGGCTGCAGCTGCCACCGCCACGGCGATACCCGTGAAATTAAAATAATTTCCATTGATCAGGATATCTCTCGAGCGACCAGACACGGCAATACCACGCCGGTTGGCGTTGGTTGGTTGATGAAAAATGTTATGAGCAATCACTACCCCGGTGCAGCTGTCAAGATAAATATCGTTATAAGGCGGCGCATCTTCTGGCCGTCCGCTTAACGAATTATAAAACAGGCAGTTGGTGATACTGAAATATTTGCGCTTCATACGGATACCGTAATCGCGGCAATTGATATGACAACGGTCAATCGCCGTCCCCGGCTCGATTCCCGGAGTGTTGATATCCATCCCGACGAGGCAGCCCACGGCAAAACAGTTGTAGAAAAAACAGCCTTCGGGGCCGGGGTTATGCTCGGAGTTGATGGAAAAAGCCGTTTTGGTCGACCAGATATAGCAATTCTGAAAGGTTGGCGCATACGATTCATCCGCAAAAATGCCGTAATCCGAAGAGAATTGATTCGCATCGGAACCGGGGCCGTACGGCCCGGAAAAAATGCAGTTCCAGTAGAGCGGCCGCCATTGCGCATACCCGCGTATACCCACAATGAAGTAATCCTTCTGGATGTCGTTGCCGCGCATTTCGATGTTCATCGCGATAAGGCTGCGGTTGTGCCGGTTTCCTTTCACCGGAAACTCGATATTGATCGCCGTCCCCGCCCCAGGGCGGGCCGCATAGAAAGACAGGTCGCGAATGGTACACTGGGACAATTTGTCTTTATGCGTAAACTGAAATATACCGTCACTGTTGTCGCAATATAGATTGGAGACTCCCATTCCGTCGCCAATGATCGCAATATCCCAGTTGGCCAGCAAGCGGACAATCTGTTTGCGGATTACATAATCGCCGCGCGGAATGTACATTACCCCTTTGCCTTCGGAGGCAATGGCATCAATCACCTTTTGAAACGCCGTGCTGTCATCCGCGGACCGGTCACCGGCCGCGCCGTAGTCTTTGACATTGTAAATCTCCGACAGCGGCAATCCGCCGGGATCATTCCGCCTTGCGAAATCCCGTAAACATTTTCCGAAACCGTTTCCGCCGCTTGCAGCGGATGGATTCCGGCAAATTCCCCGGCCATCATCGCGATGCCGGCGACGCCGAGTGATGCCAGAAATTTGCGGCGGCTAACGATGGGAGTGCTGTTCGATTCGCCCGCTTCTTCCGGAAATCCTGCCTGATTCGCCCGGGATTTGTGATCCCCCATTGCTTTCCCCTCCCCATGTCGAACCGATTGTATGATGGAATCCAGTGGTCACAGGCTTACTTTGCTGCCTGAATGGCCTTGTTCGCATTTTCTTCCGCAATGCGCAGCGTGCTGTTCACATCCGCGATATTGCCCTTGGCGAAATCCATCACCGCTTTATTCAGCTCCCCGCTTACAATATCGTCATACTCTGTTAACGGGGCTGGTTTGGCGGGAACGCTTTTGAAGATGCTTTTCACGTTCTTGCCCTTCAATCCGGAGAAATCAGCTCCGAACAGATCCTTCAGTACGGGATCCTTCAATGCCGACACCCGGGCGTTGCGCGCCAGGATTTCCTGTACGTCCCGGCTGGTCAAATATTCAATAACCTGGAACGCGGCGTCCTTATGGCTACAGTTTGCCGTGATCGCAAGCGCCGGGACAACAGGTTGCGGTCCCACATTCGGCTGATCCGGGTAGCTTGGATATTCGGCGAGATCCCAATTCAGTGCGGCCCCCTTGTCGATCGCGGCCTGGATGTTGTTGATCAGATTGATGCTGTTGGTCAGCATGGCGATGTTGCGGTTTTGGAAAAACGGCAAAACTCCCCCGCTCTTGTCATCGGAAATGTCCTCGATTGTCTTGAAGGTTTGCACCGCCTTCTTCCATCCGTCCGTCTGCAGGACGGCCAATCCGGTCCCGGCATCGACATACGGAAGGGAAAGCGGGGATGAGACGTTGACAAGGGATCCGGGAGCAAGCCCGCGATACTTTATTCCGCCTTCCGTCCTCTCCAGTTTTTTCCCGACTTCGATCAATTCACTCCAGGTCATGCCGTCTTTCGGATAGGCGATTCCGAATTTGTCAAAGATGTCCTTGTTATAAAATAAGGCAAACAGATTGATGGAGAAGGGCACGGCATATAATTCCCCGTTTGTTCCCGCCTGCTTGACCGCCTCCAGCGCGTGCGGATCCAGGCGCTCCCAGTCGAACCTGTGCGATTTGGCCAACGTCGTCATATCGTAAGCCAGGCCCAGTTTTTTCGGCAAATTGAGAGCCCCTGCATCGATAAAGAGGATATCCGGTACGGTATTGCCGGTAATCAGCTTGTTGAGCATGTCTTCGTGTGTCATTTTCGGGTCATCCTTGAAAATCATGTTGATTGTAATTTGCGGAAATTTTTTCTTGACGGGTTCGGCGATATACTTTTGAAATTCCTCCTGGGTAAATGCCGCATTCTGATACATCGTCAGCGTCACCGGACCGGTTTCGTCGGCGGAAACGGACTTGCCTTCCCCCCGGGGGTTTTCGGATCCTTTGGCGCAGCCAAGCAAACCGAAGGTCAGTACAGTCGTGCACGCCAGTGTCACCATTTTCCGAAGCATTCCAATCATCCCCTTTTCACGATGAAAAATGTCGGCAAAACTTTTGTGGGCAAACGCTTTCAATACCTCTTGTCTACAGCATATCAGGTTTTGTGCCGTGCCGCCTCTCCGATTCGGACGTTTTTTTATCCGATCCGGACCATTCGCCCGCCAAAAAAAAGCAGGGGGAAGCCTCCCCCTCCTTTACCAAGGCGTTCCCGGCGTTTCGATTCCGCGTTATGCGGGCCCGCATGCGGAATCACAAGTCCTCCCTTGCCTTGCGAACAACCGGCTGATGCCATATATCCATTGGTCCCATGCCTACTTCCCGTCCCCATTGCTGCAAATATTTTTTGTCCGGCAGCTTCCCGATCAGCCGCGCCTGAAGCCCGGCGGCATCCCAGCCCTCAAGCAACTTGGACAGAAGACGTTCCCGCACCTCGGCGTACGCCTCGTCCCGGCCAAGGTCATGCTGTTCCTGTGGATCGTTCTGCAAATCGAACAATTGTACCGGGTATTGCCGGTCATGGTGGTAAATCAGCTTATATTGGCGATACCGAATCATGCGAAACGGGGAATGGGTGGCGATCATTTTCAATTCTGAAAAGACGGGGCGCTCCTCCCACTCAACCATTTCTTCCTGCGGTACCTGCCCGAACAGCAACGGGCTCAAATCGCGGCCATCGGTTTGCGGCAGTTCGGGCGCGCCCGCCAGGGAAGCGAATGTCGGGGCCAGGTCGACCAGACTAACCGGAACGGATACAACCTGACCGCGCAACGGAACTTTGCCCGCTGCCGCGTCGGCATCCGGCTCGGAAAGCCAGTGCCAAATCATCGGCACCCTTGCCGCCCCTTCATAAAAGCTCTGCTTCCAGAACATTCGGCGGTCGCCGGCCATATCTCCGTGATCGCTGACGTAGACGATGACGGTGTCACCGGACAAGGCGCGGGCCGCTTCCGTTACCCGGCCGATACAGCGGTCGAGATGTCCGATCAGACCCGCGTATCCGGCTCTGGCCGTGCGGATCTGCCCGTCGCTGATTTCGTCGGTTTTGAGACGCTTGTACCAGTCTTCCATCCACGGATGCAGCGGTTCCCGGTCGCGCGGTATCGGGTCGAACCCCCGCAATGCGCTTTCGGCCTGCTCGTAAAGATCCGGCGGACATACGTAAGGGGAATGCGGAGCGAAAAAACCGACGGTCATAAACAACGGCCGTTCCTCCGCTCCACTTGCGGTGCGTTCCCGGATATACCGTTCGCAGCCCTCGGTCACCGCCAGGTCGTAATCCACCACCGAGCTTGCCCCCGGACCGGCCAGCTGCAGCGATTTGATGCCCTGCTGTACGGTACCGCGCAGCCAACCGAAATCAGTTCCCGGACCTCCCCCATAGCTTGGGACAATGTCGCCGACCAGCCTTTTCTGAAATCCGTGTCTCTGATCCGGTCCCTCAAAATGCATGCGCCCGCACAATACCGTCTCGTACCCTGCCAATCCAAGTGCGTGCGCCATTGTGGGCACCTCCGAACCGAGCGTATCGTTGTTATCCAGCACGCCTGTGCGGTGGGGATATCGCCCGGTCATCATCGACATGCGTGACGGACCGCACAATGGTGCGTTGCAGTAGGCTGTGCCGAACCGGATCCCTCCTTGCGCCAGCCGATCCATATTCGGGGTATGAACGAAAGGTGCCCCGGCACATCCGATCCAGTCTCCGCGATGCTGATCCGAAACGATCAGAATAATATTCGGTTGATTCATGTCCTTGTCTCCTCCTTGCCGGAAAGCCGCCTGCCGCCGTGCGGCGCCTTCCGATCATTTGCCCGCATTCCTCACCCGATGCCGGCCTGCTTCATCCGCTGTCTGTCCGCCGTTCCTGCCAGCCGGTAGTTTTCCGCCCCGCCGGCATTGCCGATTCCGGGTGTCACTTTACTCAAAGGCATGCTCCCGTCCGTCTTCCGCTGATCGCGTGATTGCCTCCAGTACGGCGACAGTAGTAAACGCCTGCTCCGGCTTCACCGCCAATTCCGCCCCGTACAGCAAATGCTCCCGGATATTTGCGTAAAACAGATGATGAGAACCGCTCCCCTTCTCGTACGGCAGCATGGTTTCAACCGGCGTACCGTTCTCCCGGGTATTCAGGATGAGTGTACCGTTCCCCTGCTCTGTCACGGCCCCCTTGGTACCGAGAATCTGGATCCGGTGGCGCTTGACCAGCGAGATCGAGGAGATTTGCAGATGCGCCACCGCCCCGTCGGAAAAGCGAATGATGCCATCCACCTGATCTTCATTGGTAATGCCGGTAAACACCCTTTTTTGGGCATAGCCGCGCACGGTTTCCACACCGGCCGGCATTATGCCGAGCAGCCAGTCGATGTAATGTGCGCCCCAATCGTACAAAATTCCCCCGGAACTGCGTTTGTCAGCCCGCCACTGCATACGCGGGGCGCCGCCCGGTTCTTGATAGCCGCTGTGCAGCATTTCCACATAGAAGATATCCCCCAGCACCTCTTGCGCCATCAACTCACGCAGCTTGAGGAACCAGCCGTCCCAGCGGCGGTTGTGGTAAACCGAAAGCATGACCTTGTTGTCGCTTGCCGCGCGAATCAGTTCCTGTCCTTCTTTGGCGCCAATGCACATCGGCTTTTCGATGATGCAGTGCTTGCCGGCTCGGATGACACTCATTGCCAACGGAGCATGCAGGTAATGCGGCGTGACGATAACTGCGAGATCAAGATCCGGACGGGCCAGCATCGCTTCGAGCGTTCCGAAGGTCATGATTCCGGGATATTCCGCGGCCGCCGCCTCCAGACGTTGCGGATTGGTATCGTATACCGCGGCCGGACGGATTCCGTGGCGCTGCATCAGTCTGGCGTGATTTTGGGCCATGCCGCCGTATCCGACGATCGCCGCCCGCAGTTCGCGATCGCTGTTCAATACAGCTTCCTCCCTTCGGCGTTTGTATATGTGATCACATATCCGGTACTCGGCTGGTTCATGGCCAGTTCGTAATAAAAGGGTTTAATTTCACGGAATTGCCCGATATTGGATGACGGCGGCGTTTCACTGGCTATCCTGAGCGTTCCCCGGCCAATTCCACCCGTTACCCTGATCGTTGTCTCATCCATATACACCCTTATATCGGCCCGGCCGGCCGGCACCACCCCTTCCATCCACTTTAGACCGCCCAAATGCGGTTCGATCAGGTAAGTGCCGTAGCCGGGACTTAACGGCCGAACGCCAAGGAAATATTTTCCAAGAAGATAGACAGGGCTGGCCCCCCACGCATGACACAGGCTTTTTCCGAATGGGCGGCGGTACATCGCATACTGCTCGACCCCCTTGACCATCGGATCGTATTCCTCCCAGAAACTGGTCGCCCCGCAATCCAGCATGCCCCCCCAATACTCGTCGATTTGCCGCTTGACATAAGCGTGTTCTCCAATCTCGCACAACGCGGCCAGCTCATAAAAGCGCATATACGGGGTTTTGATTTTTTGCACGCGATCGTTGAGCAGCACTTTGTTCGCCACTTCCCGCTTCCGATCCTCGTCGAGAAAACCGAGCATCATCGCAAACATGTTGGCATATCTGGTGATGCAGCGGTTCAACTCGCCGTTCAGCCGGCTGTGTACCAGTCCGCCCTGCTCGGCGTCCCAGAAAACATCCAGAATATCGCGGCGCAAGCGTTCCGCCGCACCCTGCAGATGGGCAGCGCGTTCCTTGTCCCCGAACAGACCGGCGAAGAAGGCGACGATTTCCAGGCTGCGGCAGTACAAAATTTGCTCAAAGCTCAATTCTCCCTGTTTGCTCATCTCCGCCCAGTCGACAAATACCCAATCGCCCGGCTGTCCTTCCACCATACCGTGCGCGTTGGCTCTTTTCATGCAAAAATCGAGCAGTCCGAGCATTTTTTCGTAATTGTCACGGATAAATTGCAAATCTCCTGTGTACATGTAGTAGTCGTATATGCCCATAAACCAGTAGAAGGAATAGTCAAGAATGGTATTGAGGTGGATTTCCACCGGGTCTTTGCCGCGCAAAGCTATCATCGTGCGGCGGTTGACCGCTTCATCGAAGAAAAGGTAATAATTCATCAAATAGCTTTGATACGCATCCCCCGACCATACCCAGCGATCCCGCTTGATTCCGTCAAGAAAAAATTCACGCGTGTTCAGGTGCAGGGTATATCCGGACACATCCCAGATTTTGTTCAGGCGTTCGTCGGAACAGTGAAATTGGCCCCGATACCGTACAGGCAAATATTCGTACAACATGGATACGCCGCCCACCGAAACCCCTTGTCCAGGAACGACCTGCACATAACGGAACGCCCGCGACTTGAGGAAGGTATGCTCCTCCTGACGCGTGCATTCGCCCGACTCACCATCCGTTTCGGAGGGGCACGGCACGCCTCCGCCCGCTCCGGCGGGTATGCGCATCAGGCGGTCGGTTGTCTCGCAATGGTCGCGAGACAGCGCCTCTTCCCGGGATTCCCCGTAGTACAGTTTGATCGTTCCCGCGCCTTGCAGGTTGTGAAGACGGATGTAGCCGAACGTCTCCCTCCCGAAATCGGCGAACAGCGAACCGTCCTCCCGTCTTTCGACAGAAACGGCCTCCCGCGGCTCGGTTCGCAGCCGGTATGCGGACGGTTTCAACTCCGGCCGGTCGAAATCATCCCAACGGCCGGGTTTTCGCCACTGCTTGTTTCCGCAGGTTACCCGCCAGCTGTCATCGCTTCGGATCGTTTCGCCTTCCACATATATGGCGGGGACGCCGCCCGGATGAACGACCGACACCATCAGCACATGACGGCCGGCAGGCAGCGTTAGTGCGCCGTTTTCTCCGTGGACCACCCGATTATCGATTGTGACGTTATACCGGCCTTCCACATGAATCAGGATGTGTTCTTCTTTCTCCAGATCGTATTCCCTGCGGAATTTGACATTGGCGTACGGCGCGTCCATCCGCCAAATCGGCGGAACGACGCGCCCTCTTTCTTCACGGCGGAAATCAACCTCGCGATGAAGCCAGATCTCCAGATCCCCCGGGTACCACAACCATGTTGCCGGCCGATCCTGC
>Ga0310828_1001828_pt1 | contig 11104 bp, 9 predicted proteins | sample WT_ome_3_FD_202242 | JGI IMG/M metagenome (GOLD analysis project Ga0310828, IMG submission 202242) | Sorghum-adapted microbial communities enriched on wild type (WT) sorghum from Joint BioEnergy Institute, Emeryville, California, United... ... | reverse complement strand
ATTGTCGGCTCGGGTCACATCGGTGGCACCCTGACCCGCCGGCTGCGGGTTCTCGGCCACGAGGTCACGGTGGCCAACTCGCGCGGACCGCAGACCCTCGCCGACCTCGCCGCGGAAACCGGGGCCAACGCGGGGACGGTGGAGGAGGCGGCCGCGGTGGGCGAGGTGGTTATCGTCTCGGTACCCATGCGGGCAGTGCCCGACCTGCCGGCCAACGCCTTCGTCGGCAAGATCGTCATCGATACCAACAACTACTATCCTCAGCGGGACGGCCACATCGCATCGATCGACGCCAAGCGGGCCACCTCCAGCCGGTGGGTCGCCGACATGCTGCACGGCGCCCGCGTGGTCAAGGCCTTCAACACCATCTACGCCGACCACCTGCGCGAGCTGGGTCGTCCGGCCGGCGAGCCGGGCCGGATCGCACTTCCGGTGGCCGCCGACGACACCGAGGCGAAGCAGGTCGTGGCGACGCTCGTTGACGAGCTGGGGTTCGACCCGGTCGACGCCGGCACATTGGACGACAGCTGGCGGCAGGAGCCGGAGACTCCGGTCTACGGCACCGACCGCGGCGCGGACGGCGTGCGGGAAGGGCTCGCCGCGGCCAAGCGGTGAACCACCGCGGGATCCGCCTGCGCGCGGCCCGGTCGGACGAGGCGGTCAGCGACGAGGCGGTCAGCGACGAGGCCGACGTGGTGATCCACCTGGTGCGCAATGTGGCGACGGGTGGTTCGCGCCGTCGAGCAGCCGGCTCCTGGTCCGGCGGGTGCCGACAGCAGGCTGCGGCCCTTCCCCGCGGCCGATCTTCGTACTTTGCCTAGGGTTGGCCGGTGAAGACCGTCCACAACCTGGATGAGCTGGCCGCCCTGGTCCAGGAGGAGGCAGGCTCGGCCGAGCATCTCTACGTCCGGTGGTCCAAAGGGCCGGCGGAAGACCTTGCCGGCGGCCCGACGAACGAGCAGTCCAGCCGGGACGGCCTCACCGGCGTCACCCTGCCCGGGTTGTCGGCCAACCCGCTGCGGGTGGAGCCGTGGTGGGGCGACCGCCCGGTGCGGCTGTGGCTGGCCCGCCGCCTCTACGACTACCAGCACGTGCGCGAGCGGCGCGGCCCCGGCGTACGCCCGTGGGTGCTGGCCGGCGAGGAGCGCGGCCGCGGCCCGGACAACGAACCGCTGGTGGTCTGCCGGCGCGCGATCGCCTGGATCGCCGAGGCGGCGTTGCGGGAGTGCGAACAGGCCGTGGCGGAACAGGGCGGCTCGGACGGCTGGGGGTCGCTCGACCGCAGCTGACCCAGGTTCAACCCGTCGCCGCGGGCGCGGCCCGGCGCGGCAGGCGCGGCGCAGCGGGGTGGCCGCCCTCACCTGGCTCCGGTGGCTCCGGCCCGGAACGTCCGCCGGTACGCGCCCGGCGACACCCCCACGGTGGCCCGCAGGCGCTGGCGCAGCGACGCCGCCGTGCCCAGCCCGGACTGTGCCGCCACCCGGTCGATCGGCAGGTCGGTGGTCTCCAGCAGCCGGCGGGCGTGCTCCACCCGCTGCAACGCCAGCCACCGGCCCGGGCTCAGGCCGGTCTCGTCACGGAACCTGCGGGTGAACGTGCGCACGCTCATCCGGGCGTGCTGGGCCAGCTGGTCGAGGGTGAGCGGCTGGTCCAGCCGGTCCAGCGCCCAGGCCCGGGTGGCCGCGGTGGTGCTGTCGCCCGGTGGCGGCAGCGGTCGCTCGATGAACTGCGACTGGCCGCCGTCGCGCCAGGGCGGCACCACGCACTGGCGGGCCACCCGGTTGGCCACCTCGCTGCCATGGTCCCGGCGGACCACGTGCAGGCACAGATCGATCCCGGCGGCCACGCCCGCGGAGGTGAGCACGTCGCCGTCGTCCACGAACAGCACATTCGGGTCGAGCCTCACCCGTGGGTGTCGGCGGCGGAACTCGTCCGCGAACGCCCAGTGGGTGGTCGCCGGCCGGTGGTCGAGCAGCCCGGCCGCGGCGAGTACGAAGGCGCCCGTGCAGATGGACATCACCCTGGCCCGCCGGGCGGCCGCGCGCAGCGCGGCATGCACCTCCGTCGGCCCGCCGCCGAACGCGACCCGCCAGTGCACGCCCGCGACCACCACCGTCTCGACCTCGTCGAGCAGTTCCAGGCCGTACTCTGGGACGACCGAATACCCTCCGGTGGTACGCACCGGAGTGCCGCCCGGCGTGCAGACGCCGACGTCGTAGTACCGGTGGCCTGATCGATCCCGGACACCGAAGACCTGGGTTGGCGTGCCCAGGTCGAACGGGACCACGCCCTCCAGCGCCACCACGGCGATCCGGTGCCGCATCGTTCCCACCACCTCGCGCCGACCCGCGTTGGCCGGATTCTTGCACATGTTGGCATTCAGGCCACTCGCCAGGAGCGCGTTCACGATCAAGTATGGCCAGGTGACCCTGCTCGTTCGTCGCATTCACCTGGCCTGGATCGTGGCTGCGGTCGCCTTCGTGGCCGCCGTCGGCGCGGCCGGTTTCCGGGCCACGCCGGGTGTTCTGATCAACCCGTTGCGGGAAGAGTTCGGCTGGTCCCGGGCCACCATCTCGGCCGCGGTCTCGGTGAACCTGATCCTTTTCGGACTAACCTCTCCGTTCGCCGCCGCGCTGATGGAGCGGTTCGGCATGCGCAAGGTGGTCGCCAGTGCCTTGGTACTGGTCTCCGCCGGCAGCGGGCTGACCGTCTTCATGCGCGAGTCTGCCAGCTGGCAGCTGGTGCTCTGTTGGGGCGTACTGGTCGGCCTGGGCACCGGCTCCATGGCGCTGGCCTTCGTGGCCACCGTCACCGGCCGGTGGTTCGTCCGGCACCGGGGCCTGGTCACCGGCGTGCTCACCGCTGGCGGCGCCACCGGGCAGCTCGCCTTCCTGCCCCTGCTGGCCAATCTGACCGCCGCGTACGGCTGGCGGGCCGCGGCGCTCACCGTCGCGGCGGCCGCGCTGGCGGTGGTCCCGCTGGTGATCTGGCTGCTGCGCGACCATCCGGCGGACGTCGGCCTGCCGCCGTACGGCGCCACGCAGGTCGAGCCCCGTCCGCCGGCCGCCACCGGCGCCGCCCGGCGCGCGGTGACCGCGCTGCGCGACGCGGCCCGGTCCGGCCCGTTCTGGTTGCTCGCCAGCGGCTTCGCCATCTGCGGCCTGACCACCAACGGCCTGATCGGCACCCACTTCATCCCCGCCGCGCACGACCACGGCATGCCGGAGACCACCGCGGCCGGCCTGCTGGCCCTGGTGGGCATCTTCGACATCGTCGGCACGATCCTGTCCGGTTGGCTCACCGACCGGTTCGACCCCGCCGTCCTGCTCGGCGTCTACTATGGACTTCGCGGCCTGTCGCTGCTGGTGCTGCCGGACCTGTTCGCCGCCACGCCGCACCCGACCATGCTCGTCTTCGTCCTCTTCTACGGACTGGACTGGGTGGCCACCGTGCCGCCGACGATCGCGCTGTGCCGGGAGAAGTTCGGCGCCGCCGGACCGGTCGTGTTCGGCTGGGTGTTCGCCTCGCACCAGATCGGCGCGGCGGTCGCGGCCACCACCGCCGGCGCGGTGCGGGACAGCCTGGGCACGTACACCCTCGCGTTCTACGCCGCCGGCGCCCTGTCCATCATCGCCGCCGGCCTCTCCCTGGCCATCCGCCGGCCCACGCTGGTCCCTCGCTGGCGGGCGGTGTTCGCCGAGGACGAGTAGCGGCCGATCCACCGTCCACAAACGACCCAGCAGATCGTGGTCAGCGCCGCGCCGACCACCGCGTCGATGATGTAGTGGTTCGCGGTCAGCACCACCGCGATCGCCATGGCCACCGGCATGGCCACGCCGATCGCGCGGACCAGGGTGTGCCGCGCGGCGACGACGATGGCCAGCCCGATGAGCAGGTCCCAGCCCACGTGCAGGCTCGGCATGGCCGCGTACTGGTTGGTGAACATCGTCGGTTGCAGCACCCGGTAGGCGTGCGACTGTTCGGTCACCGTGTCGATCATGCCGAGGCCGGCCAGCCGGGGCGGTGCCACCGGGAAGGTCACGAAGACAATCAGCCCGATCGCGCCGGAGACCAGCATCGCGTTGCGGGTGCGGTAGTACACCGTGGGATGCCGCCGGGCGAGCCAGATCAGGGTGATCGCGATGACCGGCCAGTGCCCCCAGATGTAGATCCAGTTGCAGATCGTGGTGATCGCCGGCCAGCCGGCCACCGCGGACTGCAGGGATCCCTCCACGTCCAGCCCGAACAGCGTCTCGAAGTCCACCACGTGACCGGCGTTGCGCACCGCCTGGCTCACCGAGCCCTCGGTCGCGCCGCGGACCAGGAAGTACGCGAACACCGCGCCGAGCACGATGGCCACCTGGCGGGCGAGCGACACTCGGGGTGTCGGCGTGCTGGTGGTTGTTGTGGGTTTCGTCCGGACCGGCCGTTCGGCCAGCTCGACCCCGTATCCGATTGCCATGCGGAAAGCCTCGTCCGACCGGCGCAACCTGCCATCCGGGCAGCGCACCGACCCGACCCGGATTCAGCGACGCGCCTTTTCCGGACAAGGCCCGTAGGGGATCTCCCTAGCCCATTGGCATCCCGGACGACCCCGCCGCCTGCTCCGGCCCCGCCGGCTGCCTCGGCTCCGACGGTTGCGCCGGCCCGGCCTGCTGCTCCGGCCCCGCCGGCTGACTGGGCCTCGGCGCGGCCTCGCCGGGCTCGGCGCGTGGCACCGGATGCTCGACCAACGCCAGCACCCGGCTGGACAGGAACCGGGCGGTGCGCACCACCGTGCCGCCGCGGGTGACCTCGGCCACCTCCACCACCCCGCGCCCGATCGTCGTCTCCACCCGGCGGCCCGCTCGGGTAGCCACCACTTCGTACCGCAGCGGGCCGGCACCACCCGCGTCGACGACTATCTCGACCCGGTCGCCCTTCACGTGGCACCCCCCTCGGGCGGTCGCCTCCGCTCTCGAGCGTACTGGTTGGCCAGCTGCCTGACCCGCTCGTTGTCCGGTGTGGGCACCCCGTGCACCCGGCCGAGGAGCACAACCTCCCCGTTGAGGTAGTCCGCCTCGACGGTACCGGTGCCCCGGGCCAGGCTCTGCCAGGACGAGGTGCCGGCGCGCGGCTGGCCGGCGACCGGCCGTACCCGCAGTATGGTCCCGCGCCGCCGCCGGTCCTCCTCCGCCGAGACGTACGCGATGCCGGCCGCGCGCAGCACCGCCTCGCCCTCGGCGCGCAGCCGGCGCAACAGATCCTCGTGCCCGGCGGTCGTGCCGTGCACCGCCTCGACCGCGTTGCCGAGGTTCATCAGCAGCTTGGCGTACTTCCAGCGCATGATGTCCGGCCGCGGTTGGGCGTGGAACGTCGCGGCCCGGAACGCCTCGGCCACCGCGATAGCGGTCTTGTCGACCCCGTCCGGGTACCGTCCAATGTCGAGGATTCCGGGTACCGGTGCGCTGTTGGCCACGACGACACCTGGCGTGAGGTGGGTGGCCGGGAACATGACGCACACCCCGTACACGTTCTCGAACAGCCGCAGCGCCGCGCGTTCGTTGGCCACGCCGTTCTGCACGCACACCACGGCGGTCCCCGGATCGGCGTGGGCGGCCAGGGCACGCAGCGCGGCTTCGGTGTCCATGCTCTTCACCGCCAACAGGACGACGTCATCGGGGCGCCAGTCGACCTCGTGCGGCCCGGCCGCGGTCGGCAGCCGGTGGGCCCACTCCCCGTCCGGCGTCAGCACCCGCAGGCCGTCCCGGCGAATGGCGTCCAGGTGAGCACCCCGGGCGATGAGGACGACCGGGTAGCCGGCACCGGCCAGCAGCCCACCCAGCACACCGCCGACCGCACCCGCTCCGTAAACGACGAACCGCACAAGATCCAGCCTACGGCCGGGCTTGACCTCGAGCGTGCTCGAACACCTAGTCTCCGGTGCCATGCGCTACCGCACCCTTGGCGGCACCGGTATCGAGGTGAGTGTCCACTGCCTGGGCACCATGATGTTCGGCGCCGTCGGCAACCCGGATCACGACGACTGCGTCCGCATCATCCACGCCGCGCTGGACCAGGGGATCAACTTCGTGGATACCGCGGACATGTACTCCGCGGGCGAGTCCGAGCAGATCGTGGGCAAGGCGCTGCGTGGCCGGCGGGACCAGGTGGTGCTCGCCACCAAGGTGCACTTCCAGATGGGCGAGGGCCGCAACCGCAGCGGCAATTCCCGGCGCTGGATCCTGACCGCGGTGGAGGAGAGCCTGCGCCGGCTGGGCACCGACTGGATCGACCTCTACCAGGTCCACCGCCCGGATCACCGCACCGACATCGAGGAGACGCTGTCCGTGCTCAGCGACCTCGTGCGGGCCGGGAAGATCCGCGCCTTCGGCTGCTCCACCTTCCCCGCCGCGGAGATCGTCGAATCGCACCACGTCGCGGAGCGGCGCGGACTCATGCGCTTCCGGACCGAGCAGCCGCCGTACTCGCTCGTCGCCCGCGGCATCGAGGAATCGGTACTCCCGGTCTGCCAGCGGTACGGCATGGGCGTACTGGTCTGGAGCCCGCTCGCGTCCGGCTTCCTCTCCGGCCGGCACCGCAAGGGTCAGCCGGTCGACCTGTCGGCCGGCCGCCCGGCGCTCAACCCGAACCGCTTCGACCCGTCGCTGCCGGAGAACGTTCGCAAGTACGAGGCCCTGGAGCAGCTCATCGAACTGGCCTCGGAGATCGGCTGCTCGCTGCCCGAGTTGGCGGTCGCGTTCACGGTGGCCCATCCCGCGGTCACCTCGGTCATCATCGGGCCGCGCACCATGTCGCACCTGAAGGGACTGCTGAAGGGCGCCTCGCTCACGCTGGATGACGCGACACTCGACCGGATCGACGAAATCGTGCCGCCGGGGGTCAACCTGTACCACCCGGACGGCGCCTGGCGGCCGCCCGCGCTGGCCGACCCCGCGCTGCGACGCCGCCCGCTCGCCGACCGAGCCGCGGCGTGACGGCCCGGCTGTCAAAGCCACGGGCCGGCGCGCCCCGGGCCTGCCGGCGAGCCGACGCGGCCGCGGCCTGCGGCGAGCCGACACGACCCCGGCCCGGCGGCGAGGTGATGGGGACGCCGGCCCGGCGGTGAGCCGCCGGGCCGGGGCCCAGCCGCTATGTCATACGCCGATACGGTGCCACGGCCCCCAGATGGCAAACGTCATACCTCGGCTGGCCTGGATGTTGACGAACAGGGTGTGGCCGTCCGGGCTGAACGTGGAGCCGGCGAATTCGTCGTCGAACCGCGGCGTACCCGTGCTGCTGACCAGCCGGTTGAGCGCGATGTCGAACAGCTGGCCGCCGCGGCTGAGGCCGCGCAGGTAGTTGTTGTCGACGTTGTCCTCGCAGACCACGAGCGTGCCGCGCGGGCTGGTGGTGACGTTGTCCGGGAAGTCGAGCACGTCCGCGCCGGGCGACTCGTAGAGCAACTGAAGCACCTTGGACCGCACGTGGTACGCCCAGATCTGCCCGGTCCCGTTGCCGTAGCCGTCCGCGATCGGGCCCAGCTCAGTCTCCGCGGGACCGCCACCCTGCGTGGAGCAGAAGTAGACGACCCCGTTGTCGTACGCCGAACCCTCCAGCCGGGAGAAGTACGCCGCGCCCTGCGCCCAGCCCTGCCGGGCGACGTGGGTCAGGGCCTGGTCGTTGGTGGTCGGGGCGGTCTGTCCCGGGGTGTACGGAAAGCTCGGTGCCGGGTCGTCGATGTCCACCCACTCGACCCGGTACGTGGCCCGCTTCGGCTGCGCGGCCGCGAGGTTCACATTGGGCCGGCCGCGTACGGCGAGCATCTGCAACCGCCCGCCGTCCTCCAGCCGCCCGCACCGCATCGGGTTGCGCCGGGGCAGGTACCGGTAGAAGCCGGACGGCCAGCCGAAGTTGTCCTCGGTCAGGTAGAGCGCCCCGTCGACCGGCGAGAACGCCACGGACTCGTGCGCGAAGCGCCCGGCGGCGGTGATCGGCGAGCGGTCGGCCGATCCCTTGGCGGGCACCTCGAAGATGAACCCGTGCCGCTGGGTGAGCGGCACATTGGACACTCCGGTGAAGTCCGGCCCCACGTCCGGTCCGTTGACCGTCTCTTCGCAGCTGACCCAACTGCCCCACGGCATCGGCCCGCCGGAGCAGTTCATCTGGGTGCCGTTGAGGCTGGTGTGGGCGCGCACCACCTCACCGAACCGGGTCACCTCGATCGTGGTCGTCCCGCCCTGGGCCATCGGGTCGTACGCCTGGGCCGCGTCCCCGAACGCCGGCCCGGGGTTGTTCAGCTCGTGGTTGCGTACCAGCAGGTAGTTGCCGCCGGGCCCGCGGAAGGCGGCCATGCCGTCGTGGCGGCCGGGCAGGTGGGTGCCGTCGTCGAGCACGACCGGCGACTCGGTGTCGTGGAACGACCGGTACTGGAAGTCGTCGGGCAACCACAGCCGCACGACGCCGTCCCGCAGGTCGGCGACGGGGCTAAGACGGGCACGCGGGGCGGCGACCGCCGCGGATCGGTTGACGAAGCCGAGGAACGGCCCACCCAGGACGGCTGCGGCGGCGCCGCGCAAAACGGTACGACGGTCAAGCTCAGCCATTGACCGATGGTGCGGGCCGCAAGAATCTATGGCAACCGCGCGTTTGTCAAATGTTCATCACGATCGCTAACGCCCTGGCCGGCGGACGCGGCGAGCCGGTGTCGGGTGGCCCAGGCGACCACGAACACCATGGTCCACAGCACGCCGATCAGGACCGCGGTGACCACCGCGCTGGCCGGGTTGGCGCCCAGGTAGAGCCGGGCGGCCGAAACGGTGACCACGGCCACCGCGGCGCCGGTCCAGGCCGCCACGATCCGCGGCCAATGGGTGTGCCGGGTGATCATCCAGGCGAGCGTGCACAGGCTCGCCGTGGCCACGGTGTGCTGGGTCGGGAACCGGGTCTGCAGCACCGGCGCTGCCCAGGACAGGTTCTCCACGACCAGCGCCAACACCAGCAGCGGCACGACCGCGCCGACGACGCGTACCAGGGCGCCGTGCGCATCCGAAGCAGCCACCGTGGCCGAATCGGGCCCGCCGCTGCCGTCCCGGACCTCGCGGTGCTCGCCGTCCCCGGCCGACCGTCTCCCGCCGTCCCCGGCCCGCCGGCGCTTGCCGTCCCGGGCCTGCCGGCGCGTACCGTCCCGGGCCCGCCATGCCAGCAGCAGCGCGACCGCGGCCACCAGCAGGACCAGCCAGGTGCCCTCCAGCACGTGCACGACCGCGTTCGCGGCGTCCGCCACCCCGACGGTGCGCCGGTCGGCGAACCAGCCGGCGATCCCCGCGTCGACCCGGTACAGCCCGCTGTGCCGCACCACCGCGCCGACCGTCCAGCCCAGCCCGAACCCGAGCGCGAACAGCCCGGCGATGCCGACGACCAGGTTCAGCACCATCGCCCGGCCAGTTCCCGGGGGCATGGCGAGCCGGAGGAACAGTACCCCGTAGCGTCGGCCGAGCCAGCGTACCGGCGGCAGCGCCGCGAGCCGGCCGGCCATCACCCGGACCGGGTCCGGATGGCGGCCCAACCACCGCCCGAGCAGGACGATCGCGACGACTGCCAGGGCGAGCAGCAGTACCGCGCCGGTGGCCCGGCCGAGCACGTCGGAGAGCGTCCGGTACGAGGTGCCGGCCAGGTATCCGGCGAGCACCGACGCGCTCACCCAGGTGGCCACGCCGGCCAGGTTCCACGGCGCGAACCTGCGGTACGGCATGCCGGCGCTGCCGGCCAGCCGGGGCGCCAGCGTCCGCACGAACGCCACCCAGCGCGCGCCGGCCACCCCCCGGCCGCCCAGCCGGTTCAGCATGCCGTCGGCCTTCTCCCAGCGCTCCCGCCCCACCCAGACACCCAGCCGGCTGGCCCGCAGCCGGGGGCCGTAGCGCCGCCCGCTGCGGAACGCCCAGGCGTCCCCGGCGAGTGCCGCCGTGATCATCAGCAGCGTCACCGGGACCAGGCGCAGCGTGCCCAGGTACGCCAGGAAGCCGACCAGCAGCAGGGTGGCCTCGCCGGGCATCACCAGTCCGACGATCAGGCCGGTCTCGCTCCACACGATCAGCGCGGTGACCAGGTAGATGAGCGCCGGGGGCAGCTGCTCGATCCCGTTCAGCAGCTCAGCCATGACCCGCCACCCACCGCGCGGCCGACACCCGCCTCCGTCCCCCGACCGGGTGATCAGGCGCCTGAGAGGATGGAACCATGAAGACCCGCCCCGACCTGCGCAACGTGGCCATCATCGCGCACGTGGACCACGGCAAGACCACGCTGGTGGACGCCATGCTCCGGCAGTCCGGTGCGTGGCACTCCCGCGCCGAGATGGCCGACCGGGTGATGGACTCGATGGACCTGGAGCGGGAGAAGGGCATCACGATCCTGGCCAAGAACACCGCGGTCCGGTACAGCCCGCCGGCCGGCGACCCGGCCCAGGGCGCCGGCCGAAACGGGTCCGAGCCGGGGCCTCCGGTCACCATCAACATCATCGACACGCCGGGCCACGCGGACTTCGGCGGCGAGGTGGAGCGCGGGTTGACCATGGTGGACGGCGTGCTGCTGCTGGTGGACGCGAGCGAGGGCCCCCTGCCGCAGACCCGCTTCGTGCTGCGCAAGGCACTGCGCGCCCGGCTGCCGATCATCCTGGTGGTGAACAAGGTGGACCGGCCGGACGCCCGGATCGCGGCCGTGGTGGACGACACATACGAGCTGTTCCTGGACCTGGACGCGACAGACGACCAGATCGACTTCCCGATCGTGTACGCGTGCGCGCGCACCGGCCAGGCGTCGCTGACCCAGCCCGCCGACGGCAGCCTGCCCGACTCCCCGGATCTGCAGCCGCTGTTCCGCACTCTGCTCGACACCATCCCCCCGCCGGCCTACGACGAGTCTGCCCCACTCCAGGCCCACGTGACCAACCTGGACGCTTCGCCGTTCCTTGGTCGGCTGGCCCTGTGCCGGGTCCGTCAGGGCACCATCCGCAAGGGGCAGACCGTCGCCTGGTGCCGGATCGACGGCGCGGTGGAGAAGGTCCGCATCTCCGAGCTGTTGATGACCGAGGCGCTGGACCGCAAGCCGGCAGAGCAGGCCGGCCCGG
>Ga0310828_1001814_pt1 | contig 11236 bp, 12 predicted proteins | sample WT_ome_3_FD_202242 | JGI IMG/M metagenome (GOLD analysis project Ga0310828, IMG submission 202242) | Sorghum-adapted microbial communities enriched on wild type (WT) sorghum from Joint BioEnergy Institute, Emeryville, California, United... ... | reverse complement strand
CGACAATATGGAAGAAGCCGAAGAGAAAGGCTTGCGCCGGTTCGTGCCGCGGGAATTCGACACCGCCGTCGACAGCCTGGTTCGCCTCTTCACCGCCATGGGCGACGAGATCAGGCAAGTGGTTGCCGCTCTCGGCTTTGAAAATGCCCAAGACCTTGTGGGACGTTCCGATCTGCTGAAGCAGGTAAGCAATTACGGGAACATGGATCTCAGCGACCTGCTCCGTCCGGCGCCGCTGGAATTCATCCCGGCCGCGCAAACCGGCGGCGTGGAAGCCGAAGTAGCCGTTGCCTCCTCGGATATCGTCGTTGCGGCAGGCAGCGAGGATGTTTACCCGGATACCCTGTCGTTCCAGACGCCGATCCGGCGGACGTTCTCCCGAATTACGGCCCAGACGCGGATACTGGGAAGCCGCTATTCGAGCCACCGTGTAAGGGACCGCTTCGATGGAAGCTACGACCAGCTGCCGGACATTTCGCTTCACGTGACCGACGGTTCGGTTCCCGGCAACGGGCTCGCTGCCTTCAACGCCCGCGGGGTGAACATTACCGTTCACGGCGGAGCCGAAGACGGCGTCGGCAAGATGTCGCTCGGCGGCAAAGTCGCCATTCTGAAGGCACCGGGCAAAACCCGCACGTTCATCAACGGTTCGGTCGGCAAATCGTTCGGCTACGGAGCGCAAAAAGGGCTGTTCCTGATTCAGGGCAACGCCGATTCCCGCGCCTGCATCCGTTTCTCCGGAGCCGATGTTGTCTTCGGCGGGGAAATTACCCAGCCGCTGCGCGACGAACTGGGTACGATTGCCAGCCGCGCGAACCTGAAAGGCTTCGCCTTCGAATATATGACCAATGGCCGCGCCGTGGTTCTTGGAGACCCGGGCCCCTGGATCTGCGCCGGAATGACCGGCGGCGTGATTTACCAGCGCCTCGTTCCGGAGATGGGATTGGACCAGGCCGCAATCGGTCGCCGGATCGCCAAAGGAGCCAAGGTTCGCGTCGAATCGATCAACCCCAAAGGCGTTCAGGACTTGCAGGAGCTGCTTGGCGCTTACCGCGACGAGCTCCTCGCTTCCGGCCAATCGGAGGAAGCCGCCAAGATCGATCATCTGCTCGGCAATCTGGAATCAAGCTTCGTGCGCATCGTTCCGGTCAGCCTGCAGGCCGATCAGTCCGTGGCCACGGAGTAATCGGTCAGATCGTCTTCCTCCATGTTACGAACCCTCCGGGTCCGCGCCCGGAGGGTTTTTTCGCGAACCGGGGCTTGACTCGTCACGTTCGGATTGCATAAGATTGGGAATGGACTCGGGTTATCTTCCCGGTGTCTTGGTCCCATTAACGTTAAGGAGGAGTTATCTTGCAGCGCGTCATCCAGGTCGGCGAAAGGCCCCCCTTCTGGGCCAGTCTGCCGCTTAGCCTGCAGCACCTGTTCGCGATGTTCGGTTCGAACGTCCTCGTTCCATTCCTGTTCAAGGTGGATCCGGCCACGATTCTGCTGATGAACGGGATTGGAACCATTCTGTACCTGCTGGTCTGTCGGGGGCGCATCCCCGCATTTCTCGGTTCCAGCTTCGCCTTTATCTCCCCGGTCTACATGGTGCTCGATCACGGGGGTTATGCTTCCGCCCTGGGCGGCTTTATCGCCTCCGGCCTGGTCTTTATTATCGTGGCCCTGATCATCCGGGCAACCGGAACCGGCTGGATCGACGTGGTGTTTCCGCCCGCGGCCATGGGAGCCATCGTTGCGGTCATCGGCTTGGAGCTGGTGCCGACCGCGGCCCAGATGGCCGGCCTGATTCCGCCCGCCGGCGCGCCGGCGGATTGGCGCATGGACCCCAAAGCGGTTGCGGTCTCTCTGATTACGCTGGCCGTCGCGGTGTTCGGGAACGTAGTCTTCCGCGGTTTTCTGAAGATTATCCCGATTTTGGTGGCCATCATCGTGGGATATGTCATCGCCCTCTTCGGTTTCGGCATGGTCGATTTCACCGCCGTCCGCGAAGCCGGGCTGCTGACAATGCCGACCTTCTACCGCCCGCAGCTGGATTGGCCGGCGATCGCGATTATTCTTCCGGCTTCACTGGTAGTCATCGCCGAGCATATCGGCCATTTAATCGTCACCGGCAATATTGTCGGCAAAGACTTGACGAAGGACCCCGGACTGGACAGGTCAATGCTTGGGAACGGGATCTCCACCCTTCTGTCCGGCCTTACCGGTTCCACGCCCAATACAACCTACGGGGAAAACATCGGGGTTCTGGCCTTGACCCGTGTCTATTCCGTCTGGGTAATCGGCGGGGCGGCGGTCTTCGCGATTGTGCTTTCCTTCCTGGGTAAAGTCAGCGCCCTGATCACTACCATTCCCACGCCGGTCATGGGCGGCGTCTCCCTGCTGCTGTTCGGAGTCATCGCCGCCTCCGGGCTTCGCATGCTTGTCGAGACCAAGGTGGATTACTCCAAACCGGCCAACCTGATTCTGACCACGGTCGTTCTCGTCATCGGGTTAAGCGGAGCCACCCTGAGCTGGGGCAGTTTTGCCCTCAAGGGCATGGGCCTGTCAACCGTTGTTGCCATTGGGCTCAGCCTGATTTTCAACCTGTTCGAAAAGCTGAAATGGACAAGCGGGGACGCGTAGCCCGGTGCCCGCCGTCCGGCAAGAGGCCATACGCCCATCGAAACCGCAAAAGACCTTCGGTTTGCCGCCGCATGCGCCATACCGAAGGTCTTTCGATTTACCGCTATTTCAGCGAAGCCCCGTCCCCCGCCGCATGATCAGGTTTTCCCGGCGGGGGCCGTTCGAGACCAGGCGGATCGGAACTCCGATCATTTCTTCAAGCTCGTCCGCATACGCCCGCGTTTCCGCGGGCAGATCCGGGCATAGGGATTGTCTCTCTTAAGCAGGTACCGCTTCCGCAGGCCGCCCGGCGGTTTGTCGCCGAACTGGACGACGCATCCGGCACATCTGAAGCGAAGGCGTCGTCCGGAATGGTTCCTTGACGATGGGCGCACGCCATGCGCGGATAAAACGGATGGCGCCCCGGACAAACCGGGGTGCATTTCGCTTGGGGCATCCCCCTATTTCCGATACACCTGGCCTTTGGCCGTCCGGTACGCCTCGATGTACTGCGCGGCTTTCCTGGCTACCAGCCGGTAATCGCCGCTCCGGACCGCCTCGCTGGTCAGATCCGAGCCAATGCCGACAGCAACAGCTCCAGCCTTGATCCATTCGCCCAGGTTGGCGAGCGTCACGCCCCCGGTCGGCATTAGATTCGCCTGGGGAAGCGGCCCCTTGATCGCCTTGATCATCGCGGGCGAGAACAGGTTGCCGGGGAACAGCTTGACAATGTCCACTCCCAGCTCCAGTGCCGTCTGGATCTCTTGAATCGTCATGCAGCCCGGCAGCACCGGCACCCGGTACCGGTTGCAAAGCATGACAGTCTGCGGATTCAGCGATGGACCGACTACAAATTCCGCGCCGCTCAGAAGAACCGCGCGGGCGGTTTCCGGATCCAGCACCGTACCCGCCCCGATGATCGCATAGGGAGAGCTGCCCTTGGGCTGGCTGGAATACCGCGCAGCCAGCGTTTCGATCGCCTTCAGCGCAAACGGAACGGTCATCGTCACCTCGATGACTTTGATCCCGCCGGCAATGGCCTGTTCCGCCATCTCGACCACTTGTTCGGGCGTATCGCCGCGCAGGACGGCAACCACCCCTTCCTCCGCCATTTGCTGCACCAATTGAAGTTTTCTCATGGGTTACCTCTCCACATGTTTGACATGGTTTAAAATCGCCTCGACCTCTTCCCAGGTCGGAATGCCTTCCCAGTCGCCTTCCTGCTGGATCACGAGAGAACCGATCAGGTTGCCCAGCCGGACCGCTTCCAGGCAGGAATACCCTTTGAGCAGGCCGCAAATAAACCCGGCGCAGAAGCCGTCTCCGGCCCCGACTGTATCAACGATACGTTCGGCTTTGAAATAAGGTACGGAGCCGACCCTCCCGCCTTCCACCAGGTACGTCTCGTTCTCTCCGCCCTTGACGACGGATACGGCCGGCAGCTCCTTAAGCTTCTCCACGATGTCTTCGAAGCTGTCCGTCCCGTACAGCAGCTTCAGCTCGTCCAACCCGGGCAGAAAATAATCCGCTTCCGCGGCCATTCCGAGCAGCACCGGCCGCGCTTCCTGCAGAGTCCACAGCTTGAGGCGCAGGTTCGGATCGAAGCATACTTTCACCCCCGCGCGGCGGGCGATCCTCATGGCCTGAATGGCCGTCTGCCGGCATGACTCGCTGAGTGCCGGAGTAATTCCCGTTACATGAAGTATTTTCGCCCGGCCAATATACCCTTCGTCCAGATGGGCGGGCGTCATGAGGCTTGCGGCGGAATACCGGCGGTAATAGTAAACCGAGGTTTTGCCGGAGACAGTCTCTCTCAGCATAAGACCGGTAGGCGCTTCCTCCGCCAGCTCCGCACGGGATACGTCGACCCCTTCGCCGCGGATTTTTTTGAGAATCATCCGTCCGACGGGGTCTTTGCCCAGCCGGCCGAACCACCCGGCCCGATGCCCAAGGCGCGCCACGCCGATGGCGACATTGCTCTCGGCGCCTCCGAACAGCTGACGCATATGCGGTGCATACTCGATGCCTCTGCCGTCCGGGGGAATCAACAGACCCATCGTTTCTCCAAAGGTGACAAGTTCCGGTCCCTGACCGTAAAGCTCAGCGCTGCTCATCGGGCCATCCACCCTCCATCGACACAAAGTACGTGGCCGTTCATGTAATCCGAAGCGGAAGAAGCGAGGAAGACGACCGGCCCCTTCAGGTCGTCCGGCGTTCCCCAGCGTCCGGCCGGTATGCGCTCAAGGATCTGCCTGCCGCGCACCTCGTCCGCCCGCAGCGCGGCGGTATTGTCCGTCGCCATATACCCCGGGGCAATCGCATTGACCTGGATTCCGCAGCCGGCCCATTCATTGGCCAGCGCTTTGGTAAGTCCGGCGATCGCGTGCTTGGCGGAAGCATATCCGGGAACGTGAATGCCTCCCTGGAAACTGAGCATCGAAGCGATATTGATGATCTTGCCGGAGCCTTGCCGGATCATTTCCCGTCCGAAAAATTGGCTGAGCACGAAGACGCTGTGCAGATTCAGATTCATCACCTCATGCCAATCGCCGATCGAATGCTCGGCCGCCGGAGTGCGGCGGATGATTCCGGCATTGTTGACCAGAATGTCCGCTCTGCCGAATGCCTGCAAAGCCTGCTTCGCCGCATCCAGCGCCGTTTCCTCGTATCCCAGGTCGGCCGCAATCGTATGTACCTTCCGCCCCATGACTTCAATCCGCCTCTGGGTGTCGCGGCTGGCATCCCTGCGGGTGATTATCACGATGTCCGCCCCCGCCTCGGCCAGCGCTTCCGACATGCCGCCGCCAAGTCCCGTTGCGCCGCCGGTCACCACCGCTACCTTGCCATGCAAATCAAACAAACTCAAACCCGTCACCTCGCCTTCATCATCTTTGCAAAACCTGATGACAGGTCTATTATAGACAAAAGGGGCCCGGCGGTGCCAGACGATTTTCCTCTTTATCCCGCCGCCGGCGCGCATTCCTCGATTTCAAAGCCCAGATCCTCCAACATCCGGTGGTCCGCTTCGGCGGCCTGTCCCTCCGTCGTCAAATAATCGCCGACAAAGATCGAATTGGCGGCGTAAAGCCCCAGCGGCTGCAGGGACCGCATATTCACCTCGCGCCCCCCGGCGATACGGATCTCCCGATCCGGGCAAATCAGGCGGAATAATGCCAGCACCTTCAGACAGCGGCGCGGATTCAGCTCCCGTTTCCCTTCCAGCGGCGTTCCGGGAATCGGGTTCAGGAAATTGACCGGAATTGATTCCGCCCGCAGCTCCCTTAAAGCCAGAGCCATGGATACAAGGTCCCGGTCGGTTTCGCCCATCCCGACGATTACTCCGGAGCAAGGGGAAAGTCCCGCTTCCATCGCCCGCCGAATCGTCTCGACCCGCTGGTCGTAGGTATGCGTAGTGGTAATCGCGGCATAATGGCCGCTGCTGGTATTCAGATTGTGGTTGTAGCGATCCACCCCCGCTTCGCGGAGCTTCCGCGCATCTTCTTCCCGCAGCAGGCCGAGACAAGCGCAAATCTTCAGCGGAAGCGCGGATTTGATCTCCTTCACAGCGGCGGCGACCTCATCCAGTTCCCTCTCGGTGGGCCCCCGGCCGCTGGTGACGATACAGTAGGTTCCCGCCTTCCACTCCACCGCCCGGTGTGCTCCTTCCAGCAGCACCCTACGCTCCAGCAGCGGATATTTGGCAATCGGAGCCCGCGAGACAATCGACTGCGAGCAGTAGCCGCAGTCCTCCGGACAGAGGCCGCTCTTGGCGTTAATAATCAGATTGAGCTTGACCTTCCGGCCGAAATAATGCTTCCGCACCCGGAATGCGGCCTGCAGCAAAGACAGGAGCTCATCGTCTTCCGCTTCGAGGATCGACAGACCTTCTTCCTCGGTCAGACCTATGCCGGCCAAGGCCCGGTCGGCCAGGCGTTCCCATTTTCCGTTTCCCGAATCACACTTTTCCATGCTTCCGCCTCCCTGGATCTTCAAGAAATATTGTCAACCAAAATGGTGATTAATGGTTGACAATTATGCAATCCGGATTCTACACCATCTTCCGCCTGATGGCAATCCCCCCGAAGCCTGATATACATAACGGGAAATAAAAAAGATAGAAGGGAACGCCGGCCCAAGCGGCGAATTCCGCTTCTATCCCTCAGGATTCCCCTCAAGGGGTCATGGATCCAAAGAATTAGATCCCCCATCCCACCGAAACGATAACCAGCAGAATGAACAGAACCAGAATGACACCCGTGGTCGTGTAGCCATAACCCAAGCCATAGCCCATGGTGAATACCTCCTTCATTTTGCTGAACTGCGGGAGGCGTCTTTCCCTCCCACGATTTCAGCTTATGCAAGGCCCGGCTTACCGGCATGGTCAGTTGTCCGGACGGAGCACGCCCATTTCCTCGATATGGCGCCTGGTTTCCGGAGTGCCCAGCTCGTGAATCATCGAATAGATCTCCCTCAAGTAATTATCGTAGGCATCGTTTTCCACATCGTGATGATAGGGAATGGCCGGCGTATGGGCTTTTAAGAACGTACCGTCCGCACTGTCGCTCTTGTCCTCGAACAGCTCCTGCAGCTTCTCGATCTGTTCCGGGGTAGCATCGATTTCAAATTCGTATGCCGCTTCCCCCTGACCGGCCAAAATTGTATCGGCCTGCACCGAAATATAGTAGCGTTTCTTCTCCATCGGTCGGCTCCTTTCTCGTGGGTGGTTCTTTAATACAGATACAGGTAGAGCAAGTACGCCCCCGCCGCAATGCAAACGGGAAAAAGAACGTAGGCGATCAGAGCCGGGTTCAGCAGAATATAATGCTTCACAATATCGGGATCCATTCCTTCATCCGTCTCTTTATGCTGCTGTCTGCGAATTGTCGCCACAGATATGCCCGCCGCCACAGCTACCACGAAGAAGGCTATGGCGCCAAACAGGTACATCAGCGAGTTATTCATGGAAAAGGCTCCTTTCCGGTAATCCTGCACCTATTTTCTCCAAAGGCGGAAACTTTATTGCGGATAGATACGGAAAGTACTGGAAACACAAAAAAAGACACCGGCTTGCGGTGTCTTCTTCCTTACACGGGATTCAGGCTTCCGCCGCTTGGGCGGCCGCCAGTTCCCGCAAAAATTCGTCGTGGATTTTCCCGTTCGTGGCCGCGACATTGCGTACAGCGAGCGAGTACGGATTGCCCAGCGTATCGGTAACGCGGCCTCCGGATTCCTGCACCAGCAGGGCTCCTGCCGCGATATCCCAGGCGTTGAGCCCGATCTCCCAGAAGCCGGTCAGGCGGCCGCAGGCAACATACGCCAGATGCAGCGCCGCCGATCCCCCGTTGCGGATGTTTCGCACTTTGGGCACCAGTGCCGATATGCCGCGCAGATTAGCCGGAAGCGCCCGCTCCCGTTCGGCCGGAAACCCGGTGGCGAGCAGGCTCCGGGCGAGCGTTTCCTGCGTATCGACCTGCATCCGTCTGCCGTGAACGTAGGCGCCTTTGCCTTTCTCGGCGACAAAGAGTTCATCCCTTGAAGGGTCGTAGACGACCCCTATGATCACTTCTCCCTGATGAGCGAGAGCGATGGATACGGAAAAGAAGGGAAAGCCGTGCACAAAGTTGGTCGTTCCGTCAATCGGGTCGACGATCCAGAGGTATTCCTCGTCCTTCATGGACTGCAAAGCCCTGGCCGACGCCTCCGGCCCCGGCTCTACCCCCTCCTCCCCGAGAACCGAATGATCGGGAAAATGTGTCAAAATCAGCTTGCGGATCAGCTTCTCGGACCCCTTGTCCACTTCGGTTACAAGGTCGCTTGCCGAATATTTCGTCTTCAGGCTGGTATAATTGCCGAGCTTTGTCAGGATCCATTCTCCCGCCTTGGCGGCGGTATTGATGGCGACGGCGGTATAGCTCTTGCGTCCAATCTCGTATATGGGATGATCATTGGTCATGATTATATCAACTCTTTCTATCAATCGTTACATTCAGTATATTGAATATACGTAACGAAAGCCATGTTCGTTTCACCCAAAAAAACGCGGAATATCCGCATAAACAGAAGATCCGGCCGCAGGCCGGACCCTTCCCGAACGCAAGCCGTTCTTTGCAATGCCCCGCCGGTCAGACCCCGACAATATGGTAGCCGTTATCGACATGGATAATCTCGCCGGTAATGCCGCGCGACAAATGGCTCATCAGGAACATCGCGGTATCCCCGACTTCGGAGGTATCCGTTGTGCGGCGCAGCGGCGCCTTCTCTTCCACCGTGTGCAGAATCGAGTTGAAATCCCTGATTCCCTTGGCTGCAAGCGTCCGGATCGGTCCTGCGGATATGGCGTTGACGCGGATATTGCGGGGACCGAGATCGCCGGCCAGATAACGGACGCTGGCTTCCAGGGACGCTTTGGCGATTCCCATAACGTTATAATTTTTCATGACCCGTTCAGACCCGAGATAGGTCATTGTCATGATGCTGCCGCCTTCGGTCATCAGCGGATACACGCGCTGTGTGACGGCCACGAGCGAATAGGCGCTGATGTCCTGCGCCAGGGCAAACCCGTCTCTCGACGTGTCGACATACAAGCCTTCCAGTTCTTCCGTCCTGGCAAAAGCTATGCTATGTACAAAACCGTGCAGAACGCCAAACTCTTCCTTCAGTGCGGCCGCCAGGCTGTCAATCTCCGCATCGGAAGTCACATTGCAGGGCAAAATGACGGAGTCCGGAATGGTCTCGGCCAGTCTGCGCACCCGCTCCGCCACCCGGTCGCTTTCATACGTAAAAGCCAGACGGGCGCCCTGTGCCGCAAGCGCTTTGGCAATCGCCCAGGCGATGCTGCGGTCGTTGGCTACGCCCATAACCAGAATATTTTTGCCTTCCAGGATGGAATGCATGGCAAATCCCCGCTTTCCGTTAAAATGAGTGAATCATTGCAAGCACTCGGCTTCCATTTTCAAATTAACGGATTTTTCCGGCAATTTCAAGCGAAAATCTCCACTTCCGCCTGATTTCGCCGGATCACGCCCCCGGCTTTCTCCATATCCCGCATCAGCTGGAACAAGGCTTCATCCTTCATCTTGGCTTCAATCATGACATCCAGCGCGATCGTGGAAGAAGCGACGGCCCGGAGAAAGGCAAGCAGCGGAGCCGGCTCCACGTAATCCGCATGTCCGCGGGGATCCCGCTCGCTCTTCGGGCTGGAAACGTGGATTTTCGGCGGGATTTCCCGGCCTTCCCAGGTGCGCAGAATCCGCGGCCATAGCGCCTCCGCCGGTTCCCCGCCATTGTTGACCTGATGGTGATGCAGATCGAGAACCATGGGAATCCCAGTTTGTTCGCAAAGGGCCAGTGTCTCCGCCGCGTTGAAGGTCTTGTCGTCATTCTCCAGCGTCAGCCTCCGCCGGACAGAGGAATCCAGCCGTTCCGCCTGGGAGAGAAAGCGCCGGGCTGCGGCCTTCTTGTCTCCGTAGGTTCCCCCGACATGAATGTTGCACTTGGCCCGCTCATCCAGCCCCATTGCCTCCAGCATGCGCACATGCCGGCAAAGATCTTCATGGGAGTGCCGAAGCACCTGCTCCCGCGGGCTGCTGAGTACCGTAAAATGATCCGGATGAAAGCTTACCCTCATTCCATGCGCGATCACATAATCTCCGATCGCACGAAAATCCTCGGCCAGTGCGGGAAACGGATCCCACCCTTCAAGCAGGTGGTGTCCGATCAGCGGAATCAGCCGGGACGAAAACCGGTAAACTTTGATCCCGTTTCCCTGGTTGTGGCGCAGAAGACGGAGCGTATTATGCAAATTCTGCGAAGCAATCCGCTCCAGCTTGCGGATCGCGGCTGCCCGGTCGGAAATTTGGGCAAAGCGGGTCGCGGTCATCGTTTTGGAAGGCGAAGCGTTCTTGAGTTTTACGGACATGGCGACATAGCCGAACCGGACGATCATGGCGAACCCCCTGTCTTTATCCCGAATCGATCCAAAGGCCCCGCCGCAATCCGGCGAGGCCTGGTTCCGTAAAAAACCGATTATTGGCCGAGAAACGACCTCAGCATCCATTGGTGCTTCTGCAGCGAAGACTGGATCGAAAGCAGCAGGTCGCCGGTGGCTTCGTCCCCGCTTCCGTCAGTGAGGCGTATGCCTTCCTCCAGTTCCCGCGTCAAAATATCGAAGTCGCGGATGACTTGTTCGGCCATTTGCCGGGCATTCTCGCCGCCGGCGGCTTCCTGGACCGAGGCCGACTGCAGGGCTTCCTTCAAGGTCGCAAGCGGCCTCCCCTGCAGGGTCAGCACCCGTTCCGCCAGCGCGTCCAGATGATCCGCGGCTTCCGTGTAGAGCTCTTCGAATTTCTGATGGAGCGTAAAAAAAGCTTCTCCCTGGACAAACCAGTGAAAATTGTGCAGCTTCGTATACAGAATTGTCCAGTTGGCCACCTGCTTGTTCAGGACGGCAAGGATCTGTTCCCTGTTCTTGGATCCAACGCTGCTTTTGGGCATCGTTTCCTGTGTGATCATTCAAATTCCTCCCGGAGATGGTTTTCCCGTGTTATCCTTTGCCCTGTGCTTCCGATTTATTCTCCGAAGCGGAAAAAGGCACCCCCGCCCCTTGACGGGACGAAAGTGCCGCAAAATT
>Ga0310828_1001810_pt1 | contig 11247 bp, 11 predicted proteins | sample WT_ome_3_FD_202242 | JGI IMG/M metagenome (GOLD analysis project Ga0310828, IMG submission 202242) | Sorghum-adapted microbial communities enriched on wild type (WT) sorghum from Joint BioEnergy Institute, Emeryville, California, United... ... | reverse complement strand
CCCCTCCTCCCTCGGGGGGCGGCTTTCCGCGCCCGGCAAGCGGGTAAGGCCAAAAATTTCGCCTTACTTATGATACGGTTCCCCCCGCATAATCTTGAACGCGCGATAAATCTGCTCCACCAGAATCAGCCGCATAAGCTGGTGCGGATAGGTGATTTTTCCGAAGGACAGCTTCAGGTCCGCCCGCCGCAGGACTTCATCGGAGAGGCCGTTCGAGCCGCCAATGACGAAAGCGATCTGGCTGCGGCCGTAGGTGCCGAGCGTTTCCAGCTGCGCAGCAATCTGCTCGGATGAGAGCATCTTGCCGTCGATGGCCAGCGCGATCACATACGCATCCGGCTTGATTGCTGCCAGAAGCCGTTCGCCTTCCCGCTCCTTTACCTTGCGCTCCTCCGCCTCGCTCATCGTCTCCGGGGCTTTCTCATCCGGTACTTCGATCACCTGCAGCCTGACATACGGACCAAGCCTTTTGGAATATTCGGCCATCCCTTTCACGAGATATTCTTCCTTCAGCTTGCCGACGGCGGCAATTTGAATATGCATCCTTCCGCCCTGCCTTCCGTTCCTAACAATCATTTGTCCGCCCGCCAAACGGAAAAAGGAAGGCTCGGCCTCCCTTTCGTTTCTCCAATTTCAACCGGATTTTGTAATACCACGAAATACCGCGTAGTGCAAAACCCGACCGAATCACACTGACGCCGTCGGTATGCCGCTACACCACCAGATACTTGGCCGGCTTCCCGCAACGTTCACATTGTTTGGGGGGCTCCCACGCCTTGAAGCGGACCTCCTCCAAATCGACAAGATCCGGCGCATCCTCGTATTCGTCGACGAATTCGTCGATGGCGATATCCAGGTGTTCCTGACAGACGACGAACATGCTTTCCCTCCACGTTAGTAAGCTCATATCTATCGAATCAGCCCGTTTCATCCGTCCAGCGGCTCTCCCAGAGTCAGAGTGACCGTCTCCTTCTTGCTGTTGCGGTAAAAGGTCACCTTCAGTTTATCCCCGATTTTTTTATGGGAATAAAGGTACTTGCGCAGCTCCAGGGTGCTGGCGACCGGCTGATCGTCCAGCTGCACGATGACATCGTTGCTCTTCAGCCCCGCAGCCTGGGCCGGACCCACTGCATCCAACACGATGATACCAGTTTTGACATCCTGCGGCAGCTTTAAAACATCCGTCCCCGTGAAGGACTGCAGATTCTGGGATGTGACGCCCATGAACGGACGCTTTACCTTGTGATCACTGATCAGCTCAGCCAGGATCGGCTTCGCCTGATTAATCGGAATGGCAAACCCCAGTCCCTCCACACCGGTGTCGGCCACCTTGAGCGAATTAATGCCAATGACTTTGCCGTTCAGATCAACCAGTGCCCCTCCGCTATTTCCCTGATTGATCGCTGCATCCGTCTGAATGACATCCAGCTCCCAATCCGGTTCCCCATCCTGGTTGAGACTAACCGGAATCGTTCGCTTCGGCGAACTAACCACCCCTACCGTAATAGTCGGCGAATATCCCAATCCGAGCGGGTTCCCCAAGGCAATGGCCGTCTCCCCCAGCTTGATCGCATCCGAATCGCCGAATTCGGCGACCGTCTTGATGCCCGAAGCATCGACTTCCAGAACGGCCAAATCGGAGAGCGGGTCTTTGCCGACCAGGGCAGCCGCCTTGTGCTCCCCGCCCGACAGGACCACATCAATTTGCGTTGCGCCTTCCACTACGTGGTTGTTGGTGACGATGCGGGCCTTGCCCCCCTGCTTCTGAAAGATAACCCCCGATCCGATGCCGAGTGAGACCGGAGTCTCCTTTACCGGATCCTTGACGGAGGCAAGGACACTGACCACGGCCGGCCGCACCTTCTCCGAGGCGGCTACGACCCGGTCACCGGTGGATCGGCCTCCGCCTCCCAAGACCAGAACCGTCAGGAGAATGCCTGCAGCCAAGGAGAGGATCGCCACGGTCCAAAGCCGGCGCTGTTCACCCCTTGGTGGAAATTTCAGCGGCTTCCCTTCCTGAGGGCGGATCCAGCGGGAGGGGCGGGTGCGCACTTTCGTCGAGTAGAAGTCATCTTCAAACAAACTCATGCCGATCCTCTCCCATCGATCACTCTTGCTTGCATATTTTTCAAAAAAAAACCGGTGAACGGCAATCCTCAGGAATTCCCGTCTGAAAACAGGAATGAAATCTGCAAATCTTGCCTACAATAATACGAGAAAGCGGAGGCGCGGCCCCGCCAGATTCATAGAAAGGAGAGGATGCGAATGAACCGGATGTTTTCCAGCCATCCCGATATCGATGTCATCGGAAAATTGGCAGATTTGAAAGAGGATCACTACAAGAACATGCTGATCCTCAGTGCCGTTCTGGATCTATTGATTGAAAAGGGAATGTTGACCCCGGAAGAAATTCAGGCCAAGGCCTGGGAACTTGACGCTAGTCTTCCCACGCCAACACATCCCATTTCGTAGGCCGGTCGAAATAGGTATCCATCAGCCGGACCTTCCGTCCGCGCGGCGAACCGCCCTTCTCCTCCAATAGATTATTCACGGTCAGCCTGGCCAAATCCATCAAATTATGGTCCCGGCTCAGGTGGGCCAGATAGACGCGGCGCGTCTTCTCGGAGAGGATCTCACACAGGGCCTCTCCGGCCGCTTCGTTGGAGAGGTGACCAGTATCGCCGAGAATGCGGCGTTTGATATTCCACGGATAATGGCCCATGCGGAGCATATCAACGTCGTGATTGGACTCCAGCACATAAACGTCCGAGTCCATAATCTTCTCCTTCACCTTCCCGCTCATATAACCGAGGTCGGTCACCAGGCTAAGCTTTTCATCCTGTTCGTAGAAGCAGTACCCCACCGGATCCGCCGCATCGTGCGATATTGCGAACGATTCCACCCGAAGCGTGCCGAAGCTCAGCTCCTCGCCCGTTTCCATGATCCGGCGGAAGTCGTCCTCCACGTCCCCGATCAGGCGGTCCAGTTCCTCCCACGTTTTCTCGTTGGCGTAGATCGGAAGCTTGTATTTGCGGGATAAAGCGCCCAATCCCTTGATATGATCGGAATGCTCATGTGTGATGAGAATGGCATGAATCTCGGCTCCCGACAAATCCCTTTCCTTCAACAGCTGCTCGACCCGTTTCATGCTCAGACCGGCATCCACGAGCAGATGAACCTCGCCGTTGGACACTACCGTGGCATTTCCGGTTGAGCCGCTGGACAATACGCTGAAGCGCAGACCCATTTTCCTATTTCCCCTTTTCCCGGACTCCTCTATGTATGCATCCCGGCTTGCAAGCCGGATTCCAGCAATCGGTGCATGGCGGATCTCTCTCAATTGTTCTATTATACACTATATTCGAGGGGATTTTTAACTGGAATCGCACTGAAACGATGGGAAATTTCTGCCGTCTCCATGTATGGTTAAGATGCGGAGCCGTCCTCCCGGCTTTGGGCCGGTTCCACCGCTCCGGTGAACGCGTGAACGTAATAGATTTGTCCGTCATCCGTAGCCACACGCCAATAGGGAAACATGAACTGGGTTTGAGAGTTGAACAGTTGGCCGTGAAAACCGAGCCGCACATCGACAATGGTCACTCCGTCCGGCAGATAGCTCTCCGCCAAAGCGCGGATGGCCGTATACGCCGGAATAACCTTCTGTTCCTTCAGCTCCTGCTGCTCCGTGGAAGGCAAAATATCGACATACGTTTGCTGATATGCGGTAATCTCCCCGTTTTCTTCGAACAGCTCGAGCTTGATATCGAACAGCGGCAGCTGACCGTACATCTGGGTGAATGTATAGACTCCCGGCTTCTGTAGGGCGGGATCCAGCTGGTACGAATCCGCTTTGTCAATGGAAAGACGCTGAAGCTGCTCTTTCCCCGGAAACCTCGGCGATCCGCTGGTGTTCCATTTGTACGGCTCGCCCAGCTCCACGCGAACTCCGGATTTGATCGTTTCGTTAAATTGGGCGGTAAAGCCCTTCAGCTTCGGGGCGTCCTTCGGAATTTCCCCGGTTACGTGAATATTTTTGCTACTCAGGAACCGGCTCGTTTCCTCCATCACGCTGCTGGTATCCGCGATCAGGTCGGACTGGCCGAAACGGTATTTCCATAGTTGAAATCCCAGAATCAGATTCAGGACAAGAAACGAACAGATGAGAATGGTTTTCGCCCGGCCCCAGTCCATCGCGCACCTCCTGTTTCGGCGATTATGACAATTCGCGTGATTTTGCAAGCAGCGGTCGAGCCGCCCTTTGGCAGGCCCGACATTTCATCCTCTTGTCCGGGTTCTTCCTACAAAAGTCCAGTCCGGCATTACTCGATGTAATCGATCGTCCCGTCACTGTATTCCAGCACCCATGCCGGATGCAAAACAACCTGGCTGTCGGTTACTTCCGGCCGGTACCCGGGGTAAACGGATTCAAGGCTCCCTTTCTTCCTTGCGGCTTCCACCCGCTCCTCCAGAACTTGCCCCCCGGGCAGCTGCATGTCCTCCTGCCTGATATCTTTCACGTCCAGCTTGATCGTTGAGCGTTCATAATGGGAAACAGTGCTTTTTTGCAGGGTCACCTTCATATAACCATAGTTTCCCTGCTTCGGCTTGACAATCGGGTAAGAACCGTACCACTGGCGGAATTCAAAATATTGGCTGTGATCGGATCCAGTGTCCCCCCAGGAAAGATGATCCAGGGAATACATCCCGTTCCATCCGCCATGCTGGTTAATGAACTGTACCGCCGTGAGAAGATTGTCCATCAGATCGGCACGGTTGTCCACCGGAACGACCGGATCGGAATAGCTCAACCAATGTTGGTCGTTCTTGATCTGCAGGCCCCGCTTCCCGTCCGTATAAATCTCCGATCCATCCCGTTCTGTCAGGTTTCGGGTGATCCCCGGATCGACAAACAGACTTTTCTTTAACTGCTCTGCGGAGTATTGGGAATACGGAATCCGGTAGCTGTACAGGTGCAAATCCTGATCCGGCAAATAAATATCTCCGCTTATCAGGCGATACACCGGTTTGTTTTCCGCCAGTTTGACGTATTCCTCCACATCTTTGCTGGTCACGTTCGTCTTCAAAGCCTCGTAAATCATCCCCGTAGTACCGGTGAAAAAGTAAGCTTTGACCTCATCCGTACCTTCCTTGGAAAAAATCCAGACCTTGGTCACCGGCTCGTTGTCCGGGGGGAGGTCCCCCTTCAGCTGCAGAGTCGTTCCCAGCGCGGCGGCCGGCATCCCGCTTTCGAACAGCAGCTCCACACCCTGCTGCTTCTGGCGTACATCTTCCCAATTGGCGCCCGTCGGCGACAGGGCCACCCGCCGCAAATTTTCGAAGGTCCGCTGCTTGAGCCCTTCATAGATTTCCTTGTACTCCGCTGTGTTGGGGTAAATGACGGTATGTGCCTGCTTGCCGGTATGCAGAACAATTTGCTCTGGAAAGATCAGCTTGTCCAGATCCTGCTGAGGGCCCAAAAAATCCGCCTGTACGTATTCGTTCTGGTTAATCGGGTCGTACTTGGGCGAAGTGAAGGTCAGGAAATAGCTTTGCAACAAACTTAAAACAACCAGAAAGGCCAGCACCGCCGATTTTACATTCTCTATCATGCCGTTTCGGCCCCCTCCCGTTCCACCGGCAGCGTGAAGATCACCGTCGTTCCCGAATTGACCTCCGATTCGAGCCAGATGGCGCCGCCATGGGCCTTGATAATTTCCCGGGCAATGGACAGGCCAAGACCCGTCCCTCCCATACTTCGCGAACGAGCCTTATCCACCCGGTAGAAACGTTCGAAAATGCGGTCAAGGTCTTTTTTCGGAATTCCGATGCCGGTATCCCGGATTCGTACCTCCAGCTCCTTGCCGTTCAGGCTTGCCCCGATAAAAATTTTCCCGCCGTCCGGGGTATATTTGATCGCGTTGGACATCAGATTGTCCAGCACCTGATCGATCTGATCGCGATCGATTCGGGATTTGGGCAGATCGGAATCGGGGGCTACCACAATCTTGATCCCTTTCTGCTTGGACTGAAAGGAGAAGCGGTCCGCGACATCCTCCAGCACTTCGGAGATGCTGGTCGGTTCCTTCGCCAGAACCGATTGACGGGAATCCAGGCGGGAAAGCTGAAGCAGATCCGTGACCAGACGGATCATCCTCTCCGTCTCGTTGCGGGTTACACCGATAAACCGGGAGGCCAGCTGCGGGTCTTCGATGGCGCCTTCATCGAGAGCTTCAAGATAACTCTTGATCGTAGTCAGCGGCGTTCTCAGCTCGTGCGAAACATTCGCCACGAACTCCCGGCGGGAAAGCTCCAGCTTCTCCTGGTCGGTAATATCCTGAAGCACGGCCAATGTGCCGGTCACCCCGCGGCCCCGGCGGTGGATCGGCGAGAATGAAACGCGGATGGACAGCTTTTCTTCTCCCTTGGGAACCTCCAGTTTTATGCTGGTCGTCGGACTGTCGCCCAGCAGATACAAATCGATCTGCTCCTGGGGAATGCTGAACACATCGGCAATCCCCTTGCGAAGCGTATCCTCTTCAGTCATCTGCAGCATTTCCAGGGCCCTGCGGTTCATCAGAATGATCCGTCCCGTATCGTCGGTAGCGATAACCCCCTCGTTCATATTCAGCAGGATGGAAGACAGCTTCTCCCTCTCTTCTTCGTTCAGGGAGAGAGCCTCCTTCAGACGGTTGATCATGAAGTTGAACGTCTCGCCCAGCTTTCCGATTTCGTCCCGGCCGTAGACCGCCACCTGCTGATTGAAATTTCCTTCAGCCACTGCCGTAGCCTGCTTCGTAATTTCCTTGATCGGATTGGTGATCGTATGAGCCAGAAAAACGCCCAGCACAGCCGTCAGCGCCAAAGCAAACAGGGTGCCGATAATAAAAATGCGGTTGATGCGGTTCATTGTGTTGTACAGTTCTTCCATGGAGGCGACAATATAAACCGCGCCGACAATTTTCGTGCCGCTGCCGACCGGCTTGGCCAGTACCATCTTGCGGATGCCGTCGGTATCGGTGAACGTCCGCTCGTTGTCCTTGATTCCCTGCAAAGCCCGGCTGACTTCCTTCTGGGTATTTTTCTGATTGACGATATACTGATGATTCGGTGCGGAGGTGCTCAGCACCACTCCATTCGCATCAATAACCTGAATTTCCATGTTGCTCTGGGCGAACAAATTGTTGACTACGTCATTCAATTCATTGTAATTGGCCTTGCCCTCCGAAGTCTTGCCTTCCTGTAGCGCCTTCAGGGAATCCTCCACATACTGGGCAAGCAGGGAGGCTTGTTTGTTGCAGTCATCCGAGAAGCTGTTCTTGAAATAGCTGTCCAGTGCCTGGACAAAATACACCCCGATCAGCTGCATGGCGACCAGAATCAGCAACACATAGATCATGATGAGCTTGGCTTGGATGGTCTGAAAATAACCGATCCCCTTCATTCAGAATCCTCCCGGTTTCGGTTGGCGCATCATGTAACCGAGCCCCCGTCGGGTCAGGATATATTCCGGTTTGCTCGGATCGTCCTCGATTTTCTCCCGGAGACGGCGAACTGTAACATCGACCGTACGCACATCTCCCAGGTATTCAAATCCCCAGACAGCCTGCAGCAGATGCTCGCGGGTCATGACCCGGCCGCAGTTCTTCGCCAGGTAATACAGAAGCTCAAATTCCCTGTGCGTGAGGTCCAGTCCGACACCGTCTTTATAGACCACGTACATGTCGTTATCGATCAGCAGCCCGTTGATCCGCAGTCCCTGCTGGCTGTCCGGCTCCTGCCGGGCGGCCCCCTTCGTCTTGTGCTGCCGGCGCAGCTGCGCCTTGATGCGGGCCAGCAGCTCCCGGGTGCTGAACGGCTTGGTTACGTAATCGTCAGCCCCCATCTCGAGGCCGAGCACTTTATCCAGTTCGGTGTCCTTGGCTGTCAACATAATAATCGGCGTGTTGAGCCGGGCGCGTACTTCCCTGCACACATCCATTCCGTCCTTCACCGGCAGCATGAGATCGAGCAGAATCAAATCCGGATTTTCGTTGAAGGCGAGATCCACCGCATCTTGCCCGTCGTAAGCGCAAATAACCTCGTAGCCTTCCTTCTCCAGATTGAATTTCAAAATATCGGCAATTGGCTGTTCGTCGTCAACGACCAATATCTTTCCGTACATCGCAAACACCACCTGTTCCGGTTTGGCTAGGGTTGAATACCTTTATCTTACCATACCTTGAGAAGAAAAACCTGTCCCCCTCTGAACTTGAAACTCCGGGCAGACCGTCAACATCTCCGGCAAAAAAGAAAAAAGACACGCCCCGGACGCTTGTCCAAAGTCATGTCCTTATCGGCCGCCATCTGAAAAATCTACTGGTTCAAATATTTGATCGGATTTTCCAACGCGCTGTTTTTGTGAATTTCAAAATGCAGGTGAACTCCCGTCGAATCCCCGGTACTGCCCATGTATCCGATTTTCTCGCCTTTTTCGACAATTTTTCCGACAGAGGTGTAAATTTTGCTCATATGGCCGTACAAGGTTTCATATCCGTTCTGATGATCGATAATCACGCAATTGCCATACCCGGACTTCACCCCGGCAAAAACGACCCTGCCGTTGTCGGCAGCCAAGATGTTGCGGTTGCCCGAAACCATATCGATTCCCTTATGCAGCTTGCCCCAACGGGTTCCAAACCCGCTTGTGATCGTCGGAGAAGATACCGGCCACGCGAACTTGCCGCTTCCTTCGCCGAGAACCACTTTGGTCCCTTTTTTCACCACCGCAGACACCGGCTGCTGGACGATCTGTTCACTGACAAGCTGCTCATCCTGCATTTGCCCGTTGATCTTGGTCACTTCGAAGGTGACTTTCTTCAATCCGTTCTTTCCGGGCGAAACCGTCACATTCTCGCCGACACGCATGGAATCGTCCTGAATATATCGGGTGTCGTACTGGACTTCCTGGTTTTCGACCACTTTCTCCACGGTTTTCACGGCCAATGTCGGCTGCAGCACCGTCAGATTGAGCTGATCACCAACCTTGATCATATCGTCTTGTATCCAGGGATTGTTATCGTAAATCACCTGTTTGGAAATATTGAATTTCTTGGCTATGCAGGAAACGCAGTCTCCTTCCTGCACGGTATACAGGGTAGGCTGAACATCCCCGGTTTTCAGCTTCTGCAGAAGCTCTCCGGCATCCATGACCTGATCCGGCTGAACCTCCGTTTCCCTCAGATCCACTTTCTGGATAAATTCCGCCTTCTCCAGGTGCACCTCATCCGGCCCGGCACCGGAGTCGGCGGAGAGCGCCTTGACTTCGCCGCCGTCCTTCGCTTTTCCGACAAAAGGTTCCTTCACCTGCTCCAAAATTCGATTCGCCGTGGCTTCATCCTTGACGATACCGACAACCTTCCCGTTTACCAGAAGTTCGGTACCGAACGTATGGGGCTTCAGAAGCTGATCCAGCTGCTTGACAACTTCATGGTCGTCAAACGCCAGTTTGAAACCCCTTTCTTTTTCGAATTCGACCTCTTTTGCATCCACGGCTCTATGTACCTCAGGATCACTTTCTTCAAGATATGCGTTTCGTTTCTCTATATAATCCTGCACGATCTCCGGATCGCTGACCGCCCCCGCGTCCTGTCCGTTAACCAGTACATGATAAACTTCGTTCGTATTCAGCTTCACGTATTGGTTTCCGCCGATGGATATGGCGCTGATCAGCCCGACCGCCGTAAATCCTTTCAGCAGATGATATTTATATTCATTGAGAGCAGATAAGGTTTTATAAATCCATAGTTGGTCACTTATAGTTTCTTTCACGTTCTGCCATCGAATCCTGGATACGGTGCCCTTGCACTTGGCGAGCGTATTCTGGATCCAGCCGACGATTCGAAACGATGCCATGATCTTCTCCTTCTTTGTCAAATTTTGTCCGCACACAAAAAAACTTACGCTTCGGCAAAATACTCCATGTTAAGTTCGAATTCCTATTCAATTTACCATAGTATCAAAACATTTTGCAACCTTTGCGGAGAGAATTACGTCTAAATAAGGATGCCGATTTCCAGTAAAAATTTCCCACAAGCCTCTGCCGCATTCGATATTTCGGAACAAAAAAACCCGGCTTGCCCGCTTCTCAACCGCGGTGCCGGGAGCTTGCCACTTTTAATATTTGTTCAAAATGTCCAGCAGTTGCTGGTACTCTTCCGGTTTCACGTACTTGGCGACAATCGATTCAAGCTGCTTCAATTCGTCTTCGGTTATCCCGTCTTCGACAAAACCGGATAGTTTCTGTATCTCCTCCGGGGGCAGACGGGTGGAAAGAATGGAAAAAATTTTCGTTTTGTCATCCGCGGACAATTCGTCTTTTTTCTGCAAAAAGTCCTGTGCGGAAATAACCACTTTCTTCTGCTTGTCTTGCTGCTGCCCCACTTGGCTCCAGGCCGCAACGGCATCATCCGGCTCTGCCGTCGATGTCGCCCGGCTCTTGGCCGCATCGCCGGCCGTTCCCGGAGAGCTGCCGTTTGCCGGATTCGTCCCGCCCGGTTGTTCACCCGATAGGCCCAAATGGCCGTTGCCTTGACCGGCAGCAACATTGCCTTCGGGCACCGCTTGTCGGGTAGAGGTCCCCGTAAGCAGTGATTCCGCCTGCTCCGACAGCTGGGAGATCATCCGGTTTAATTGCAGCTTCTGTTCGGGCGTCGTGATATGAAATTGGCCCAGAACGGCCGATACATATTGGTTTACGATATACCATGTTGTCAGAATCGAGATCAGGCAGATCAGGACGGAACCCAGACACCATTTGACCACTCCGCGTAATAACCTCATGATTGCACCCCGCTTTGGCGTTTCCATACTTTCCCTGGTACAGTTCCAGTATTGCCGAAACCGGGATGTTTTAAGCGGTTTTCACTGAACTTGGGTGCAAAGTCCCGTCCCTTCAGCCCCTCGGTTCAGGAATAGATGGGCCGAACCAGATTGGTTTGTTCGCGGTTGCGGCCGACCGAGAAAATGGAAATCGGGATTCCGGTCAGTTGCGATACGCGCTCCAGATAATGCCGGGCATTGTCCGGCAAATCCCCCATGGTCCGGGCTCCGGAGATGTCTTCCTGCCAGCCGGGAAGTTCTTCGTAAACGGCCTCACACTGGGAAAGCATGCTCAGACTGGCCGGATAATAATCGATGAGCTGTCCCTTATACAGGTATCCGGTACAAATTTTCACGGTTTCCAGACCGGTCAGCACGTCGAGGGACTTT
>Ga0310828_1001807_pt1 | contig 11277 bp, 11 predicted proteins | sample WT_ome_3_FD_202242 | JGI IMG/M metagenome (GOLD analysis project Ga0310828, IMG submission 202242) | Sorghum-adapted microbial communities enriched on wild type (WT) sorghum from Joint BioEnergy Institute, Emeryville, California, United... ... | reverse complement strand
ACAAAGTTAGTCCCTCCAAGTGCAAGGTTTTTGATGAGTTTCCGAATCATACCCTTGCATATAAATTCGACAAAAAAGTGAAAAACCCTTGTTAAATCAACATTTTTTTGTTATTCAGTAGACCCTACCTATTATTATCATAATATATGCATTATTCTGATAACTAAGGGAATAATCAATGCATTAATATATCTAAAAAAAAGCCGATAATATAAGTAAGTAAAAAAGTTATCATCAGTTAATATGTGAAAATAAAAGTGGGGAATAAATGAATGAGATATTCACTATTTTTATATATTGATCAAATGATTGATTCAATAGAAGAAGGCGCGGGTTATATTGCGAAAAGTAATAATAATTCACTGTGCACAAATTTAGCAATTGATTGTAATGAAGCACTAGTGGTTATAGAAAACAAACTTATAGAAAATAAAGGATCAGTAATAGATAAGAATGTCTTAAAACAATTAACCCTTTGTAAAAAACAAATAAACGAAATTTATTACCTTCTACAAAATAAAGCTGATTTTCATGACAGTGCATTAGTTTTTGAAGAGTCTGTTGGCAAACTCAGGAAATTATACCGTAACGGAATTCAAATTATTTATCATGTTGTTTTTTTTGCTGAATTAGGGCAAAAATGGGATAGCATGAAAAGTGTTTACAACGCTTTTAAAAAGAGATCTGATTGTGAAGTAAAAGTTGTATTAACACCAATTTTCCGAGCTATTAAATCAGACGAAAAAATAGTTAAAGATATCATTTATGAAGATTATCTTACTCCTATGGGCATTGAGCATATTCCATACATGCAATATGACCTTGCTAAGGAATTACCGGATTTAGCTTTTATTAGTAATCCGTATGAAAGTGTGACTTTATCAAAATTTTGGCCCGAAAATATTGCTAAATACACAAGATTAGTTTATTTACAATATTTCACAGATATGATCGTAAACTCAGAAACTATACAAGTACATTGTAATATGCCCATAGCAAAGCATGCATGGAGAATTATTGCACAATCTGAGAAAATAAGAGAACTACACAAACAATATGGACCTCTTCGTGGTAAAAATGTTCTTGCCACAGGATTACCAAAATGGGATGATATTTACTCGGCGAATTTAAATCGTGTGGAACTGGATTCATCTTGGGAAAAGAAAATTAAAGGGAGGAAAGTATTTCTTTGGAATTCTTTTTACAATATTGGATCCGATAAGTCTACTTTATTAGAGTATGGAAATGCAATTATTAATTTATTTTCTGAGAGAAAAGACATTGCTTTGATATGGCGTCCACACCCGATGACTGAAACAATCTTTAAAATATATTTACCTCAGTATGCTTCGTTTTGGAAGGAGTTAAAGGATATAGTTAATCAATCAGACAACATGTTGTTAGATGTAAATCCCTCTTATCAAATGGCATTCCAATATTCGGATGCACTAATAAGTGATTGGAGTTCTTTACTTGTACAGTATATGATGACTAAGAAACCTATTCTTTGGTTGAGGAAAGAAAATATTTCTGAAGACTACTTATCAAATTCGAAGTTTTTAGTCCGTATGGATTGTTTAGAACAAGCTACTTCTATAGAAGATATCTATGAATTTGTGAATCGTATTACAAAAGGAATTGACTTGAATAGAGACTCAAGGCTAAATGTTTTACAAGAGGATTTACCTAATATTGATGGAAAAATTGGAGAAAGAGTAAGTAATTTGTTAATAAGTGAGTTAAAAAAAGAGGTTGGATTGATCTGACATATTACCCCCTGTAATTTACGATAAAGCTAGTAATCTTGAAAAAGATGGGTATTCAATAGCTACAAAGGCGGTATTAGTTTCAGAAAAGCTACAAAAACTTTGATGGAAGGCAAAGTATAATATTGAGGAGGGGGTAAACAGAACTTTAGAAATTTTATCACATGCTAATTGACTTAGTTATTTATGCTATCCAATTACAGAAAGTTTGCTGTTTAACCATAGTATATATTGTTTTTAGTTGTCTTATTGGTTGGGGGATTTTATAAGAACACTTTCATAAATAGTAAACATCTTAAACAAGGGGTAAAATAGGAGGTATTTAGAGATAAAGTGGAAATTAGTAAAGATAAAGATGTCCCAGTTATTCAAATGTTGGAAAAAGTATATATTTTATTATTAAGAGATGAAAAAGAAAATAATAAATCCCAAGAAATAATATCCTTTATTGCAAACATGTGTATTAAATTGTATCCCCTATATAAGGATAACTTATATTTTATAGATTTATTCAATCATGTCTATCAACAAGTAGCCAAGAGTCAGTTACAAAATAATGCAATAAATGGTATTGATATTGATAATCAAAGAAGTAAACTAATTTATTTAATTGAACAATTCGAGCTCTCATTAATTAAACAGCAAAGATTCAATATCTATTTCCTAAATTGTAATGAATCTGACCTCCCAATTAAAATAAAAAATTTTGAATCAATAGAGATGATATCTTTAAATGAAAATACCAGTTCTTTTGAAAAAAATAAACATAATTTTTCTGTTCTCATTTATTCTGATCAGTCTCAACAATTAGAAAGAACTACTTTTGATTTTTACTTTGATATAAAATCTATTATAGAGTCAAAAAACTCCCTTATTACAAAACTTAATCAACTTGATTATTACAAACATGATAGATTTTATCTTGAAGCAAAATTGAATAGTTTAAAAAAACGACAAGATATTCGATTGCTATTAGCGGGATCTTCCTATACCATGTGTGGCTTATTCGAAAACCAAATGCCACTTCCTGCTCGAAATATAGCTATAGATGCACAGGATTTATATTATTCGATCAAATCCATTCGAACTGCGTTAGAATATAATCCTAATATTACACACTGCATCCTATCTTTTGCCTATTATTTTTGGGGGTATGATTTGTCCCTATCCACTTCATTATATCAATATAAACGTGTAACAGAAGTGAATTATCCTGTATTTAAGGATAAACATAATTTTTCTGGGGTTATAGAAGATGGAACACAAACTTTCTTAACTTCTATTACTCCTTTAAAGAAATATTTGTTTTCATTTGAAAAAATAGCAGAACAAAAAATAGAAAAACTTAAAGAGTCTTTTGAGGATGCCAATTATTTTCCGAATCCAAGAGTAGGGAGCGCTGTACTTCAAAACGATGACGGAACTAATCGACAGCTTGCTCAGAAAAGGGCTGCAAGCCATAATAAATTTTTCAAATACCATTCTACTGTTCAAGAGAATATAGAATTATTTACCCGTTTTTTAGGGGAAATGAATAGTAGAGGCATACAAATTATTTTATATGTACCGCCAGTAACTGAATATTATAGAAACTATATAAATCCTGAGTTAATTTCTAATTATTATGAATGTATGGAACCATTAAAGAGTAAGTTTCAATTTAAATTGATAGACTTGTTTAATTGTGACGAATTTGAAAATAGTGATTTTTACGATTATGATCATCTCAATGATCAAGGTGCTGAAAAGTTAGGCAAGATCCTAGGAAAGGAACTTGAGATTTAAAAATATACGTCAACTTTATTTATAATTCACTATTATGAGCCTTGTGTCAGACACATCATTCGAACACCATCTTGGAGAAGGGGTTTCGATTTTTCTTCCAGAAAAAAAGGATGCCATCAGAACAATCTTTATATTAAGAGAATGGAAGGAAGATCCGTATTACACAGGAAGGCTTCAATAACGCTTCATCAAAAAATCTCTTCGACAAGGTGGTGAATACAATAGGAGATGTCATTTTTTTAACTTAATCATGTGTTTGGCAAAATAAAAATGTATAAAATGCAAGCGTCTTTTAACCACTTGCACCTTTTCCCCCTCTACTATTATAAAAAAGTGGGAATAGCTCGGTAAATAACCCCATGGATTTTGATTTTAGAGTATCCATCTTTTTATTGAAATAAAAGATATTTGGAAGTATGGATTTTTTCCATACTTTATATTGGAGTTGTTTTTTTGAAAAATGTTCCCGATAACTATTATTCTTTCTCCTTGATCCTTTGTAACACTTCGTGATTTCTCCGTCTCCTAAAATAGATGCCCCTAAAACATTTCAATCATGAAAAGCCGATCGAATTCTATAAAAACACCTTATTAAGCGGAACATAAGTTTGTGCGTATTAAAGCATATGCGATCCGGATATTAAACATGAATGAAACTAATAATTTAATTTTCTTGTGTTTATGTCGATATTAAGGATAGACATAAATTTAAAAATGAGGGAGATCAATGGAACAATATAATGATCTTTTAAAGCGAACTACAGTACTGTTGGAGACAATGCAGGTTGGGTTGTTATATACATTAAAAAGATTAAATGAAGGTCACTTCGAGGATACTATTTATTTGTTTGGCGATACCGTTCAAGCATTCTCCGTGATAGAAATGTCGCTGAATGTGATTCCCAAAGATATTCTAAATAAAGATCTCAGCGAATTAACCGTGAAAGTCAAAAATGCAATAGAGCTTATTGTCAGTGCTTATGAGTTAAAAGATTTTGCGAAGGTCAAAGAAGTTTTGCAATTCAGCTTGATCCCAAGAAGCAAAAAATGGAGTGAGGCTTTGGCTGATATTTCTGCCCGATTATTAGTATCTTAAGACCAACACATAACGCCAAAAATTTTAAGTTCCATCAGCTTACGAAATTAGGCTTAACATACTGGAGTTGGGTCACATTGAAACTCGAACCCCACTGATCCACAATATCTTTAACGGGATCCATGACTGAAGCGGGTTGTGATTTTTTTATATTTCCTTTTGGCTGAAATTCCTCCATATCGGCGTATTTTTTTATCGTTCGGTAATCTTTATTTGTTCTTCTTGCGACATCAGCATAACTGCACCCTTTTATGTTCACTTCTTGTCTGATATACTGTATATTGGTCACTTGTAACATCTCCTCATACTACCTCCTGTCTAACTAATCCAACTGGAAGTGTAATTAAATGATGGGGTGTCTGCAAGTGGCTTTTTTTGTCATCCACCAGGGAAGACCTACATAAAAGGAATGCCATAACCTACATTTTTATGATGCCATAAACATGGGATCGGCATCACATCGATTCAATTTGAAGGAACGCAGGATGATGATTTAGTTAAAGATGGTTACCAAGTCTCAATACAATATGCCGAGTCTGTTTCGGAAACAGATGGTTCTGAAAGAGTCGCATTTAAAATGGACAATATAGCTGGCTAAAAATATACAAAATCGTCGCCTTAAATATCGACAAGCTTCATAATTAAATTGATTCCTAGAGGGAGGAGATTTGATGTATGAAGCTGGAGGGAGAGCGACGAAAAGTGAAAGAATTACTAGAACGTGGCATGTCCTACTCGGACATTGCGAGATTGTTGGGGATGCATCGACATACGGTGAAAGCTTTAAGTGAGCGAAACAAGAATCATGTACAAAAGCGTAAGAAGAAAGGGTCCAAGTTAGATCCATATAAGGGTTACTTTCTTAAGCGACTGCGTGAAGATCACGTCTTTAACTGCGAAAAGCTGATTCAGGAAATCAGGCAACAAGGTTACACCGGCGGCAGAACTATTTTGAAAGAATTTGTGCAGCCCTATCGAAAGTCCTTTAAAGAAAGTCATATTAGACGGTATGAAACGGAACCGGGCGAACAGATGCAAGTCGACTGGAAAGACGCTGGCTTCTTTCAGATTGATGGAGAAACTATTCCGCTGATGATCTTCGTAGCTACCCTTTCCTATTCACGTATGAGCTATGCTTGTTTTGCGGAGAGGCAAGATCGAGAACATCTACTTCATTGTTTGGGTAACGCTTTTGAATACTTTGGAGGCGTTCCACAAAAAGTTCTGTTCGACAATATGAGGACAATCATCAACCGGAGACACGGACCTGAAATTGAGTGGAATGAAAGGTTCTTAGACTTTGTTGATCATTATGGGTTTACACCTAAGGTCCATCGTCCTTACCGTCCTCAAACGAAAGGAAAAGTAGAACGATTCATTGGTTATATGAGTGGATGGTTGGAAACATCATCCGTCCAATCATTAAAAGAATTGAATCTGATGTTGATGAGATGGGTGGAGGAAACGGCCAATCAACGCATTCACTCGACAACCGAACGAAAGCCTGTGGAACTGTGGATGAAAGAATCGCTAAGGCCTCTTCCATCCAAGTATGAGGTGAGTTATCTCAGTTATCGGAAGATAGGTAAAGACGGTGTCTTAAACTATCACGCCAGAAAGATTCTCATGCATTCAAAGTTTGCAGGGCAAGAAGTTATGATTAAGGAGGCACTGGATGGAAAGATCACCGTTTATCATCATGGCGAAGCCATTCTTACCTACACGAGAGATGACCAAGTGTTACCCCTATCCGAACAAATAAGAAAAAAGCAGCGTTCAAAGGCTGGTACCTTCCACGCTGCATCAGATATAGAGGTCGCCGTTCGCCCGCTAAGCGTTTACGACCAATTTCTTCAAGAGGGGGAGCGATAAGTGTTGAAGCAAATGATTGATACATACTGTGAATCGCTCAAGTTGTCGACCATTCAGTCGAAATGGCGAACCCTCACGGAAGAAGCTTCTAAAAATAATATACCATATCACGCTTTCCTTGAGCGACTATTAGAAGTGGAAAATCAAGCAAGAATAGAACGAAGCAGGCAAACACTCCTAAAGCTGTCCCGTTTACCGTTTAAGAAAACGTTGGATACGTTTGACTTTGATCGTATTACAGGCGTGACTCGAAGAGATATCGAGGAGTACATGAGCCTCAGTTTTATTGAACAAAATCAGAACCTGATTTTCTTAGGTACTCCTGGCGTTGGGAAGACCCACCTAGCAGTATCGATCGCACTAGAAGCCATACGAAATGGGTTAAAGACATATTTTATGACGGCTCAGGAACTTGTGACGTCACTCCAGACGGCAGATGCCCAAGGAAAATTAGATAAAAAGATGAGAAGGCTTGCCAAGCCTTCTCTCCTGATCATCGATGAAATGGGTTACTTGAATCTATCAAACAATGGAGGACACTATTTATTTCAAGTGATCAGTCGACGGTATGAAAATAGTTCAATCATTTTAACGTCAAACAAGACGTTCAGTCAATGGGGAGAGGTATTAGGAGATGGGATTATCGCCACCGCAATATTGGACCGACTGCTTCACCACTCTCGGGTATTTTCCATTGATGGTCCGAGTTATCGAATGAATAATAAAGGCACCAACTAAGGTGCCACATTTGTACAATTTTAACCCGACGATTTTGTATAAAATAAAACGTCCTTGACAGGTTCGGGTAATCCGACAAAATATGATTATACCTATAACGTTGTTATAACTAATGGGAGTTATTCAGAAAATAAAGCCTTTACGGGAACTAGAGATGAGAGCGACTCACTTGCTCAGGTAGATTTAACAAATGAAGTATTAGGCCATTTCACTTTGAACGGAACATTAACCATGAATTCGGCTGATAAAACCGATAATTTTAATGTTAAAGGTATGGGTTGGAGAGCTCAGTTGCAAACAGCCAGCGGATTCAATGTATTAGATACAGTTAATGGTCAAGTTTCAAGCGAATGGATTGACTTTGATAACCCTTCTTCCGGAGCAAATTAGAATGTAGATATGGGATTCGGGATTACCGCTGATTTTAACACAGATTCCTTTGATGATAATAATGCGGATGCAACATTTACGGTTGATCAAGACAGTACATCTCTATTAATGGACAGTGGAGGCAACATTCTGGAATCAAAAACTATTAAAAAAGGTGATATCGCGGTTCAATTTAAAAAAGATTATTCTCTATTAAAATTTGATGTTAAAGACGAAGACAAACGGCTGGCAGCGTAAAATTTTATGTTTACAATCCGGATGAGTATTACGCTAATCTTCAAATTGGTGCCAACAGCGGCCAACAAACAACCATTGCCACAACAGATATGAGAGCAAACTTTTTAAAAGTAAGCAGTAATCATCCAGGGGCCGTTACAAATGGAATACAGGCAAATTATTTGCAAACGGCGGACATCGAATTCAGACCCGATATTGGCTGGTATGAATATACTTTAGACTTAACGAGTTCAGAGAAAGCTAGTGCGAATATAAAGGTTATTGATGAAGCGATCAATACGGTTTCGACTGAGCGAGCAAGACTCGGTGCATATGAAAATCGGCTAGAGCATACAATCAATAATTTAACAATGTCTTCACAAAACCTATCCGCTGCGGAATCGCGCATTCGTGACGTTGATTTTGCAAAGGAAATGGCAGAGTTCACTAAGAACAACATCCTTAACCAAGCAGCGCAAGCGAGTTGGCATTCCCTTAAATTCTTCAGTAGAATAATAAGCTTTAGGAATTGAAACTTCTATATCAAAATCACGGTATTTATTAACCTTTTCTCCAATTCAAATCGACAAGGCCAGAGGAAGTCACTTTGTTTTTCTTCGGATAATTGCGAGTCTTTAGTCTAGGGGAAAATTATCAACCGTTGTATTAATTTACAGAAATCATTCACCGAAATCACATTATGGTTAATTTAATGAGGTCTTGTTCTATTTTCAGAACATCTGGGAAAATTAATTTTTACACCTTTTCGCTGAAATACAAGAACTTTTTTCACCTTTTAAACAATTTCCCTTTCTAAAACGCCTTCAATTATAACAGGTAGGACTGATTTAGAATAAATATATTCGTTTTTTATATAACGGGGAATGATAGGGCACATATTCTGAATCAAAAATGCTTTCTCGTGTCCTATAACTTTTCCAAAAACAATTGTGTCACATTTTCTGTAATGTTGAATTTTTTTCTGGTATATGGATTTAAATTTTTCAATTTGCGATGATATGGGAATAAGTCAATAGATGGATGTTTTTTCTTCATATATTGCATAAAAACAGGGACGATCATGTACTGCTCCTAATCTTGTTTCTCTATTTGCCATCAGTTTATTGTCCGGAAAATCGAGAAAATAAACATCATTAATGAAATAAAAATTCCCCATTTTCATATTTCCCACAAACCCCTTACAAAATAAGGCTCTACCCAATTAGGATAGAGCCTCTCGAAGCATTTGAACTCGACCATTTATGAGTCGCATATCGAGGAGCGACAGACATTTGATCATTTGTAACTAAATTTTACAGCACCACATTTTAAAAAACAATGGGTTTTAAAAAATTTTTTGGATGCTGTAACAAATAGTTACATCTGTAGTTTATCTTTTTTCACAGAAAAAATTCATAAAATTTTATGGGCTATTCCTTTTTAAGTTAAAAAAAGGAAATATGCCGTTGTTGTCGAAATATTAAATGAGCTTAATCTTATGTATGGACTAAAGACGTGTCATCTTCCGCGCACTCACCATACAAGATGCTGACCTAAAGACAAAGTAAATTATAGGCACGCGCTTCCGGTAATAATAAACGTGGGGCGCGTGCTGTTCAAATGAAGAGAAGAACATAAGAATATAGGCACCTTTTCTTTTCCGGGAAGGTCATCGTGCCCGCAAAGTTCAAATTAAGAGAAGAACGTAAGAATATAGGCGCCGACTTCCTTCGGGGTACAAATGAAGAGATGAATTGAAGAATGTACGCACTCTTCTCCTTACCCTAACCTACCAATCGAACGCCCCCCTTAGCCAGTCCCTACTGGATTGAAAATCTCATCCCCAAGCCCTTTCCCGAAAGACTAAACAATATGAAGCGGTTGGTCGATATAAAAGGCGAGAATGCATTTATCCTTTCTATTGGGGGTTAGACAGGTGGTTACGGAAATCGCACGCACTTCTGCCGGAGTTTTTGACGTTCAGTTGCAACAATCGACGGGGACAACGGCCAAAGATTTTCAAAATCCAAATGATAAATCGACCGACATCCGCATGGGGCAAAGTGATGGTGAACGCAAGACGACGGAAGAAGCCATGCGGAAAGCCGTAAACATCATGAATCAGCTGATTTCCCCGCATCATACAAGTCTTCATTTTGCGTTTCATGAAAAATTGGACAGGTATTACGTACAAATTGTGGATTCGGATACGCAAGAAGTGATTAAAGAAATCCCGCCGAAAAAGTTCCTGGATGCCCATGCGGCAACACTCGAACTGCTCGGATTTTTAGTCGATAAACGTATATAACGCAAACGTTAAAAAATCTTTAATTTTATCCTAATAAATGGATTGAGAAATGTTGAGCGTGAAAGGAAGGGAAAGCCATGACCGACCCAGTGAGTTCAAGCTCCACCACCCAGTTTTTGCTTCCAGGTAGTACGAACCGGATGTTTGGCCTTGCGAGTGGGCTCGATATTGACAGCATCGTCGGGAAACTCATGCAGGCGGAGGAAGTGCCGCTGAACCAACTCAAGCAACAGCAACAGCTCCTCCAATGGCAGCAAGACGACTACCGCAGCATGAACAGCCTGTTACTTGATTTGTATAATACGACCTTTGATATGACACTGCAATCGTCCTACCTCGCCAAAACCGCGCAATCAAGTGATGAAACCGCGGTGTCTGCCGTTGCTTCGACAAATGCCGGTAACGCTTCCTATCAGATTACGAGTGGAACGATGGCCAAAGCCGCCAATATACAAAGCGCGCAGCTCGGCGCGGGGTTCGATCCCAATAAAAGCCTTTGGGAAAATCGCGGAGCTTTGGCCAATGGCAGCAGTTTTTCTTATACGGAAGTAGATGTAGTGAACAAAGACGTTTCCGTAGCGGCAGATGGCACGACCTTCAGCCTCGGCGACCAGTATCTTTTAAGCACGAAGTTTTCGTCCACAGTGGATGTAAAAGATTCATCCGGAACCGTAACAGGAACTTACAACGTTTATTTTGATGAAAACGCTTATAATGCGGATCCGAGCACGAAGAAAGTGCTCATCAACGCGACGACCGGAGAAATGACGTTCGGCGAAACACTCGCTGCTGGAAGTACCATTAATATTGCCTCGTATTCCTATGCAACGAATATCGATCTTAGCGCAACCATTACGGCGGCTGACGCGAATGGGAATTTAGTGACGAAAAATTTTTCCTTTACCGCCGATCAAACATTAAACGACGTCATCAATGCGATAAACAGCTCGGGGCTGAACGTGACCGCTTTTTATGGGGGCGGAAACCGAGTCATCTCTATAACCAACAAAAATACAGGGAATTTAAGCGCTACGTCGCCTGAACTATTCGTATCCGGAACGCTGTTGAATACGAATTTGGGCTTTTCAACCCTAGGGGCAGAAGGT
>Ga0310828_1001806_pt1 | contig 11278 bp, 10 predicted proteins | sample WT_ome_3_FD_202242 | JGI IMG/M metagenome (GOLD analysis project Ga0310828, IMG submission 202242) | Sorghum-adapted microbial communities enriched on wild type (WT) sorghum from Joint BioEnergy Institute, Emeryville, California, United... ... | reverse complement strand
ATACGCGGTCATCAGCGGAATCCAGCTGCCGGGCTCCTGGGCGGCCAAAGCAATGATCGCGGTCAAGATGGGGCCGACGCAGGGCGACCAGCCCGCCGCAAATCCGATGCCGATCAGGAACGTCCCGAAATACCCGGCCCGGCGCATGATGCTCGGCTTCCATTCGCGCATGAGCAACTGCGGCTGGAAGACGCCGAGCATGATCAGGCCCATGGCGATAATCAGCACGCCGCCGATGCGGCTGATCAGTTCGCGCTGGGTGACGAACAGTTCGGCCAGCGCGTTGGCCGTCGCGCCGAGCACGAAATAAATGACGGAAAAACCGAGTATGAAAAAGATCGAATGCGTCATGACCGTCCGGCGCGTGCCGCCGTCTTTTTGCTCCTGGATGGTTTTGACCGACAACCCCGTTATATAGGAAAGATAGGACGGATACAGCGGCAGACAGCACGGAGACACGAAGGAAACGAGTCCCGCCCAGAACGCGATCCATACATTCACATGAACATCCACAGGCTTCTCCTCCCGGGCTGCGTCATCTCTTTAGTCTGCGGACGGCCAGCAGGACGACCAGCATTACAATCAATAATAACACAATCGTGCCGCTCGGCGCCAAATCCCATACCCAGGCAAGACACAGGCCGCCGACGACGGCGATTTCCGCAAACAGCACCGATGACCATACCGTCGTGCGAAATCCTTTGCCGAGCGCCAGACTGCACGCGACCGGCACGGTCAACAACGCGCTGACGAGCAGGCCGCCCATCGCCTTGATCGCGATGCTGACGACAAGCGCGGTCAGCACGGTCAGCAGCATGTTGATCCCAGCCGTCGGCAGCCCGCTGACCGCCGCCGCTTCCTCGTCGAAGGCGATCAGAAACAATTCCTTGCGGAACACCATGACGGCGGCGAACACCAAAACGGCCACCGCGGCCATGAGCCCCAAATCGACGGCGTCCAGCGACAAGATGCTGCCGAACAGGTAGCTGGACACGTTCATGTTGAACCCGCGTCCGTAGGTGAACAAGATGGACGCGAGCGCCACGCCGCCCGACATCAGGATCGCGATGGACAGTTCCGCGTAACCGCGGTATGCGCTGCGCAATTTTTCGATGGCGAGGGCGGCGAGCAGCGCAAACACGAGTCCGACGCCGAGCGGGTACATGTTGATCAACAGCCCGAGCGCGGCGCCGGCGATGGTGACGTGCGCCAGCGTGTCGCCGATCATCGACAGCCGCCGCAGCACGATCGGCACGCCGACGAGCGGGGCGACCAGAGCGACCAGCACCCCGCCGACGAGTGCCCGCTGAAAAAACGAATATTCGAACAAATCGGTGATCATCGTCGGTCCCACGTCCGTTTCCGCGTCAGTTGTATACGGGGGACTCCGGCCGCTTCCGCGGATTTTGCGTATCCGGTTCCTCCGATTCGTCCGGCGGGTTCGCCGGCTCTTTCGGCGAATTCGCCACCCCTTCCTGCAAGTCCATCGGCTCTTCCGTGTTCGCTGTCCCTTCCAAGTTCGCCGGCTCATTCGAATTCGTCGGCTCATTAGAGTTCGATGACGTTTCGGAGTCCGTCGGCGTCTCCGGCGATAGCGCGTCCATTTGGCGATCAAAGGCGCCCGCACGCTCTTGCGCGCGCAGTTGGCGCAGCGTATGGGTCCAGTTGTTTTCCGAGCACACATCGGCGTCGTGGGAATGCCGCACATAAAACTCCAGCCCGCCGTTCCTGTAAACCGGCACGTCGCCCAGCCAATTCGTCCACTGCGGCAGGTCGTGCGACACCATCAAAAACGTGATGTTGTGATGCCGGTGCATGTGGCGGATCATATGGAAAAAGGCTTCCTGCGTCTCCGTGTCGATGCCGACGGTCGGCTCGTCGAGAATGAGCAGTTCCGGATTGCGGATGAGCGCCCGCGCGAGAAGCGCCCGCTGCTGCTGGCCCCCGGACAGTTTCCCGATCAGACGGTTATGCAGGTGTTCGATCCCGAGCGCTTCCATCGCCTCTTCGCATTGGGTATGCTCCGCGCGGCCGAAGCGGCGGAACATGGCGCCGCGCCCGTACAACCCCGACATCACCACTTCTTTCACCGTGGCCGGAAACAGCGTGTTGATGGCGCTGCGCTGCGGAACATAGCCGATTTTGTTCCAATCCTTGAACTGACCGATCGGCTGTCCAAACAGCCGGATTTCCCCGCGATCGGGCTTGAGCAGCCCGACGATCATGCGCAACAGCGTCGTCTTTCCGGCGCCGTTCGGTCCGATCAGCCCGACAAAATCCCTCTGCAAAACGGTAAAGTTCACATCTTTCAGCACCGTTTTGCGGTCATACGAAAAATGGAGATCGTGTATGCTGACCACCGGTTCGTGGCAGCCGACATCCGTCCGTACCGCTTGCATCCCACCGTTCCCCCTCGATCACGCCGTCGGTCGGTCGCGTTCTTCCTCGTCCATCACGATCTTATTCATGCGGCGGAGGTTTTATCCGAAAAAATGGCGGCGCCATCCCCGCAGCGGGACGGTCACCGGTTCAAGCGCGATAATTCCCCCGGTTCAAGCGGGACGTCCTCCTCGGACGCCCACCCCGGGATTTCAGCCGTTATTGCAGCGCTATAGCCAATGTTTCCATATTTTTTCGCATCATGGAGAAATAGTCTTCCCCGTTTTTCTCCTGCTCCTCGGTCAGCACTTCCAGCGAGTGGAAAGGCAGCGTTTCCACTCCCGATTCCCTGGCCATCGTCTCCGCCAGTTTCGACGATTCGAGTTGATCGAACAAAATGTAGCGGACATCGTGTTCCTGAATAAATTGGATGACGCGCTTCATCGCCTGCGGCGTCGGTTCCGATTCCGGGTTGATCCCCAGCACGGCCAGCTGTTCCAAACCGTAGTCCCTGCTCAAATACCCGTATGCGTGGTGGGACGTGACGATCTGGCGTTTGGGCGCGGACGACAGCGTTTCCTCGAACTCTTGGTGAAGCCGTTCCAGTTCGGAGGAAAGCTGCGCGTAATTGGCCTCATAATCATCTTTGTGCTGCGGATCCGCTTGAATCAGCCCGTCGCGAATGTTGGCCGCCATCTGCTTCGCCCTGAGCGGACTTAACCACACATGCGGATCGAGCGCCCTGTGATCGTGATCGTGAGCGTGCTCGTTCTCGTGATCCAGTTCGTTTTCATGAGCGTGCTCGTTCTCATGTTCATGTTCTTGATCAAGCTCATGCTCGTGTTCGAAATGCACTTCCTCCGCCGCCTCTCCGTCGACATCACCGGCAATCGGCTCGATGCCCTGCGACGCTTCCACGACGACGAGTTCCGATTCATTATCCAATCCGCGGAGAAAATCGTCAACCCAGCCTTCCAGCCCCAACCCGTTGTACACAAACACCTGCGCATCGGCGATCGCTGCCATCTCGCGCGGTTTGGGGGACCAATCGTGGGGTTCGACTCCGGCAGGCACCAAATTGTCGACGTGAACATGTTCTCCGCCGATTTTGGACGCAAAATCGTAGAGCGGATAAAACGTGGCGATGACATGGATTTTCCCGTCCCCGGCGCCGCTTTCCTTGCCGCCTCCGCATCCCGCGGCCGACAGGGCCACCAACAAAAAAATCATAATGGCTGCGGCCGTGCGAATCCGGCGCATGAGCGTTCCTCCTCCCAATACGGGCTCGACCTTGCGTTTACGCGAATGCTGCGAGCAAATCGTCCTCAAGTGACCACGCATATGGTACAATGCTTTTGTACAATGCTTTTTTGGTCAATCGTCGAGTTCAATGCCATTTCCCGTATGTAAATCGTAATGATTTCTATTTACAAAACAAATTATATGCGTCGTCCGCCTATTTGTCAATGATCTTGTTCCGCATGATCTTGTTCCGCATGATCTTGTTCCGCATCATCTTGTTCCGCATACAAGTATCTCCGGGATGCGTCGAACGGAACTGAGAGCCGTTATTTTGATGATTCCGGACCATTTCCCCAGCTTAACGGAACTGAGCGCCGTTATCGACCACATTTTGGTATTTTATGGAAAGTATTTGTTCCATAACGCCTCCCAGTTCCGTTTGACCTCGCAAAAACGGGTTTTTTCCGCAAAATAAGGTCTTCCTGTTCCGTAACGACCCTGGCCAAGCCTGGCATAAGCGAATGCGGGTCTGCCTGGTTAAAGGCCATCCCCACCTGCGGCCAGTAGTATGATTTTCCCTCAAAAATCCGATTCGTTCTTGCTACTTTCCCGTATTTTCCATGAAAACGGGGAAAGACCGCAAAACTTGCGGTCTTCCCATCCCATGCGATCATATTTCGAAAGCCATTTCCCCGTTGCTTCGACTATTTGACCACTGCGCCGTTCGGGATGTCTCCGGCCACGGTGGCGAGCGTCAGCTTGTCGCCTTCCGAAGCGGCCAAAATCATTCCGTGCGACCATTCGCCGCGCAGCTTCACCGGTTTCAGATTGACGACGCAGATGACCTTTTTGCCCACGAGCTCCTCCGGACGGTAATGCTTCGCGATGCCGGAGACGACCTGCCGGCGCTCGCTGCCAAGATCGAGCTGGAGCTTCAGCAGTTTGTCCGCGTTTTTGACCGGTTCGGCCGCGACCACTTCGGCGACGCGCAGCTGCACTTTCGCAAAATCCTCGATGCCGATTTCACTGGAAGCGGCATTGGAGGCTTCCCCATTGGAGGCCCCCCCACCGGTTCCGGCTGCGCCGGATGCTCCAGTGCCGCCGGCAGCGCCTCCTTCCGCCGCGCCGCCCCCGGATGTGCCGCTCGCTGCGCCCGCTTGTCCTGCCGCGGACGCCTGCGCCGCCGCCCCGCCGCTCATCTGGCCGGCGATGTATGCCGCTTCTTTTTCGATATCCAGGCGCGGGAACATCGGAGCGCCCGGCTGCACCCGCACGCCGGCGGAAATGGCGCCGAACCGGTAAACGGAATCCCATGTGAGCAGCTCCGTTTTGCCGTCCAGGCCAAGCTGCCGCCACAGTTCACGCGGCGCGTTCGTCAAAAACGGCTGCAGCAAGATCGACGCGATGCGCAGCGATTCGGCGAGGTGCGTCATCACCGAGGCCAGTTCCGGCTTCTTCGCCTCGTCTTTCGCCAAATTCCACGGCTGCGTCAAATCGATGTATTTGTTGGCGTGGCCGATCAGCTTCCACAAGGCGGCAAGCGCGACGGAAAATTCCATGCGATCCATCGCCGCCTCGTATTCCTGGATCGCATCGGACGCCACCTGCTCCAGTTGGCGGTCAAAGTCGGTCAACGTTCCCGCATACGCCGGAATCTCGCCGCCGAAATATTTGTCGATCATGACGACGGTGCGGTTCAGCAAATTGCCGAGATCGTTGGCCAGGTCGAAGTTGATGCGCTCCACAAAATTTTCCGGCGTAAACGTGCCGTCGGCGCCGAACGGAACTTCGCGCAGCAAATAATAGCGCAGCGCGTCCAAACCGTAGCGGTCAATCAGCACGTTCGGATCGACGACATTGCCTTTCGACTTCGACATTTTGCCGTCTTTCATCAGCAGCCATCCGTGCCCGAACACTTTTTTCGGCAGCGGCAGCCCGAGCGCCATCAGCATGATCGGCCAGTAAATCGTATGGAAGCGCACGATCTCCTTTCCGACGAGATGCACGTCGGCCGGCCAAAACTTGCGGTACTTCCCGTCGTCCTCGGAACCGTAACCGAGCGCGGTGATATAGTTCGTCAGCGCGTCGATCCACACATAGATGACGTGCTTCGGGTTGCCCGGCACCTTGATGCCCCAGTCAAACGTCGTGCGCGATACGGCCAAATCCTCGAGCCCCGGCTTGATGAAGTTGTTGATCATCTCGTTTTTACGTGACTCCGGCTGGATGAATTCCGGGTTGTTTTCGTAATACTCCAGCAGCCGGTCCGCATATTTGCTCATCCGGAAAAAGTAGCATTCTTCCTGCACCTTCTCCACCGGCCGGCCGCAGTCCGGACAGTTGCCGTCCACCAACTGGCGCTCAAGGAAAAACGACTCGCACGGCGTGCAGTACCATCCCTCGTAGGTGCCGAGGTAAATGTCCCCCTGTTCGACGAGGCGCGCGAAAATTTTTTCCACCGCCCGTTTGTGGCGCTCCTCCGTCGTGCGAATAAAGTCGTCATAAGAAATGTCCAGCCGCTCCCACAGCGCCTTGATGCCGGTGACGATGTGGTCGACAAACTGCTGCGGAGCGACGCCTTTTTCCCGGGCTTTCCGCTCGATTTTCTGGCCGTGTTCGTCCGTGCCGGTCAAAAACATGACGTCGTATCCGCGCAGCCGCTTGTAACGTGCCAGAGCATCGGCGGCGACGGTCGTGTACGCGTGGCCGATATGCAGTTTGTCGCTCGGATAGTAAATGGGCGTGGTGATGGAAAACGTTTTGTTTTGCTGTCCTGCCATACTTTGCATTTCCTCCTTCAGACCATACATGGTTTGACGTATCGAACAGCGCCGACAGCCGAAATCGCGATAGGGTCAATACCGCAAACGGCCGCCGCGCCATCCGGGACAAGCGTGCAAAAGATCCCCCGGGAACAAGCGATCTGCAACAAAAAAGACTCCTGCCCCCAGGGATCAAGCGTTTATTCCGAAAATACGGGACGCTGATTCCGTGGGACGAGAGTCTTGCGCTCACGTGGTACCACCCACATTCCCGGCACCCTCGCGGATGCCGGCTCATGAAGTCCGCAGACGGGACTTCCCCGTTATCGCCGGGATGCGCCGCGGCCTTGCGCCACGCGAAAAATGCGCATGGGCGTTCGACCGCGGAGCCTCGGGGACCATGTTCCGGAGGGCGTTATGCCGGCTTGCACCTGACCCGGCTCTCTGGAAATAACGCGCAATCCGTACTCATCCTGTCATCGGCCGTTCCGGTATTCATCAAACAGTATGTACTCGGTGCAACGTTAAGCAAACTATACCCAATTCCCATGCGCCGTGTCAAGCGGCGGATGCAGACGACGACAAGAATTGAAAAAGAAGACGACGAAAAAGGAGAGCCCGCAATCGATACGCTGACAAGAAAAGCCGGCAAAGAAGCCGTCGACAAAAAGACGGCGAAGTAAGCCGCATTTGAATACGCCGATCAAACGCAGAGCGTTCGTGCGTCCGTTACCGGCCGCGCCGTTCATCCGCGCCGGCCGCTCTGTTCCGGGCCGGCGGCACCGGATCATAGCCGCCCGGATGAAACGGATGGCATTTGACGATGCGCCTGGCCGCAAGCCAGCTGCCGCGAAACGGGCCGTGCGTTTCGATCGCTTCCAGCGCATACTGCGAACAGCTCGGATAAAAGCGGCACGTCGGCGGTTTCAACGGGGAAATGAATTTCCGGTACCCGCGGATGGGCGCCTGCAGCAAGCGCGCGAGCCATTTCACCGGCAAAGCCCCCCTGCCTATTGCGAGTCCTGTTCGCGGTTGCAGTCTTCACAGTAGCCGAACAGTTCGAATTTGTGCCGGACGACGCGAAACGGTTCGGGCGGATCGGGCACCTGATCCATCGGACAATAGTCGATCGGAATCGTTTTCGCGCACTCCAGGCAGATCAGGTGATGGTGGTGGCCGCCGCCGTCGAGGCAGTGCAGGCGGAACTTCACGCCGTCCTCGAACACGAATTGTTCAAGCACGCCCAATTCCTGCATCAGCCGCAAATTGCGGTACACCGTGTCGAAACTGAGCCCGGGATAAGTCGATTCCATGCGGTCGTACACGTCTTTGGGCGCCAAATAGCCGCCGTCCTCGACAAACAGGCGCACCAGCGATTTTCGCTGCTCCGTAATCCGCAGTCCCCGTTCCGACATCGCGCGCACGATATCCTCGACGTTCACCGGCCATCCTCCTCGCACGAACATCTGATACGTCCATGATAATCCATGAACCGACAAGATGCAAAACTTTTCCCTCTCGATGCGCCGGAAATCCGTGATGCCGTAGATGCGCCGGGAATCCGCGATGCCGTACACGCACGCGCCGTCTGCGCACAAAAAAAAACAGCGCCCTTTTCACCGGAACCCGGCAGCGGCCGGACGCTGTCTTTTTCCAAACGGAACGCAACATTTCTTTGCGCGGTGTCAAATAAAGGCGAACGGCAGCAAAAACAGCAGCGTAATCAGGGCGAGATCGAGCGCAAACACGCCCCCAAAGGGAGGACCGAACGGCGGACCGAAAGGCGGGCCGAAAGCGGAAGTTTTCAATTTCCGGCGTCTGGCCGTTCGTCTGTTCGTCTTTGCCTTCCCGTTCCGTCCGTCGCTGTCGTCTTCAAACGTCTGCCGGACCGGCGCATCCAGGCGCAGCCACAGCTTGCCGTCTCTGACATCGTCCAGGTAACCGTAGCAGGGCGTGCCATCGTGCAGCACCGCGCACACGGGCTTGCCGATATGCTTCCGTACCGTGGATTCGTTGATCGGCTGAATGATCTGCAACGCGCGCACCTCCCTCAACCATGGTGTTTCCCTACTAATGTATGACACCCGTTGAAGAAGGTATGGATGTTTGTCACGGTGCCGTCATATTTCTCCGTGCTATTTGCTTTTCGGCACGCCAAGCAGTTCGGGAATCGTGACGAACGTCATGCCCTGCTCTTTCAGCCTCGGAATGATCCGGTCGAGCGCCTCGACCATGCCCGACAAGTCTTGGTCCCAGTTGCCGCCGCTGTGCATCAGGATGATCGATCCCGGCCGCACGTTGCTGACGACGTTGGCCTCCACCTGGTCGGCGGGCAGCTGTTTCCAGTCCAGCGAATCCACATTCCATCCGACCACGGTGTAGTTCATGGCGCTCAATTGGGTCAACAGTTCTTCGGTAAGGGCGCCATAAGGCGGGCGAAACAGTTTGGGCGCGTAGCCCGCCACTTCCAAAATCGCATGGTCCGTTTCCAGCGCCTCCCAACGGATGCGTCCCGCGCTCTGTCGCCACAATTTCGGGTGCCAGTACGTATGGTTGCCCATCACGTGCCCTTCGTCGTCGATGCGGCGAGCGACGCGCGGTACGCCTTTCACCCTTGATCCCATCACAAAAAACGTCGCCTTGACGTTATGTTTTTTCAAAACGTCCAGCACCCGCGGCGTGAACCGGCTGTCCGGCCCGTCGTCGAACGTGAGTGCGATGCGGTTTTCGTCTTCCGGAGCGTGCAGCACAAACACGTTCGGATATTTTCGCTGCAACAAGTAATTGTCCATCGGTTTCAGCACCCGCGCTTCCGACTCGCTGCCGCCGGCGAGCGTTTTCCAGCGGGGCACGGCGGAACCGTCCGCTCTCTGTCGCGCCGATGAACGCTTCCCGTTCCCGCCTTTTTTCCCGTTTCCGCCATCGTCTTCCCGGGCTTTGGACTGCGCCTGTCCCGCGCCCTGATGCCGTCCGTCTTCGTTGTCCCGCTTCCCCGTTCCTCCGCACGCCGTCAAACCCAAACATAGAATCAGCAGCCAAACGAGCGGCGCCAACCGTTTAGTATTCATATCGCTTCCTCCATACTGGTTTTCGATCGTTTTGTTTCCTATGGCGTAGTTTGTCCCGCAACCCGCAAAAAAACGCGCGGCGGCGCACACGTACGCCGGGCGACCGCCAAGCCGCGAATCGTTCGACGGGATCGGAAGGGCGGAAGCGGACAAGCGCAACACCACGGCATGGTTTGAATGGCGGGTGACAGCGCAAAGTCGCTCACGATCGGGAAGCTTTTGGCGATCGAAAGCCATAACCAGCGGATGGTTCGCCCCGGGAGGTGAAGGCGAACATATATGCAAAAAACCGTGCATAGTTCGCCCGCATTCGGCAATACTAGTACAGGTTTTTAGCAAAACCGGAAAAATTGAGTTTTCGAGGAGGAATTTGCAAATGGCAGCTTCGTACGGCGCTCACGAAATTATGGAAATTCACGAGGTGCTGACGGACGCGATCGACGGCATCAACCAGTTTCAACTGTACCGTCCGCACGCGCGCGATCCGCAGCTCCTGCAAATCCTGGACCGGCAAACGCAGTTCATCGTCAACGAATACAACGCGCTGGTGAATATGGTGCAGCAGCACGGTGCGGGTCAGGCGGTGCCGTATCGCGCGCCGAGACAATTCCAACCGGTGTACGGACTGGACCATCCGGCTCCCGCGGCGCCGAACACGTCCGCGCAGCAAATGGACGATCGCGACGTGGCGAGCGGCATGCTCGGCTGCCACAAGGCCAGCGCATTGATGAAAATGGTCGCCGCGCTGGAGTGCGGCAATCCGGAAATTCGCCGCGCACTGCAGCAAGGAGCGGTCAACTGTGCGGAAATGGCGTATGAAGTGTGGCAGTACATGAACGAAAGAGGGTACTATCAGGTGCCGACGATGAAAGAAATCACGACCAATACCGTGGTGAACATGTACCAGCCCGCCGCCGCGCCGATGGCGCAACCTTCCGCCGGGGAGACCGCGAACTTCCAATAAGCCTCGCGCATGTCGCGCACTCCCAATAAAAAACGGTCGGTTCGGGAGCGATGTCCTGACCGACCGTATTTCATGTTTTCATACAGCCCATTATTCCTATTCCGCATCTTCATGCGCGGCGTCCACCGGGATCGCGTCGTCCATCTGCGGCAACCGGTCAACGTAGGAGTCGGACCATTCCAGCAGCTTCAACACCCGCCGGAAGTCATCGCGATACGACTCCTTGTCGGGAAGCGGGGCGCCCGGGTCCAGCGGCAGCGCGTAGCCGTCGTCGAACGTTTTTCCCGGAATGAACATCACTTCTTCATTGATAAAACTGCCGGTCGGCAAATAGAAGCGCTGTCCGAGCACATTGCCGCCGTTGTTGAGCAAATCCTGGCCGAACACGACCATGTCGCTCGTGTCCACCCCGAGCAGATTGGCGACCGTCGGCATGACATCGACCTGGCCGCCCGTGCGGTGGATCACCTCGCCTTCCACGCCGGGGACGCGGATAATGAGCGGCACGTTGAACATCTGCACTTTTGTATAGGACGGAATGCCCAGCCACTCGGCCGCCAAGCGGCGCTCTTCTTCCGGCGCGTTGTCGGGAAACCCGAAATGGTCGCCGTACACGACGATCATCGCGTCGTCCCACAAACCTCGCGCCTTCAGTTCCTCGATGAACATCCCCAGCGCGTAATCCGCGTAATGGCACGCCTGGATATATTTGCCGAACAGCGTGTTCTCCCACTCTTGCGGCAGCCGAAGCGCCGGCTTGTCTTCCGGCAGATCAAAAGGGTTGTGGCTCGACATCGCAATGAGATGCGCGTACACGGAGGATCCCCGGCTTTTGATTTCCTCGAACACCGGCATCGATTTCC
>Ga0310828_1001805_pt1 | contig 11284 bp, 9 predicted proteins | sample WT_ome_3_FD_202242 | JGI IMG/M metagenome (GOLD analysis project Ga0310828, IMG submission 202242) | Sorghum-adapted microbial communities enriched on wild type (WT) sorghum from Joint BioEnergy Institute, Emeryville, California, United... ... | reverse complement strand
ACAAAACATTCCACAGCAGAGAGATTGCTGCCTGTCCGTATGGATTGGGAAGGATTCCTTGACTCACCGGGGAGGACGAAGGCGGGCTGATCCTGAAATCGCTCCGCCCCGATTATCTTGAAATTCGCCGCCGCTTCCCGGTTTACCCGGGCGCGGGTGCCTTCTTCCCGCAAGCATGGACTTCCTTCCGTGTCCCGTGCTACTATGGGGGAAGGAACCCCAGGAAGCGGTGAAATTGGATGATCAAAAGCAAAAGGAGACCCTCCGGCTATTTGAAGAACCTAATCGCCAATATGCAGGTTCAGGTATCCGTCGCCAAGTATTCGCGGGCCAATCCGGCTTTGTGGAGGCAGCTGGATTTCGTGCCCGACATCAACCGGTTCTATTTCATCAGAAAAGGGGAAGGTTGCCTCGAGATCGACGGCAAGACTTATTATCCCAAGCCGGGACAGCTCTTCGTCATGCCCGCCGGTATACGGCAGTCCTATTATGCGATCAGCGAGCATTCCTTTGAAAAGTACTGGTGCCACTTTACCGCCACAATTGGTGACAAAAACTGGTTTCAAATACTAAATTTGCCTCATTTCATCGACGTGCGGGAGGAAGAGGTCCTGGAGAGGCTGTTTCAGCAGCTGATTGAGCAGTACCGAAGCGGCAGCCTGACCTCGGTTCTCTTGCAGAGGGCCATATTAATGGAAATAATCGGGCTGTTCATTGAAAGTGCGTTCCAGCAAGAGCGTTACTTCCTGGATGCGGCCGATTCGCTCCCCATGGAAAAAATCAACGCACTTTTTCGTTATATCGAACAACATTTGGATCAAAATATAACCGTGAACGACCTGGCGGAAGTCGTCCACTTTCACCCGAATTATCTGATCCGGTTTTTCCGGGAAATGGTCGGGAGTTCCCCGATTCAATATATCAATCATTTAAAAATGGACAAGGCCAAGCATCTCCTGATCACTACAGATCTCCCCGTCTCCAAGATCGCCCACTCCCTGGGGCTTGAACTGTATTACTTTTCACGTGTCTTCAAAAGTCATACGGGCCTTTCTCCGACGGCTTTCCGACGGATGCTGCTGGAATCGTAGACGATCAGGAGAAGGACCCATAACCGCCAAACTGCGGCCGCTCATCCCCGGATAAAATCTGGAGGAAGTTTTTTTTGCATGTCACGAAGCGAGGTTTGTTTTGTGCAACATTCTGTTCATTCTGTCCATTTCGCTACACAGCCCTCTTCTCTACAATAATAGCAGGAAGGGGGCTGTCGGTTTGAATGAATCAAAGCATGTATTGAGAGACGCTCAGCTGAGAACTTTGTGGATCGCGAGAATCGATTACGAGAAAAGAAATCATGTCGGTACACACGTTCATGACGAATACCACCAGTTTCTGGTTTTGCTTCATGGAGATGGCGAAGTGTGGATTGGCGAGCACCGCTATCCGCTTCGGGAGGGCCGCTACTATTTGTTTCCTTCCGGGACATCCCACGGTTTCCGGTTCACTGCCAAGTCCTCTACCATTGATATCAAGTTTTCCATTGAAGATGACCGTTTGCGATCCCTTCTGAATTCCCTGCCGGGAACCGGGCCCTGCGACCCGGAAAATGTCGGGGAGCTCAAACAGTGGTTTCAGCTCTCCCTGCACAACCGCCGCTCGCCGCACCCGCTTGTTCCCTACCGGATCGATTCAGGCTTCAAGGGAACGCTGTTGTCCATTCTCCATAAATCCCATTCCGGCGAAGCCGCGATGCCTCGGGAATCACGGCCGAAAACGGATCTCAAGACGGATTTCCCCATGGCTGTTTATTTGCGGGAACATCTTGCCGAAAAGCTGTGTCTTCAGGACATTGCCCAGCATTTCGGTTTTCATCCCCATTACTTGATCAAGTTGTTCAACGACCATATGGGTATGAGCCCCATGCAGTATCTGCAGGAAATTCGCCTGGAGAAAGCCAGGGAGTATCTTGAATACACCAAATGGTCCGTTTCGGAAATCAGTGAGAAGCTGGGGTGGACCAATTCCTATTTCTCGCGGTTATTTCACCAGCGGGAAGGCATGTCGCCTTCGCAATACCGCAAGCGGGCGGTTTCCGTTGTCGGACAGGACGTGGCGCTCGAGAGCGAATTCGTGAATGAATGGAAGGTTTCTTCCTATTAGTCCCCGCAATCGATCATGACATGGATCGTATCTCCGCTGTGGTTGTTGCGCAGCTGAAAGGCGGTCCCGATCTCCTTGAGCTTGATCACGTGGGTAATCATTTCCTTGGTATTGACCAGTCCGTCCCGCACCAGCCGCAGGCCTTCCTCGAAGTAGCGCCGGTTGTCAATGTCCCGTTTCGGCTCCGTCGATAAGATGTCGAGCCGTTTTTTATGAACCTTGAAGAAATCAACCGGCTGCCGGCAGGTGCCTATGCATCCGTACATGACAATCCGTCCGTTCTGAGCGGCGGAATGGATGGCATCCACCATGCCGTCTCCTTCCAGAAGACAGGGGATCACCACATCGAAGCCGTCCGGGAAATCGCGCCCGACAATGTCCATGGTCCGGGTGCGGGGGATCCGGAAGACGGTATGTGTGGGTCGCGCCATATTTGCGCGCCAGCCGGAGCTTTTCCTCGAACAGATCAGTGACAACCAGCCGGCGCGGGCTGAACAGGCTGACGACCTGTGTCATGACCAGGCCGCTGACGCCTTGTCCCATGATGAGAACATCCTTGGCCGGCGACAGTTCGGCAAGTTCGGCGGCGTGGAGAACGCCGGGAAGAACTTCGATAAGCGAGCCTTCGATCAGGGGCAGCTCCTTCGGCAGCACCTTGACGGAGAACGGGCTGCAGCAAACATATTCGGCGAATGCCCCCCATACATAGCGCAGGGCTACCGGATCGCCAGGCTGGAGCCCGACAACCTGTTCCCCGATCTTGTCAATAACCCCGGCCACTTCGTGACCGAGGCGGGTCGGGTAGGTGATAAATTCGGGCTCGCGGGCGCCGCGGAAAACCTCGACATCGCTTCCGCAGATACCGACCCATTTTACTTTGATCCGCACTTCGTTTTCCGCCGGTTCGGGGATCAGCGCCCGTTTGATGCCGATCTGTCCCGCGGCATTCATTACCGCGCACATTTGAGTACCCGGGCCTTCCCGATCGGTCAATTCCATAGGCGGAACGGTCATTCGTCTCACCATAAAGGTCATCCTTCCTTTTCCTGATGCGTGCATGGCCGGGACCAGAATCCCGACGGCAACACGATTATATCACGCCTTTCGCCGGAAACTTCCGGCATTTCGCGATCGGTGAATTTTCGATAAGGATAAGTGAATTCACGGCATGGCCGCCGTTCTCGGGGACTTTTATAATGAAGCGGACAGAGCGATTGGAGTAAACACGGGGATGGAGGAACATGCCGATGGCGCAGCAAGAGATGAAATTATGGTACCGCAAACCGGCGCGAAAATGGATGGAAGCCCTTCCCGTCGGAAACGGGCGGATTGGTGCCATGGTTTTCGGCAAAATCAATGAAGAGCTGATTCCCTTGAACGAGGATTCGGTATGGTACGGGGGGCCCGGAGAGCGGATCAATCCGGACTCCGCGAAATTTATGGGTACCATCCGCAGGCTTCTTATGGAAGGTAAAGTTGAGGAGGCCCAGCATTTGGCCCGGATGGCCCTCACGCCGATCCCCAAATATTTCGGACCTTACCAGCCTCTCGGCGATTTGAATGTATGGTTTGCCAATCATGAAGGAGAAGCGGCAGATTACCGGCGTGAACTGGATTTGCGTTCGGGGATTGCCGCTGTCGCCTATAAAATGCACGGAATCCGCTACCGCCGGGAGATTTTCAGTTCTGCCGCGGATCAGGCATTGGTCGTTCACATCTCCGGCGACCAGCCGGGAAGCGTGCACGTTTCAGTCTCACTGAGCCGGAGGCCGTTCGACGAAGGGACGAAGGCGCTGGATCACAACACGCTTGTCATGAGCGGACGCTGCGGTGCGGACGGCGTAAGCTATACGGCAGTTCTTCATGCCGTGGCAGAAGGGGGAACCGTGCGGACGATCGGCGATTTTTTGTCGATCGAACACGCGGACCGCGTGACGCTGTATCTGACGGCGGGCACCACCTTCCGCTCGGCGGACCCGCTCACGGAATGTCTGAAGCAGGCGGCCGCCGTCGTGAACAAAGGGTATGAAAAAGCCAGGGAAAACCATATAACCGATCACCGCGCGTTATTCGACCGCATGACGATAGAACTTCAGGGTGCCGCAGATGATTCGGAGGCGCAAATGCTTCCCACGGACGAACGGCTGAAGCGCGTCCGGGATGGCGCGGAGGACTCGGGACTCGTATCCCTGTATTTCCAGTACGGAAGGTATCTGCTGATGGGAAGCTCCCGCCCCGGCACCCTGCCCGCCAATCTGCAGGGCATTTGGAACGACCAGTTCAAGCCGCCGTGGGAATGCAATTACACCACGAACATCAATCTGCAGATGAATTATTGGCCGGCGGAGGTTTGCAATTTGTCCGAGCTTCACGAGCCGCTGTTTGATTTTCTCGAACGCCTCGCGGCCAGCGGCCGGAAGACGGCCAGAGAGATATACCAGTGCGGCGGGTTTGTCGTTCATCATAACACGAATCTGTGGGCCGAGACGCTGATTAACGGAATCAACGTACGCGCCGCCACGTGGCCAACCGGAGGAGGCTGGCTGGCGACTCACTTGTGGGAGCACTACCGGTTTGGCGGCGACCGTTCCTTCCTCAAAGACAGGGCTTACCCCCTGATGAAGGAAGCGGCCCTGTTCTTCCTCGATTATTTGACCGAGGATGCGAACGGAAATCTGGTGACCGGACCGTCGGCTTCACCTGAGAATCGCTACTATCTTCCCAATGGAGCGATCGGCTATCTGTGCATGGGGCCGTCTATGGATATTCAGATCATTCGCACCCTGTTCGAGAGCTGCATCGAAGCGTGCAGCGTTCTGGGGGAGGATCCGGAATTTGCCGGACGCCTGAAAGAGACCCTCAACCGGCTGCCGCAGATCAAGGTAGGCAGCGAAGGGCAGATCCTGGAATGGCAGGAGGAGTATCGGGAACCGGAACCGGGACACCGTCATATTTCCCATCTGTTCGGGCTGCATCCCGGGGAACTGATCACGGAGCGGCGATCGCCGGATCTCATGCGGGCGGCACGCACGACGCTGGAGAGAAGACTGGCCAACGGGGGAGGACATACCGGCTGGAGCCGGGCGTGGATTATCAACTTCTGGGCCCGGCTGCACGATGCGGAAAAAGCTTACGAGAACGTCCTGGCGCTGCTTCGGCATTCCACCAACGTCAACCTGCTGGACGAACATCCGCCGTTTCAGATTGACGGCAACTTCGGCGGGACCGCGGGGATTGCCGAGATGCTTCTGCAGTCTCACGCCGGCGAGATCCGGCTTCTGCCGGCGCTACCCAAAGCGTGGCCGGGCGGCCGTATAACCGGGCTTCGGGCGAGAGGCGGTTTTACCGTTGATCTTGAATGGAGCGGGGGAAGCCTGACCGAAGCCGTTCTGAAAGCCGGAGCAAGCGGCAAATGCCGGCTCCGTACGGCCATTCCGCTGACTGTCGCTTCCGGAGAAGCCCCGATTCCGACCACATCTCCCGAACCGGGCGTACTCGAGTTCGCAGCCGCCGGGGGGCAATCATATACGGTTCGTCCGTGTTGAGAGATTGGAGGAATTTGTCGATTGCTGAATAATCGTTAAAAAAAACTGATTTTATGGTAAAGAAATTTGGGTGGATTCGATTATAATGAAACCAAGATGGACAGGGCGGCCGGCGGGTTGATTCCGGCCCGCCGCTGCCCGAAATTATTGGACAGGAGTATGGGTGCATGGGCGGGTCGGTTCAATGCGAAGTGGAAATGAGGCATCCGCGGATTGCTTGTCAAATCGGAATTCCGGCAATAACCGCGGTCGGAGATGTGTACCCCGTTTTCCGGATTCGCGCACGGACGGAATCCACTTTATCGGCAACCGTGCTGCGAAATCGTGAAGTCGTGCAAACACTTTCCGGAATCCGCCTTCCCTGCGGCGAGACAAAAACGGTTTCTGTGCCTGGAACACTGGAACGTGCAGGCGGCTACGAGATTCGCTTCCAATTCATGGACCCGGAAGGCAGGATCGGGTACGATTCATATTATTTTACTGCGTATGAGCCGGCAACGGCCGCTTCCAAAGGCTGCGCTGTCGTTTATGAAGGGACGGACGGCACACTGGCGTATGCTGCGGATTTCAGGGGGAACCGGATTCCCGATTTTTCCCATGCCGGCTACAGGGGCGGCGGGCGGCCGATTCCCGATGTTGCCGTGAGAGAAACGCTTTATCCCGAAGAAGGCGATGCGACGGAACGGATACAGCAGGCGATCGACCGGTTGTCCCGGCTTGATCCGGATCCGGACGGTTTTCGGGGGGCCCTGCTGCTTGCCAGGGGGACTTACCGGATTGAAGGTTCCTTGTCCATCCGGGACAGCGGAATCGTTCTCCGCGGAGAAGGATGCGGACCGGAAGGAACCGTGCTGATTGCGGCGGGGAAATCCAAACGGACGCTGATAGAAGTCTGCGGCCCCGGGGAAATCGCCGTTCTTGAAGAGACGAAGCGGAAGATTACCGACCTGTACGTCCCGGTCGGCTCGCGCACCTTTCATGTGGAATCCGCTGACGGCTACAAAACGGGAGATCAAATCGTCGTATGCCGGGAGGGCAACCGCGAGTTCATTCACGAAATTGCGATGGACCGGATTACGCCCAGACCTTCGGATCCGGCAAGCACCCGGCAATGGAGCCCGTTTCTTCTCCGGTTTGACCGGGTTATTACGCGGATCGAAGGCAACCGCATTACCGTAGATGCGCCGGTCACAGCGGCTATCGAGCACCGGTGGGGCGGAGGATGGATAGCCAGGTATCGCGACGAAGGACGAATCGCCCAGGTTGGCGTCGAAGGGATTCGGGGAATTTCCGAGTTTGACCCGGCTGTAAAGGATTCAAGACGCGATAACGGCAGACTGGATCGGGAATACAAAGCGGACGAAGAGCATGCCTGGGGCTTTATCTCTTTAAATCACGTCAAGAACGCGTGGGTCCGCGACATTTCCGCCTTCCATTTTGCCCATTTTACGGTTCATGCGGATCGCGGTTCCAAATGGGTGACTGTACAGGACGCCGCTACGTACGATATGATCAGCATCATTACCGGAGGCCGGCGTTACCCTTATTTCGTCAGCGGACAACTGGCTCTTTTTCAGAGGCTGTATGTGGAAACGGCGCGCCACGCGTTTATCGTCAACAGCCATGTATGCGGTCCCAATGTTTTTCTGTACGGTATTGCAAACGATAATTACGGGACGAGCGAGCCCCATCACCGCTGGTCTGTAGGCGGGCTGTTCGACAATATCCGCGGTCCGATCGCCATTCAGGACCGGCAGTATATGGGTTCCGGACACGGCTGGTCGGGAGCCAATTACGTTGCGTGGAACACGGAAACACAGCTCGTTGTGCAAAAACCCCCCACCGCGCAAAACTGGGCGATCGGCCATGTCGGATCCAAAGGGAAAGAAGCCTTCGCCCCGAGGGAACAAGGCTATTGGGAATCCTTCGGCACGCATGTCCGTCCGGAAAGCCTTTATTTGCGTCAGCTGGAAGACCGTCTGGGTGCGGATGCCGCCGGGAGCCAGGGAGAATACTCGTTGGAGGTTTTAGAGGGGAAAGCAAGTTTTTGAAGGGGGTGAGGTGAGGCGGAATCGCATGATGCGGCTCGTTTGCCGGGCAATGGGGAGGTCATCGGAGCAGGACGCTCCGAGTGAGGAGAAGGCTTCGACAGAAGGAAGCCCTTTCTTTTACAGCATAAGGTTACCGCTAAACCCGGGCCAATCCCGGGACGGACGCAGTCGGTGCTTGTCCGGCGGCGGAGAAAAAACAACGGAGGTAAGAGATTGATGAGATGGATGAAAGCAGTCGGAATTCCGGCGGCCGCTCTGGCGATGAGCGTATCCATGCTGTCGGGATGCGGAAACAGCGGCGCGGCGGGAGGCAAGGAGCAGGCTGCCGCAGACAACCAGGATTATCTGAAAGAACCGGTCACCCTGATGTTCAAGGCGGATTTCGGGGATGACATGGATACGTTCAATAAACTGTACGGCGACCGGATCCGCGCCAAATTTCCCAACGTGACCATTAATTTCATTCCCCGGGGAGAGGGAACGGGAATTACGGACCTGGTGGCGGCGGGCCAGTATCCGGATATTTTGTACTCCAACCTGTCCACCTGGGAAAACTCGATTCTGAACACGGGTCTGGCTTACGATATGTCCGACCTGATCAAGAAGCACAACGTGGACCTGAGCAAATTCGAGCCGGTATTGATCGACAATATGAAAAAAGCGAACATCGAGGGCGCCCTGTACGGCCTGCCCATGCCATACAGCGGCACTTATGTGACGTTTTATAACAAGGATCTGTTCGACAAGTTCGGGGTACCCTACCCGACGGACGGGATGACCTGGGACCAAATGTACGATCTGGCCAAGAAGATGTCCCGCCAGGACGGAGACACGATCTATCGCGGATTCAGCACTTTCCCCGGAGGAATGATGCGGGATAATCAGCTGTCGGTTCCATATCTGGATCCGAAGGAAGACAAGATGTATGATCCGGAAAAATGGAAGCGTCTTCTCACAAACCTCGCCCGCTTCTACGATATCCCCAACAATTCACGGGAGAAGAGCAAGAGCCAGACGACCGAAATGAACATCTTCGCGCAGGGGAAGGTAGCATTGGGCGTGCTTCAGTACGGCTCCTATACCGGGTTCCCGGACACGATGAACTGGGACATGGTCACCATGCCGACTTTCCCCGAGGCTCCGGAAACCGGCGGCCAGGCAGGCTCCGCCTATTGGTTTATCAGCAAGACGAACGAGCACAAGGACATCTCGATGGAAATCATCAAGTATATGCTGTCTGACGAAGTTCAAGGGCAGTTCGCCAAGGAGCAGGCCAAAGTGCCTTCGCTGAAGACGGGAAGCCCCGCCTTCCAGAATTTCGCCAAGGACGAGCCCAAACTGCAGGGAAAAAACGTCCAGGCCATCTTCAAGTACAAACCGGCGGCTGCGCCTCCGGCGCGCGCCAAAGGCCTGATCGGGGCAGATCCGAACGAATTGAAGAAAACGATGGAAAATGCGATCAACGAGCTGACTTACGATCATACCGATGTGAACACTGTTCTGCGAAACGCCTCGGAAAATATGGACAAAGCAATTGAAGCCAAGAAAAACCAATAATCTCCCGCTTGAATCCCGGCCGTTAAGGGCAACGCCGGGGTTCTTCTTGTTTTCGGAATGCCTTCCATTCACCGGGCGCAAAAAAACGTTGACAGGGGAAACGATTCCTGTTACTTTAGGGTTACCGGTAACATTGAATATTCTGGCAGCAGCCCACTTTCAAAAATGGAGGTATTGGTTCATGAAGCTCGTTACGCTTGAAAAGAACGGCAAGTATACACTGGGAGTAAAAACCGGGGAAGGGATTGTGGATGTGTCGGCCAGCGCGGCGGCAATGTCCGTTGACGAGGGCAAAGTCCCCCATTCCGTCCACGACGTTATTGAAGGGGGAGAGGCGGCCGTCCTTGAGCTGCAGGCCCACGTGAACCGCGCGATGGCGCTTGCCGACCGCTCTTCCTTCCTGCTGGACGAATCCCGGGTTTCCTTCGGTCCGTGTGTGACGAATCCGGGCAAAATTATCTGTGTCGGCCTGAATTACCGCAAGCACGCGGAAGAAACGAATGCGCCGATTCCGGAGTATCCGATCCTGTTCAACAAGTTCAACAATACGCTGACCGGCCACGGCGCCGACGTTCCGCTTCCGCGAACCTCCAGCAAGGTCGATTACGAAGCGGAGCTCGTGATTGTCATTGGAACAACGGCCAAATATGTTGAGAAGCAGCATGCCCTGAAGCACGTATTCGGCTACTGCAACGTCAATGATCTGTCCGCGCGGGATTTGCAGATGAGAACGCACCAGTGGCTTCTCGGCAAAAGCTGCGACGGCTTCAGCCCGCTGGGCCCGTACCTTGTGACGGCGGACGAAGTCGGCGATCCGAACAACTTGTCCATTCGCTGCTCAGTCAACGGGGAGGTCAGGCAAAACTCGAACACCTCCGACATGATCTTTCATTGTGATGAAATCGTCAGCTACATATCCCAGCACATGACGCTGTCGCCGGGAGACATTATTTTGACGGGAACCCCGGAAGGCGTCGTTTTGGGCTATCCGGAGGAGAAGCAGGTCTATCTCAAGGACGGCGATGTCGTCACGATCGAAATCGAGAAGCTTGGAACCTTGACCAACCGGATGGTCAACGAAGCATAGAAAGGCGGATGAGGCGGGATGGCAGGAGCAATTCAGGCCGGGGTCGATGTCCTGGTGATGGATCCCAAAGATCAGGTGGCAACGGCGATCCGCGATCTCAAGGCGGGCCAGACGATTTCCTACAGCATACGGGGGCAGGTTTATCAGCTCGTCCTGAAGGAGGATATCCCGTTTGGCCATAAGGTCGCCATTCATGACATCGCATCGGGTGAAAAGGTGTACAAATACGGCGAGGTCATTGGCCGGACGACAGCCTGTATCCCTGCGGGACACCATGTCCATGTTCAGAATGTGGAGGGCATCCGCGGCCGCGGCGACCAGGCCCGGACCGGGCAGAATCAATGATGACTACAGGAGGAATTATCGGATGAACACCATCCAGGGGTATCGCAGGGCAAACGGCCAGATCGGGATTCGCAATCATCTGCTGATTATACCGACAGTAATTTGCGCAAATCAAGTATCCAGCCGCATATCCCAGCTTGTGCCGGATAGCGTGGCAATTCCGCATCAGCATGGCTGCAGCCAGATTGGCGCGGACAAGGACCGCACCTTTAACGTTCTGGCCGGCACCGGCAAAAACCCGAATGTGGGGGCAGTACTGATTATCAGCCTGGGCTGCGAGGTCATGAATCCGTATGAACTGGCGGATGCGATAAAGGCTGCCGGTAAACCCGTCGAGGTGCTGGACATCCAGTCGTGCGGCGGATCGATCAGAACGATCCAGGAAGGCGCGGAGATAGCCAGGCGCTTGAAGCGGGAGATCGATTCCATGGAAAAAACGGAGATTCCGCTCCGCGAACTGACCATCGGCGTCAAATGCGGCGGTTCCGATGCCACATCCGGATTGGCCTCGAACCCTGCCCTGGGCCATGCCGCAGATT
>Ga0310828_1001798_pt1 | contig 11348 bp, 9 predicted proteins | sample WT_ome_3_FD_202242 | JGI IMG/M metagenome (GOLD analysis project Ga0310828, IMG submission 202242) | Sorghum-adapted microbial communities enriched on wild type (WT) sorghum from Joint BioEnergy Institute, Emeryville, California, United... ... | reverse complement strand
GGTCGAGGTCCACCGCCGAGCTGGCCACCAACTGCGTCGCGTCGGACGGGATGACGTAGTAGCTGTCGTCCCGGGCCACGGTGGTGAAGGTGACCGGCTTGCCGGAGTCCCGCGGTGCGGGCTGCACGGTGACCGTACGCTGCCCGCCAGGCAGCGTGGTGACCGTGGCGACATCCCCGGTCAGGAGTACCACGCGGGCGCTCGCCGCCTGGCCCGATCCGGCCACGCCCGCCTGCTGCTGGCCTTTTTGCTGCTGGCTGGTCGGCGGCGCGGCCGCCGCCGGGGCCGCCGGCAGCACACTCGCGACGAGCACCGCCGCGACGAATCCCAGGTAGATGGACTTTCCTCTGCTGTCGCCCACGGTGCCTCCCACGACGGTTGTGCGCCCCGGCCAGGCGCTTCACCCTGCCGCCGCTAGCACGATCTCAATGATCTAGGGGCTAGCGGAAGCGGCGTCGGTGTCCGGTGATCGCCAATGGCGCAAACAGGACTAGCGCCGTGCCCGGCGTTCCGGTGACACTCTGTGGGTGCTCGAGGACTGGGGCCTGACGGCCGGACAGCAAGCCCTCTACGAGCACATGTTGTCCAGTCCGCCGGTACCCGAGGCTGATCTGGCCGAGGCCGCGGACCGCGAGGGCTGGCAGGTCGCCACCCGGCCCACGCTGGACCGCCTGCAGGAGCTGGGTCTGGTGGCGCAGATCCCGGCGAACCCGCCACTGTGGGCGGTGGTCGCTCCGGAGACCGCCCTCGACGCCCTGCTGCTGCACCGCGAGCAGGCGCTCAACGCCGCCCGGCTGCGCGCGAAGGAGCTGGTCGCGCGGTTCCATGGCAGCCGGGCCAAGCGCGATCCGCTGGACTACTTCGACGTCGTCTACGGCCAGCAGGCGGTGCTGGAGATGTTCGAGCTGATGCAGCGGTCGGCCCGCACCGAGGTGTGCGCCACGGACGCGCCGCCGTACGCGACCGTGCTGCCCGCCGAGACGCATCCGGTCAACGAAATCGAGCTTGAACTGCTCGCCAGCGGCGTACAGTACCGGGTCCTCTACCACCCCCGCGGGCTGGACCGTCCCGGCCGGCTCGCCGACCTCCAGCTGGGGATCGCCGCGGGTGAGCGGGCCCGGGTGGCCGACATCCCCATCAAGTTGTTCCTGACCGACCGATCGCGGGCGCTGCTCCCGTTGCAGCACAAGCCGGTCCAGTTCGCCTCGGCGTTGCGCATCGGCGAGTCCACCTTGGTCGACGCGCTGCAGGAACTGTTCGAGATGTACTGGCAGCGTGCTGTTCCGCTCACCGTTCGTGACGGCAAGGCGATGCTGGAAGGCTCGGCCGGCCCCACCAGCGCCGAGCAGAGCCTGCTCTCCCTGCTCGTCGCGGGGTTCAGCGACGCGGCCATCGCCCGGCAGTTGGGCTGGACGGAGCGTACGGTACGCCGACACGCGCAGCAGATGATGGTCAAGCTGAACGTCACCACCCGGTTCCAGGCGGGCTACCAGGCGGTCCAACTCGGCTGGCTGGGCGAAGCCCGCGACGGAGAGCGACCACACGACGCAGAGCCGGCGTCCGACCGAAAGCCCGCGCCCAATGGCGAACGCACGCCCGACGGCCAGCCAACGTATGGAGAACCGCGTGCCGTCCGGTGACCACGACGCCCGGCGACCGTCCGGTGACCACGACGCATGGCGACCGTCCGACCGCGTCGCATGGCGGCCACCCGGTGACCCGGACGGCCGGCGGCCGCCCGGCGCCCTCGCCGCCCTCGGCCTGTCCGGCGCCGAGGAGGCCGCCTACGAACTGCTGGTCAGCCGGCCGCCGTCCACGCTGACCGAGTTGCTGCCGGAGTGGACCGGCGCCGAGGACCTGGCCGACGTACTCCAGGCGCTGGCCGACAAGGGCATGGTCCTGCGCACCACGCATCCGGAGCGGCCGTCCTCCGGGGACGTGGGCACACAGGAGGTGCGGTTCGAGGCGGTCGACCCAGACGTCGCGGTGGAGCCGCTGCTCGTCGCCTCCGAGCAGCGTCTCGAAGCGGCGCGCGACGAAGCCCGCCGCCTCGCCGCGCTGCACCGGGAACAGATGCTCGGACCGGACCGGAGTGTCATCGAACTGATCTGCGGCGACGAGCCGTTGCGGCAGCGAGTCACGCAGGTGAAACGAGCCGCGCGCCGGCAACTGCGGTGCCTGAGCCCGTATCGGCAGGCCAAGTACGGAGCCGAGGAGACCGAACTGGAACTGCTCGCCCGGGGCGTGGCCTGCCGCGCCATCTACGACCGCGCCGCGGTGGAACGCCCCGGAACGCTGGCCGGAGCCGAGCGGGCGGCCAGGGCAGGCGGGCAGACCCGCGTCCTGCCCCGGGTGCCGCTGGAGATGTACCTGGCGGACGATCGCCTGGCCCTGCTCCCCCTGGCCACCGCGGCGGAGGACCGGACCGCGGTGGTCATCCACCCGTCCGGCCTGCTCGACGCCCTGGGCGACCTGTTCGAAGGACTCTGGCAACGGGCGTTGCCGCTCGGCCTCGCCACCGAACCGGCGTCGGCCGCGGCCGAGCCGCTCGCCGAGCCCGAGCGCCAGCGCATCACCGCACTCATGCTCTCTGGGCTCACCGACCAGGCCATCGCCCACCAACTTGGGGTCAGCTACCGGACCGTGCAACGGCGGATCGCCTCGCTCATGGACGAACTCGGCGCGAGTACCCGCTTCCAGGCCGGCGTGCAGGCAGCGATCCGCGCCGGCAGAAACGCGCGTTGAACGTGCGCTGACTGCGCGCTGATCGTGTCCGTGCCGACCTGCGCTGATCGTGCCCGCGCAGGCGTGCGTTCAACGTGCCCACGCCGACCCGCGTCGATCGTGCCCACGCTGACCCGCGCTGATCGTGCCCACGCCGACCCGCGTCGATCGTGCCCACGCCGACCCGCGTCGATCGTGCCCACGCCGACCCGCGTTGATCGTGCCCGCGCTGACCCGCGTCGATCATCTGGTAAGTAGCGGCAAAAGGGATATTTGGCGTCGCCAACCTCATGATCAACGCGAAGGGAGGGGTCGGCCCGGCGCCCACGTCGGGTGAACCTGGGCTCGTGGTGAGGACTCGTGGCCAGTGGAGGTGGTTGCGATGCGGCGACGTGCAGGGGTGCTGGCGGCCGCGCTGGTCATCGGCGCCGGGTTGGGCGCGGTGGGTGGCGCAGGCCCGGCCGCGGCCGGGGGTTGGGCGGTGACCGTGATCGACCCGCTGCCGGGCCAGATCGTGGCCGGGCAGGCGTACAAGGTGAGCTTCTGGGTGCTGCAGCACGGCACCCATCCGTTCAGCGCGAGTCCGCCCATCTCGATCGGGGAGGTCGGACTCATGCTGACCGACGATGCCGGCGCAAGCGTGTCCTTCGCCGGTCGCGCGCTGGCTGAACCGGCGCACTACGTCACGACCGTGACGGTTCCGCACGACGGAAGCTGGCGCGTGAGCGGCGTGCAAGGCATGTTCCTGCCCTTCCACGTGGGTACGTTGACCGTGCCCGGCACACTCAAGGCGCTCGGCGTCCCGGCCGCGCCGTCACAAGAGGACATGCAGAAGTACTGGCCCGGCCCGGTACGCCCGCCGGTGCTGCCGATCGACCGCAAACGCGACCCGTTCGGACTGGACGCACCAGAGGTGCCACAGCAGCCGCTGACGCAGCCGCGTCCGGCGGCGGCAGCGGTCGAGCCGAAGTCGGCCACCGAACCGGTGGGATCGTCCACTCGCCGCGTACCGCTGCTGGCCGCGGGCATCGCGGGCGTCGCGCTGGTGTTGGCGCTCGGCGCCGGTAGACGTGCCTGGCGGACCCGGCGGCGCTGACCGCGACGCTGGCGGCGCTGACGGCGACGGCGGGACCGCCACGCCGGAAGGCCACGGCGCCGGCGGACGGCTCAGCTTGGGGCGGCGGGCTGGCGATGGAAGCCCGCGGCAGCACAGGCGCGCTGGAGGGTGTCGAGCCCGAACGCCTCGACCGGTCCGAGCGCGCCCGGCGGGCGTACGCCGTGTGTGGCCGCCTGGCTCGCCGCCCAGGCGAGGATCTGCGCGGTGAACGAGTAGGGTTCCCCGCCGGTCAGGTGCACCGTGGCCAGGGCCGTACCGTTCGCGTCGCAAGCCACCGCCACCACGTCCGAGCGGATGTTCCGGCCCACATGAGGCTCGGCCCGGCTGCGCTGGATCCGGTCCGCGTACGCGTGCACCGCCCGGCGCCAGCCGGGCACCCGGTTCAGCGACGCGACAAGCGCCGAACTGCGGTGGACCAGCCTGGTGGCGTGGCCGAACAAGCCGACGTAGACGGCCACATCGGTGAGGGCAGCCGCGTCGGTGAGCGGCGCCGTGTCGGCGGCGCGGCCGGCCGGCGACCGCAGCCTCGGCAGCGTGAAATGCTCGGCGGAGCCGATCGAGAAGGCCTGCCTCGTCTTGCCGCCCACGTCGAACGAGGTCAGGTGCGCGGCGTTCCGCTCGGTCACCAGGCGGCCGCCGCGGAAGGCGTACCCGGGTTCGAGCAGTACGCCGGCCACGGACGCGCGGGTACCCGCGCTGGTGGCCCGCCGGACATCTCCGCGGACGAAGTAGCCCACCCGCACCTGGGTACCGGCGGGTCCGGCGGCGTCCAGCGCGAGACCGCCGGCGAGACTTCCCGGCACGTAGTCGTAGCCGAATGCGGTCAGCAGCACCGCACCGGACCGTTCCGCGCGCGGGCCGAATTCCTCGAACACCTGGCGGATGAACGCCGGCTCACCAGTGGAGTCCAGGTACACCGCGCCGGCGGCCACCGCCGCTTCCACCGCGGGCCGGCCAATTTTCCCGAACGGTCCCGCCGTCGATACCAGCACATCGCCGGGCCCGATGAGATCGCGCAGTGGCCCGGGCTCGGCGTCCGCCACGGCAGTCTCCAGCCGCGTCCCGTCGGCCGCCTGCGCCAGTTCGGCGGCGAGCGTGCTAAGCCGGCCCTGGTCACGCCCGGCGAGGACCGGGCGTACCCCGCGCGCCACCATCGCCCGCGCGGTGAGCCGTCCGGTGTAGCCCGTTGCCCCGTACAGCACGATCCGGCCCGCCATACCGCTAAACCTAGGCCATGTGACCGCTAAACCCACCGCCACGCGACCGCTGAACCCCAGGCCACGCGGCACCGCGCGCCGTGACCGGCGTCGTCGCGGCCGGCCAACCGTCATCACCAGCCGACCGCCGCCAACGGGACCAGACCACCACCAACAAGCCGGGCCGCCGCCACCAGCCGGCGGCGGTCACCGGCCGAGGGCCGCCACCAGCGGGGCCGTCAGAGGCGGCCGAGGGCCGCCACCAGCGGCCCGCGGGCCGTCAGAGGCGGCCGAGGAAGGCGAGCACTCGCTCCGTCAGCAGCGCGGCGGCGCGCTCGTCGTACGACGGCAGGCCGTTGTCGGCGAACAGGTGCTGCTTGCCGGGGTAGAGGAACAGCTCGGCATCCGCGGTCGAGGACACCAGCGCCCGGGCCGTGTCGAGGTCGCCCTCCCCGGCGAAGATCTCGTCCGCGTCCATGCCGTGGATCTGGACCGGGACCCCCTGCGGCCAGGCGTCGCCGAACTCGGTCGGCGGTACGCAGGACTCGAACAGCAGCGCACCTTTGGCGCCGGGACGGGTCTGGGCCAGCTTCTGGGCCGGCAGCACACCCAGCGACCAGCCGACGTAGACCAGCCCGGCGGGCAGCCCGTCCGCGGCACGCTCGCCGCGCTCGATGATCGAGCCGAAGCCCACCTCCTGCGCGTACGCCACGCCCGCGTCCAGCGAGTCGAAGACCCGCCCCTCGTACAGATCGGGGACGTGCACGGTATGCCCGGCCCGGCGCAGCGACTCGGCGAGGCCGCGTACGCCCGCCGTCACCCCCAGCGCGTGATGGAACAACAGGATCTCGGCAGACATGCGCAGTAGCGTAGGCCACGGATACGACATTCGCGGCGATCGAGGAGGCACGGTGTGGACGCCAAGGACGTGCTGATCGAGGCGTACGACCGGCTTCCTGAGCTGGTCCGGTCCGCGGTCGACGGCCTGACCCCGGATCAGCTGCGGTGGGCACCGGCGCCGGGCGCGAATCCGGTGGGCTGGCTGATCTGGCACCTCACCCGGGTACAGGACGACCACGTCGCGGAGGTGATGGGGGTTGAGCAGGTGTGGGTCCGGGAGGGCTGGGCGGACCGGTTCGGCCTGGCGCCGGATCCGGCCGACACCGGGTACGGGCACAGCCCGGCGCAGGTCGCAGCCGTCCGGCCGGAGAGCGCCCAGGCACTGATCGAGTACTACGACGCGGTGGCCGCGCGTACCCGGACCTTCCTGGCCGGCCTGACCGAGGAGGATCTCGACCGCGTGGTAGATGAGCGGTGGGATCCACCGGTGACCCTCGGCGTCCGGCTGGTCAGCGTGGTGAACGACGGCGACCAGCACGTCGGCCAGGCCGCCTACGTCCGCGGGCTGCTCTCGGCGAGCTAGCTGACCCCGTACCGCTTCGCCAGTTCGACGGTGCGCCGGGCCGCCTCCACCATCGCCCGGTCGGCGAACCGGCCGTCCGCCAGCACCGCTGTGCCCGACGCCTGGGTCTGCGCCTCGGCCATCGCGGCGAGCAGTTCGCCCGCCCGCGCCGCCTCGGCGGCGGTGGGGCGGAACGCCGCCACGATCACGGGCAGCTGCCGTGGGTGGATGGCGGCGCGGCCGAGAAAGCCGAGCCGACGCCCGGCCGCGCAGGAGGCGGCGAGACCGTCCAGATCGGACACGTTCGGGTAGACCGACATGGCCGGCGGCGGCAGGCCCGCGGCGCGCGCCGCGACCACCACCCGGCTGCGCGCCCAGAGCAGCCCCTCGTCGGCGCTCACCCCGAGATCTGAGCGCAGGTCCGCCTCGCCCAGCCCGATCGAGGCCACCGCCGGATGCGCCGTCGCGATCGCGTACGCCGCCTCCAGCCCGGCGGCCGACTCGATGAGCGGATGCAGCCGCGGCCCGGCACCGGCGGCCGCCGCCGCCCGCACCTGCTCCGCGGATTCCACTTTGGGCAGTCGCAGCCCGGCCAGGCCGGGCGCGCCGGCCACCGCGTCGAGATCCGCCCGCAGGTCCGGCCCGGTCACCGCGGTCACCCGTACGTAGACCGGAACCTGGTGGCCGGTGGCGAGGAACTCCGCGACGGCCGCCCGGGCGTAATCCTTGCGGCTGGCGGCGACGGCGTCCTCGAGATCGAGGATGACCTCGTCCGCGCCGGAGCTGACCGCCTTGTCGAACCGGTCGGGCCGGTCGCCGGGCACGTAGAGCGCGGTCAGCCGCATCAGACCACCCCCTCGGCCCGCAGCCGCGCGATCTCGTCCGCGGAGAGGCCGAGCTCGGCCAGCACGCTCGCGGTGTCCTGGCCGTGCGCGCGGCCGGCGTGCCGGATCCCGCCCGGATCGGCGGACATCCGGAACAGCACGTTCTGCATCCGCAGCTGGCCCAGCTCATCGTCTGGTATGGACACCACGGTGCCGAGCGCGCGGTACTGCGGGTCGGCGACGATGTCGCGTACGTCGTAGACCGGCGCCACCGCGGCCTGCGCCTCCTCGAACGCGGCCACCACCTCATCCCGGCTGCGGGCGGCGACCCAGGCGCTCACCGCCGCGTCCAGCTCGTCGGCGTGCGCGGCCCGCCCGCTGCCGGTGGCGAACCACGGCTGCTCGGCCAGCTCGGGTCGGCCGACCAGGCGGACCACCCGCTCCGCGATGCTCTGGGCACTGGTCGAGACCGCGACCCAGCGCCCGTCCGCGCAGCGGTACGTGTTGCGGGGCGCGTTGTTGTTCGACCGGTTGCCCAGCCGCGGCTGGACGTAACCGAGCTGGTCGTACCAGGTGATCTGCGGCCCGAGCATGGCCATGATGGGCTCGATGATGGCCAGGTCGATGACCTGGCCGGTCCCGGTCAGGTCCCGGCCGCGCAGGCCGAGCATCACCGCGTACGCCGTGGCCAGCGCGGCCACCGAGTCGGCCAGCCCGAACGGCGGCAGCGTCGGCGGGCCGTCCGGCTCCCCGGTAGCGGCGGCGAAGCCGCTCATCGCCTCGGCCAGGGTGCCGAACCCGGGCCGTCGGGCGTACGGGCCGATCTGGCCGAAACCGCTGACCCGGGCCACCACCAGCCGCGGGTTGGTCTGGTGCATCCACTCTGGACCGATCCCCCACCGCTCCAGGGTTCCAGGCCGGAAGTTCTCCACCAGTACGTCGGCGCCGGCGATCAGCCGGCCGAGCACCGCCTTGGCCGCGGGGTGGGCCAGGTCCAGGGTGGCGCACCGCTTGTTGCGGCCGAGCACCTTCCACCACAGCCCGACGCCGTCCTTGGCCGGCCCGTGCCCGCGGGACGGGTCCGGCTTGCGGGGATGCTCGATCTTCACCACGTCGGCGCCGAAGTCGCCGAGGAACGCGGTCGCCAGCGGGCCGGCGAAGAGCGTCGCCAGCTCGACCACCCGCACCCCGGCCAGCACCCCCCGCCGCCGTGGTTGGTCATGAGGTTGGCGGCGCGGGATGTCCGTTGGCTCATGATCGGCGGGGAGAGGCGACGTCATGGCACTCCTGCCGAGGGGTCGACCGCGACCAGGAAGACGTCGCCGCCGCCGAGTGCGCCGCCGCCGACGGGGGTACCCGTGGTCAGGCCGCTGACCAGCAGCCGCCCGTCCGCGGCCCGGCTGGCGTAGACGTTCTCCTCACCGAAGGCGTCCACCGCGTCGTCCCGCGCGGTGCCGTACTGGGCCGCCAGCAGTTGCTTGCCGCGCCGGTCGAACCGCAGGGTCAGCACGTCCGCACCGCCGGCCGGTACGCCCAGCGCGCTGCCGGTGAAACCGACCACCGCCACCTCGCCGCCCGGCAGCGCCACCACCTCCGCGCCGGCGTCGTCGCCCCGGCCGCCGGTGCGCGCCCGCCACTGCTCCCGGCCGTTCGCGGTGTACGCGACGGTCAGCACGTCGCTGCCGCCGGCCGTCCCGTCGCCGCGGATGGCACCGGCGGCGACGACCGTGCCGGTGCCGCTGATCGCCACCCCGGCGAGCAGGTCGTCGTCCGGGCCGCCGATCTGCCGGGTCCAGACCTGGTCACCGGCCGGCGTGAACCTGGCCAGCCAGCCGTCCACGCCGCCGAGGTGGCTGGTGCCGGGAAGGCCGGCCGTGGCGCTGCCGGCCACGTAGACGCCGTTCGCGTCGGCCGCGACGGCGAGTGCCTTGTCCTCACCCGGGCCGCCGAACTGCCGGGCCCACGCGACGTCGCCGGCCGGGGTGATCCGGGCCAGCACCGCGTCCTTGTCGCCCGCGCTGGCACCGGCGTACGCGCCACTGGAGTAGCCCGCGACGTACGCGCCACCGTCCGGGGCGGCGGCCACCGCGTAGAACCGGTCCGCCTTGGCCGGGTCGCCGGTCTGGACCAGCCAGGACCGCTCACCGCTCGCGGTGAACCGGGCGACGATCCCGTCGTCCGCCGGGCTGGCCGGATGCCCGCCGTCCAGGTCGCCTCGGGTGTAGCCGACCGTGATCACTCCGCCGTCGGCCAGCGGCACGGCGCCGTAGAGCCGCTCGTTCGCCGGCGTACCGAACTCTACCGTCCACTGTGGTGTCACTCGGTCCGGGCCGAGCCGGCGGAGCACGGCGTCCAGCCCGCCCGCGTACGGCCGGCCGTCCACCGGTCCGGAGGCCGCGTAACCGATGGTCACCCCGCCGTCCGGCGCGGCCGCGACGCCGCCGGCCCAGTCGGTGCCGGTGGTGCCCTGCACCGGCCCGGGCAACCCGGCAGCCGGCGTCGCGCTCAGCGTGGCCCCGAGATGGGTGAGGCCATCCACGAAGGACGGTCGCCAGACGCCCCAGTCGTGACCACCGTCGACCACCCGGAACTCGGCCGCGATCCCATCCACGCGCCGGACGGTGTTGTACAGCGTCGCGGCCTCGTAGTCCAGGTCGTGTACCGCGTCGGCCGGGTCCGGGTTGGGCCATTCGTCGTCGCCGACCGCGATGTACATGTGCACCGGCAGCTCCGGGTCGAACCCGGGCAGCAGCGCCGGGTAGTTCAGCCGCTGGTAGACCTCGTCGGAGAAGAGCTGCTCGCCCGAGCCGTACGCGCCGAACTCGCGGGCGGAGGAGTCGGCCGGCGGCAGCGGGCGGTAGACGGCCGGGCTGAGCACCAGCGCGTTGGCGAACAGATCCTGGTGGGCCAGCGCGTACCGCAGCGCGCCGGCACCGCCCATCGAGTACCCGCCGACCAGCCGGGCACCGCGGTGCGCGGCGGTCCGGTAGGTCGCGTCGACGTGGGCGACGAGGTCCCGGGTCAGTGCGGTCTCCACCGGACGGCCGGGGTTGTCGGCGCCGGTGTAGGCGGAATCGACGTAGTAGTTACCGCGCTGGCTCCACGGCGCGTCCGGCAGCACGGCGATCACCGGGGGCACCGTGCCGTCGGCGATCAGCCGGTCCAGATCGGCCTTCACCGCCGTCCAGGCCGCCATCGTGTCCCCCCGGCCGTGCAGCAGGTAGAGGACCGGGTACCGGGTGGCGGCGTGCTTCGGATCGGCGTACCCGTACGGCAGGTAGACCGTGTACTCGATCGACTCGCCCAAGGCGGGCGAGTACGCGGTCGCCGTGGTGACGGTGCCCGCCTGGGTCTTGCCGGCCACGGCTTGTGGCGAAACCGCGCCGGCGAGGCCGGCCGCGAGCAGCAGGGCCGCGGCACCCGCCACGGCGCGCCAGGACTTTCTCATTCGATAACTCCTTGCTCGGGAAGGTCAGCGGCGCAGCGGAAGCCGACCGAAGGGGAACGGGTAAGGCCGGCGCCGAGCAGCAGCAGCTTCACCGACGCCTGCGGCGGCTGCGGGCCGCCGTCGAGGTACCAGTCGGAGCCTTCGGCCCGGTACGCGCAGCCGCCCTTGAGAATCACGAACCGGGTACGCCCGTCGGTGTGCTCGCTGTCGGTCAGGTTCCACACCAGCGGGCTGAGCCGGTCCAGCAGGCCCGCCTCGGCGGCGACCTGCCACTCGTCCTCGGTGGGCAGGCGCAGCCCGGCCCACGCCGCGTACGCCCGGGCGTCCGCGAGGTCCACATAGGTCGCCGGCGCGTCGGCCGGGCCGGGCGGGTGCTCGCCCCACGGCCAGCGCGCCGCCCGGGCCGGCCGGTAGCCGGTGGCCCGCACGAACTCGGCGTACTCGGCGTTGGTCACCTCACGCCGGGCGATGGCGAACCGGCCGAGTGTCACGTCGCGGCGCAGCGTGGCCGTGTGGTGCAGCCGGGGCGGCAGCGGCTTCCACTCGTCGACGTACGGCGCCTCGCCGTACAGGCCGGTCTCCCGCACCCGGTACCGAATCAGCAGTTCCCGGCGGCCGGCGGCCACCGAGGTCATGC
>Ga0310828_1001796_pt1 | contig 11359 bp, 13 predicted proteins | sample WT_ome_3_FD_202242 | JGI IMG/M metagenome (GOLD analysis project Ga0310828, IMG submission 202242) | Sorghum-adapted microbial communities enriched on wild type (WT) sorghum from Joint BioEnergy Institute, Emeryville, California, United... ... | reverse complement strand
TTTTCGCGGCCAGGATCAGGATCACGATTTTCACGAGACTCCACCCCGCGTGTTCGATGGATGCCCAGTGGCCGCTTGTGTAACGGTAGATTGAATCCCACATGCGATAAATGCGTCCTCCCGTGAAGTAATATGGTTTTATTCTCTATGATTGTAGCAGAAAATTGGCTCCGCGGCGAAATAAAGAAGGACAACAAGGGCCCGGCGGATGTGTGCTATACTGGAAGGTAGACTGGCGATGTTCGGCCGGGCCTATTTTACGGGAAAGGGGGTTCGATATGCTTACGGCCTTTCTTGTTGTCTTAACTGATCTCATTCTTTTGCCCCCCGCGGTATTTTTCGGCTATATGTACGCCGTCTCCAAAAAGCCGCAGCATGCAATGATCCGTGCGCTCCCGACGGGGGCATTGTCTTCGAATGATTGGAATGCGCTTTCATTCGGCAAAGTCGGGCTTGCTTATTACGTCAGCGATACGATTTATATCATGGAAAAGGGGAGAATCGTGGAAAGCGGACCGGCGGAGGATGTCATTCTCCGTCCGCGGCATCGGTATACGCGGCAGCTGATCTCCGACGTGCCGAAAATCCATGAGGCATGGGATCTGGCGCAGCCCTGAGCGGGCCGCCCGCAACCAGGCGCCTGGCGCTCAGGGGGAAGATTTACACGAACAGGAACATTCCGCCAGCCATCGTATCTTCAGACCGCAGAAGCAAATACGGCTGCGGAGGCTTTACCGCAAGCCGGCTTCTTCCCGCTGGCCCGGCATGGTTATTTCGTACGCGGGAGTATGTATGCGGGAATCGCTGAAGAGTTCACCCTTCAGCGATTCCGGATTACAGGTTTTCAAAATTTAAAATGTCGTCAGTAACTGCAGTTTTTCGTTTGCACCATTCGTATAACGCATCATACATCGACATTTGCAGTTCAATTTTTTGATAGTCTCCGATTCCGGCGTAGTGGTAGCCGAAGGCGATCGCCCGCAGACCCGCGGATTCGGGCGTCAAATCCATGTCCACAGGAATATCCGCGCCATGAATAATCGTCCCCATCATCACCAGAGCCGGATCCTGGTTCAAACCGTATTTGATCAGGAAAGATTCAAAGCTGCAGCGTCCTTCGTGGTGTCCAAGCTCCACTCCCTTCATGTCGAACGGAATTCCCTCGGCAATTTCTGCCGGATTTGTATCGTTCGGAACAAACACGAATTCCGCCTCCGGATCGATAAATCTCCGGATCAGCCAGGGACAGGCCACCCGTTCGACATTGGCATGCTCCCGCGTAACCCACTTCATTCTATTACCTCCTTCATAACAACGGTTACTTATCCGCGGTATATCCGTCTCCTGCATTCGTTGAAAAGAAGATTCATTTTTTTGCCGAAACCCGTTTCGAAGTAATCCCTCGCCTGAATGGCCTGGAACCGGCGCAGTAGCTTTTGGAAATTACTTTTCAATTTCTGCAGCTGCTGCTCGCTGAATTCCCACATCTCTTCTTCTCTAATCAATTCGTACAGCTGCCGGATCCGGGGCAGAAGCTCTTTGTATTCCTCTTCTCTGGACGTGTTGAATTGCCGAATCAGTTCCTGGTCCTTCTCCTCGGAAAACAGGGAGGACAGGAAGGTAAATTCCTGCCCGCCAAATTCCTGAACTTTCTCGGATAAGGCTCCCACAAACAGGTGGACATCGTCGAGGTCGGGCAAAATGAAGACACCGTCCTGCAGGTAAATGGCCCCGTATTTCCTGATCTCGCGCCAGAGAAAGGCCCGGTATTTGGTCGGCTTCGGGGGAACCTTATAAATAAAAACGATCCACTTCAAAAAAATCCTCCTCGAAATATAACGGTTGATTTATTGTAACCACTGTTATATTTTTATCTTGTATCGGAATAAATACATAGTACCATGAATGTTGCCGTCGAGCGAGGAGGGAAGACATGAATCCATATGTCATGCTTGCATCGTTTTTGGGAACTTCGGTGGAGTTTATCGAAGCGCTGACCATCGTCCTGGCCGTTGGGATGGTGAAGGGGTGGAGAAGCTCGCTGGCCGGTGCGATCAGCGCGGTTCTGATTCTGACCCTGCTGGTGGTCGTCTTTGGCCTTCCCTTTATGCATCTTGTGAATGTGCTGATTTTTCAATTCCTGATCGGGCTGTTCATGCTGCTGTTCGGAATCCGCTGGCTGCGAAAAGCGATTTTGAGGTATTCCGGCCTGAAAACGCCTCACTATGAAGATCAGGCGTTCGAAGAGGAACTGGAGCGGCAACGCTCCCGGCAGACAAGCGGAAAATTTTTCGATGCCTTTGGATTTGCAACGTCGTTCAACGGGGTCTTCCTGGAGGGACTGGAATCGATATTTATTGTCATTACCTTCGGATCGGCCGCGCATTCTCTCTCCTCGGCTGTCATCGGCTGCCTGACGGGCCTGATGATCGTGGTTCTGGCCGGAATTTTGCTGCGCAAGCCGCTGGCAATGATTCCGGAAAACACGATGAAGTATGTTGTTGGACTGATGTTGACCGGATTTGGGATTTTCTGGGTAGGGGAAGGCATGGGGATTTCCTGGTGGGAGGAGGATTTGTCCATACCCGTAATTCTTTTGCTCCTGCTCGCCGTTTCCCTGGTCTGTATCGCCATTCTTAAACGCGGGTGGAAAAATGCAGAGGCGGAGAAATCCAGGCCTTCAGCGGGAGGAACTTTATGAGAAACCCATGGAAAGTGATTGCAGGTCTCGTATTTGACGATTGGTGGTTGTTCCTGGGTGTGCTTGCCGCCATCCTGCTCAGCTACCTCGGTTTGTCATTCGGGATGAACGGTCCGGCAGGCGGCTGGCTGCTGACCTTGTTTATCCTGATCGCCCTAATATTGAGTCTTTCGATGGAGTATAGAAAAAAGGTAAAGCAGGCGGGAAGGACTTGAGCGAATCCGTTTTTTTCCTGCCGAATGTTTATCCGGACGAGGAATGCCCGGGCAATTGCAGAACCGAAAGTTTTTCGCTTTTTTCAGCTTATTTTCATGTTTATCGGGTAAGATGGGATAGACTTTTGCCATACCATAGAGAAGGAGGAAAAAGCGGAAGATGAATTACGGTGTGTTTCACGCGATCAATCTGCTGGCCGGCAAAATTCCCGCACTGGATGGGATCATGATTTTCTTCGCGCAGGATGTCCTGTTCATTTTTCCGGTCCTGCTGCTGGTCCTGTGTTTAAGAGGCCGGCAGCGAACCGCCTTGTATGCGCTCTTCGCTGCTTGTCTGGCCCTATTTTTCGGCCAAATCATCCATCTGGTCTACTACCATCCGCGTCCGTTTACGGAGCATGCGGTGACGCAACTGATCCCCCATGCGCCGGATGCCTCGTTTCCAAGCGACCACGCACTTGTCACTTTTGCCGTGGCCTTCGCTGTCAGCTTCCGGAAGAAGGGCTGGGGTTATATCCTGATGATTCTGTCCATTCTGGTGGGCGTAGCCCGTGTCTACACCGGCGTACACTATCCGGCGGACATTGCGGGCGGCGCCTTGGCGGGATACCTTGCGGCGGTGCTGGTCCATAGGGCGGAAAGGCCGCTGGAACCGGTCACTTCCCGGCTGCTCCAGATGTATTCCAGAATATTTCCGTTTCTTCCTTCCGCCAAGCGGGAAGATCCGGCCAAGGCGACGTATCATCCTTAAGCAGAAGACTTCCAGATTCCGGGTTGAATCTTGGGAGTCTTTTTTCGCACAAAAGCCGGAAGACAGCCATTGGGAGGAAAGATCATCATCATGCAGATCGTTCTGTTAAAGGAGGCGGATAAACCGGCATTTCCGCGATTGTTTCGGGCGGTGTCGGCAAAGCTTCGGGAAGAAGGGAAATTGTCGCCGGCCATCCGGGCTTTCCCGGCTACAGAGATTCAGCACCGTTCCGCAATCGAATTTTTCGCCGCCGACTGAAAACGACAAACATTGCGCCGGCCGGAAGGTATAATCGATGAAAGAGTCCGTTCTGCTAGAATCCGGTCGCGGTCCGATGGGATCGGTTGAATGATTCCCGTGAAGGAGTGAATATCGTCCATGAAATGCAGTGTAAAGCATTGCGGCATCCATTCTGCAGAAATGCTGGCGATTATTGATGACGGCAGGAAGCGGTTCGTGCTGTGTCCGGACCATCAACTAAGCTATGCCTTGTCCGAACTGAATGAAGCGGAGCTTGACGGGTATGCGAGCCAGCTGGAGGAGCATGAATGCGAAATTTGCTGCATGCCCGCTTCCATCTATGCCGATGAGGTCGAGCTGCATTTGTGCAAACGCCATCTGTCCAAGCTGATCCGCAGAAGCCTGAGTCCCATGGAATACCGGGTTCTCTATGAACGACACCAGGAATTTCAGCTGATCAACGGGCAAATCTATGCCAAAGGCGGTTATGCCCTGCAGCCGGTTGCGCCGCTCAGGCAGGCCCGGTAACCGGATTTGTTCCTGTTCCTCTCAGACGGAGGTTTTCCGACAACCAACTCTCCCTAACGAAACGGGGGGGTTTTTTTTATTTGCGATGACCATAACAGAACAACATTTCTGATTAATTCCGCGACACAATCGCCCGGATGAAAGGAGTAGAATATTCACGGTGAAAACAGTTAGACGTGAGACCGCCGGGTTCTGCCGGATTCGGTAAACGTTTTCCGGTATTGATAAGGGCTTACACCGACATTTTTTCGAAACAGCTGGCAAAAGTAGGAAGTATTGGACAAACCGACGGCCTCCCCGACCTCTCTGACGGAAAGCTCGCCGGCCTTCAGCAGGCGACAAGCTTCCCTGATTCGTCTGGCGGCCAGATGTTCCGTTATGCTGTGGCCGACCTGCTTGCGAAAAAGCGAAGAAACATGAACGGGCGAAAAATGAACGGCGGCGGCCAGCCTCTCCAGCCTGAAGGGCTCCATGTAATGGGCATCGATCCACTGCATGATCTGTTCGGCCAGGGTTGGGGCCGGGCGGTGAAGGTGACCGGTTCCGGCCGTCTGATCCCAGGGCTTCTTCAGGAGCGCGAACAGGGAGAGGATGAAAAGCGCTTCCTGCTCGAGCCTTTCCGATGGCCGTGCTTGCTCCAATCTCTGCCTGTTCAGCCGGATCAGATCCATGATTTCATCCGGATCGATGTTTTTCAGCACCTGCACGAAATGCTGATCGTGGAGAAAGTTGCGAAGCATGCGGTCCAGTGAGGGAAAGGGAGCGAAGTAGCCGTACAACGCCTCCGGCTCAAACAGAAAAAGCGAGCGGACATAGGGCTGTTCCGGGGAACTGAACATCTGGACATGATGGAGCTGAAAGGGCTTGAAAAAGACGAGCATATTGGCTTCGAGTTCAATAATTTGCTGGTCGATGACAGCCCGCCCGCTCCCCTGATGAATATACAGCAATTCCAACCCTTGATGGGCATGGTAGACTTCCCTGAACTCACCCGTCCGGTTTTCATGCCAGCGAAGAAAGACCGGGTGCTCGGTCAATCCCATGTAGTTGATGATTTTCACTCGGAAAGGCTCCTTTCCCGCATATTGCTCTGGCTCTTATATTTTAGCATAAACCGCTTGCGGGCGCTCTTTCGGCTGAACTATCGCCATCCCGGTCAGGCGGGCCGGGGACAGGATTCACCAGATATAAAGGGGGATAAACAAGATGACAGGCGGAAAAAGAGGAAAACTCGTACTCGCCGGCATTGTCGGCCTGGCCGCGGTAATGGCCATGACCGGCTGCGGCAAGAAAGACAGCGGCGCAAAAGACGACGGGGCGGCGGCCTCTGCCCTGAGTGAACCGGTGGAACTGAATTTCTACCATAACGGCGGAATCCCGGAGGATCAGTTCAACCAGCAGTTCGCCGGCTATATTCAGGAGAAGCTGCCGAATGTGACCGTGCATTTCATCCCGAAGGACAAGAATACGTCCTTGTCTGAAATGGTGGCGAGCGGATCGGCAAATATCGATATTTTCATCGATTCGATCGGCCAGATCGGGCTGGAGGGGTCCCTGATCGATCTCGGATTGAACCAGGATGTCTCTGACCTGGTGAAGAAGCACAATATCGATTTGAACCGCTTTGAACCGACGACCATCGAGGCCGTCAAGGTGATGGGTGGGCTGTACGGCCTTCCGATCAGCAATAGTACGATGGTCCTGATGTACAACAAAGATATTTTTGACAAATTCGGTGTTCCGTATCCGAAGGATGGCATGACCTGGGAGGAGCTGGCGGAGCTGTCCAGGAAGCTGACCCGTTTCGACGGCGGCGTCCAGTACGTCGGGTACTCCACTTCGATCAATCACTTTTTGCGGATGAATCCGCTCTCGCTGGCGAACGTCGACCCGCAGACGAAGCAGGCCTCGCTGGAAACCGACAGCTGGAAGAAGCTGCTGCAGGAAACAATCCTGAATCCGATGCAGGGAGACGGCTACAAGTCGGTTGTGGAGAACCTCAAGAAGCAGTGGTATAAGGTTCCTTATATGGACGAATTTTCGAAGACCAAAAATGTAGCGATGTTCAGCTTTATGTACGGAAATTACGACTGGCTGAACGGAATGAATTTCGACTTCGCGGCGCTGCCTTCCTTCAAGGACAAGCCGAAGGTGGGAGGCCAGGCCTACCCGACCTATATGTTTATCACATCGACCAGCCAGCACAAGGATGCGGCCATGGAAGTCATCAAACTGTTTATATCCGACGATTACCAGATGAAGATGTCCAAAGAAGGCGGCATCACCATCCTGAAGGACGAGAAAATCAAGCAGGCGTTCGGGCAGGAAACACCCTTGAAGGACAAAAATATCAAAAACGCCGTTTTCTACAACGCTGCCGCCCCGGCCGCGCCGAAAACCAAATACGATACGTATGTCGAAGGCGCCATCCGCAACCAGATTTATCCCTTAATCACCGGGCAGACCGATCTGAACACCGCTCTGCGGACGGCCCAGGAAGAAGTCAACAAGAAGATCGAAGCGGCGGGCAAGTAACCCGGCATATGGAAATCCCCTTGACGGCAAGGGGATTTTTTTGCGAGGGCCTGGTCAAAATTCGTATACGGCCGCTTATGAACCCGGCCAGCCGGATCGAGCGCGATGCTCCCGTTTTCGCCAAAAGCGTGAGGAACACCGTCTTCGGCCCGGGGCATCAATCACAGCTTCACCGTACCGCCGGACGGCGCGGAGGACGGGATCCTCTGCCAGCCATCCTGCCGGATCCTTGCGCTGCAAGACGCAAGCAGCCGGCCTGTTCCGGAGAACGAGCCGGTTTTTCCTTCCGGAAACAGGAAAAGGTTTGAAAGCAGCGAATACATAGGGATAGGTAATTCTGTTCAATTTTTAAAGCGGGGAGAGTGGCAGCGATGAAATATTTGAAGGTTGGCGCCAGCGAAATTCAGGCTTCGACCGTCGTGCTGGGCTGCATGCGTATCAACAAATTGGAGAAAAGCGAGGCCGCCCGTCTGATTCATACGGCTCTGGATGCGGGGATCAACTTTTTTGATCATGCGGACATATACGGCGGCGGAAGATCGGAGGAGCTGTTCGCCGAGGCGATCGGAATGAATCCGGCTATCCGCGAAAAAATGTTCCTCCAGTCGAAATGCGGCATTCGCAAGGGCTTGTTCGATTTCTCCAGGGAGCATATCCTCCGTTCGGTCGACGGCATTTTGCAAAGGCTGCGGACGGAATACCTCGACGTGCTGCTCCTGCATCGTCCCGACACTCTGATGGAACCGGAAGAAGTGGCGGAGGCGTTCACGGAGCTGAAGGAATCCGGCAAGGTCCGGCATTTCGGCGTCAGCAACCAGAATCCGATGCAGATGGAGCTGCTTGCCAAATATCTGCAGCAGCCGATTATCGCCAACCAGCTGCAGCTGAGCGTGACGAATACCGGCATGATCGATGCGGGACTCAATGTCAATATGGAGAACCCTCCTTCCATAAACCGGGACGGAAGCGTTCTGGAATACTGCCGGTTGAAGGAGATTACGATCCAGGCCTGGTCCCCGCTGCAGTACGGATTTTTTGAAGGGGTCTTCATCCATAACGACAAATTCCCCGAGCTCAACCGGGTTCTTGACCGCATGGCGGCGGAGAAATCGGTGACCTCCAGCGCAATGGCGATTGCCTGGATTCTGCGCCATCCGGCGCGGATGCAGGTCATCGTCGGCACCACCAACAGCCAGCGTCTGGCCGATCTGGCCAAAGCCGCCGAGGTCGAGCTGAGCCGCGAGGAATGGTACGAAATTTACCGGTCGGCGGGGAACAAGCTGCCGTAGAAAGAAGCCGCGGGGACGCCGCTTTGCATGACGGGCTGCCGATTCCGGCGGCCTTTTGCTTGTTGCGGAAATTGAGAGACCCGAACCTTGTATAAAAGCACGGGCAGGCCGGCTGCCGGAGGAATACGATAGCTGTAGAATCGTTTTCCGATATTTTACCGGTAACCGGAGCAGGGAGTTGGGTGGAATGAAACGTTCCGAGAGGGATGATAAAATATTTGCCGATCGCGTCAACAATTTCGTCGGAAGCGGAGCCTTTATTATCGGGCAGTCGATTTTCCTTGTTGCCTACATGATCTACCAGCTGTTTGCGGGAAATCCATTTGACCCGTATCCGTTCGTATTGTGCAACCTGATTCTTTCTTTCCAGGCCGCCTATACCGGACCGTTCGTCATATGGAGCCAGAACCGGGCCGCGGCCCGCGACCGTGAAGTGATCGAGCATATCCGCTCGATGGTGGAACAAATCGGGTCGCTCGTCCAGCAGATCAAATCGCTGGAGGAACAGACCAAGGCGAAGATCGAAGAGATGGAGGACGATCTGGAGTCGGCGGACAAACGCCCGTGCTGAGAGCGGAATTCCGTTCGTGAATCAACGGCCCCGCAAAGGTTTCGACCGTAGCGGGGCCGCTTTTCACAGCGGGGATCATTTTTGGCCGGACGCCTTCTCCGCCAGCATCTTGTTGATTTCGTCATCCAGATCCCGCAGTGCCGTATTGACGTCCTTCTGCCCCGAAAGAACCTGGGCGTATTCCGCATCCAGAAGCTTGCGGGCATCCGGGTAATATTGGGAGAATACGGTACCGGGTGCCGGACTGCTCTTGAAAATCGACTGCAAATCCACGCCCTTCAGGTATTCCGCGCCGAATTGCTTCTGCAGTTCCGGATCCTTGAGCGGGGACATTCGGGCCAGGGATCTGGAGGCTGTCATCTGGACTTCATCGGAGGTCAGCACTTCCACCACCTTCATGGCCGCATCCTTGTGCCGGCTCGTCTTCGTCACGAGAACCACGTGCTCATCCACCATGCCGTACACGTTCGGCAGCTCCTTATAGCTGGGATATTGCGCCACGCCTACGCGGAGTATCTGCGACTCGACGGCGGTTTTGATGTTCTGAAGGGCATCGCCGACCGTGGCGTACATGGCCGTTTCGCCTTTGAAAAAATCTTTGTTCGGGTAATTGCCGGGAATGGTTTGAATGCGGTAGCCGAGTTCGAATATTTTTTTCCAGGTATCGTTGTTGACGTTGGCTTTCTCTTTCTGCGTGGTTTTGTCTTTCTCAATGAGGTTGGGGGACCAGGGAAAGGATATGCGGCTGATTTTCTCGATGTTCAGCCCCTGATACGTGACGCCGTTATCCTCCCGCGTCATTTTTTTGCCCAGCTCCGCGGCCTCGTCCCAGGTCAGCCCGTCCCTGGGGTAGGGCACTCCGAATTTGTCGAACAAATCTTTGTTATAAAACAGGCCGTTGATCTGAACGTAATAAGGGAGCGCGTCCAGGCCGCCGTCAACGGAATTGACCCGGATCGCATCCAGGTAGATCGGCTTGAACCGGCCCAAATCGTATTGATCTTTCTTCAGAAGAGGCGTCATGTCTTCCAGCATGTCAAGGTTTTTCAGACTCGGCAGGCTGTTGTGCACCCACGTCAGCACATCCGGGGTTTCACCGGCCGCGATCAGGTCTTCGAGTTTGCCGCTTTGCAGTTCGATCGTAATATTCGGGTACTTCTTGGCCATCGGTTCTGTCACCAGCATTTTGAAAACGTCGTCGTTCATGGAAGCATTGCGAAGGACCTTGATCGTTACCGGCTTGGAAGCATCCTCCGGCGAAACCTTGTTCCCCGTTCCGCCGGAATCGGAACCGGCCGTTTTGGCCGGGGTTCCGCAGCCGGCGAACACGAGGCACGCCATGAGGAACGGGAGGGCTCCTGCTGCTCGTCGAATCATCGAATTTCCTCCTTAGCAATTTTTGAAAGCGATTTCATTTTAAAGCAAAACCAGTCAGGGTTCAATATAAAATTTTTCAGAATTTTGCGACAGGTTTCGCCTCAAAATGCCAGGTCCTTCCGGCCTCGGGCAAATGCGGGAGAAGTCAGAAACGCTCGGCAATCATCCTCTTCCGATACTGATAAGGCGTAATTCCCATCTGCTCCTTAAAAAATTTGCAGAAATAAGAGCTGTTTGTCAGGCCGACCGCTTCCCCGATTTCCGCTACGGAACGGTCGCTTGTAGTCAATAACAGAATCGCCTGCCGCAAACGGAACGCCGCGATGTAATCGGAAATGGTGCTTCCTGTGTTTTCCTTGAACAAATGGGAAAGATGGAACGGGGAAATATGCAGATCCCGGGCCATTCGCTTCAAATCGAACGGTTCCGCGTAATGCCGGTTGATCCATTGCAGAATCCTGTCTGAATGGTGCACCTCGTGCGCAAGATCATGAAGAGGCAGCAATTCATGGTTTTCCCAGATTTGTTTCAGCACCCGGAAGAAGGAGACAAGAAACAGCGAAAACTCCTCGAAGTAATCGTTTTTGGTAAGCCTGGGAATGATTTCATGCAAGCTGCGGCACAATTCGTTCAGGTCGGGCCGTTCGCCAAAACCGGAAAAACACTGGGAAGGGAACTTTCCCGTATGAATCATCTTGAAAAAACGGTGAAGCGAAGGCCATTTTTCGAAATAAGCTTCATAGAGCGAGGGCTCGAAATGGACAATCGTACGGATAAAAGGCGATTCATCCAGATCGACCTGGATGTGATGCAGCTGGAACGGCTGGAAGAAGCAGAGCGTTCCCGGCGAGATGCCGTAAGTTTTTTGCTCCAGAATCAGGCTGCCTTTGCCCTGGTGAATGAACATAATTTCGATCCCGTGGTGGGCGTGAAAAGTTCCGTTGAATTGCCGTTTGTTGCGGCTGGTCCGCCGGTAGGCAAAATATAGAGGCACCTTGTGAAGATTGATGTTAAGAATAAACGGCATAAACGGCATGGCCCGCTTCCCTCTTTCATCCGGATTTTGCTGCAATGAGAAGAGAATCCGTTTTCGCAATGCAACGTTATTTTACCGCAAATGGACAGGATTTTCGACAGCGCTTTCATGCTATA
>Ga0310828_1001795_pt1 | contig 11370 bp, 11 predicted proteins | sample WT_ome_3_FD_202242 | JGI IMG/M metagenome (GOLD analysis project Ga0310828, IMG submission 202242) | Sorghum-adapted microbial communities enriched on wild type (WT) sorghum from Joint BioEnergy Institute, Emeryville, California, United... ... | reverse complement strand
TTCAACTTTTGGCTGTAGTAGCCGGTTAAATGGGATAACCGCACCGTTTCTATATGCCATCGTATCTAATAAATGACCATAGTCCGGTTCGTCAACCCCTAATAAATTTTGCATGGCCTTAGATGTCAGTCCGATTTTTTTCCCGGTAATGATTGCCCCGTTTGTAACTTCATTTTTGATTCCATATAACTGAACTTGGTATGCCTCATCTGCTGAGAGATCGGGAACAAGAGAGGTGACTGGTTCAACACCTTCCCCCTTTTCCCACGCACTTGCTAAATGTCTGGCTAATTTTATGATCTTCGGACTGTATTCCGTTGTCACCCAAACTCCTCCTCACAATTTAACCGTAATATTTGTTAATTCGGTATAAAAATCAAAGCTGTGGGCACCGCCTTCACGTCCGATACCGCTATGTTTCATTCCCCCGAACGGTGTCCTTAAATCGCGCAGGAACCAAGTATTAATCCATACCATCCCGGCTTCAATTTGTCCTGCAACACGATGAGCCCGCTTCAAGTTTGTCGACCACAATGATGCACTTAATCCGTAATGTGTATCATTTACTTGTTCCAGCAATTCTTCTTCGGTATCAAAAGGAATCACCGTAACTACTGGACCAAATATTTCTTCACGGACACACCGCGAATTACGATCCAACCCAACAATAATCGTCGGCTCTAAAAAATATCCTTTTTCTAGCCCCTCCGGACGTTTGCCACCAGTCAAAATGGTTGCCCCTTCTTGTCTTGCGATTTCAATATAACTGAGAACTTTTTTATAATGTTCTTCACTTATTAATGCACCTACTTTTGTCTGCGGATTAAGCGGATCCCCGACTATCATTTCTTTCGTTTTTAGAACAAATTTTTCAAGAAATTCATCATAAATCGGACGTTCAACATAAATCCGCGAACCACAAAGACAAACCTCTCCTTGATTAATAAAGCTAGAACGCAAGGTTGTTTCAATACAATCATCCAAGTCAGCATCAGCAAAAATAATATTTGGATTTTTCCCGCCAAGCTCAAACGATAATTTTTTCAAAGTCGGGGCAGCCGATTTCATAATTTCACTGCCGGTTACAGTTTCTCCGGTAAAGGCGATTGCATCCACATCAGGATGGGAGGTAATCAGTGCACCAGTTTTTCCGAATCCATGAACCATGTTTACTACACCATCCGGTATCCCTGCATCGGTGCAAATTTGTGCCAATACAGTGGCTGTCATTGGTGTCACTTCAGAAGGTTTCATAACAACCGTATTACCTGCTGCCAGTGCAGGAGCCAATTTCCATGTCATTAGTAATAATGGTAGATTCCAAGGATTAATAAGGCCGACAACTCCGACGGGGCGGCGAACGGCATAATGAATCGCAATATCATCTTGTTGGAATGTTTCCGATCCAATGGAAATCATATAATCCGCAAAGAAATGAAAATTATAAGCAGCCCGCTCAATATCGACACTATTGGATAGCCACAAAGGTTTTCCGGTATCAAGCGTTTCCAGCATTGCCAACTCTTCTTTTCTTTGTAAAATAAGATCACCAATTTTTCGTAATATCATCGAGCGCTGTCTTAGAGGCATTTTTCCCCATTCCCCTTTTAATGCTCGTCTTGCAACTTGTACAGCCCGATTCACTTCTTCTTGACCACCTTCCGAAACAACTCCTAACACTTCCTCGGTTGCCGGATTAATATTTTGGAATACTTTCCCATCCGTAGAGGGGATATATTTTCCTTCAATATAGTGCTGACAATCGATCGGCTTGACTCTTAATTTTGTTGAAATCATTTATTCTCCTCCTTAATTAAGTAAAACTTCCTTTTTTGTCGAAATATTGACTCCTCTACAAAGTCAATTTTCCTGTGAACTTTTTTAAAAGGTAAACTTTACGTTTAGTATATATACTCATAAAAAATTATAAAATCATACTGTTCCTATATATGGAACAAAATATAATTTTTTATATCCTGCTATTAGAGAGAAAAATGGTAATTGTCAGTAAGAATAGAATGAGATAAAATGATAGGCGAAAGATAGAGTATTTATACTTCAATCTTCTATACGGAACAAAAAGGGAGGGATATAATGGATAAAAACGATAAATACATTTTATCTTCTGTAAAAAATGCGCTACGGATATTAAAAAGTTATTCCACCTATGAACCTACTAAAAAAGTAAGCGATTTAGCCAAATCACTAGGATTAGCAAAAAGCACCGTTTCGAGATTAATGTCAACACTTGCATCTGAGGGATTTGTCGTCAAAGATTCCGAAACAAATGAATACAAATTGGGACTATCCGCTTTAACATTAGGAGGGATAGTCGCTACAAATATAGATATTAATACCGAAGTCATACCCGTTTTAAATCAATTAGTCATGAAAACCGGAGAAACTGCTCATCTAGCCATACTTGATCAGTTTGATACCATCTATATTCAAAAGAAAGAATGCAATCACCCAATCCGGATTCTCACACATTTAGGCAGACGCAATCCCGCCTATTGTACCAGTTCTGGAAAGGTTTTGTTAGCCTACAGTAGTGAGAGTCTTGTTGAAGAAATTATTGCAAGAGGGTTAAAAGCCTATACAAAAAATACCATTACTGATCCGAATACATTACGCGCACACCTGCAAAAGGTACGCGAACAAGGTTATGCAGTTAGTACCGAGGAACTGACGGAAGGAACAAGATCGATTGCTGCACCGATCCTGGATTACCGCGGCAAAGTTATTTGTGCCATAAATATTGTCGGTCCCCTTATGCGTTTACAAGATTACAAACTGTCTACCTTTATTCAACATGTAAAAAATGCTGCAAAAGATGCCTCAAAAAAATTGGGGTACAATGAAAAAAATGTTTACCATAAAGGATATTGATACTTTTTGTTTAGATTTAAGTATATTCTTAAACAATTGACAGTTTTACTCAACAAACCTCTTCCTATTCATAGGAGGGGGTTTTCTATTTTATACTGTTTTACTTGAAAAGAAGGGGAAAATAATTAAAATTTTAAATTGTTGCATATATAAGAACACCGAAATTGAAAACCGTAATAGAACGAAATAGTATATAAAACAAAGGTACAAAAACATGCGCCATGTTCTCCACCATAAACCTTTATATAAAAAGTTGAAACGGGGGTGAAACTAGGAATCTTTTTAAGCTTATCGATTTATAGAAAGCGCTTTAATTTTTCAAATTATAAGGAGGTAGTGTGTTAAATGAAAAAGCTGAGAAGATTTAAAGCTGCGGGTCTAATTATAATCGCTTTGTTCTTATTTATTACCGGTTGTTCGCAAACCAGTAGTTCTTCAGGTAACGAAAAAAAAGGAGGAGAATCAGATACAATTAAAATTGGTTTCATTCTTTCACAAACAGGAACTTTTGCACCTCTGTCAGATGGGATTTTGAATGGATTTAAGCTTTATCTTGAAGAACATGATGGCAAATTAGGAGGAAAAAAAGTTCAAATAAAAGTAGAGGACGACGAAGCCAATCCGCAAGTCGCATTACGCAAATATCGTCAATTAGTCCATAGTGAAAAAGTTGATATTTTGGTTGGGCCGATTTCTTCATCTGTAGTCTATGCATTACGCGATGAGGTAGAAAAAGATAAAATTGTGTTAATTGATGCAAACGCAGCTGGTGACGATTTGGCTTGGAGTAAAAAAAGTGATTACGTGTATCGAACATCATTTTCAAATTGGCAAAATGGAAGTTCGGCTGCAAAATATTTAGCCAACAATATTGGGAAAAAAGCAGTTGTAATGGCTCCGGATTATCCGGCCGGAAAAGAAGTAATTAGAGCTTTTAAAGAAGCCTTTAAAGCGGCTGGTGGAGAAGTGGCAAAAGAACTCTATCCTAAATTGGATACAAATGATTTTGCCCCATATCTTCAAGAAGCGGCTGCTTTAGAGCCGGATTTGATATATGCATTCTTTACTGGAAGTGACGGAATTCGATTTGTTACCCAATATAAGGAATTTGGATTGCAGGGGAAAATCCCTTTAGGTGGTGCCTTAGAGTTTGGGGATGAACTAATTACCCAACCAACAGGAGAGGCGGCAGAAGGAATTATCGCAGGTATTAACTACTCCCCAAATCTTGACAATGAAATTAATAAAAAGTTTGTAAAGGCGTATCAGCAAAAATATAATAAGCTGCCAAATATATTTTCTGTTGAAGGCTATGACTCGGCAACTATCTTGGACAAGGCCATCACAGAAGCAGGCAGCACTGAGTCCGCTAAGTTGATTAAAATTTTGAAAGGGATTTCGTTCGATAGCCCTCGTGGTCCAATCACGATTGATCCGGAAACCAATAATCCTATTCAAAATTTCTATATTGCTGTTAACAAATATCAGAACAATGTGATTGTTCCTGAAGTCATTGAAACTGTTGAAAAAGTCACAATGCCGAAAACTTCACCTTTTGAATAATTGCTCTGAAATGTAGGGACAGGGAGTTCCGTGTCCCTCCTCTTTAAAAGCTTTTTTATTATAACTCAACAGCACGTATATAGAAAGGTGGGAAATCAATTGTCGATTTTTTTTGTACAACTTTTAACAGGAATAGCTTACGGGATGCTATATTTTATGATTGCAGCAGGGTTAACCATTATTCTTGGTGTTATGAATGTTGTTAACCTAGCTCATGGAACTTTGTTTATGCTTGGGGCATATATCGCTTTTTCTTTTATTAGTAATGAATTGAATTTTTGGCTTGCCTTGTTGTTATCTGTCTTCTGTACTGCAATTTGTGGAGTTATTTTAGAAAAATTATTGATTAAATATGTATATGGCAAAGAACTTGAACAAGTTTTATTGACTTTTGGAATAAGCTTTATTCTTGCCGATACAGTTGAATGGATATGGGGAACAGAAATGAAAACTCTCCCGGTTCCGGGGTTGCTGGATGGCTCTATTTCATTCGGTGATACCGCCTTCCCAATATACCGTCTATTCGTTGTTCTTTTTGGGTGTTTACTTGCTCTACTACTTTGGTATTTAGAGACTAGAACACGAATTGGTGCAATTATCCGTGCAGGTGTGGATGACAGAGAAATGGTTGGCGCCCTTGGTATTCATGTCGGTTTTGTCTTTACCGGAGTATTTGCATTTGGTGCTGCGCTGGCCGGTCTTAGTGGTGTGTTAGGAGGACCATTGATTGGGATGTATACCGGAATGGATAGTGAAATTCTTGTCACTTCTTTGATAGTTGTTGTTATCGGTGGTTTGGGATCATGGAAGGGTTCGCTTATAGGTGCTGTTTTCATCGGTATAATTGAAACGCTTGGAAAAGTATGGTTTCCATCGTTATCAATGCTGATTGTATTTTTACTAATGATGGTAGTTTTAATTATCCGTCCGAATGGATTGCTTGGAAGAGAGGTGGCGTAGTTGAATAAAAAGGCTATTTATACTACTCTTCTTTTGATTTTTATTGTTATAGCCATGCCGCTGATGTTATCTGACTTCGGTATGAATTTAGTTACAGAAATCTTTATCATGGCTATTTTTGCAATGAGTCTTGGTTTAATTATGGGATATGCCGGCATGGTTTCTCTTGGTCATGCAGGTTTTTTCGGTATTGGCGCTTATTTAGTCGCAATACTCGGACAACATATTGGAAATACTTATTTGTTACTGTTCTTTTCAATTGTTGTTTCCGGAATCATTGCCCTCATTACAGGTGCAGTGTTTTTTCGGACATCTAAATTTTACTTTTTAATGATTACGCTCGCTTTTGGACAATTAGTATACGCTTTATTCTGGCAAATGAAACCTTTAACAGGCGGTGCAGATGGTATGTCCGTATCTGCTATTCTTAATTTTGGCTTTGGTGATTTATTCTCTCCGCTCTCCATTTATTATGTTATGGGCGTGGCGTTTATCATTGCCTATATACTTTTACGCTTTTTTGTAGAATCTCCCGCGGGAAAAATTACGAAAGGCATTATGGAAAATGAATCTAGAATGCAAGCACTGGGTTTTAATGTCCGTATTTATAAGTTAATGGTCTATGCTTTGTCCGGGTCAATGGCAGGTTTGTCTGGAGCGCTCTATTCCTACTTTAACCTGTATGTATCACCTGATTTGTCAGGATGGCTGTTTTCTGGACAAGTAATGATGATGGTCATAATCGGAGGTGTTGGTACTCTATTCGGTCCTGCTATTGGTGCCGGTGTTTTTATCTTTTTACAGAATTTTATGAGTTCGTATACAGAACGCTGGCCAATGATTATGGGTATGTTATTAGTCATCCTTGTTATGGCTGGAAAAGGTGGTATTATTCATTGGCTGCAACATATTCAGAAAGCTGTATTTTCAAGAAAGAAGATTACGCAAGATACAAATAACCAGCTTAAAGAAGAGGAGGCAACGAGTTGAGCTTATTAAGGGTTGAAAAAATTTGTAAGTCATTTAAAACATTACGAGTATTAAATAATGTTTCGCTAGATGTTCAGCCAGGTGAACGACATGTCATAATCGGACCAAATGGCGCGGGGAAAACATCCTTGTTTAATGCTATTACCAATCAGTTTTCAATTGATTCGGGAAAAATTTTTTTAGAAGAAAGAGAAATTAACAAACTATCCTCTCACCATTTAGTTCATTTAGGAATGTCTAGAACGTTTCAAAAAAATAACCTGTTTGGTAATCTTACGACTGAAGAAAATATTCATCTTGCATTAATAGCAAAAAAGGGTTATCGGTTTAATGTTTTTTCTCCATTAGTAAAACGTTCGGATATTCGCCAAGAAACCGAAGAAATTTTACAACAATGGAATTTAACCGACCGAAGACAGATGAAAGTGAAAAATCTTTCTTACGGGGAACAGCGCTTGTTGGAAGTATTACTAGCTTTAGCAAGCAAACCAAAAATACTACTTTTAGATGAGCCAACATCTGGTATGTCACCGGCAGAAACACAACAAACTTCTGAAATTATTCAAAAATTGCCGCGATCGATTAGCCTCCTTGTTATTGAGCATGACATGGAGGTTGTGTTTGCCATTGCTGATAGAATTACGGTACTGCACCATGGAGAAGTGATTTTGAGTGGTTCACCAGAAGAAGTAAGAAATAATGAAATGGTCAAGGAAATTTACTTTGGAGGAGGTGCAAAACTACATGCTTGACCTTGAAGATGTTCATACGTATTATGGAACAAGTCATGTCCTCCAAGGTGTCACATTTTCTGTTCCAAAAGGAAATTGTGTAGCACTACTTGGTCGAAACGGTGTGGGAAAAACAACAACAATTCACACCATTGCAGGGCTTCTTAGAGCAAAAAGAGGTAAAATCCATTTTAATGATAAACCCATCCAATCTTTGCCTGTACATCAAATTTCTCGACTTGGGATCGGACTTGTCCCTCAAGGAAGGAGGATATTTCCATCTCTTACAGTTAAAGAAAATTTAACAATGCCTTCGCAAAAGAAAAAGAATAGTTCAAACGAAATAACATGGGAACTGGAAAAAATCTACGAGCTATTTCCAATATTAAAAGAACGGGAAAAAAATATGGGCACTCAACTTTCCGGTGGACAACAACAAATGCTTGCCATTGCTAGAGCATTAATGACAAATCCACAATTTTTATTAATGGATGAACCATCTGAAGGCTTAGCTCCGGTCATCATTGATCAAGTTGGTGAGATAGCCATTAAATTAAAAGAAACCGGGTTATCGATTTTAATGGTAGAACAAAATATTGCCTTGGCTTGTAAGGTTGCAGATGAAATCATAATTATGAATAAAGGAAAAGTTGTTTGGAAAGGTCAACCCAATGAATTACTAGCAAACGAGGAGATTCAACATAAATATCTAGGGGTGTAAGAAAATGTGGGGCTATCTTGAAAGTCATTTTTTCGATTTTTGGATGGCCCTTTCATGTTTTTACAATCTGTGTGAAGAATCTGTTTTGTATATTATTCGTTTGAAATCGAATCCACAGTTTACCAAAATAAGTGGGACGATAAAAACCTATATCAAGGAAGCAAAAAAGTGGTTTTTATTTTGATCGTATGAACAGCCATGCAAAATTGTTGACCCTCCTTGCTTTAATTTGACCAATTGGTTACGAACTCTTTGTTTTCCAGAAGGCCAAAAAAACCATGCAAATTGATACGATACGTACTCGGTTTAAGCGTTTTATGTTTAAGTTTTCGTTTTATCACGGTGTGGAAGTTACTTCGATTGATTTTTTCTAATATTATTTTCGCAGTAACATAAAGTGTCATCCGGTTGTATTTTTCATAAATTAAAAGCATGGGGTGAATCGGATGGAAGATATGACAAAGCGTGAAAAAAGTGAATACAAAAATCAACTAATCCGTTTACGGAATGATATAAATGATGCTTTGGCGGCATTGGCAGCAGCACAAAAAATTGACATGACGGATGCGAGTAAACAGAATTTATGTGCTTTTTTAGTTTTACAAAATTTAACCCAACCAGCTCTTAATGACCAATTAATTGAGCAAGGTTTTTCATCTCTTCAGACAATCACTCCTCATATTCTACATTCGATAAATAAAATGATTGACCATTTTTCTACGAATGGCCTTTCGGAACAGCCAGAAAACTTTATCGATGTTCAAGGAGCAAGATTCCTAAAAAATATGCGAAATTTTGAGTTGCTTGGAAAAAATGAACATGACCCGCCTGCCATCATGGTGACACTCGACCAATCGATACTGACCAATCCCGAAATTTTCAAAGATTTACTCCGTTCCGGGATGACGATTGCCCGAATCAACTGCGCACATGATTATTATGAAGTGTGGAAAAAATTAATTGCAGGTGTTCGCAATGCTGAAGAGGAAATACAAGGAGAAAAACCAAATACACGATGCAAAATCTATATGGATTTACCGGGATCAAAAATTCGGGTGGGTAATCTCGATAAAATGGTGATAACAAAACCGTCCGGTGAGCTACAGGAAAAGCAAATGACGATAAAAGTTAAAAAAGATGATATTTTGCGCATTTCGAAAAGAGCTCGTTATCCTGGAAAACCAAAAACTAAAACAGAGCCGGCTACAATTGGAATCACATTGCCAGTTGCACTAAATAACGTTCGTCCCGGAGATAAAGTTTTCATTGATGACGGCAAAATATGCGGCAAGGTGGTTCACGTTACCAGTGAATTCATTGATGTTAAAATTATTTTGGCAAGGCAAAAGAAGGAACAGATTAAACCGGGTAGTGGGATTAATTTTCCGGATTCACTCGTGTATTTGAACGTGCCGACCATTTCTGAGAAAGAAATACAAATTTTATCCTTAATCGCTCCAATGGTTGATCTCATCGGTATATCCTATATTCATTATCCAAATGATATTCGTAAGCTAAAAGGGCATCTGGCTAAGCTTACTGACAGAAAGATTGGGATCATCGCGAAAATTGAAACGAAAGCGGCCATGCTAGCTCTGACGAAGATAATCCTCGAAGGGCTCAATTATGATTTATTTGGTGTGATGATTGCAAGAGGTGATTTGGCTCTTGAAATTGGCTATCAGCAATTAGCAAAAGCACAAGAAGGGATTTTAGAAATTTGTCGAGCAGCCCATATCCCGGTCATTTGGGCGACAGATGTTCTCAATCGAATGAACAAAAAAGGAACCCCGCTACGAACCGAATTAACCGATGCCTATATGGGGCTTAGAGCAGATTGTATCATGATCAATAAAGGCCCCTATGTGCCAAAGTCAGTAAAATTCATTCAACAGCTTGATGAATTAAACAAAGACCCTTTGCTTGAAATTCGAAACTCCGTTGTGCCATTTGTGCAATATGGTTTTTAAACGACTGGCCGAAGCATTGGGAAAAATCCCTCCTGTCAAACAACCAATATAGGATAAAAATAAGGGGGATTTTCCCAGACATTGTCCATCCGCCCACTTTTTTTAAACAGAAAGGAAGTGATTGGTTTTATTCGACAAATCACTCCCTTTTATTATTTTGAAGACACCGGATTATTTCAAGTTCATATGCCACGAATAGAAAAATGATTACTCTTCACTTCATTTTTAGAAATTCATTTTTGAAAAGTGATAGGGGAGATTCCTTAACCATTTTTCAATACAAAAAAATAAAACACTTCCTCATAGAAGTGCTACAATCATTACAGTGGGTCTGTATCAAATTCACCATAAAATGTTCTTAATGAAAATCCAGTTAAAGCAGAGTAACAGGCATCGACCAGTACTTTTCGTTCCACCTCAATTACATCATAAACCAAGATGACAATAGTAACCATTAAATTCTGAATCAGGATCATTAAGAACATCATAGGCTTTTTCTCTAGGATTAACAGCTAAAATACTCTTTGAATTTCGAAATACTCTTTTAGGATTAATATTAAATTGTTTCATCCGAGCAAGTTCTAATCTTGCTTTTTGCCCCCAAAGTACTTCATAGCTCCTTTCCTAATTTGTCATTCTCTATCTCATCCACCAATTTATCAAATTCACGTTCATCTCCACTGTAATATCGGTAATTGCTCCCTCTACTTTTTCTTGCGTCATTTAGCTGCTCTAAAATGGCTTCATTTGAAAAAATCGCCCTTGTTAGCTTTTTTAAATCATTCGTATTTTCTGATTCGGTAAGGTTCAGAGTAAATGTTTTATTCTCAATTATTAATTCAAATGTGTTCTCATTTATTTGCGTAGCTTCATACATTTTTCCCTCTTCATTTTCAACATATATCTTCATGTATTTTCACCACCTTAATGTTATTATAACAATGAACATTTATTTAAGAAATGATTTTACGTAAAATTCATGTGTAGATAATCGTCCATTTAATTGAAATTTGCTTAATACAATGGATTCAGAGAATTTGTTTTTAAAGTAAAAAGGAAGTGACCCACCTGAACATGAGAATCCACCTCCTATAAGTCGCACACAGAATACTTATTTTCTAAACCCCACCAAAAGATTAACGCCGGTTGCTTTTCATGGTATTATTTCCTGCTTAATTCAACAGAAGCCAACACCAATCCGCCAACCAATCCGGCATTGTCTTTTAACCCCGGCGCCACAATATAATCAGCAATGTTTTCGTTCAATTCTTGATGGGTAAAATATCCGTTCAACAATGTTTTCACATTTTCTCGAACCATTGGAAAAATGGATTCTTGATGAGCAACACCGCCCCCGATTACAATCCTTTCCGGCACAAGAATCATAATATACTGAACTAACGCTTGGGCGATATAATATGCTTCCATTTCCCAAACTTCTTTTCGATCAGTCAATTCGATACCCTTTTTCCCCCATCTCTTTTCAATTGCCGGTCCCGCTGCCAAGCCTTCAAAACAATCTTTGTGGAATGGGCAAAACCCTGCA
>Ga0310828_1001786_pt1 | contig 11393 bp, 15 predicted proteins | sample WT_ome_3_FD_202242 | JGI IMG/M metagenome (GOLD analysis project Ga0310828, IMG submission 202242) | Sorghum-adapted microbial communities enriched on wild type (WT) sorghum from Joint BioEnergy Institute, Emeryville, California, United... ... | reverse complement strand
ATCGCAGGGGCCGACACGGGGGTAGTGGGTCGGCCCCTCGACCCGAGGCCTGCTACTCTTCGTTCGGTCGCAGGGCCCCCGTAGCTCAGGGGATAGAGCACCGCCCTCCGGAGGCGGGAGCGCAGGTTCGAATCCTGCCGGGGGCACGTCACAGATCTGCGCTACCGTCGGGGTGAATTGATCATTGAAGCCACGTACACACGGCCGGCCCGGCGTCGTTCGTACGGTCGCGATTCGGGGTAGCCGACGCGGCCGTGGGCCGCGCATCTACGACGGTCGTGGTACCCGCACATCATCCGGGTTCACGCCGTCCCTGCGGACATGATCGCTGCTCGAGATGCGGTCGGGTTGCGGAGCGACCGATGGGCCACGCCCGATGCCTTCGTAGGCATGCGTCTCGCCGTGTGCGCGAGTCGGTCGGCGGAGTTGGCCGGGTATGGGCGTATGCTGTGCGCGGCAGCTTGCGCCTGCCCGTTCAAGCTGTGATGGCCCACGTCCATCGCGGCGACGAAGACAAGGTTCTCCGAATCGCGCACAGAGGTTCTGCCAAGTCATCGATGCACACGGCGGGGCGAGCGTGGGTCGTCCCGTGAGATGGAGCCCAGGATGACCAGCAACCGCCGCCGCAAGGTCGAGATCCGCACCCATCAGGCCGCTACCGGCGTGCCCTACTCCGTGGCTCGCCGGCAGATCATCGAGCCGACCCCGGGCGCGACACCGCCGCTCGCGGTCACCGGCCGGGTGAACGTCCTGCCGCCCCTCGCCACATGGACCCGCGCTAACGCCTGCCAGTGGTGGGCAAGCATGTCTGAGCGGCACGGGCCATTGATCGCGCTGACCATCAGCAAGGGCGACCGGTGGTGGGAACTTGACGATCTTGCCACCGAGCTGGACCGCCCGGCCCGGCCCGCTGCCGGCGGCCCAGTTCCACCGGATCGCGTACGGCCACTTGCCGCGTCCGTGATCGAGCACCGCGAACGAGTCCTCCGCCGAGACCATGACTGTACGGCCCTGAACCGTCAGCGTGCCGTGCACCGGCCGACCGACGTCCTTCACCGGTGTACTGGAAGCGGCGGGTACTCCACGGGATGACGACACCGAGGGACTCGTGGCCGGCCGGCAGCGGCACGGTGAGGCCGATCTCGACACCCGGCACGGTGGCGCGGATCGCGGTGCCGTCCGGGCGCTGGTCGATATCGATGGCCAGGCCGCTACCCCGCACCGACGCCACCCCCTGCCCGCTGTGCTCAGGAAAGGCGGTGCCGCGGGCGAACGGGACGACCACGTCCTTGGACAGCTCGACGCCGCTGCCGCGGTCGAGCACGTACACGCCGTGCACGTCCGCATAGTCCAGAGACGACGCGACGAGGCCGACGATGTGGCTGGGCGTCACGATGCCCCAGTACTCCCAGCGCTTCGCACGGCCCCAGCCGCGCAGATTCGCCCGGTGCAGCGGCCGCCGGGTCCAACCAACGGCCGCCGGGTTGAGCCTCCCGTTGGGCAGGCACAAGTCGACCGGCTCGGTGATCTCCGCTCGTGGGTCATGCCGCTACGGTAACGGGGGGCTGACGGGCAGCTGCAGCTCGGTGACGTACTCCGGGTCGGTGTCGTCGACGACGTGAGTCTGTGGCAGGCGCAGGCTGGGGTCGGCACCGAAGCGGAGGTAGACCTCGCGGAGCGGACCGGCCGGCCGACATCCTGTCCGTTCCAGCCAGGCCAGCATACGGTCGTGCTCGCAATCCAGCGCCTCGTATGGTCCATTGTGGACGATACAGGCCATTTTCGCCGATGGGAGCGTGCGCAGCCGTACGGTCTGACCCTCGTCGAGCGTGGTCTCGGGCACGGCCCGGTTCACGGCACCGCCACGGTGACCGACCAGCCGTCGGCGCAGGCCAGCGGCGGCGGTCCCGGTCAGCCAGTACAACGACATGTCGGTCAGGATGAGGTCAACGATCGCCGGCGCGATGACCGATGACTGTGCGTCCTCAATCCTGGGTGAGTGATCGTGCGCGAGACCCGTTCGGCGTCACCGGCGACCGCCCACACCCGCTCACGATCGCCGGCCTCACCCAGGACTCTCACCACATCAATGAGTGCCCATGCGTGGGAGATCGGAAGATCCGTGATGGCGCTGGCGGACTGCTGGGCATCGCCGGCGATGGCGCGCGCCCTGTCGTGTTCGCCGGCGCGGGCCAGGGCCACCGCCAGCACGGTCAACAGCCGCCCCTGCGAGTCCGGATCGTCGATGGTCAGGGCGACGCGCTCGGTGTCAGCGGCGACGGCCCACGCCCGGTCATGCTCGCCGGCATCAGCCAGGGCCTCCGTCACATCAATCAACGCCCACGCCTGAGGATCCGGGTCGGGGATGGTGTGGGCAAGCTGTTCGGCACGGTCGAAGTCGCCCAGACGCATCCAGACGGCGGGGAGTTGGGTGGGTAGGTTGCCACTGCGCTCGGCGGTGAGGCTGCGGTCGTAGTTGAGTCCGGCCAACAGGGCAAGGTCGAATTGCTCCCCGTCACCCGCCGCACTCACACGACAGAGTCTCCCACCATCGTCAACGTCAGTGCTTGCCAGAGCGCCGACGGATGGATACTTCCGGCCCGCCTCGCATCAGGCATTCCAAGGCAGCAGTCCGGCCGGCGTGACGGCCTCGATGCCAGGGTCACGGGCGACGACGTACGCCCGGTCGAACGGCCACCCGGTCGACTCCAACTCGTGCTCCATAAGGAAGACGAGGAACCGGGGCAGGCTGCTCCCGACAATGTAGGCAAGGTCGTCCGGCTCCGACTGGTCCACAAAGAACACCGCATCATCATTCGGCAGATGTGCACGGGTGGTGTCCAGCACGTAGTAGTCACCGTTGCCGTCACCGGCGACAGGCAGCCAGCCAGCGGCCGCCCACCCGACGTGCGTCGGCCAACTCATGACTTCCCGAATGTCGACATCGGAGTCCTGCGCCGCGGGACCGAGCAGGCCACCAGGGGCGCAGTGGATGCCGCCGCAGATGGCGTACCACGCCCGCAGCGACGCCGGCACGGACCGGCCGAGATCCTGCTCGAGCTGGTCGATCTGTGCCGCGGTAGCGCCACGGATGGGCCGCTCCGGGTTCTGCCGTGGCAGGCGCTCGAGCAGGGACCGTACGTCGGCGAAGTCTGGTTGGCTCATCTCAACCCTGGAATCTCATCAGGTGTCCGAACTGCTGGTCAATCCGCCGTACCTATCGGGTGCTGTCGGCTGGGCTGGTGCGTTCGTCGAGCCGGGCGGGTTACGCGGTTGGTACTGGGCGTCTCAAGACCGGCGCTGGGCCTATGCGTTGAGATAGGCCAGTACGGCGAGCACACGGCGGTTGTCGTCTTCGGACGGTGCGAGCCGCAGCTTCGCGAAGATATTGGCGATGTGCTTGGTCACTGCACTGTCGCTGATGTGGAGTTGGAGGCTGATGGCGGCGTTGGAGCGGCCCTCGGCCATGAGCTTGAGTACGTCGTGTTCACGTGGTGTCAGGTCGGTGATGGTGCCGCGTGCGTCGTTGCGGGCGAGCATTCGCGAGATCACCTGGGCGTCCATCGCGGTACCGCCGTGGGCGACGCGGGTGACGGCATCGATGAACTGTTCGGTGTGTGAAACGCGGTCCTTCAGCAGGTACCCGACTGCTCCAAGGCCGTCCGCGAGCAGTTCGCGGGCGTAGAGCTGCTCGACGTACTGCGACAGGACGAGTACGGGCAAACCAGGGATCTGCCGGCGGGCGGCCAAGGCCGCCTGTAGACCCTCGTCGGTGAACGACGGGGGTAGCCGAATGTCGACTACTGCAACGTCCGGACGCTCAGCAAGCAGCGACCTGAGCAGGGCGGGGCCGTTGTCCACCGCGGCAACGACGTCGAAGCCGTGCTCGCGTAGCGTGCGGACCAATCCATCTTTCAGTAGGAAGAGGTCTTCGGCGAGGACAACGCGCACGGGATTTCCATCCTCACGGTAGTCGGGCCGCCCAATGGGCTGTGCAGGGCAAGGGTTCCGTCGAATGCGGCCAGCCGCCGTTCGATGCCGCGCAGGCCGGTACCTCGCGACGGATCGGCGCCACCCCTTCCGTCATCGGTCACCGTCACTCGAAGAACATCCTGGTGGTATCCGATCGCTACCTGTATGCGGCGGGCGCCGGAGTGCTTCGCGGCGTTGGTCAGTACTTCGTTGATCGCGAAGTAGGCTGCAGATTCCACGGGCGCCGCGAGGCGTGCCGGCAGGTCCACCTCGACGTCGACGTCGACGACGCTGTCGAGGGCGAGCGATAGCACCGCGTCCCCAAAGCCACGGTCGGCCAACACCGGCGGGTGGATACCCCGGACGAGGTCACGTAGCTCCTCGAGCGCTCGCGATGAGGTCGCCCGGGCCTCCAGCAGGAGGGCACGGGCGGCGGCTGAGTCGTCTTCGAGGATCCGCTCGGCGTCGGCCAGGCTCATGCCCATCGCCACCAACCTGGCCTGAGCTCCGTCGTGGAGGTCCCGTTCGATGCGTCGCAGTTCGGCCGCCTGGATGTCGATGGCCTCGGCGCGTGAGGTGGTGAGGCGTTCGACACGTTGGGCGAGCGCGGTGTTACGGGTCGGACCTAGCAGTGCTCTGGTCAGCCGGGCATGTTGACGCAGCAGCGTGGGGCCGAGCAGCAGTCCGGCCACCAGGATCCCGACGCCGATCGGGACGGCGATCAGTGCGCGGCCTGTGCTGTTCACATGGATCGCCGTGTACCAGTTGCTTCCCCCTGCATCATCGATGATCTTCCAGATGAATGGTTGCACGGCGGCACCGAACAATCCGTACACGATGAGGCTGAACGGCACGCCGGCCAGCAGCGCACCGCTGATCGGGTCGACCATCGCCCACACCAGATCTCGCCAGAACGTCCGGTCGGTGAGGATCTCCCGGCACCGCCGGACCCGACCGACAAGGCCCGTGTGCTCGGGGCCCGCCATCGGCGGGTAGGGCGCGGCGATCGGCACCTTGGACCAATCCGCCGCCCAGGCGCGCGACCGGTTCGCCAGGCCCCGCAAGCCTGCGGCCGTATGCGGGAGCAGGAAGACGCCGATCCCGAGAGGGATGAGTGAGACGGCCGTGAGGACCACGATGGCCATCGCCGTTTCCGCCACAGCGAGCCCGACCAGCAAAAGTCCCCGGCCGGGAGCGGCCAGGCGAGCCGACCACCAGCCACGGTCCGCGCTTTCGACCGGAACCGGTGATTGCTCACGGACCTGGCTCACGGCGGCGCCGCTCGGCTGCATGTCTGGTTCCCACCTCACCGTCCGACCCCGGTCCTGATCGACGACTCCGCTGCTCTGCCGGGCCGGACCCACGGCAGCAAGGATACGAGGCACGCGACGGCGAACGTCGTCATGGCCGGTACGCTGCCGTTCTCTTCGTCCATGAGCAGCAGCAGCCCCAGGTTGATCAGGGTGTGGAAGCTGGCCGCGATCAGAAGATTGTTCCCCCTCGCCTCACGCAGCAGTACTGCCAGAAAGATGGACATAGCCACCGTTGCGAGCAGGAACGCGCCCGCGAACGCTGGGCCGACAGCGAAGACCTGGACGTGCCAGACACCCCACAACAGGCCGACGACTACGGAGGAGGCGACGGCACCCATCCTGGTCTGCAGGAACGGCTGCAGGAAGCAACGCCACCCGATCTCCTCACCACATGCCCCAACGAACTGGGCCACGACGATCAGCAGAACAGGCGCGGACAGATCTCCCGGATGTGTGTAGTGCACGTCACGGTCCATCACCGCGAAGAACCCGAGGCACAACCCGAAGATGACTAACGACGTGACGGCGATGGCAGCCATCCGGGCCATCAGGCCGGGTCGCACGCTCAAGCCCAACGCCATCGACGGACGACGACCGCGCCAGAACGCCAGTACCGCCAGGACGCCGAGAGTCGGACCGAACTGCACCAACTCGATGACCTGTGCGTTGATGCCGGTCGCGAGCTGGACCTGCCCAAGCAGCCCCGCACCGAGCATCGTCACGGCATAGAACACTGCAATCGGCCCCAGCACCCGGGGTGTCGATGGCCGGGATCGCCACCGCCCGGCACGATCCGTCGGGCCGCCCGCTCGCCCTCCATCGGCCGCATTGTCGGTGTATGCGGCCGTGTTCTGTACCACGATCAAGCTCCTCGTCGTTCTGGTATCAACGACCTCGATCCTGTGCGCCGCCGCGACGCCACGCACTGGAGTTGGCAGTTGAGTCACCGTGGACAAAACTCCACCCGCTGCAGAACGGCGCGCAGCTTGCTTGAAGAGGGCGCAGACGTGAAGAGTCGCGACCCTGACCGACCCATTGGCCAACGTCGAACTCAGGGGGCCTGGAGCGTCTGCAGGGTGGCGATAAGCCGAGTTCGATCCTCCTCTGTGCCGAGATCTCCCTGGTGAGCCGGCAGGAGCAGGGCGAGCGGCCGTACGTCGCCGCGCTCGCGGAGGCGGTCGACGAGCGCCGCGAGGTCCGCATCGGCGGGCCGGACAGCGGCGGTGCCGCCGTGCCGCAGTCCGTCGGCCACGGCCAGCCGCATCCAGTCGGCGTACGGCCCAGCTGGCACGCGGCCCACGTGGCGGGCGGCGAGCCTGAAGTGCTCAAGCGCCACCTCCCGGCTACCGAGTTCGGAGTACGCGTGGGCGAGGTTCAGATGCAGGGAGGGTAGAAGCCGGCCACTCGCTCGTCGCCCACCAGGTCCGCGCGCCGCAGGCATTCCTCGTTCCAGCGCAGACTCTGCTGTGGACGGGTCTCGTCCTCCAAGTGGTGTGAAGGTCAAGCACGGGTCCGAGTGGCCGCCGTCCGGCCACGACCGCGGACCACCTGCGCCTCAGCCCGGCCACGGTGAGGACCCACATCGGCAACCTGCTTGCCAAACTCGCCGCCCGCGACCGCGCCCAGCTGGTGATCGCCGCCTACGAGATCGGGCTCGTAACGCCTACCTGAGCGCGAAAGGCTTCGGTCTGGATCGCTGGTCAGCCGCGTGTGCCAGGTGGGACGTGCAGTGAGAGGTGCGAGGAGATGGCACGGAGGAAATCCGGGGCGTCGAAGATCGCGCCCGCGGAGGCCACGCCGGTGCACTTGGTCCGGCGTAAGGATGCGGTCGACGGCCTCCACCGCGAGCGGTGCGCTGACGGCGTAGATGTCCTGGCCGGCGGCGGCCAGGCGGCGTTCGGTTCCGCCGGAGCGAACGAGGACGTCAACGACGAAGGTCTGCGCGGAACGGCCGCGCTCATCGACGGCGGTCGGCGCCGAAGCGTTCGGGGCGGATAGGTCCGCGGCCGCCTTGGCGGTCATGTAGGTGCGAATCTCCGGGACGGCCAGGTGGCTGGCAATGGTGACGATGTCGGCCATCGTGAACTCTGCGATGACGTTCTGGGAGCCGAGCGGAGCAGGGAAGCGCCACTGCAGGGTCGGCAGGGCGTCGTCGTGGTACTCCACCTGTCCCCCGGTGTAACGGACCCGCCGGCCACCGCGTCGCTGCTGCGACACCACGCCCGATACGACCGTTCCGCCGGTGGGGTTCCAACCGCTCAGGCCGTAGGCGATATGCGCCTCGTCGGCCGCCGTCCAGTCGCCCATCGCGGTGGTGACCAGCAGGTCGCCGAGGCCGCCGTAGAAAGCCATCGCTGGCAGCACCACGGTGCCCGCCGCGTTGGCGCGCTCCGCGAAGTGCGCGAACGTGTCAAGGTTCGCCTCGATTTCGGCCGCCACGTCGACGTACGCGATGCCGGCGCGCAATGCCGCCTCGACCATCGGGGCCGCGGTGGCGGCGAAGGGCCCAGCGCAGTTGATCACGGCGGCTGCGCCCTCCAGCGCGCGGTCGAGCGAGGCCGGATCGTCGACCGACGCCTGACGCGCCCCGAGCTCCGGATGGGTCTGCGCAAGCGCCCGCAACTTGTCCTGGTCGCGGCCGAGGAGCAGCGGGAGGTATCCGCGCTCGCGCAACTCCGCGACCACAAAGCGCCCAGTGTGCCCGTACGCGCCGAACACCGCCACGTTCTGACCCGATCCCACGCTTGCTCCCAGGTGCTCGAAGTGATCACTGCGGACGATCCTGTCCCCGTCGGCCCACCCGGACCAGTGTCTGAAACGACATGGCTCGTACAATTCCCGACATGAGTCCTGCCCGGCGCTCCGTTGCGATCGCCGCTACCCACGGAATGCTGCACTTCGAGCTGGGCCTGGCCTACGAAGTCTTCGGCTCCAAACCGGACGCGGTGCCAGGCCCCTGGTACGACGTCCGGGTGTGTGGCACGCAGACCGTGCGGGTCGGCCGGTTCCTGCTGGAGCCGGACTGCGGGCTCGACCGGCTGGCACATGCCGGCACCGTGATCGTCCCCGCCTTGGCCGATGTCGACGAGGAGCCGCCGGCCGATCTGGTCGAGGCGGTGCGTGCGGCCCACGCGTCGGGCGCACGGGTGGTCTCCTTGTGTACGGGCGTGTTCGTGCTCGCCGCCGCCGGCCTGCTGGACGGGTTGCGCGCGACCACCCACTGGGCCCACACCGAGCAGCTGTCAACGCGCTACCCCCGGGTGAAGGTCGACCCGGATGTGCTCTATGTCGACAACGGCAGCGTGCTCACCTCCGCGGGCAAGGCTGCGGCGATGGACCTGTGTCTCCATCTCGTCCGCCGCGACCACGGCTCGGCGATCGCCAACGTCGTCGCCCGCCGCCTGGTCGTGCCGCCGCACCGGGCCGGTGGCCAGGCCCAGTTCGTCACCACACCGGTACCCGCCCACGACGACCATCCCCTCGCCAAGTTGCTTCCCTGGGTGATGGGGCGGCTGGACCAGCCGCTGACCGTGGAGGACCTGGCCCGCCAAGCGAACATGAGCTCGCGCCACCTGGCCCGCCACTTCCACGCGGTAACCGGCACCACTCCACTGCAGTGGCTGCTGACGCAGCGGATCCGCCGCGCACAGGAACTGCTGGAGACCACGGACGACAGCGTCGACACCATCGCCTCGACTGCGGGCATGGGCACTGCGACGACCCTGCGCCGCCACTTCCACCGCGCCATCGGCGTGCCGCCGGACACCTACCGTCGCACATTCCGAGGATGAGGCCGTGGCCGTCGCCTTGACCGCTCTCGGCCGCCTCGGCAGCCGAAGAGCCACCAGCCTCAGCGGGCCAGCCGTCCACGGTATTCGCACGGCCCAATTGTGTCGGCCTGCCGAAACGGCGGGGAATCCAAGTCGTCAGGGGCGCGTCGTCCAACTCGACAAGGCACCGGGCCTAGTCCTCAAACAAGCGAGGATTAGGTCGGCTCGGCCCTGCTGGATGGCTGTCGATGAATTTGGTGGTCGTGCGGATCGGAGGCCGGTGCCGATCGTTCCTTTCGTCGGTGGCGCATGGTAGCGGGTGTCCGGTTTGGTGTGGTTCTGGCCACTGGTGCTGGTGAGTGGGCGTGGGGCATCGCCGCCGCTGCTCGCGGCGGTGGCTGGGTGACGCGGTGGGGTGGTGGTCAGCCTGCCCGGGCGGTGGCGCCGGCGAAGCGGATGCGTTCGACGGTGGTCCAGACGCTGAACAGGCGGTCCACGCTGCTGGTGTGGGCGACCAGACGGGCGATGATGCTGCGAGCACGGGCGAGGATCATCGCGGGGACGGCGATGACGGTGTCGAGGAACCGCTTGAGCTCCATGCGGATGTGGGCGCGCCGGTCATCGACGCGGTGCATCATGGCCGTCCAGGACTTGATGTTCCACGCCAGGGCGGCGATGACCATGTAGGCCCAGTTCGACAAGAGGTCGCCGACCGGGGCGTGCAGCGCGGCCAGGCCGGACTTGAGCTGGGCGTGGATGTTCTCCTGGTCGCAGCGTTCGTTGGCGAGTTCGACGATCTGCGCCGACGTGTGGGTGGCGGCCTCGTAGGTGGTGACGTAGAACAGGTAGCGGATCTCGTCGAACAGGACGGTCTCGCCCTTGCTGCGGCTGATGTTCTTGCGCAGCGCCACGACCACTAGCTGCGTTTGCACTTGCCGGGCCGGTAGGTGAACTCGGCGACGTCCTCGTGGTTGAGCCGCAGGTTGGCGTACTCGTTGGCAACGACGATCTGCTCCTTGACGTTGTCTCGGCGGGCCCGGGTCCTGCCGGTCTTGGTCCTGTACCGGGGTGGGCGCTGCAGCCGCTGCCACGCCTGGGCCGGCAGTGCGTCGGCGAGCCCTCGCAGGGTCGCGTTGGCGTCCATGCCGAGGACGAAGTCGACCCGCTGCGCCCCCACCGGTCGAAGTTGGCTGTCAACGAGAAGTCGGTGTCGCCGCGCACGCAGACCCGCGGCGCGTGCGGCGCCACGAGGTCGATCGCCTTGTCGATCCACGTCGCCGCGTCCTGATGGCTGGGGCGTTACCCGACCGGTTGACCAGATAGAGCACCTCACGGGTATTGGCCAGGCTGACCACCAGCGGGTGATAACCCCAGATCCCCTTGAAGGAGATGCCCATGCCGTCCTTGCGCTCACCGGTCGTGGGCACCATCGTGCCGTCCACGTCGAGGTAGACGACCTCGCCGAACAGATCCCGACACCGCGAGCGCCACAACTGGGGCCGCACCGAGTTGAACGCCTCCATCAACGCCATCACGTCGGCCTGCTTGGACCGGCGCAGGAAATCCCCCGCCGTGGTCGGGTCCGGCAGCAGCTTGGCGCCCAGGCCGTTCATCAGCGGCACATCGTTGCGATGCCGGTCGATGTCCTCCAGGCGGGTGCCGCCGGTGAGCACGTTGTAGGCCAGGTTGAGCACATGATCGGACTCGAAGTACGGCAGGTGCACCGCCAGCAGGCGCAGGCGGTCGTCGATCGCCTTCACCAGGCCGATACGGGTCAGCAGGCGGTGTACCGCGAACAGTCCCCCGAACCGGGTCGCCTCGACATTGCCACCGACCTCATAGCTGATCTTGCCGGAGGTCAACATTGGGGCGAGCTGGACACCCCAGCGCCCAGCCAGCGCATGCCGCGCCTGCACCTTGCGACGACGGCGCGCCGAGTTCCGCCGACTCTGTTCCTGCGATATCTTCTTCACCACAAGGGCCCTTCCTTGCTGGGCTGCGTTGAGGTCGCAATTCCAGACAAGGTAAGGCCCTTGATCCATCTCCAGCCGCACCTACCACCGCGACACGCTTACTGCAGGCCTAGGTAGCCCGTGACCTAGCCAGACGCGTCGGCAGCGGGCGTCCCGCCACCGCGATGGCGGTGTTCGCATTCTGCATCGTCAGGCCCACAACCCGCACCATTGTGCGAAACGATGGGCCGGTCGATGTGGGCTCTTCGAGGTTAGTGGGGGTCGGCGGGTGTAGCTGTCGTTAGTGGACCCGGTGTGAGAGCGCCCGTGGCTCTCGGTGATCATGCCTGTTGTCTAAGCAAGCCGATCACAACAGAAGAGCCACG
>Ga0310828_1001784_pt1 | contig 11394 bp, 10 predicted proteins | sample WT_ome_3_FD_202242 | JGI IMG/M metagenome (GOLD analysis project Ga0310828, IMG submission 202242) | Sorghum-adapted microbial communities enriched on wild type (WT) sorghum from Joint BioEnergy Institute, Emeryville, California, United... ... | reverse complement strand
ATTATTGTATTTTTATTCAAATATTTGTATAATTATGTAAAATCATATTTGATAAGGGGGAACTAAAGTGGAACTAATTCCTGGGTCCACTAATTTAATGGATTATCTGGAAGAATTGGATGTTGTAAATTTTTCTCATCATTTAATTCAGAAAAAAATGAATGAATTGTTTCATGAAGGACAGTCAGAAATGGAAAAGGCTAAAATAGCATTTGAATTTGTAAGAGACGAGATTTCTCATTCGTGGGATATACAAAGCACAAGAGTTACATGTAAAGCTTCTGAAGTTCTTTACTATAAAGAAGGAATTTGTTATGCAAAATCAAATTTATTAGCTGCACTACTACGTTCGCAGGGGATACCAACTGGTTTTTGTTATCAACGATTGATGTTGTTTGATACGCCAGAAAAAGGTTATTGTATTCATGCTCTAAATGCAATTTTTCTGAAAACACTTAATAAATGGATTCGATTAGATGCTCGTGGTAATAAAAAGGGAATTGATGCTCAATTTTCAATTGACGAAGAAAAGTTAGCTTTTACTCCTCAAAAAGAATTTGATGAAAGAGATTACCCAATAATTTATGCGAAGCCACATCTAAAAACAATTGCTGTTTTAGAAGAACATACAGATGCATTAGAAATGTATAAAAATCATTTGCCAGAATATTTATAGTTGTTTAAGATAAAGGTGGCGATAGTTGAACAAGGCATACAAAAAAGACCGATTTACTTCGGTCTTTTTCCGTGAAAATCCCCACCACTTGGTGAGTGCGGTATACGCTCCTGATCCGTGCGGGTATACTGAAAATGGCCAAAAAAGGCAATAGGAAAGCAGAGGTGCCCGATTTTAGGCATCTCGTATAACCTGTCTGCCTTTTGGCTAGACTAAATAAGTTGTGGTTGGCGGAACGGCTCTTTGCGGGAGATCATGCAAAAGATGATCACCAACATCCGCCGAGCAATGGCGATGAGGGCTTTTTTCTTCCCGCACCGGGCCGCCAACGACCAAAACTTTCGGGACAAGGGATGCGTCTTGGATCGAGCTGCTGACCATGCCGCCTCGCATAACGCCGATCGGAGATGGGGATTGCCTTTTGTCGTGCGCGTGCTCTTTCGCTTTCCGGCGCTTTCATGGTTGCCGGGGGACAATCCAGTCCATGAAGCCGCCCGTTCCGGCGTTTCAAAGACGCTCATGTCGGTTCCCATCTCGGCTATGATGACGGCGGCGGTTTGTTTTTTCACTCCGGGCATGGTCATCAGCAATTCGACTTCCTCGCGATACGGCTCGAGCAGGCGGTCGATGTGCTGGTCGACTTCTTCGATTAACTGCTCCAATTCCTCAACGTGTTTCCACAAGAGGCGAAGGAGACGGAGCTCGTGTTCGGTCAAGGTGCCGAGCAGCGAATCGTACACCGCTTGCTTTTTCTTTTTGAGCCTTCCGCGCAGGCATTGATCCAACTCGTCCTTGTCCACGTATCCCTTCTCAAGCAGCCGGGCGAGGATGTCTTTTCCGGAAACGCCGAAGAGATCGGAGAGGACCGAGCCGAGTTTGACATTGGAAGACTCGAGCACTTTTTGAATCCGGTTTTTCTCCGAAGTCAGCTGTCCGACCCACTTTTTGCGGAGGCGGGTAAAATCCCGCAATTCGCGAATATCCGCTGGGGGGACGAAACTTTTTTCAACGAGTCCATGGCGGAGCAGCTTGGCGATCCACTCGGCGTCAGAGACATCGGTTTTTCTTCCCGGGACATTTTTGATCCGCTGCGGATTGGCCAGTGTCAAGTCGACATAGCCCTCGAGGAAGGCGAAGACCGGTTTCCAATACACGCCGGTGGATTCCATGGCGACATGGGTAACGCCATGTTCTTCGAGCCACTCAAGCAGGTCGCCAAGTCCCTTCGAGAACGTGGAGAAGGTTTGAATGTCCTTTTGAATGTGTCCATCTTCTTCCCATAGCGCGCAGGCGACGATGGTTTCGGCATGAACATCCAATCCTGCGCAGCGAGGATAGATGACATCCATGATGAAAATCCTCCTTTTCGATGATCGAGTGCGCAAACAGCGAATCCACGGGAGAAATGCGGCAGTTTTCCGTTCGTCGTCACCTTTCCTCCGCATCGGGAAAGGGCGGACAATGGGTGGTGCACCCAGTGGATTCGAACGCTTTTCTGTACAGGGTCCAAGCCACCATTAAGTATAACGTCCTATTGAGCTGTTTGCGCCTACTCTTCATTATGGGAAGAAAAGGGGGATTTTCATGCCCGGGTGGAGAGCAAAAATTGCTCATGGAACTTTTCTGTGAAAGTGTGTGCCCCTTAGTTCCTCATTTCCATGCCTAGGTAAGGAGCAAACCTTGCTCATGGGTTTTTTTATTTTTTCATAGAAAAATCCCCTCCATAGTAAACAGATCCGCGGGCTTTCTTTTTCTGTCTACTATAAGGGGATCATCTCATTTCTTTACGGACACCTTCTTTGCGTTCGATTCCGACAAGACGCTTAGTGCCGACTATGAAGGCGATGTGTCCAAGTGGTGAGTTTTTCTTTCATCTCTTTGCGCCACACGCTTGATGAACGACGATGGGCATAGCCGACTAAGGCGCCGGTGACAATGAGCAAGAGGCTGGAGAAGGCAAAAATGTAGGCGATGGAAAATAGACTGGCGATGGAACCTGCAGCGGTAGGACCGGTCAAGTTGCCAAGAAAGCGGCTGCTGGCGGTGACGCCGAACACCCGCCCTTGAATGCGGCGTGGGCTTTGCACATTGATGAGTGCCTGAATGGCTGGCCATACGCCGCCGACTACCAGCCCTTGCAAGAAGCGCCACACGTACAGGGCGTAAATATTGTCTGTCCATACTTGCGGCAAGGCGAACAAACCGGACAGCACAAGCAGTATCGGTAATGTTTTCTCCTGCCCGATCCGGTCGCCGAGTTTTCCTAAGTACGGCGCGCCGATGATCGTCGCAATGCCGGTGATGGATGAGGCGAGGCCGGACAGAAATGCAAGATTGCTTGTGTTGCCGACTAACGATTGGACAAAAATGGTCATCATCGAATTGACGCCAAGAACGGCGATTTGTACAAGAAACGTAGCGATAAACAAGATGATGAGCGGCCGATGTTCGAACACTTCCTTGAAGCTCGCTTTGTTCTTTTTCGTCTGCGGCACGACCGGATCTTTTTCGAGCCAAAACATTACAGGCAAGAGCGTAAGCAAGATGCAAAGCCCGGTCACCAAAAACACCGGACGGAAGCCAAATAGGTCGGATAAAGCGCCGCCGATGAGCGGTCCGATAATGTTGCCGGCGATACTTCCGGTTTGCAGTGTTCCGAGTGCCTCGCCGCTATGGTCTTTTGGAACGATGCGGGCCAAATAGGAAAACGAGACGGTGATGAATCCCGAGAAAAAGCCAACAAGAAATCGGAGCACAAGCAGTGCCATCGGCGATGCGGCAAACGCCATGCAGGCGGTGAGGAGGCCCATGCCGATTCCAGCGCGAATCAAATTGGCGCGCTGGCCGTATTTATCGGCAAACATGCCCCAAATCGGTGCCATAATCGCAGCCGATAAAAAGGTGGCGGAAAAGACGAGCCCTGTCCACATGCTTAAGGCATGATGTTCAGTGACACCCATTTGCCATAGGAAGAGCGATAAAAAGGGAATGACCATGGTCATTCCAGCCGAAACCATAAAATTGCACAGCCATAAAATGCGGACGCTTCGCTTCCAGTCCATGGGAGGTCATCTCCTGAATTATTTCGTTTCTCTAATCATTCTACTACAATGGAAAAATAGAGGAAATGATTTTGCTCATCCATGGCGGGAAATCAACTAGAGCGGAACAAACCAATCCCCCTTGCCAGGTGGGGCAAGGGGGTCATCTATGTGAAAAGGGGGGGAGGGGGAGATTAGGCGTTCGTCGATTGGGCTTCCTTCCATTTCGCTAATTCACGTTCCACTTCTTCCTCAAACGGCACAGGGGACAACACAGCGTTCGTTCCGAATCGAGCAGCGGACGCTTCGGCTTCTAACGCGATGACGCGTTCTTCCATGCGGGCGAAGCCGCGCAGCGCCTCATCGGCAGAAAACGAAGCGAGTGTCGTGTCGATTTGTTTTAACGCTTTGGCAGCATTGACGCGTGCGGTGAGCTCTAGCTGTTTGGCGGCAAGCTCGTCATATCGTTCGCGCAGCTGATTGAGGCGGCGGACGATTTCGGCTGTTTTTGCTTTGATCGTTTCATATTGTTGCTTGTAGGTTTCTAGTTTCTTCTCATACAGCAGTTTGTCGCCCAATGCCAACTTGGCGACGGCTTCTTCGTTGCGTTCGAGCGCCAACTTGGCTTGACGATTCCGCTTTTCCACCGTTTCTTCCGCTTGCGCGATGAGCGTTGCATAACGCTGTTCGGTGACCCATTGTTGGGCGAGCGCTTGGCGCCCTTGTTCGAGTTGTTGTTCGAGTTCGCGTAAATATTGTTTCGTCATGGCAATCGGATCTTCCCATTGATCGATTTGTTCGTTCACTTCAGCGAGAACGATTGTTTTGATCCGGCGGAACACACCCATTTGTTTTGCCCTCCTTTTGTACAATTTTTTCCCATTCATCGAGCCAGTCGGTGGAAATGGGTGCGGTTGTTGGTTTCCATGTTTCCGCGGCTACTGATTTTCGCGTTTGATGGCGTCCGAAGGCATATACGGCGGCCAGCGCCAATCCGAGTAACACCCATTTCGGCAACAGGGCGGCGATCCCTAAGGTGATAAGCGCCCAGCCAATCCAGCGCTTCGATCGCTTCGCCACAAGCCATATCGCGCCAACGCCGACAAGCAGCAGTGGGATGAACCACATGAGCAAGCCGGGAATCAACCAGCCTGCGCGCGGCTCTACACGAAAGATCAGGTGGTGATGCCCAAAGCCGCCGTGCATGCCGTCAAACAGAACACTTAGGCGCCTGTACACGATCACTTCATGTGGCGTGAGCACATGAAATAGGCTGACCCCGGCGAGCACAATAAGGGCGAGCAGAGCGAGCGCTCGAAGTTTCTTCAATATCGACACCTCCTTTTTCGGTGGTGGACTAGCTTACAGTTTGCATTGTAGTAGGCGAAGGAGAAAATTAGGTGAAAAGCGAAATCTTTTTAAACTGATTGTGGATAGAGAATGAAAGGTGTCCCGTTCTATAGGGGACACCTTTCGTTGTGATAAAAAAAGCTGTGGGTTAAGCGGGCAGGAGGACAAGAAATTCTGTCCCTTGGCCGAGTTGGCTTTGAACGTGGATCGTACCACCATGGGCGTCGACGATCCATTTGGCGATCGATAGTCCCAGACCGTGGCCACCTTGTTGGCGGGAGCGCGCTTTGTCGACACGGTAGAAGCGGTCGAAAATCCGGCCCATATCTTCCGGCGGAATGCCGATGCCGGTGTCTTTGACAGAAAGGACGAATTGTTTCGGTTCGGTGCGGATCGACAGCGTCACATTTCCGCCTTCTGGGGTGTATTTGATGGCGTTATCAAGCAAAATGTACAGCAGTTGCGTCAACTTGTCCGGATCGGCTGTCACCATCGCCTGCTCCGGGGCGTGAAAATTCATTGTGATCTGTTTTTTCGCTGCCAGCTCCGAGATGAGCTGGAATGTTCGCTCAGCGTGCGGGCGGAAGTCAAACGTTTGTTTCGCCAGCTCCAACGCGGCATGTTTTGCATCCGCGCGGGCGAGCGTCAAGAGGTCGTTCATCAACTTCGTGATCCGCTTCAACTCTTCACGAAGGCGATCGAGCAGACGGTGGGCCAATTCGTTTTTCATCACATCTTCTTCCAGTGTGAGCGCCTCAACGGATGAAAAGACGACACTAAGCGGCGTGCGCAACTCATGCGAGGCGTCGGCGACAAACTGGCGCTGCCGCTCGTACGCTTCTTCAATCGGCACGAGAGCTCGCTTGGACATAAAGAAACTAAGCGCCACCCCGACGGCGAGAAACAGAATGGCAAGACCGATGAGCACGATCAGCAGCCAATGAAACACTCCAAAAAACGATGTCACGTCCATCCCGATATAAAGCATGCCGACGACATCTCCCCGAATGACGAGCGGGTGGGCGGCGGTGAGCACTCGCCAATCACGCGCAGCGTCGCGGGCTAGGCCCGGCATATGTTTAGGCAATGATACGGTCAGATAGACTGGGGTCTGTTCGTTCGTGTCCAGATGAGACAAGGCGCTTAAAAAATACGGGCGCAGGCGCCGGTGGACTTCATCCCCGGCGAGCAGACGGCCGGTTGGGCTGATGACGTAAAAAAAGAGTTGATCTTCGCTGAACAGCACGAGACTTTGGTCATCGAACAAGTCAAAATTGCTTTGTTTTAACAAAAACTGTTCAATGGTATTGGCCTCCTGTTCGGCGAGGCGAGTGATGCGCTGCTCTTGCTCGGATGTCGTGATCCAATAAAACAAGGCGGCGGCAATAACGACAAACAAAGCGAGAAATAAGGTGAAAATGCCGCTATAAAGCGCGGTCAGCCGCCAATGAGTGCGGCGGAACAAGTCCGCGTTACCTAAACGGCGCAGCCATTGGCGCCACTCGTTCCAGTTATTTATCAATTTTATATCCCACTCCCCGCACCGTTTGGATGACATCGTCTTTCAACTTTTTACGAAGCAATTTAATCGTCGCGTCAATCGTTTTCATGGATACATCAGCGTCCCATCCCCAGACGCGGTCTAGGATCGTCTCGCGCGGCACAACTTGGCCTTGGTTTTGGACGAGAAGATCGAGAAGCTGAAACTCGCGCGGGGTAAGGGAAATTTCCTCATTATTGCGATGCAGCGTATGGCTTGTTCGATTCAAGGTGAAGCCGTGAAAAGTTACTGTTTCCTCTTGAAGCGGGACGAACGTGCGCCGAGCGAGCGCTTTTAAGCGGGCAACAAGTTCATCAATTTCAAACGGCTTAACCAAATAATCATCCGCCCCAGCTTCAAGCCCGGTGACGCGGTCTTGCACTGCGTCTTTTGCCGTCAGTATCAAAATGGCGCCCGTATAACCATTTTGCCTCAATCGTCGGCAAATATCGACTCCATCGCCGTTTGGGAGCATCCAATCGAGCACGACGACATCGTAAAACTCCGCCATCGCGTAGTCGTACGCGTCTTCTCCTTCTTGTACCCAGTCGATATGGTCAATCCCTTTTTTCTTTAACAAATGGACGATTAGTTCCCCTAAGTGGAGATCATCTTCGGCGAGCAATACTTTCATGGCCGTTCCTCCCGTTTCCCATCATTTCTTTTATCATAACAAAGATGCGTGAAAAAAAGGTGAAAATCAGAAGGGAAGGGAGGAGTCACTCCGAAGAGATGGTTTCTTTCACTATTTTTTCACTTTTCTTGACTATGATGATGGGGGAAGAGGAAATGGGAGGAACAGAAGATGCGATTGAGCTCTAGTATGACGCCGACAGCTAAGTGTCGGACTGGGTGGTCTTCGCTATGCGTGCGACCGATAGATGTCGGCGATAGGATGGTGTTTCATCCGCCTTTTCGCTGTTTCGCCAGAATGCGAGCCAATCTGTCTAATGCTTGGTTATCGATGACGATTCATCATCAAGGAGGAGAAGAGCTATGGACATGATGACATTCGAACCAACACCACCCCCACAACCGAAACGACGCGGTCGTTTCGTGTCATGGCTGGCGGCTTCTGTCGCGGGAGCGGTGATCGGCAGCGTGGCGACATGGTATGTGGCGCCCAAATGGCTGAATCAAGGAAACGTCGCCCAAACCCAATTGACCCAAACGAATGGGAAAAAAAGTGAAACATTGCCGTTGCAGCCGACTGCGAGCACAAACACGAATATGATCGCGGCGATCAACGAAGTGGCTGATGCTGTCGTTGGGGTCATCAACATCCAGAAGCAAGCGGATTTTTTCTCTAACCAAGTGCAAAATACAGAAGCGGGAACAGGTTCGGGCGTGATTTTCAAAAAAGATGGCAATACGGCATACATTGTGACGAACAACCATGTCATTGAAGGAGCGAACGAAGTCGAAGTGGCACTTGCGAACGGAAAAAAAGTGAAAGCGGACATCGTTGGCGCCGATGCGTTAACCGATTTGGCCGTCTTGAAAATTCCGGCCAATGGCGTAACGAAAGTAGCGAGTTTCGGCGACTCGTCAAATGTACCAATCGGCGAACCAGTCGCGGCAATCGGCAATCCGCTTGGCCTTGACTTGTCGCGGACGGTGACGGAAGGGATCGTCAGCGGCAAACGGACGATGCCCGTATCCACCTCAGTGGGTAATTGGGAAATCGATGTCATCCAAACCGACGCGGCGATCAATCCGGGCAACAGCGGCGGTGCGCTCATTAACAGCGCCGGGCAAGTCATTGGCATCAACAGCATGAAAATTGCCCAAACGGGTGTTGAAGGACTCGGCTTTGCCATCCCGAGCGAAAACGCCCAACCGATCGTCGAGCAGCTCATGAAAGATGGAACAGTCAAGCGCCCGTACCTTGGTGTCCAACTCGTCGATGTCGCTGATTTGTCTGCCGACGTACGCAACGACGAACTGAAACTTCCATCAAGCGTGACACAAGGCGCTGCTGTCACCGCAGTCGAACCGTTCTCGCCTGCGGCCGAGGCCGGGTTGAAGTCGAAAGATGTCATCGTGGCAATCAATGGGGATAAAATCGACAGCGTCAGCGCCTTGCGCAAATATTTGTATACAAAAACATCGGTAGATGAACGCATCAAACTGACCATTTATCGCGATGGATTCGAGACAACCGTTTCGGTGACGCTCAAAACCAAACAAAACAATCAATCATAAGAAAATAACGCCTCTTTTCGGCTGTATCAGCTGGGAAGGGGCGGTTTTTTATTTGAAAAGCCCCCCTGCGAATACAATCGACTTGACGGTGGTGATCACGCATCTTTACTGCAGGATCGACGAAAAGACTCTGAATAGCGCGGAGGAACCACTACAGCACTTAGGATGTGTAGGATGACGGCTTCGATTCCCTTCTGGTACATACAGCAACGAGGTGAGAAGGAGAATGGGAAGCAGATGAAGGCAGCTGAGATTCCATCCAATGTGGTGAGATGCTCAAATCCTCGGTCGGCGTCCGGTTATATTGCTGATCTGAAAAGGAGTGTGTGGTAGACTTGGTAGGTAGTTTGACGTTGTTTCAAAGAGTTTCTCTTTGAAGCGAAGACAAGGGGAGATGAATCAGGAGGTGTCTTATTCACAAAAACGAGCTTACATTCTATAACAAGATTATCCTATCAAGTAGAGAAGGAGGGAATATCATACCCTTATAGCCAAAAAATATTTCTCTGAGTATCAAAGGAGAATTGGGGACGTTTGATGTCTGTGACTAGGAAGCTATCCGTGTAAGGTTTTCATGAGTTTCAACATAACAACAGTGTTCGAACAGCATATTTTTACATAATGAAAAACAAATCTGTCTGTTTATTTAACAGAATGTATAATGAAATTAACGATCTGATAATATAGAATATTTTTTGAATTTTGTCTTTATTAAATATTCTATAAATGGATGGGGGTTCTATGAGTGAAACATGACATTTTTTCAAAAGACCCACGCTATAAAATAGCTCGCAAGGAAGTTTGGATTGGGATAGGTTTGGTGATTTTCAATTTTATTTGGTGGTATGGTTTTGCTTATGGATTAGGATCTGTACCGGCTAACCAATACAGCTATATCTTTGGATTTCCTGCTTGGTTTTTTTACAGCTGTATCCTTGGTTTAATTGTTATGTCCTTGCTTGTTTTCACTGTTGTTAAATTCTTTTTTAAAGAAGTTCCGTTTGACGAGGACGAAATCGATGGAGAAGGGAGGGGGGTAAAATGAATTGGGAAGTAATTATACCATTAATCATATTCCTTTTGATCACTTTTAGCGTTGGGGTCTGGGCGAATAAATATGTCAGTAAAACTAATTCCTTCCTTCAGGAATATTTTTTAGGGAGCAGGGAATTAGGTGGGTTTATTTTAGCCATGACTATGATGGCTACATATGGTAGTGCCAGTAGTTTTATTGGAGGACCGGGTGTTGCTTATACGACGGGATTAGGTTGGGTTTTGTTGTCAATGGCACAACTACCAGCAGGATACTTTGTGTTAATGATTCTTGGAAAGAAGTTTGCTATTGCAGCAAGAAAGTATCAAGCAATTACCTTAATCGATTTTTTGAAATCAAGATATGAAAGTAAATGGGTTGTGCTACTCTCCGCTTTAAGCATCATTATCTTCTTATTTTCAGCAATGGCTGCTCAATGGGTAGGGGGAGCTAGATTAATTGAATCGTTAACAGGTTTGTCCTATACAACAGCACTATTTATTTTTGCTGTTTCTGTGTTGGTCTATGTTATAATTGGTGGTTTTCGGGCTGTGGCTATGACGGATGCTATTCAGGGAACCGTTATGTTTATTGGTACTTTCATTCTACTCATTGCCACCATCGTTGCCGGTGGAGGAGTATCAAACATTATCTCAGAGCTAGCGACAGAAAATCCAAATTTAATAACGCCATTTGGTGCGGAAGGAGAACTTACTCCATTATATGTATCTTCATTTTGGATTTTAGTAGGTGTTGGAGTTGTCGGATTGCCACAGATCACAGTTCGAGCCATGTCTTATAAAAACGCTAAGGCGATGCATCGAGCAATTATTATTAGTACCGTATTTGTTGGTTTTATTATGCTTGCTATGCATCTAATTGGAGTTTTTGCACGAGTAATTATACCAGGTGTAGAGATAGGCGATAAGGTAATGCCATTGCTTACCCTTCATGTTCTGCCTGCTTGGTTAGCAGGGATTGTATTGACTGCTCCATTGGCTGCTATTATGTCTACAGTAGACTCTTTGTTAATATTGGTTAGTTCTTCTATAGTGAAGGATGTTTATCTAAACTACATCAAACCGGAAGCAACGGAGAAACAAATTAAAACAGCAAGTTTTGGAGTAACAACGATTATTGGAATACTAGTTTTTCTGATGGCATTAAGTCCTCCAGATTTGTTGATTTGGCTAAATCTTTTCTCTTTTGGCGGTTTAGAGGCTGCGTTTATTTGGCCAGTTATTCTAGGACTGTATTGGAAAAAGGGGAATAAATACGGAGCCATTGCTTCCATGATTGTTGGTGTTGGCTCGTATATTGTCATTCACACATACTTTGGTAATTTATTCGGTTTACACACCGTAGTAGTGCCTGTTCTTTTATCATGCATTGTTTATGTGCTTACTAGTCTAATTACAAATAAAACGATGGGAATGAAAGTAGACTATGGGTTAAGTCATCAAACAAAGGAGGTTTAATTCATGAATAATTATGTTACGGATTCTACCCTTCGTCTTCTTCGAGATAGGGAGGAAGTGGTTAAGCTTAC
>Ga0310828_1001779_pt1 | contig 11426 bp, 9 predicted proteins | sample WT_ome_3_FD_202242 | JGI IMG/M metagenome (GOLD analysis project Ga0310828, IMG submission 202242) | Sorghum-adapted microbial communities enriched on wild type (WT) sorghum from Joint BioEnergy Institute, Emeryville, California, United... ... | reverse complement strand
ATCCTCCTCGCGCTCGTGCTCACCATGTTGATGATCCCGACCGTGGCGACCTTCGTGCCGCTGTTCGTCCTGGTGAGCAACTTCGGTCTGGTCAACACCTTCGGTGGCCTGATCCTGCCGTTCCTCGCCCAGCCGCTCGGTGTCTTCATCATGCGGCAGTTCATCCTCGGAATCCCGGACGAGCTGATCGACGCCGCGCGGGTCGACGGTGCCGGGGAGCTTCGCATCCTCGCCCGGGTCGTCGCGCCGCTGTGCGGGCCGGCAATCGCGACGGTCGCGGTGATCACCTTCTTCGCGCAGTGGAACAACTTCCTGTGGCCGCTGGTGGTCGCGCAGACCGAGGAGAAGTACACGCTGCCGGTCGCGCTCGCCCTCTACTCGGTCGGCCAGAACAACGCCCGGTTCGGGCTGCTCATGGCCGGCGCCGTGGTCATCGTCATCCCGATCCTGATCATCTTCGCCCTCCTGCAGCGCTATGTCGTCCAAGGCATCGCGGTCACCGGGCTCAAGGACTAATCCTCGAAGGAGGCCTTCGATGAGGAAGAGAGCCACAGTCATGGCCGGCCTCGCCGTCGCCGGGTTGATCGCCGCATCGGCGCCGCCCGCGTCGGCCAGCGCCATCGGCGGCGGATCGGTCCAAGCCCACAAGGGACTGTCGGCCGCGGACCGCCATACGTTGCGGGACTACGCGGTGGGCACCTGGAAATCGTTCGTCGCCATGGTGGATCCGGACAGCGGCCTGCCCGCGGACAATCTCGGCACGGACGGCACTCGCAGCGTCGAGACGTCCACGACCAACATCGGTGCCTACATGTGGAGCACGCTGGTCGCGGAGCGGCTCGGCATCATCGGCCACGCCGAAGTGGTGAACCGTCTGCGCCGGACCATCGGCACGCTCGAGACCATGGAGCGCCACCAGCCCAGTGGGCAGTTCTACAACTGGTACGACCATCGCACCGGCGCCAAGCTGACCGTCTGGCCGCCGACCGGCGAGCCTCGCACCCCAATCCTGTCCTCAGTGGACAACGGGTGGCTGGCGACCGGGCTCAGGCTGGTCAGCCGCGGCGTACCGGAACTCGCCCACCGCGCGGGCGCGCTCTTCGACAGCATGGACTTCGGTTTCTACTACCGGCCCGAGGTGAACCGGATCGCGTTCTACTACGCGCCGGACACCGGCGAGTCGCCGTGCTGCTACGACACGATCGTGAGCGAGAGCCGGATCGCGAGCTACCTCGGCATCGCCAAGGGTGAGCTGCCGCAGAAGGAGTACTTCGGCGCCTGGCGCAGCTTCCCGGACACCTGCGACTGGAGCTGGCAGGAGACCAGGCCGGTCGGAAAGACCCGCACCTACTTCGGGGTGAACGTCTTCGAGGGCGCGTACCCGTACCAGGACGCCCTGGTCGTACCGTCCTGGGGCGGCAGCATGTTCGAGGCGCTGATGCCCGCGCTGTTCGTACCGGAGGAGAAGTGGGGGCCGCGGAGCTGGCGGATCAACCACCCGCTGACCGTCGCCGCACAGATCCATCACGGGCTGGTCGAAGCCGGCTACGGCTACTGGGGCTTCTCGCCGTCGAACATCCCAGAGGGCGGGTACCGGGAGTTCGGGGTCGACGCGATCGGGATGAACCCGGGCGGCTACTACTCCAATGAGGACGCCACCGGCGTCGACCGCGGCTTCGCCGGCTGCTCCGGCCGTGACCCGCAGCCCGATCCGCCGCCGTCCGCGTACACCAATGGTGTGGTGACTCCGCACGCGGCGTTCCTCGCGCTGCGCTGGGCGCCTCGGCAGGTGCTGGACAACCTCGCCGCGCTGCGCCGCGACTTTGACATCTACGCGGCGGACCGCGGCTTCCGCGACTCGGTGAACGTGCAGACCGGTGTCGTGTCGCAGCGGTACCTCGCGCTCGACCAAGGGATGATCATGGCGGCGATCGGCAACGCGCTCGGCGGCGACTTCCTCCGCAAGCTCTTCGTGTCACCCGATTTCACCCGGCGGCTGCGACCGGTGATCGGAGTCGAGGAATTCGGCAACGCACGTTCAGGGAAAGCGCATATCATCGATATCAATAACTACGTAGATTCCCGGAAGATACGGGGAAGGGGAGGGGCATGACGGTCGAGGAGGCGGTGACCGCGCAGGCGCGCGAGCGGTGGGCCCGGTTGATGGGTGCCGGTGGCGCTCAGGACCGCGCCGCCGGCGAGATCGAGGAGGCCAACCTGCCCGCGCCGGTCGGCCTGAGGGCCGTGGGCGGGCGGGGGCAGGTATCGGTCAGCTGGGACGCCGTGCCGGGCGCGATCGGGTACGCGGTGCACCGCGCGACCGAGCCGGCCGGCCCGTTCGAGGTGGTGGACCACGGCGGCGGGGACGTGCTCGCGGTGCCGCACGGCCCGTACGCGGACACCACCGGCGAGCCCGGCCATCGGTACTGGTACGCGGTCGCGCCCCTGGCCACGGTCAACGCGATGGGCCCGCTCAGCGAGCCGGTGCCGGCGGCGTCCACAGCGGACGGTCCAGCCGACGTGACGGTGACCGTGCCGGCCGACCGTGATGCCGGCCCGCTGCACCGGGTCTGGCAGGAGGTGGTGGGATCCGAGCACCTGAGCCACTTGCTGAGCCCCGACTCCACCGGTGGCCGCCCGATCGGCCCGGAACTGCGGGACGCGCTGCGGCGCGTACACCAGGAGCTGGGCGTACGGTACGTGCGGGCGCACGCGATCCTCTGCGACGACCTCGGCGTCTACCGCGAGGTCGACGGCGAACCGCGGCTGGACTTCACCGGTATAGACCGGGTCTACGACACCGTACGCGCCATCGGTATGCGGCCGGTGGTGGAGCTGTCCTACATGCCCCGCGACCTCGCCCGCGATCCGTCGCAGACGGTCTTCATCTACCAAGCGGTGAGCTCGCCGCCCCGGGACTGGGACCGCTGGGCGATGCTCATCCGCGAGTTGGTCGCACACCTCATCGAGCGGTACGGCGCGGACGAGGTGCGGCAGTGGCCGTTCGAGGTGTGGAACGAGGCCAACCTCTCGGTGTTCTGGTCCGGCACGCCGGCCGAGTTCTGGCGGCTCTATGAGGTGACCGCGCGGGCGGTCAAGGAGGTGGACCCCGCGATCCGAGTCGGCGGCCCGGCGTCCGCCGCAGTCGGTTGGATCGACAGCCAGCTTTCCGTCTCCGCGCCGGTCGATTTTCTCAGTACGCACATCTACGGCAGCCCGCCGCTGGACCTGCGACCGCTGGCCGAGGCGTACGGCCGGCCCGGCCTGGACATACTGTGGACGGAGTGGGGTGTCACCGCCCGGCACGGCAGCGAGATCAACGACACCGTCTTCGCGGCAGCGTTCCTGCTGCGGGGCATGCGCTCGGCCAGCCGGCGGGTGGCGGGCCTGGCCCCCTGGGTCGCCTCCGACCACTTTGAGGAGCTGGGCCGTCCGCCGCGCCTGCTGCACGGCGGCTTCGGCCTGCTCACCGTGGGCAACCTGGCCAAACCGAAGTTCTGGGCGCTGGCCCTGGCCAGCCGACTCGGCGACACCGAGCTGCCGGTGCGTCTGGACGGTGACGGCGCCGGCAGCCTGGTCGAGGCGTGGGCCGCGCGGCAGGCCGATGGCACGGTCGGCGTACTGCTGTGGAACGGCACGCTCGACCACGCGAGGGCGGCCGGATGGTCCCTTCTGGACCGTCAGGTCACGGTACGGGTCACCGGGCTGCCGGACGGGGAGTACGCGCTGCGGCACTGGCGGGTGGACGAGCACCACTCGAACCTCGCCGCGACCTGGTCCTCGCTCGGTGGCGGCGACTGGCCGGACGAGGCGGGCTGGCAGGCGCTGCGCGCGGCCGACCGGATCGAGGAGCTGGCACCGCCGCGGCGGGTGACGGTTACCTCCGGCGCAATCGAGGAGTCCTTCGAGCTGCCCAACCCGAGCATCTCCTACCTGGAGCTGCGGCCGGGCTAATGGCGGGTACGTTGAGCTGCCTGGTGCTGGCGCTCGACGGCGGACACGACGACTCGCTCGACCGCGCCTCGACGCGGTGCGGGATCGTTTGGCGCGGCGCTGGGCCGGTTTGGCGCGGCGCGGGGCCGGTTTGGCGCGGCGCGGGCCGGTTTGGCGCGGCGCGGGCCGGTTGGGCGCCAAGGCGGTGGCCCGCGCCGGTCTGCTTGGCCGCGAGCTCGACCCGGCCGTCCCGTTGCTGCCCGACTAGCGAGCGGCGGGCGCTGAACGCGGCAGCCCCAGCGGTGGTGTCGTGCTGGTTCCTTTGGAGCTGCTGGCGTGGGCGAAGCGCGTGACGGTTCGAGGCGTGGTGGTGGGTGCTGGGTGCGGTGCCTCTGGGGTGGTGTCGTGCTGGTTCCTATAGAGCTGCTGGCGTGGGCGAAGCGCGTGACGGTTCGTAGTGCGGTGGTGGGTGCTGGGTGCGGTGCCTCTGGGGTGGTGTCGTGCTGGTTCCTATAGAGCTGCTGGCGTGGGCGAAGCACGTGACCGTTCGCAACACGGCGCCGGGGGTGTGCGATCGCGGGCTGGTGCGACACCGCGGGCACAGACGGCAGCGCTAGCACAAACGAAGCAGCTCTGTAGCGTCTTGAAACACATATCCCCGGGCGTGGCGGGTGCTGAGGTGTCCGGGCGTGGCGGGTGCTGAGGTGTTCGGGCGTGGCGGGTGCTGAGGTGTTCGGGCGTGGCGGGTGCTGAGGTGTTCGGGCGTGGCGGGTGCTGAGGTGTTCGGGCGTGGCGGGTGCTGAGGTGTTCGGGCGTGGCGGGTGCTGAGGTGTCCGGGCGTGGCGGGTGCTGAGGTGTCCGGGCGCGGCGAAAGCTGAAGGTTCCGGGCGGGCGGCCTCAATGTATTTACATCCTTGCACGCGATGGCTATTCTGGGAGCGCTCCCACCTCACTCCTGGAGTCCCCATGCCGGTCATGCCTCGGCGGGCCCTGTTGGCTGGCCTCGCCGCCCTGCTTACCCTCGTCGCCGCGACGCTCGTCGCGCTCGCCCCGACCGCCCGCGCCGCGGACCCGCGCGACTCGTTCGTCACCCGGTGCGGCATCCGCTTCTGCCTGGACGGCAAGCCGTACTACTTCGCCGGCGCGAACACCTACGATGTGTTCACGTTCGGATTCGACTGGCTGCCCGCGCCAGACTACGTGGACCGGGCGAGGATCGACGCGCACATGGCCCGGCTGCAGAACGACGGTGTCTCGGTGCTGCGGCTGTGGATGTTCAGCCACGAGGACTGGCAGGGTTTCGAGGCCGCGGAGGGGGTCTACACCGAGGAGGAGTTCATCCTCTTCGACTACGTCATCAAGTCGGCGCGGGACCACAACATCCGGCTGATCCCGGTGTTCGAGAACTACTGGGAGGCGTACGGCGGCATCGACACCCGGCTGCGCTGGGAGGGACTGCCGACCGGGCAGGCCAACCGGTGGCGCTTCTTCAACAAGCAGCAGTGCCCGGGCTGCTTCGACCAGTACAAGAACTACGTGCGGTACGCGCTGAGCCGGACCAACTACTTCACCGGCGTCAAGTGGACCGAGGATCCGACGATCTTCGCCTGGGAGCTGATGAACGAGCCGCGCTACCAGGACGCCACGCCGAACGAGAACACCACCGGCACCACGCTGCGGGCCTGGGTGGACGAGATGGGCGCGCTGGTGAAGAGCCTGGACCCCAACCACCTGCTGGGCACCGGCATGGAGGGCCAGCAGACCTCGTACGGGTACGGCGGTGACGCGGGCAATCCGTTCGTCTACATCCACCAGTCCCCGTACATCGACTTCACCTCGGCGCACATGTACCCCACCGAGGGCTGGGCCGGCCTGGACTTCACCCGGGCCCGGGCACTGCTGCGGCGCTGGATCAGCGACTCGCACAACCTGGTCGGCAAGCCGTTCGTCCTCGGCGAGTGGAACGCGCACGACAACAAGACCGAGTGGTGGCGCCAGATCTACGCCGAGATGGAGGCGAGCGGCGGCGACGGCGACGCGTTCTGGTGGTACCCGGCCAACACCAACTGTGGCGGCTTCGACAGCGGCGAGGGCTGCCCGGAGCACGCGGTATTCCGCGCCCATTCGGCCGCGATGAAGGCGAAGAGCGAGCTCACCGATCCCAGCCCGTCGCCCTCCCGGTCGCCATCGGTATCCCCATCGGTGTCGCCGTCCGTCTCGCCCTCGACCAGCGGTGGGCCAGCGAGCTGCCGGGTCGCGTACCGCGTGGACAACTCGTGGTCGGGCGGCTTTACCGCGTCGGTGACGGTCACCAACACCGGCTCCGCCGCGGTCGACCCGTGGGTGCTGACCTGGACCGCGGCGCCCGGCCAAGGTCTGGTCAACGGCTGGAACGCCACGGTGACCCAGACCGACGCGACGGTCACCGCGCGGGCGCCGTCCTGGCAGACCTCGCTGGCGCCCGGGCAGAGCTGGACGGTCGGCTACCAAGGATCAGGGCCGGCCAACCCCAACCCGAGCGGCTTTGCGTTACAGGGTTCGCCCTGTGCCTGACCACGTTCGCCGGCGGTGAGCCGGTCGGGTACCACGGTCACCGCAGAGGGCTACCAGGCTTCGGGGCCATCCTCCGAGCCCGACCGGGTTCGCGCTGCTGGCTCCGCGTTCCTGACGCTGGTCTGGACACCGGGGGTGGCGAACTGCGCGCGCAGGTGCCTGCCGTTGACGATGACCACGACGCCGAGCAGGAGCAATCCACAGGCGCTCTGTTCCACTTTCATCCACAGCGGGATCAGGCCCGGCAGGGCGACGATGACCGCGATGGCCACGGTCATCAGCGTCGTGGCGACACGCAACCGCAGGTACGCCCGGGCGTACCTGCGGGCGGCCCAGGCAGCGAACGCGGTCGTGAGAACGGCGCTGACGAACACGATCCAGCCGCGGAGCCAGACGGCCGAGTTCACCACATTGGCGTCGCCCCGCATCAGAAAGATGGCCACCAGGCTGAGCAGGCTGACGCCGAGATAGGCGCCGAGGAACATCCTGGCCCGGCGGAGAGCGCTGCGGCCGCGCGGATCAAGGGTACGGAGGCTCATGACGCCAAGCCTGCGTCGCGGCGAACGCCAGCCAGAGACCAAGGTGGTTGTGCTCACCACCTACTCCGACGACCGCTCGGTGCTCGACGCGTTGCGCGCCGGTGCCCGCGGCTACCTCACCAAGGACGCGGGCAGCGAGGAGATCCGCCGCGCCCTGCGGCATGTGCTGGCGGACGAGGCGGTGATCGACCCCGCTGTCCAGCGCCACCTCATCGACGCCATCGCCACCACCGGTTCGGGTCAGGGCCCGCCGCCCAAACCGTTGCCCGCCGGGCTGACCCCACGCGAGGGTGAGGTGCTCTCGCTCATGGCCGGCGGGCTGTCCAACGCCGAGATCGCCGACCGCCTGGTGATCAGTGAGGCCACTGTCAAGAGCCACGTGAACCGGCTCTTCGCCAAGATCGAGGCGCGGGACCGCGCGCAGGCCGTGGCCTACGCGTACCGGCACGGTCTGGTCGACTGAACTCTCCGCACTCGCGGGAGCCGAGTCGTACCCCGGTCAGGCGGCCTGGACGACGGTGGCCACGCCGGCGGCGACGAGGACCACGGCCCACATGCGGTCCAGATTGAACCAGGCACGGCGCAGGATGCCCACCCCGAAGACGTGGAACACCAGCAGTGCCACCGCCCCGGCGGTGAGGAACATCGCGACCGTGTGCAGGGCCACCGCCGCGAGACCGCCCAGTGCGCTGTCCGTGGCGGCCACCGAGTGCTGGTGGTGGGCGCCGGCGCCCACCACCAGGACGGGCAGCAGCATCAGGCCGGCGCCGTGCGCCGACGACATCAGGAAGGACCAGCTGGCAAGCTCGCGGTGCGACAGCCGCATGCCCACCCAGCGGAAGTGCCGGGAGGACAGCAGCCGCCACAGCCCGAAGCCGACCAGGACCAGGCCGCCGACCACGGCCACCACGCTACTGGCCACAATGGACCCGGTGACCGCCACCACGACCGCGACCGCGGCGACCGAGCCGAGGTGACCGGCCGCGATCGGCGGCAGCGACCGGCACAGCGCCGCCCGGCTGCGCTCCTGCAAGCCGCGGGCGACCGCGAACAGCCAACCCATCGCCGGGTTGACACCGTGGAAGGCGCCCAACCCGACCAGGGCGACGACCTGCGCGACGGTCACGGGAAGCAGTACGAGTCGCTGGACGCGTCACCACCCTGCAGCCTGGTCTGGTGCACGCGCAGACCACGGAAGTCGTCGCCGTGCGGGAAGAAGCGCTCGTCCACCCGCAGGCCGCCGGAGGTGTGCAGCAGGGCCTGCCAGGCGCCCACGCCGTCCGGGTAGAACTGGTCGTCCCAGGCGCCGTAGAGCGAGTTGGTCAGGTACACCCGCTGGCCGTCCCGGCTCACCTCGACCATCTGCGGCCCACCGGCCAGCGGCAGGTCCGGCCGGGCCGGGTGGGCGGCGCGGCGGACGATGCCGCCCAGGCGTACCGAGCCGGTCTCGCGGGGGTGGAAGGGATCGGTCACGTCGTACTGCTTCAGCTCCCCGGTGCCCCAGCAGGAGACGTAGAGCGACCGGTCGTCGACCGAGAGGGCGATGTCGGTGACCAGCGGCGGCACCGCGCCGAACGGTTTGAGCAGATCGGGGAGTGCGGCCGGGTCGGCGGGCTCGGCCGGGATGTCGATGACCTTCGTAGCGGCCCAGCCGTCGCCGTCCGCCCGGTGCCAGACCCAGATGGACGCGGACAGGTCCTCGACGCTGATCACCACGCCGACGAAGCCGTACTGCTTGGTCGGATCGTGCGCGGGCCGCAGCTCCAGCGGCATCTGGTACTGGTCGCCGAGGTCCACCCGTTGCACGTGCCGGCGGCTGCGCAGGTCCCAGAAGTGCAGCGCGTGCCCGTACTTGCGGCCCAGCAGCAGCTCGCCGACGATGCCGTTCTCCACCATCGACGGCGTGCCCCACTCGGAGGTGACCAGTACGTCCTGGGTCAGGTGCCACCAGAAGTCGTACGCCAGGTACTGCGGGCCACGGTCGGCCTCCCACGCCCCGCGTACCTCGAACGTGGTGTGGTCGAGCACCGCGATGCCGCCCGGTCCGTCAGCACCGCCCGCCGTCCCGTCGGCATCCGCGGACCCCAGGGCAGACAGATAGATCCCATCCGGTCCACAGTGTACGGTGTGCGGGCGGGAGTAGCCGGCGTGCTTGGCCAGCTCCTCGGGGCCGAGCACCTTGACCACCGTCGGCTGGCGCGGGTCGGGTTTGGTGTCCAGCACATGGATGCGCGAGGAGCGCAGCCCGGGCACGATCAGGTAACGCCGCTCGACGTGCGGGTGCGCGGCGGTCGGGCAGAGCGCGCTGCTGCACGCGTTCCACCCGAAGTGGTGCAGCTCGTCGCCTGGGTAGGGCAGGTCGGTCCAGCCGACCACGCGACCGTACGAGGCCGAGGTCGGGTCCACGTCGACCACGGCGATCGCGTCCGGCCGGGTCGCGGCACGGTCGAACGCGGCGACGTACGCCAGCTGTTCGGTGGGCCCGGCGGCCGCCTCGCCCGGCGACGGATAGAACGTGGGGTCCGGTTTCCACAGCGCCATTTACGCAAAATGCCACAGCTATCCCTAGCAAAACAATAGGGAATGCGAGTCCGGTTTAGGCCTGACCGGCCGGGGTAGCTGCTCCCTGTGCCGCAAATCGCATCTGAAGTGCTGATCAGCCGGCTTGCCGAATGGGGTGTGGACACCATCTTCGGGCTGCCGGGCGACGGCATCAACGGGATCATGGAGGGGCTGCGCCGGCAGCAGGACAAGATCAAGTTCGTCCTCGTCCACCACGAAGAGGCGGCCGCCTTCATGGCGACCGGGTACGCCAAGGCGACCGGACGGCTCGGGGTCTGTCTGGCCACCTCCGGACCGGGCGGCATCCACCTGGCCAACGGGTTGTACGACGCGAAGCTGGACCACGTGCCGGTGCTGGCCATCACGGGCATGCAGGAGACCAGCGTGCTGGGCACCGGCTACCAGCAGGAGGTGCGGCTGGACCGGCTGTACGAGGACGTGGCCGAGTACAACCAGGTGGTGGTCAACCCGGTACAACTGCCCGGGCTGGTCGACATCGCGGTGCGCACCGCGTACGCCCGCAGCGGGGTCGCTCACCTGAGCCTGCCCAACGACATCCAGGTCGCCGACGCCGGGGCCGACCCCTGGCGGAGCGTGGCGCCGGCCGAGCCGCCGACACTGGCGCCGATCTACCTGCCCCCGCCGGCCCGACCTCGAGAGAGCGAGCTACAGGCGGCGGCCGAGGTGCTCAACGCCGGGCGGCGGATCGCCATCCTGGCCGGAATCGGCGCGCGGGGCGCCGGCAGGCTGATTGAGTCGGTGGCGGACACGCTGGCCGCGCCGGTCATCAAGACGCTCTCCGGCAAGATGGTGGTCCCGGACGCCTCGGCCTACACCACCGGCGGCATCGGGCTGCTGGGCACCAAGCCGAGCGAGGAGCTGGTCGACGACATCGACACATTGTTCATGCTCGGCACCAACTTCCCGTACACCAAGCACCTGCCCCGGCCCGGCAAGGTGCGCGTGGTCCAGGTTGAGGCGGACGCCACCCGGGCGGGCCTGCGCCTGCCCACCGAGGTACCGCTGATCGGCGACGTGCGGGCCACCCTGGAGGCGCTGCTGCCGTTGCTGCACCGCAACCCCAACCGGGATCACCTGACCAGGTACCAGGAGAAGATGAGCGAGTGGCGCGCGCAGCTGGTCGCCCTGCGCAGCGCGGACCGCGAGCCGATCGCGCCGCAGTACCTGGTCGGCCTGCTCGACGAGATGGCCGCCGACGACGCGATCCTGACCTGCGACTCGGGCACGGTAGCCACCTGGGCGGCCCGGTACTGGACGATCCGCGGCGAGCGGGAGTTCTACCTGTCCGGCAACCTGGCCACGATGGCGCCGGGCCTGCCGTACGCCATCGCGATGCAGCACGCGTACCCGGACCGGCAGGTCATCGGTTATGTCGGCGACGGCGCGTTCGCGATGCTGATGGCGGAGTTCCACACCGCGGCCTGGCACCGGCTGCCGATCAAGGTGGTCATCAACAACAACAACTCGCTGGGCCAGATCCTGTGGGAGCAGATGGTCCTGGGGTACCCGGAGCACGGCGTGCGGTTCGGCGAGCCGAAGCCGGACTACGCGGCCTGGGCACGCGGCTGCGGCGGGTACGGCGCCCGGGTGGAGGAGCCGGCCGGCCTGGCCGACGCGTTGCGTGCCGCGCTGGACCACCCGGGGCCGGCCCTGGTCGACGTGGCGGTGGACCCGCACGAGCCGCCCATGCCGGGCAAGGTCACCTACGAGCAGGCGAAGAACTTCGGCCTGGCGTTCCTGCGCGGCCAGCCGAACCGGGCGGCGATCGCCACCACCCTGTTCGCGGACCGCATCGAGGAGATGAGACATGCCTGAGGA
>Ga0310828_1001777_pt1 | contig 11429 bp, 9 predicted proteins | sample WT_ome_3_FD_202242 | JGI IMG/M metagenome (GOLD analysis project Ga0310828, IMG submission 202242) | Sorghum-adapted microbial communities enriched on wild type (WT) sorghum from Joint BioEnergy Institute, Emeryville, California, United... ... | reverse complement strand
GTCCATCACCTTGACCTGGCCGTTCTGGGTCAGCATCACGTTGCCGGGCTTGATATCCCGGTGAATGATCCCATGCCGGTGGCTGAACTCCAGCGCGGCGCAGATGTCGGCGGTGATCTCCAAGGCGCGGCGCGGCAGCAGCCGGCCCTCGACCGCGAGCACCTCCTTCAGGGTGCGCCCGCTGACGAACTCCATCACGATGAACGGCAGCGTCTCGCCGGTCGCCGTCCGCTCCTCACCAGTGTCGTAAACCGAGACGATCGCCGGGTGGTTCAGCGACGCCGCGTTCTGCGCCTCCCGGCGGAACCGCAGCTGGAAGGTGGCGTCCCGGGCCAGGTCGGTGCGCAGCATCTTGATCGCCACGTCCCGGCCCAGGCGCAGGTCGCGCCCGCGGTGCACCTCGGCCATGCCGCCGTATCCCAGCAGCTCGCCCACCTGGTAGCGGCCACCTAGCAGGCGGGCCTGGGCAGTCATTTCGTCCGTTGTCCTTCGATTGTCTGGTTGGTGGAGGTCACGCGTCCACCGTCCCGGCTCAGTCATCGCGGTCCTGCTCGCAGTCGGTTGACGCCTTGCTCTGGTAGCAGCTGGGCAGGCCGCGCACCATTCCGGTGGCCACCCTTACGGTAACCGCTGTGCCCTTCGACGCCTGGCGCGGCGCCACGCCGACCACGCGCCCCTGCCCTGGGCCCGGCACGTTCCGCCGGACCACCTGGAAGTCGAAGTCCTGCAGTTCGTCCCGCACCTTCCCGGATCCGCTCCGCCCGCCCTGGTAACCACCCTGGTTGTTCGCGCGGCTGGCCAGGCGGTAGGCGATCATGCCGGAACAGACCACGATAGCCAGCGCGAGCACCACGGCGAGGAAGATCAGCCAACCGTTGCGGCGGCCGGACCGGGGCACGGCCACCGCCGGGCCGTACGGGTACGCGGCCTGGGGTACGAACCGGGCGGGGGCCGGCACCGGCCGGGACGATGGCGAGGCGGCCCGCGGTGGCGGCGACGCCGGCCGGGACGATGGTGGGGCAACCCGCGGCAGTGGCGACGCCGGCCGGGATACCGGAACGGGCGGCGCCCCCTGGCCTCGCCGGATGGGAGCCGCCAGCCGGGCGCCCGGTGTCGCGGCCGGAACGCGGGGCTGCGCCGCCCCAGCGCCGGCGGCCGGCGCGGTGGGCGTACTCAACGAAGCCGCGGCCTGGCGCGCCACGGTGGCCAACTGGGCGGCGCTGGCCCACCGCGCGGGTGGGTCCTTGGCCATCGCCCGCTCCACGATCGAGCGGACCACGGGCGGGGTGTCCGCCGGCAGCGGCGGCGGCACCTCCCGGACGTGCTTCATCGCGATCTCGAGCGGGGTGTCGCCCTCGAACGGCCGGCGCCCGGCCAGGCACTGGTAGGCGACCACACCCAGGGCGTACACGTCGGAGGCGGGCGTGGCCACGCCGCCGGCGGCCTGCTCGGGCGAGATGTACGAGGCGGTGCCGAGCACCGATCCGGCCACCGTGAGGTGGCCGACCAGCGCCGAGCGGGCGATGCCGAAGTCGGTGAGCACCAGCGTGCCGTTCGGCCGGACCAGCAGGTTGCCCGGCTTCACGTCCCGGTGCACGATGCCCTTCTCGTGCGCGGCGTGCAGCGCGTCGGCGGCCTGAGCGACCAGGGCCATCGTCCGGCCCGGGGTGAGCCGGCCGACCCGGGCCAGGGTGGTGGCCAGCGCGTCGCCCTCGATGTACTCCATGACCAGGTACGCCGTACCGTCGTCGGTGCCGTAGTCGTACACGTCGACCACGCCCGGATGGTTGATGTTGGCCATGGTCCGCGCCTCGCCGCGGAACCGCTCAGCGAAGCCCGGCTCCTCCAGCAACGCGGGCAGCATGACCTTGACCGCGATCGTCCGCCCGAGCACCTCGTCGGTGCCCCGCCAGACGTCGCCCATGCCGCCGCCGGCGATGCGCTTCTCCAGCCGGTACCGGCCGCTGAGCTGGACTCCGGGGCTGAGCATCAGTCGCCTCCCCGATCGGCGATGACCGCCGCCATCACTCGACCGGCGATACGCGCGGCCTCGCTGCTGCCCCCGCTGCCGGCCCGCTCGAGGAACACGCAGACGGCCGAGATCGGCTTCCCGTCCTTCAGCACGTACCCGATGAACCAGCCGTGGTCGGGCGCGCCGTTGCCGTTCTCGGCCGTTCCGGTCTTGCCGCCGACGGTGTAGCCGGAGATCTGTGCCCGCCGGCCGGTGCCGTTGCGGACCACGCTCTCCATCATCTGCCGCAGCTGGCCAGCGGTGTCGTCGCTGATCGGCTGGCGCTCCCGGCGCGGAGCGGCGGTGTAGTGCACGGTGGTCAGGTCCGGGCCCTTGAGCTGGTGGACCAGGTACGGGCGCATCTGCAGGCCGTCGTTGGCCACGGTGGCCGCGATCAGGGCACCCTGCAGCGGCGTCATCCGCACGTCGCTCTGCCCGATACAGGATTGGGCCAGCAGGGCCGGATCCTGCTCCCCGTCCGGCCGCAGCATGTCACCGGTACGGCTGGCCGCCACCTGACTGCCCTCGCCGTTGAGCTGGCCGACCGTCAGGTCCTCGTCCTCGAAGCCGAAGTCCTTGGCCTCCGCCTTGATCCGTTCGGCGCTCAGCTTGTCCACGCACAAGCGGGAGAAGAACGTGTTGCACGAGATAGTCAGCGCCCGTTCCAGCGAAAGCGTGCTGGGGCAGTTCACCCCGGGCGCGTTCCCGATCGGCCGGCCCGCCTGCGGCGGCAGGTAGGAGGAGCCACCGGGCAGCACGGTGTCCGGGTTGATGTCGCTCTCCAGCGCGGCCGCGGAGTCGATCACCTTGAACGTGGACCCGGGCGGGTAGGTCTCGGAGAGGGCCCGGTTGAGCAGCGGCTTGTCCGGGTCGGCGTTGAGCCGGTTGTACTCCGCCTGCGCCGCCTTGGTGTCGTGGCTGACCAGCGGGTTGGGGTCGAAGCTGGGCATGGAGACCAGCGCCTGGATGGCGCCGGTTGTCGGGTCCAGCGCGACCACCGCGCCCTTCTTTGCGCCGACGTTGTTGTTCCGCAGCTGGTTGAACGCAGTCTCCTGTGCCCGGGCGGAGATGGTCAGGATGACGTTGCCGCCGGAGCTCTCCCGGCCGAACATTTCCCGGATCCGGTCGGCGAAGAGGAGGTCGCTGGTGCCGGCGAGGTAGTCGTCCTCCGCCCGCTCAATGCCGGTCTCGGCCAGGTTGACCGGTTTGTACCCGACGACCGGAGTGTACGCCTCGCCGGCCGGGTAGGTGCGCAGGTACTTCAGCTCGTCCTGGGTCGCCTTGCTGGTGGCCAGCACCTTGCCATTCCGCGTCTGGATGGCTCCGCGCTGCCGCTTGTACTCGGCGAGCTGGACCCGACCGTTGTAGTCGCTGTTGCGGTAGTCGTCCGCCTTGTACGCCTGTACCCAGTTGAGATTCACGAAGAGCAGGCCGAACAGGATCATGACGACCACGCCGGCCCGGCGCAGGGGTGCGTTCATCAGCGCAGCACCTCCGTCGGCGCCCCCTGCAACTGCATCGGTGCCCCGCCCACCTGCAGTGGCCCGGCCGGCATCCCGGCCGGCCGGCGGGCGGCGTCCGAGATGCGCAGCAGCATCGCCACCAGCAGCCAGTTGGCCATCAGCGAGGAGCCACCGGCGGACAGGAACGGCGTGGTCTGCCCGGTCAGCGGGATCAGCTTGCTCACCCCACCGACGATGACGAACACCTGCAACCCGAGGGTGAACGACAGGCCACCGGCGAGCAGCTTGCCGAACGAGTCGCGTACCTGTAGCCCGGCCCGGATGCCGCGCTCCACGATGAGCAGGTAGACCACGAGCAGCGCGGTCAGCCCGAACAGCCCGATCTCCTCGCCGAGCCCGGCGATCACGAAGTCGCTGTGCGCCAGCGGCACGATGCCCGGCTCACCTCCGCCCGGTCCGGCCCCGAACAGCCCGCCGGTGCCCAACCCGAGCAGGGACTGGACAAGCTGGTACCCGCGGTCGTTCGGGTCGGCGAACGGGTCCTGCCAGATCTGTACGCGCTGGTAGAAGTTGGCGAACGGCCCGCCGAGGGTGCCGCCCAGCGAGTACGCCAGGGTGGCGCCGCCGAAGAACAGCAGCACGCCGATGATCAGCCAGCTGACCCGTTCGGTCGCGATGTACAGGGTGACCACGAACATGCCGAAGAAGAGCAACGCGGTACCCAGGTCCTTCTCGAAGACCAGCACCATCAGGCTGAGTGCCCAGACCGCGACCACCGGGCCGAGGTCCCGCCCGCGCGGGAAGTCGATGCCGAGGAACCGGCGGCTGGCCAGCGAGAGCACCTCCCGCTTGCGGACCAGGTAGTACGCGAAGAACGAGACGAGCAGCAGTTTGGCGAACTCGCCGGGCTGGATCTGGCCGACCCCGGGCAGGATGATCCACAGCTTGGCGCCGTTGATCTCGGAGAACCGGCGGGGCAGGATCGCCGGGAGCATGACCAGCACGATGCCGGTCAGGCCGAGGGTGTACGCGTACCGGGAGACCACCCGGTGGTCCCGGACCACGAGCAGCAGCACCGCGGCCCCGACCACCGCGGCCAGCGTCCAGGCCAGTTGCCGGCCGCCGGCGCCGGCGAACGTGGTCAGGCTGGCCCGCTCGGCCACCGGGGTGTCGGAGAGGTCCAGCCGGCGCAGGTAGCCCACGCCGAGCCCGTTGAGCAGGGCGACCGAGGGCAGCAGGGCCGGATCGGCGTACCGGGCGCGGTAACGAACCACCACGTGCAAGGCGACGAAGACCACGGTGAGCACGGCGGCCGGCATCCAGAAATCGGAGGTCACCGTGATGCCCTCGTCCGCCCCGGCGGCCAGTACGTTCGCCTCGACCACGGCCAGGTAGATCGCCACGATCGCCATCGCGGCCAGCAGCAGGGCCAGTTCGGTGTTGCGCCTGGTCCGCGGCGGCCGGGTACGCGACGCCTCGCCCGCGGCGGCGGGCGTCGGCGCCGGCACGTCGGCGGCTGCTGTCACCTACACATCCTTCGGTGTCTCGTCGATCCTCTATTCGTCTAGGTTGCCCTCGCCAGCCTGGTCGCCCGGACAGTCGTGACCATACTGTTGCCCCGCCGGGGCCGGTCAGTCCTCGCGGCAGGTGGGTGACGCGTCCGGGGTGGGCGACGGTGACGCGCTGTCTTGGACGGTCTCGGACGTGTCCGGGCTCCCGGCCGCCGCCGTGTCCCCCGGCTCAGCGCTGCCGCTGGCGGACGGGTTGAGAGTGGGCTCGGGAGTGGTGGCGGTGGGGTCGGCGGTGGGCGCTGCTGGGGAGATGGAACCGACGACCGGTGCGGACGAGCAGAACGGCTTCATGTTCGTATTCGCCGGGTCGTCGCTGGTCAGCTCGGCGAGCTTACGGTGAGCATCCTCGGCGTTCTTGGCGGGTATGCCCTGTTTGACCCGATCCTGGGCGATCGCGGTCAGCTCGTTGAGCTGGGTGTCGCTGGTCTCGTGCACCGCGGACAGGTCCAGCCCGGCGATCTGCCCGGGCACGCCGCGGAACACCGCGATCGAGCCGTCGTCGGTCGCGCCGACGTAGTACTGCGACTGGGTGTACCGCCAGCCGGTGAACAGCCCGCCGCCCAGGAGTACGAGCAGGACCAGCAGCAACACTGCGGTGCGTACCGGGTGGCGGCGCTGCTGCTCCGCCTCCCCGTCGCTCCGGCTCGCCTCCGGGCTGGCCGGCCGGGGCGGAGCGGTCAGCGCCGAGGCGCGCGCGGCCGGGGTGGAGGAGTCGGCCGCGGTGGCCATGCCGCGGTCGCGGGCGGCCGCACCGCCCACCACCGGCGTGTCCTCGACAATGTCCTGGTCGGTCGCGTCCGCCACGATCACCGTGACGTTGTCCGGCCCGCCGCCGCGCAGCGCGAGCCCGACCAGCCGCTCCACGCACTCCTGCGGGTCGCGGTAGTCGCGCAGCGTCGCCGCGATGGTGTCCGCGCTGACCACGCTGGACAGGCCGTCGCTGCAGATCAGGTACCGGTCGCCGGGCAGCACCTGGCGTACCGAGTACTCCGGGTCGATGTCCCGCCCGTCCAGCGCCCGGGTGAGCAGCGAGCGCTGCGGGTGGCTGCTCGCCTCCTCAGGGCTGATCCGCCCCTCGTCGACGAGCATCTGGACGTACGTGTCGTCCTTGGTGATTTGCATGAACTCGCCGTCGCGCAGCAGGTACGCTCGGGAGTCGCCGATGTGCACCAGGCCCAGCTTGCTGCCGGAGAAGAGGGTGGCGGTCAGCGTGGTGCCCATACCCTCCAGCTGCGGGTTGGCGTCCACGGTGTCCCGCAGCTGCTGGTTGGCGGCGTCGACCGCGCTGCGCAGAGCGTCCACCAGGGCATCGCCCGGGACGTCCTCGTCGAGCGGGGCCATCGCCGCGATGACGATGTTGCTGGCGACGTCACCGGCGGCCATGCCGCCCATGCCGTCAGCCACGGCGAGCAGCCGCGGTCCGGCGTAGACGGAATCCTGGTTACCGTCCCGGATCAGACCGCGGTCGCTGCGGGCCGCGTAGCGCAGAGTGAGGGTCATTCCGGGCCCCCAGCGACGGCGGGGGGCGGGAAAGACCAGGAGCTGGCGGGCGCGGTCATTACTGGCCCTCTGCGACAGTAGGGGCCGGGGAAGACCGGGAGATGGCAGGCAGGGGTCATGGCCGTAATTCGAGAGACGTGCGGCCGATCCGGATCGGCACGCCGAGGGGTACGGGGGTTGGTCCAGTGACCTTAGCGCGATCGAGGTACGTGCCGTTGGTTGAGCCTAGGTCCTCGATGTACCACTGCCCGTCGCGCGGCACGAGCCGGGCGTGCCGCGCGGACGCGTAGTCGTCGGTGATGACCAGGGTCGAATCCTCCGCCCGACCGATGGTGATCTGCGCTTCGCCGAGCGTGATCCGGGTGCCGGCCAGCGCGCCGCCGGTCACCACCAGCTGGTGAGCGGCCCGGCTCCGCTTGACCTTCGCCGGACGGCCCGTCCCGGCCGGCGCGCCCAGCCCGCGCGGCGTGGCGACCAGCCGGCTGGACCGGGCGCCGGCGAAGAGGTCCCGCCGGATCACCCCGACCACGGTGAATACGAAGATCCACAGTAGGACGAGGAATCCGAACCGGGCGACGGTCAGGACGAACTCGGGCAAGGTCGTTAGCCGTCCACGCGGAAGGTGAGCGTGGTCGTACCGAGCTGGATCATGTCACCGGGGTTGAGCGCGACGGCCGAGACCCGCTGGCCGTTGACCATCGTGCCGTTGGTCGATCCCAGATCGGTGAGGACCACCTGGGCACCGTCGAAGTCGAGCCGGGCATGCCGGCGGGAGATACCCACGTCGGGCAGGCGCAGGTTCGCCTGGTCACCCCGGCCGACCACGGTGGAGCCGATGGCCAGCGGGTAGGTCCGTCCGTCGCCGGAGACCAGGCGGACGTTGCGGGCGCCGGCCGGGCCGCCGGAGCCGGGGTAACCGGCCTGGTCGTACGGCGCGTACTGCGGCGGGGCGTCGTAGGAGGGCGCCGCCACCGGCGCCACGTCCCCACCGGTGTAGACCTCGGCGGTGACCCGGAACATGCCGGTGTCCAGGCCATCGCCACGTTCGATCTCCACGATCACGTCGCCGTAGACCGTCCAGGCCTGCTCCCCGATGAATTCGGCCTGGGACTGGGCCAGCTCCTGGGCCAGCGCGGCCGCGTACGGGGCCAGCCGGCTATGGTCGTACGGCGAGAGATCGATCACATAGCGGTTCGGGACGAGAGTGCGCCCGCCGGCCAGGATAGCCTTGTGCGCCTCCGCCTCCCGCTGCATGGCGTTGAGGATCTCCACTGGGTGGACGACCCCCTTGAACACCTTCGCGAAGGCCCCCTCTACCAGGCCCTCCAAGCGCTTCTCGAAGCGTTGCAGCACGCTCACCGGCTCCTCCTCGGGTTCCGAGGACATGATGGTATCCGGCCGTCGCACGCTGAGGATGCGCCCGATCGGTCGGCTTGTCCCTAGGTGCCGGAACGCGGGTGTGCGTCCGGCTGTGGCTGGCCGTGCTATCCTTCCCAGGCGCCGCGGACGGGTAACCTGTTCGCGCACGTGCCAATGGGCAGAGTAGTCTGTTCGCGCTATCCTCGGGCAGTCTGTCTCGATAGTTGCCCAGCTACGCGGGCGGAGCTAGTCTCGTCCCGCGCCAGCCAGGGGGCGGAGTTGATCTCCATCCCTCGGCACGCCTCGGGGAAGTGGCGGAATGGCAGACGCGCACGGTTCAGGTCCGTGTGCCCGAAAGGGCGTGGGGGTTCAACTCCCCCCTTCCCCACCAGCCACACGAGTCCCGCAGCCACCGCTGCGGGGCTCTTGCCGTCCCGGTGGCGCCTGGCCGGTAGGGAGCCGGGGCAAGCACCGCGTCCGCGTGCTTTGCCGGGCACGTTATGCTCCTGGCTGGCCTTTGCGCCGCCTCCGTGCCCCCGCAGCCCAGGAGAGTAAGTGAGCGTTGCCCTGGTGACCGGCTCCGCCGGCCTGATCGGCTCCGAGGCGGCGCGGCACTTCGCCGGACTCGGCTTGGACGTGGTCGGGATCGACAACGACATGCGCCGGTACTTCTTCGGCGAGGACGGCTCGACCGCGTGGAGCGTGCTCCGGCTGACCAGCGAGCTCGGCGACGCGTACACCCACTACGACGTGGACATCCGCGACCGCGACGGGCTTGAGGCGATCTTCAAGAAGTACGGCTCGGACATCGCGGTGGTGATCCACACCGCGGCGCAGCCCAGCCACGACTGGGCGGTCAAGGAGCCGTTCACCGACTTCGACGTCAACGCGGTCGGCACCCTCAACGTCCTGGAGAACACCCGGCAGTACGCCATCGACGCGCCGTTCATCCACTGCTCAACCAACAAGGTGTACGGCGACCGCCCCAACAGCCTGCCGCTGGTGGAGCTGGAGACCCGATACGAGATCGCGCCGGGCCACCCGTACGAGCAGGGCATCACCGAGGAGATGCCGATCGACGCCTGCCTGCACTCGATCTTCGGCGCGGCGAAGGTGGCCGCGGACGTGATGGTCCAGGAGTACGGGCGATACTTCGGCATGAAGACGGCGTGCTTCCGCGGTGGCACCCTCACCGGGCCCGCCCACTCCGCCGCCGAGCTGCACGGCTTTCTCGCGTACGTGATGCGGTGCGCCATGGAGCGCCGCGTGTACCGCATCTACGGCTACAAGGGCAAGATGGTCCGCGACGTGCTCCACTCGCACGACGTGGTGGCCGCGTTCGAGGCCTTCTTCCGCAACCCCCGCTCGGCCGAGGTCTACAACATGGGCGGCGGGCGGCACTGCAACACCTCGCACCTGGAGGTCTTCGCGCTCGCCGAGAAGATCACTGGCAACGAGATGCGGACCACCTACGTGGACCAGCCCCGCATCGGCGACCACCAGTGGTGGATCGGCTCGATGGCCCGGTTCCAGGAGCACTATCCGCAGTGGCGGGTCACCTACGACATCCCGACGATTCTCAAAGAGATATACGAGGCGAACGTCGACAAGTGGGTCCCCTGATGATCGACCGCGGCAAGCGGAACGTGCTGGGCGTCCTGGTCGACGTGGTCGACTACGAAGCGGCGACCGAGCACGTCATCGCCGCGGCGCATCAGCGACGGTCGTTCGCCCTGACCGCGCTCGCCGTGCACGGTGTGATGTGCGGGGCGCTTGACCGGGTACTGGGCGCCCGGCTGAACGCGTTCGACCTGGTCACCCCGGACGGCCAGCCGGTGCGCTGGGCGCTGAACCTGCTCCACCGCGCCGGCCTGCGGGACCGCGTGTACGGGCCGACGCTCACCCTCCGGGTGCTGGAGCGATGCGCCGCCGAGGGCCTGCCGATCTACCTGTACGGGTCGACCGAGACCACGTTGAGCCGCTTGGTGGCCACGCTGGAGGAGACCTTCCCGGCGTTGAAGGTGGCGGGCGCCGAGGCGTCCAAGTTCCGGCTGTCGCAGCCGGGCGAGGAGTTCGAGATCGCCAACCGGATCCGGTCCTCCGGTGCCCGGGTGGTACTGGTCGGCCTGGGCTGCCCCCGCCAGGAGGTCTTCGCGTACGCCATGCGCCCCCTGCTGGACATGCCGCTGCTCGCGGTGGGCGCGGCGTTCGACTACCACGCGGGCGTCCTGCGTACGCCGCCCGCCTGGATGCAGCGGTACGGCCTGGAGTGGCTGTGGCGGATGTCGCTGGAGCCGAAGCGGCTGTGGCGGCGTTACGTGCTACTCAACCCGGCGTACCTGGCCCGCCTCGGCGCGCAGAAGATGAAGCTCTGGGGCGCCACACCGCCCGCCCCCGCCACCGACCGCCCCTCCTCGTTCAGCGTCTAGCGTTCCGTCGCCGCCTGCCGCGGTCGCGGGGCGGAGGAGAAGACGCCCGCGTGCTGATGAACGGAAGTGTCATCCCCCTCCTCCCCTCTGACCGGCGAGTCAACGAACGGTCGCTCTTGGCGACGTTTCCGTTACTGAGATTGGCCGATCGGAGGAGAGGATCTGACGTTGTGTTCTGATCGATAGAGGTGCTGTTTCGCCGATCCTCTCCGTCAAGACCTCTCGGGTGAAACGAAGATCGTCCGCGTTGAGCGCGATCCGCAATCAGTCAAGGTCGAACTCGCCGTCCTTCGCCCCCTCGACGAACGCGTCCCACTCCTCCGGGGTGAACACCAGGACCGGACCGTCGGGTTGCTTGGAGTCGCGAACGGCGACCGCACCCTCCACGAAGGCAACCTCAACGCAATTGTCATAGTTGGCGCCGCTCCGGGCACTCTTGCGCCATTCGGCGCGGCTCAGATCCACCTGGAATCCCTTTCCGTTGGTCTCCATATCGACTCCTTTACCGAGCTTGCCGGTAACTCGTGGGTCTTTGCCAGAAACAGGCCGCGCAAAGCAATTGACGAGTAGACCACATGGCGGTCACCGGGAGGGGGTGGGCGAGGGCAGAGCGGGCGAGGGCAGGACGGGTGACGGCGGCGAAGGCGACGGCGCCGCCGCGGCGACCACGACGGTGATCGGGGTGCCCTCCCGCACGACAGAACCCTCGGGTGGGTCGGTTTCGAGCACCGTGCCGGGCTGCGCGCCGGGATCGGGCCGCGCGGTGATCCGGTAGCTCAAGCCCAGGGTGTCCAAGATGGACTGGGCGGTCGCGCTGTCCAGGCCCACCAGGCGCGGCACCACGACCTGCGCGGGCGCGGACGGCGACACCGTGGTGGGCGCCGCACTCGGCGTATCGGACGGACTCGGGCTCGGTGGGGTCGGCGTGGGAGTGGCGGTGCCACCCGGGGTGACCGCGGGGGTGACCGGTGCGGAGTCGTCCTGCGCGCGCAGGATCAGCCACAGCCCGGTCCCGAGCAGGGCCAGCAGGGCCAGCGCCAGCAGTCCGATCAGCACCGGCATCCACCACCGGCGCTCAGCCGGGATTTCCTCCTCG
>Ga0310828_1001774_pt1 | contig 11449 bp, 10 predicted proteins | sample WT_ome_3_FD_202242 | JGI IMG/M metagenome (GOLD analysis project Ga0310828, IMG submission 202242) | Sorghum-adapted microbial communities enriched on wild type (WT) sorghum from Joint BioEnergy Institute, Emeryville, California, United... ... | reverse complement strand
CTTTTTTTACTTGTCCGCGGCCGGGTCGAGTAGGTTTTTGGTGACGGATGTGCGGGACAAGGGCTGCCTATTTTTTCTTGCATCGAAAGCGCCGTCATCGGTACAATGAAGTCGGCAAACATGGGTAAAGGAGACAGCACGATGAAAATCGGCTATCGGACGTTAAAAACGGCGGTGGGGGCAGCGCTGGCGATCGCCATCGCTCAGCTGATTGGCCTCCATAATTTTGCTTCCGCCGGCATTATCGTCATTTTGTGCGTCCAAGTGACGAAAAAACGGTCGCTTGAGGCCGCGCGGGCCCGTTTTACCGCATGCGTTGTCGCGATTGGGTTTGCAGCGCTGTTTTTTACCGTTTTCGGCTACCATCCGTGGACGATTGGGTTGCTATTGCTTTTGTTCATTCCAGTGACCGTTCGGCTGAAAGTGAATGAGGGGATCGCGACGAGCTCGGTTATTATTTTGCATTTGTATGCGGCTAAAGAACTGACATGGGCGCTCATCGTCAACGAGCTGCTGTTAGTCATCGTCGGCATCGGCGTCGCCCTGCTTGTCAACATGTACATGCCGAGCGCCGAAAAACAGCTCAAGGAGTATCGGCGCATCGTGGAAGATTTGTTCCGCATTATTTTAAAAGAAGTCGTCCGCTACTTGCGCACAAATGAACTCGACTGGGATGGTAAAGAGCTGCCGTTGACGGCTGATATGCTTGAACAAGCAAAAAAACTTGCCATCCGCCACGCCGACAATCAACTATGGCGCAACGAAGATGAGTATGTCCGCTATTTCCGGATGCGTGAACGTCAGCTCGAGATTATTGAGCGGATGTTGCCGCTAGTGACATCGCTTACTTATACGGTCGAACAGCGGATCATGGTTGCCGATTTTATCGATGAACTGAGCGACGCTATTCATCCAGGTAATACAGCCGACCGCTTTTTGCGGCGTCTGGCGGCAATGCGCGAGGAATTTAAAGAGATGCCGCTTCCGAAAACGCGCGAACAGTTTGAAGAGCGGGCGGCGTTGTTTCATTTAGTGCGCGAATTGGAGCAATATTTGATTATTAAAAGCCAATTCCATCCCGGAAATGAAGCAGAAAAGAGGCGTCGTTTGTTGCCGTTTGGCTGAACGAAGTGATGTGCATACCCCCATCTTGGTTAGCGCACACTAAAGCTAAACGTCAGCAAAGGGTGGGGGCTTGATATGCGTAAATCGTTAGCGCTCTGCCTGCTGCTTAGTGCGCTGTTGGTCGTGCCGTTTCAGACGGCGGCGGAGATGAAGCCGCTGGTGATTGTGAACAAAGCGATCAATAAGCTTGCACTCATTCGTGATGGGCGCATTGAAGCAGTTTATCCGGTGGCGACGGGGATGAATGCTGGACTGACACCGGAAGGAATGTTTACGGTGACGGTGAAGGCGGAAAATCCGTACTATCGGAAAAAGGGCATTCCAGGCGGAGCACCGAACAACCCGCTCGGCACGAGATGGATCGGTTTTAATGCGCGGGGGACGGATGGGCGCATCTATGGCGTCCACGGGACAAACAACCCCGCATCGATTGGAGGTTATGTTTCGCAAGGCTGTGTGCGCATGCATAACCGCGATGTTGAGCATTTGTACGAACGGGTACCGATCGGCGCCCGTGTGCTCATTCTTCGCAGCAACGAGTCATTTTACGCCATTGCCAAACGATACGGCGCTGTCCAATGAAAAACGCAAGCTTCCCTATTTTGGAGCTTGCGTTTTTTGCTGAGTGCGGCTAAAACCACATGCTGATGCCGGCAAGGAGCGTCGTCAGCAGCATGCAAATGAGCATCAAGTAAACAACGAATTTTTGCGTTTTGCGCGACAACGGTTTTTCCTCCTCCCCGTCCGCTGTTCTGTTTTTATTGTAACCGCACGCGGCGGAGCGGACAAGGAAAAACAAAAAGAAGGATTTTTTGTCGAAATGGCGAATATACATTACGATTCAGAATTATTTCGCAGCAAAGGGGACGAAATCATGCATGTAAAAAAAGTCGATCATATTGGCATTGCCGTCCGCTCAATCGAGAAAGCGCTTCCGTTTTATACGGATGTGCTCAGGCTGCCGTTTCTCGGCATTGAAGAAGTCGAATCGGAGCAGGTGAAAGTAGCGTTTTTGCAGGCTGGGGAAGCGAAAATTGAACTGCTTGAGCCGCTGTCGCCAGAGAGCGCGATAGCGAAATTTATCGAAAAGAGAGGAGAAGGCATCCATCACGTGGCGCTTGGTGTCGATGACATCACTGAGCGCATCCGTGAGCTGAAGGAGCATGGCATCCGTATGATTCAAGAAATGCCAAAACGCGGCGCCGGCGGGGCATGGGTGGCGTTTATGCATCCGAAGTCGACTGGCGGCGTTTTATACGAACTTTGCGAACGGTCGAACATGGAGGGACAACAATGAGCGACATGTATGACAAAATTAATGAGTTGTACGACCGCCGCCGTGAAATCGAGCTGGGCGGCGGCGATAAGAAAATTGAACAGCAGCACGCGAAAGGGAAGCTGACGGCGCGTGAGCGGATTGACTTGCTTTTAGACGAGGGGACGTTTGTCGAACTCAATCCGTTCATCGAGCATCGCTGCACTGATTTTGGTCTTGGCGAAAAAAAGGGGCCGGGGGATGGGGTCGTTACCGGCTACGGGAAGATCAACGGACGCACCGTCTTTGTATTCTCACAAGATTTCACGGTCTTTGGCGGCGCACTCGGGGAAATGCACGCGAAAAAAATTACGAACATTATGGATTTGGCGGCGAAAACCGGAGCCCCGGTCATCGGCTTGAACGATTCGGGCGGTGCCCGCATTCAAGAAGGGGTGTTGTCGCTTGATGGATACGGGCATATTTTTTATCGCAACGCCATCTATTCTGGGGTGATCCCGCAAATCTCCGTTATTATGGGGCCGTGCGCAGGCGGGGCTGTCTATTCGCCGGCCATCACCGATTTTGTGTTCATGGTCGAAAAAACGAGCCAAATGTTCATCACCGGGCCGAAGGTGATTGAGGCAGTGACCGGTGAGAAAATCAGCGCTGAAGATTTAGGGGGTGCACGCGTTCATAATACGATTAGCGGCAACGCCCATTTTGCGGCGGCGAGTGAAGAAGAAGCGCTCGCTAACGTGCGGCTGTTGCTCAGTTATTTGCCGTCAAATAATAACGAAAAACCGCCGCTTGGCCCTGTTCCCGACGGGGATGACTACCGTCCTGATTTGGCTGACGTCGTGCCGATTGACGCTGTCCGTCCGTACGATGTGCGCCACGTCATTGCTCAAGTCGTCGATGACGGATCGTTTATGGAAGTGCAAAAAGATTTCGCTAAAAACATTGTCATCGGCTTTGCCCGCATTAAAGGGGAAGTCGTTGGGCTTGTGTGCAACCAACCGAAATTTATGGCGGGTGGACTTGACATCGATTCGTCAGATAAAGCCGCGCGTTTTATCCGCTTTTGCGATTCATTCAACATCCCGATCATTACATTTGAGGACGTCACCGGATTTTTCCCGGGCGTCAAGCAAGAGCACGGCGGCATCATCCGCCATGGGGCGAAAATTTTGTACGCCTACTCGGAGGCGACAGTGCCCAAAATTACTGTCATTTTGCGTAAAGCTTACGGTGGTGCGTACGTCGCCTTAAACAGCAAGTCGATTGGAGCCGATGTCGTTTATGCATGGCCGAACGCTGAAGTGGCGGTCATGGGGCCGCAAGGGGCGGCGAACATCATTTTCGCAAGCGAAATTGCAAACAGCCCAAATCCGGAAGAAACGCGGGCGCAAAAAATTGAAGAATATCGTGAAAAATTCGCCAACCCGTACGTCGCCGCCAAATACGGCATGATCGATGACGTCATTGACCCGCGTGACACTCGAATAAAACTTATTCAAGCGCTCGAAATGCTCCGCTATAAACACGAAGAGCGGCCGAAGAAAAAACATGGCAACATTCCGTTGTAAGCGATAGAAGGCGCCTAACAAGCAATGGGCGCCTTTTTCGCAGCAAATAATCATTGAGACGGGAGTCGTGTTGCTCGGCCTTTCATCACGCCAAGGTGTGAGAACGTGGACAAACCTAGGTTTTGTCTCTGACAGTTGAATAAACAGACAAGTAACGTTTGGTCAAAGCTATGTTAAACGTTTTTATTTGGAAGATATTTGCTCAATCGACAGCCACCAATCGTTTACTCACACTGTTTCAGCGTCTAGTTTGGCGTTGAGTGGAAACTTCCGGTATACTTAAATTGGAATCCATACATAGGAGGAAGAAACAGATGGTCAATGAAAAGCGTCTCGTTGACGAGTTTTTAGAGCTCGTACAAATCGATTCGGAAACGAAGCATGAAGGCGACATCGCCAAGGTGCTGAAACAAAAGTTTGAGGCGCTCGGCCTTGAGGTCATCGAAGACGATGCCGCCGCAAAAACAGGGCACGGGGCCGGCAACTTAATTTGCACGCTCGCAGCGACAAAAGACGGGGTGGATCCGATTTACTTTACTTCTCACATGGATACGGTCGTGCCTGGTAAAGGGGTGAAGCCATCGATCCGTGATGGCTATGTCGTCACCGATGGGACGACGATTTTAGGTGCGGACGACAAAGCCGGCTTGGCGGCAATGTTGGAAGCGATTCGGGTGTTGAAAGAACAAAACATCGCCCATGGTACGATTCAGTTTATCATCACCGTCGGGGAAGAATCGGGGCTCGTTGGAGCGAAGGCGCTCGATCCGTCGCTCATTCAAGCGAAATACGGCTATGCGTTAGACAGTGACGGCAAAGTCGGTAACATTGTCGTCGCCGCACCAACGCAGGCGAAGCTGAAAATCGTTGTGCACGGCAAAACGGCCCATGCCGGTGTCGCTCCGGAAAAAGGGGTTTCGGCGATTACGCTGGCCGCCAAAGCGATCGCAAAAATGCCGCTCGGCCGTATTGATGAGGAGACGACGGCGAACATCGGCCGCTTTGAAGGCGGTATGCAAACGAACATCGTCTGCGACCGCGTCGATATTTTGGCCGAAGCCCGTTCGCTCGTCCCGGAAAAAATGGAAGCGCAAGTGGCGAAGATGAAAGAGGCGTTTGAAACGGTTGCTGCGGAAATGGGCGGCCGCGCTGAAGTTGAGGTCGAAGTGATGTACCCAGGTTTCAAATTCAGCGACGGCGATCATGTCGTTGAGGTCGCCAAACGAGCAGCGGCGAGCATCGGCCGGCCGTGCGAGCTGCAGCAAAGCGGTGGTGGCAGCGATGCTAACATCATCGCCGGTTTCGGCATCCCGACTGTCAATCTCGCTGTCGGCTATGAAGAAATTCATACAACAAATGAACGGATGCCGATTGAAGAGTTGGTGAAACTGACGGAAATGGTCGTCGCCATTATCGAAGAAGTGGCCAAAGGTTAACGAGCATCCTGCAAACGGATGCTCTTTTTTCTTCGGACGCTGAAAATTCGGCGAACATCGGCCGATAAAAAAAGTAGGCAAGATTTGTGAATCACAGGAGAGGTGGCGGGGGAATGGACAAATATGTTGTCTTTCGCGTCGAGCGGGAACAATACGTCATTTCGATTGCTTATGTCGTCTCGATTGAAAAAATGACCGCGCCAACTGCCGTTCCGCACATGCCGGATTACATGGCCGGTGTCGTGCGCATTCGCGGCGAGCTCGTTCCAGTATTGGACATGCGGAAGCTGCTGTATGGCCGCGCCATCGAGGAAACGGATCAAACACGCCTCATCGTCGCCGCGGTGGACGATTTGTCAGTCGCCTTTATCGTTGATGAGGCGAAGGAGATCGCTGATATTGGACAGGACGCCATTCAGCCGCTCCAGCTGATGTCTGCGGAGCGGACGCCGTATTTAGTTGGGATGGCAACGTTGCCAGACCGACTGTTGACCGTGCTCGATCCACGCGTTTTGTTCAACCATTTGGAGGAAGCGGAAGAGATTAGAGAGCAAGTGGCTGCTGTTCAATCCGATGAACCGGTATAGGTGTTTGCCTATACCGTTTTGTTTTCCGCGCATATCCTAACCATGGAAGCAAGTTGATACACAAAAAAGGAGGGTGCTCCATGGTTCGACCGTTCGGCCCGTATATGGGCGGCTATTACCCGCCGTACTTCGGCGGCTATGGCTACCACCATTATCCTTATGGGTACGGAGGATATGGCGGTTACCATCACTTCCCGTATGGCATGCATTACGGCCATTATCCATTTTCACCTTACGGTTTCCCGCATCACGGAGGTTATTAAGCACGGAGGAGGGGCGTCATTCCCCTCCTTTTGCATACCGTAAGAGCTGTTTATAAGGCGTTCATAAATCGGTTTAGAAAAACTTGCAGGCAAGCGTCAAATTATGATATGTTGTTTGGTGAATGAACAAAAACAGAAAGGAACGTTGGCAATGGCGAAACAGCAAATTGGTGTCATCGGACTGGCGGTCATGGGGAAAAATTTGGCGCTGAACATTGAAAGCAGAGGCTATTCGGTGGCGGTGTACAACCGTTCACGCGAAAAAACGGATGAATTTTTGGAAGAAGCGAAAGGAAAAAACATTGTCGGTACATACAGCATCGAAGAATTCGTCAACGCCTTAGAAAAACCGCGGAAAATTTTGTTGATGGTGAAAGCGGGCGCGCCGACGGATGCAACGATTGAACAGCTGAAGCCGTATTTGGAAAAAGGCGATATTTTGATCGATGGCGGCAACACGTATTTTAAAGATACTCAGCGCCGCAACGAAGAGCTGGCCAAACTCGGCATCCACTTTATCGGCACTGGCGTCTCCGGCGGTGAGGAAGGGGCGCTGAAAGGTCCATCGATCATGCCAGGAGGCCAAAAAGAAGCGCATGAACTCGTGCGTCCGATTTTCGAAGCGATCGCTGCCAAAGTCGACGGCGAGCCATGTACGACATATATCGGTCCAGACGGTGCCGGTCATTATGTGAAAATGGTGCATAACGGCATTGAATACGGCGACATGCAATTGATTGCTGAAGCGTATTTCTTGCTGAAACATGTGCTTGGCATGGATGCCGCTGAGCTGCACGAAGTGTTTGCCGACTGGAACAAAGGGGAACTGAACAGCTACTTAATCGAAATTACAGCCGATATTTTCACGAAAATCGACGATGAAACCGGCAAGCCGTTGGTCGACGTCATTTTGGATAAAGCCGGACAAAAAGGGACGGGCAAATGGACAAGCCAAAACGCCCTTGATTTAGGTGTGCCGCTGCCAATTATCACCGAGTCGGTATTCGCCCGCTTTATCTCGGCGATGAAAGACGAGCGCGTCAAAGCTAGCAAACTGTTGTCTGGCCCGGCGGTGAAGCCGTTTGAAGGCGATCGAGATCACTTCATTGAAGCGGTGCGCCGCGCTTTGTACATGAGCAAAATTTGCTCGTACGCCCAAGGATTCGCGCAAATGAAAGCTGCATCCGATGAGTATAATTGGAACTTGCGTTACGGCGATATCGCCATGATTTTCCGAGGCGGCTGCATCATCCGCGCGCAATTTTTGCAAAAAATTAAAGAGGCGTACGACCGCGATCCAGCGCTTCCGAACTTGTTGTTGGATCCATACTTCAAAAACATCGTCGAAAGCTACCAAGATTCGCTCCGTGAAATCGTCGCTACTGCCGCAATGCGTGGCATCCCAGTGCCGGCGTTCGCAAGTGCTCTCGCGTACTATGACAGCTACCGCAACGAAGTATTGCCGGCCAACTTAATCCAAGCACAACGCGATTATTTCGGCGCTCACACATATGAACGCGTTGACAAGGAAGGCATTTTCCATACGGAATGGCTTGCGAAATAAGCAAGATCCATGGCAGCCCCAACCGGGTAAACTGGTTGGGGTTGTTTTTTTGTTTTCTGGCCATTCATAAAAAAGCCCTCTTGAAGTGCTTTCTAGCCGAGGCGATCGAAAAGGTTGAGGTCATCGAATGTTTGTTTCGTTTTTAAATATGTCTAAAATGTACAAAAAGTTCAGATAAAAATCTAACAGCATGTAGAATGATCGTTTTGTTTTCGTATCGTATGATTTTTATAAACAGTCCCTGCTCTTTCCTAGCTTTTCAACGTCTAGGATGGCTGAGCTGCCTAACAGACTCAGTAAAAATAGCGAGGTGGTTGAATCATGTTACCGTTTGAGAAAACGGAGTATCAACATCGTGAAAAAAGGATAAAAAAGAGCATGGAAGCGCAAGGAATCGAAGTATTATTCGTTACAGATCCAGCGAATATGAACTATATAACAGGATACGATGCTCTGTCTTATTATGTGCCTCAAGGGGTAATCGTCTCATCTTATTTGAAAGAACCTATATGCATCATACGGCAGCAAGATGTATACTGTGCGCTCCACACCACTTGGATGTCAAAAGAAAGCATCATACCGTATCCTGATAAATATTTGTGGGAACCGAAAGTGCTTCATGTCATGGATTTTGTAGGAGATGTGTTGAGGGAAAAGGGACTCCATAATAAAAGAATCGGGGTCGAGCTCGATAGTTATTACTTTAATGCTCATTGGTATCACAGACTAGAAAAAAGTTTGCCAGATGCAGAATTGGTAGATGCGACATCACTTGTAAACTGGATAAGGGGGCAAAAATCAACAAAAGAATTAGAATACATGCAAATAGCTGCAAGAATTGTAGAAAAAGCAATGTACAACGCCATAGAAAACATCGATGTTGGCGTAAGGGAATGCCGCGTTGCGGCAGGAATTTATAGTGACTTATTGAACGGGACAGGGGTATATGGCGGCGAATATCCATCACTTTCACCGATAATGCCTGCAGGAGAAAGAACCGCAGGGGCGCATTTTTCATGGACAACAGAAGGCAAATATCAAAAAGATCAGTTAGTATATATGGAATTGTCGGGAAGCTATAAGCGCTACCACGCTCCTTTAACAAGAACGGTCTTTATTGGGAAACCGCCTGAGAAAGTACGCGAAACGGCAAAAATAGTAATAGAAGGCCTAAATGTGGCATTATCCACGATAAAACCAGGAGTGACATGTGAAGAAGTCGAGCAAGCATGGCAAACAACGATCAATCAATATGGGCTGGAAAAAGAGTCTAGAATGGGATATACAGTTGGTCTAAGCTATCCGCCTGTATGGACAGAAAACACAGCGTATTTTAAACCCGGAGAGAAGACGGTACTAAAACCGAACATGACTTTTCATATCATGCCCGGAATGTGGCTTGACGGTTATGGAGTCGCAATAACCGAAACCATAAGAGTGACTGAAAACGGTTGTGAAACAATCACAAAATTTCCAAGGGAATTATTCATTAAATAGAAAGTATATGTCATTATAAAAGATTTACAAATGCACATCTACTCATTTGGAGTACGTGTGCTTTTATTATATGATAAAAAGCCTGCTGGAGGTCATTATGTGGCTTTCGATGAAAGATGTGTTGGATACAGAGATTTTATCGCCGGCAAAGGTGCGAACGGCTATACACAGACTTGAAAATATTCCAGTCGAGTGGGTATCGGTCATGGAATATCCCGTTGAGGATTATATTCGCAAAAATGAATTCGTATTAAGCACAGGCATTGGCTGTCATGAAGACATAGATGTATTTCGAAATTTTGTTCTTGATGTTTTGCATTCCGGGGCTTCCGCGTTAGCCATTGCTTTAGGGCGATATATCAAGGAGATACCGATGGAGATCATTCATTTAGCCGAGAAACATGGGTTTCCTATTATCGAACTCCCTTGGAACATTCGGTTTTCTGATATTGTCCAAGCTGTGCTGAGCAGGCTCAACCATTGGCACACACACACCATGAATCACTATGAAAAAATCCAAAAAGAACTTCTTCATCTATTTTTGTCAGATGGAACGTTATCACAAGCTGCCGATATCATCGAACAACAAATAGGAACGCCGGTTGTTATTGTAGATGTTCATGGAGTTGTCAAGGGGAAGAGCAAAAATTCCGATTCGTTAATGATGAAACTGGAAAGCCATGTACGGTCACTTTCCTATCACGAAGTTCTGGACAGGTCGAATAATTACGCCATCGATATTGACTCGCTCGATGTTACAGATTCTATTCTTCAAGCGAGCATCCGGACGACTAATCAAAAAACAAATGGATTTTTGCTTTTCGAATACTCAAAAGCAGTTAGATCCGATCCAGTGATTACTAAGGAACAACAGTATATGCTAGAGTATATCACAACGGCTGTATCGTTATGGTTTCAGAAGGAAATGGCTATTAAAGAAACAGAATGGCGATTAAAAGATGATTTTGTTTGGAGTCTAGCTAGCGGAGAGTATCATTCTTGGGATTATATTTTGTCAAGGGCTAAATCTTTAGGATACAACGTGAATCTCCCGTATGTGTGTGTGATTGGTTTTGCCGAGAACCTCAAGAGCCTTTTCCAGAAAATAAAGCCGAATAAAATCACATACGAGCAGTGGATGCCGTCGATGATTCGTTCCATTGAGGAGCAAGTTGTGTTAGCTGGTAAATGGATTCATAAAGAAGTGATGGTCACTTATCAACAGGAACGTTTGATCATCTTTTTAGAAACGACGCTAAATCAAGTACAGGATGTAGTGAATCTCTTTCTTGATCATGTAGAAAATAGGTTAAAAAAACGATTCCCTGGGCTAATGATGTCGTGGGGAATCGCAGAACAACAGGCGGGGATTCGAACGTTCCATGATAGTTTCAATAATGCCAAAATTGCGTTAGATATAGGACGCCGGCAAATGGGGCCAGGCTATCGATACACTCAAGTGAATACGAGCATTTTTCGCATTTTATTGCCCCTCTCTAAAAATCCCGATGTATTAGGAATAGTGTTATCTACCATCGAACAATTAATTGACTATGACAACCATCGGGGAGGGGATCTCGTTCACACGCTAACTACTTATATTCGAAATCAAGGAAATATTAGCCAAACAGCTCGGGAACTTTGTGTTCATCGACACACTTTGTTGTACCGGTTAAAAAAAATTGAATCTCTGACCGGGCGATCCTTGATGAATCCAGATGATCTCTTTTTGCTCGATCTTTGCATAAAGTTATGGATGATCGGGTTTGATCAGTCGTAAATACACTAATGAGCATTCGTAACGATTCACGCCAAGTACACAGTAAAACATACAAATCAGGAGAGAAACGATGAGCATCTTATGACTCGTCAATTGCCCCTCGTTTTTACGACATGCCGCAACGGGATGTCCGGTCATGAACGAACATGTCGATCAATGATCGACGTGCGCCGCTTCCCTGTCTTGAGCAAAGGGGGAATGAATCCGCAGCGGATGATGACGAATAGTAATCTTCCTGTTTTTATGAACGACAATTAAAAAGGAAGGATAGCCCAAAAATATGTTTTTGGGCTCAGCTTGTCGACAAAGTCGACAAGCTGTTTTATTATGAAGGTAAGACGAGGGAGAAATGG
>Ga0310828_1001773_pt1 | contig 11450 bp, 8 predicted proteins | sample WT_ome_3_FD_202242 | JGI IMG/M metagenome (GOLD analysis project Ga0310828, IMG submission 202242) | Sorghum-adapted microbial communities enriched on wild type (WT) sorghum from Joint BioEnergy Institute, Emeryville, California, United... ... | reverse complement strand
CGCCTGGGCGGATCGGGCGCTGGCCCTGGCCGAGGAGTTCGACCTGCCCCGAGTGCGGCTGGCCGCGCTGGTGGAGAAGGGCTCCGCGCTGACCGACCGGCCGGCGATGTTCGCCGAGGGACAGGCGATCCTGGCCGGCCTGGTGGACGAGGCGGAGAAGCTGGGCGAGTGGGTGCTCGCCGCCCGCGCGCTGAACAACCTGGTACAGGGCGTCCCGCCGGTGGCGCCGGCCGAACACGCGGAGATGCTGGAGCGGATGCGCATCGACGCCGAGCGGGCCGGGTTCGAGTCGCTCGCGGTGGCCGCGTACTTCCAGGGCCGGGCCCGGGTGGCCGTCCGCAACGGTGACCTGTCCGCCGCGATCTCCGCGCTGGAGCTGGGCCGGGACCGGGACCGGGGATACCTGCACCGCGGCCGGCGCGCGGACCTGCACGCGGTCTTCCTGGCCGGGCTGTACCTGGAGGCGGACCGGCTGGACCGGGTACAGGAGATCGTCGACGAGCTGCGCGCGCTGCCGCGCATCCAGCGGCTGACCGTGCCCGCCCTCGCCTTCCACCTGGCCTGCCGACGCGGCGACCTGGTCACCGCCGGGCAGGAGTTGGACGAGGTCTTCGCCGCGCTCGCCGAGCAGTCCTGGCGCAGCGGGTCGCAGGCGCACGACCTGATCTCCGGGGCGATCCACGCCGGCCTGCCACTGCCCCAGCTGGAGCGGATGGCCTTCGAGCTGCTCGACGCCGAGGTCTTCGACGATTACCGGACCGTGGTCGACGCGCAGCTGGCCGAGGCGCACGGCCGGCACGCGGAGGCGCTGAAGGGATACCGCGCGGTGCGGGACTCGGAGATCCTGCCGCCGTCGGTCCGCGGCACCACCCGGGTGGCCGCGGCCCGCTGCCTGCTCGTACAGGACGAGCGCGAGGCCGCGGTGGCGGAGCTGGACCAGGCGGCCCGGTTGCTGGCCAAGTGGAGCGGGTGGCGGGTGGGGCAGCTCGACCAGGTCCGCGCGCAGGCGGGCCTGGCCCCGGCCGACGGGCGCCGGAAGCTCACCGGCGCCGCCGCGCTCACGCCGCGGGAGCGCGAGGTCGCCCTGCTCATCGCGGACGGGCTGACCAACGCGGAGCTGGCCCGCCGGCTGTACATCTCGCCGAAGACCGCCGCCGTGCACGTCTCCAACATCCTGCACAAGCTCGGCGTCTCCTCGCGTACCGAGGTATCCGACGTTCTCTAGTTGACTTCGAGCGCGCTCGAATTCCTACTGTCGCCGGGCATGAGAACCGTTGAACTTGGTCGCACCGGCGAGCAGGTGAGCCACCTCGCGCTCGGGTGCATGCTGATGGGCACGGCGACCGACGAGGCGTCGTCGTTCACCATGCTCGACCGGTACGTCGACGCCGGGGGCAATTTCCTGGACACCGCGAACTGCTACGCCTGGTGGCCCGGCCGCCAGTACACCGGCGGGGAGAGCGAGTCGCTGCTCGGCCGCTGGTTCGCCCGCAGCGGGCGGCGCGACGAGGTCTTCCTCGCCACCAAGGGCAGCGCCTGGGTGCTCAACCAGGACCAGGTGTGGGCGGGACGGGACGAGCCCGACTGGGACCTCGCTCGGGCCAACTTCGAGGGCGCGGGCGCGGACACCCTGCGCCGCGCCGTCGACGACAGCCTGCGCCGGCTGCGGACCGACCACATCGACCTGTACTACGTGCACGTCGACGACCGGTCCACCCCGCTGGAGGAGACGCTGGCCGCGCTGGACGAGATCGTCCGGTCCGGCAAGGTGCGCTACATCGGCTGGTCGAACGTGCGGACCTGGCGGTTGGAGCGGATCCGGCAACTGTGCGCGTCGTCGGGTTGGCCGGCACCGGTGGCGCTCCAGCAGCAGCACACCTACCTGCGCCGGCGGCCCGGGCTGGTGAACGCCTCCATCGTGGACGACGAGCAGGTGGACTATCTGCGCGAACACGACGACCTGACCCTGGTCGCGTACTCCCCGATCCTGAAGGGGGTCTACGACGACCCGGCCAAGCGGCGCGGTCACTACGCCATGGCGCCGTACGAGGGGCCGGACGCCGAGGCGCGGCTGGCGGTGCTCACCGAGGTGGCCGGTGAGCTGGGGGTGACCCCGAACCAGCTCGTGCTCGCCTGGCTGCTGCTCCAGGAATCGCCGCGAATCATCCCGCTGATCGGGCCGCGCACGGTCGAGCAGTACGAGGCGGCGCTGCCGGCGCTGGACGTCAAGCTGACCGACGACCAGCTGCGGCGGTTGGACACCGCGGGCGCGTGACGCGGCGCTGACGGGGGGCGGCCTGGCCCTCATGCCAGAATGCTCGGCGTGACGACGAAATCTGTGAACCAGCGCATCGCCGACGAGCTGGGTGTACGTGAGGGCCAGGTCGCGGCCGCGGTGGAGCTGCTCGACGGCGGCGCCACCGTGCCGTTCATCGCCCGCTACCGCAAGGAGGCCACCGGCGCCCTCGACGACGCGCAGCTGCGCACGCTGGAAGAGCGGCTGCGGTACCTGCGCGAGCTGGAGGAGCGGCGGACCGCCATCCTGGACTCGATCCGGTCCCAGGGCAAGCTGGACGAGGCGCTGGAAGCACAGATCATGGCGGCGGACTCGAAGGCCCGGCTGGAGGACATCTACCTGCCGTACAAGCCGAAGCGCCGGACCAAGGCGCAGGTCGCCCGGGAGGCGGGCCTGGAGCCGCTGGCCGACCTGCTGCTCGCCGAGTCCCCGGACCCGGTGCGTGCGGCGGCCGACTTCATCAACCCGGACTCCGGCGTCGCCGACGAGGCCGCCGCGCTGGACGGCGCCCGGGCGATCCTGGTCGAGCGGTTCGCCGAGGACGCCGACCTGATCGGCGAGCTGCGTGAACGGATGTGGGCGCGCGGCCAGCTCATCTCCCGGGTGCGCGAGGGCAAGCAGGAGGCTGGCGCCAAGTTCGCCGACTACTTCGACTTCGCCGAACCCTTTTCCAAGCTGCCCTCGCACCGGATCCTGGCCATGTTCCGGGGCGAGAAGGAGGAGGTGCTCGAGCTCAGCCTGGCACCGTCCACAGACGACGATGACAGCGAGTACCCGGCCCGGGTGGCTCGCCGGTTCGACGTGGCCGACCGGGGCCGCCCCGGCGACCGCTGGCTGCTGGAGACCGTCCGGTGGGCCTGGCGCACCCGGATCCTGGTGCGGCTCGGCATCGACCTGCGGATGCGGATGTGGCAGGCGGCCGAGGACGAGGCGGTGCGGGTGTTCGCGGCGAACCTGCGGGATCTGCTGCTCGCCGCGCCGGCCGGGGCCCGGCCGACCATGGGGCTGGACCCCGGCTACCGCACCGGGGTGAAGGTCGCCGTGGTGGACGCCACCGGCAAGGTGGTGGCCACGCACACCATCTACCCGCACGAGCCCCAGCGGCGCTGGGACGAGTCGCTGGCGGTACTCGCCCGGCTGGCCCAGCTGCACAAGGTCGAGCTGGTCGCGATCGGCAACGGCACCGCCTCCCGGGAGACCGACCGGCTGGTCGGTGACCTGATCAAGGCGTACCCGCAGCTGAAGCTGACCAAGGTGGTGGTCTCCGAGGCCGGCGCCTCGGTCTACTCCGCGTCCGCGTACGCCTCCCAGGAGCTGCCCGAGCTGGACGTGTCCCTGCGCGGCGCGGTCTCCATCGCCCGCCGGCTGCAGGACCCGCTGGCCGAGCTGGTGAAGATCGACCCCAAGTCGATCGGCGTCGGGCAGTACCAGCACGACGTGTCCGAGGTGAAGCTGTCCCGTTCCCTCGACGCCGTGGTGGAGGACTGCGTCAACGGCGTCGGCGTCGACCTGAACACCGCGTCGGTCCCGCTGCTGGCCCGGGTGTCCGGGATCGGCTCCAGCCTGGCGCAGAACATCGTGCTGCACCGCGACACGCACGGCCCGTTCCGCAGCCGGCAGGCGCTGCTGGAGGTGCCGCGGCTGGGCCCGAAGGCGTTCGAACAGTGCGCCGGCTTCCTGCGCATCCGCGGCGGCGACGAACCGCTCGACGCCTCCAGCGTGCACCCCGAGGCGTACCCGGTGGCGCGCCGCATCCTGACCGCCGTCGGCGGTGACCTGTCCAAGCTGCGGCGGCTGAAGCCGGCGGACTTCGTGGACGAGCGGTTCGGCCTGCCGACCGTCACCGACATCCTGCGGGAGCTGGAGAAGCCGGGCCGCGACCCGCGGCCGGCGTTCCGCACGGCCGCCTTCGCCGAGGGCGTGGAGACCCTCGCCGACCTGGCGCCGGGCATGGTGCTGGAGGGCGTGGTGACCAACGTCGCGGCGTTCGGCGCCTTCGTGGACATCGGCGTCCACCAGGACGGGCTGGTACACGTCTCGGCCATGTCGCGCACCTTCGTCAAGGACCCGCGCGAGGTGGTCAAGCCCGGCGACGTGGTACGCGTCAAGGTGCTGGACGTGGACATCCCGCGCAAGCGCATCTCGCTGACCCTGCGCCTGGAGGACCCCGGGCGGGACGCGTCGGCCGGCGGTGGCGTCGACGGGGCGTCGTCCGGCGGGGCGCCGCGCCGGGACCGCGGCGCGGCCAAGCGGCCGGGGCAGGCCAGGCGCCCCGCGCCCGCGCCGAGCGGGGCGATGGCGGACGCCCTGCGCCGGGCCGGGCTGCTGGACAAGGGCCTGCGGTAGGCCACCATGGTCGGGCGGCGGGCCGGCGCGGTGTGGGCGCTCTTCGGCGCCATCGCCGCCGTCTCGTCGTTCCTGGTCATGCACCGGCCCGCCGGGCAGCGGCTGTCCGACCTGCACATCTACTACGGCGCCGCGCAGGCCGTCCAATCTGGACAACCGCTGTACGGGTACGTGGCGGAGAACGGTGGGCCGTTCACCTACCCGCCGTTCGCGATGGTGCTGCTGCGGCCGATCGCCGCGGTCCCGGAGCCGGTCCTGCAGCTGGTGTGGCTGGCGTTGACCTGCGCCGCGGTGGCCGCGGTCGCGCTGGCCACGGGCGGCGCGCTCGCCCCGCAGGCGCGGCACCGCCACCTGGCCGTGGCGGCTGGCGCGTGCGCGGTGATGCTCTCCGCGCCGGCGCAGAGCAACCTGCGCTTCGGCCAGGTCAGCATCTTCATCGTGCTGCTGGCCCTGGTAGACGCGGTGGGGCTGACCCCGGCCCGGTACCGGGGTGCGCTGGTCGGCGTGGCCGCGGCGATCAAGCTGACCCCGCTGCTGTTCATCGGCTTCTTCCTGGTGGCCCGCCGCCGCGCCGACGCGGCCCGTGCGGTGGCGGCGTTCGTCGCGTGCGCCGCGCTGGGTGCGGTGGTGCTGCCCGCGGACAGCTGGACGTACTGGACCGGCACCATGCTGGAGACCTCCCGGATCGGCAACCTCGCCTCGCTGGGCAACCAGTCCGTGCACGGCATGCTGCTGCGGGTTGGCGTGCCGGCCGATACGCTGCCGGTGCTCTGGGCCGGGCTGATCGCGGTCATCTGCGCCGCGGCGTTGCTGCGCGCCCGGCGGTTGCAACTGGACGGTCTCACCGGCCGGGCGGCGGTGCTCGTCGGGTGCGCGACCGTGGCCGCCTCCCCGGTGTCGTGGACCCACCACCAGATCTGGACGGTGCTGGCGGCGATGCTGCTGATCGCCACCCGCGGGCCGGCGCAGCGGGTCTTCGGCGTGCTGCTGCTGGTCATCATGACGGTGTCGCTGGGCGCGCTGCTCAGCGACGTGTCGACCTATCCGGGGGTGCAGTTCCTGTTCGAGAACGCGCGGTCGTTGGGCACCGTCGTGGTGTGCCTGGCCGGCTGTGGCGGTGTCGCGGCGGTCGCCGCCACCGCCCGCCGGCGGACCTCCCGCACCCGCTTCGGGCTGCGGGCGGCGACCGTGGCCGCGGCCACCCTCGCCGGCTTCGCCCTGCTGCCGCTGCCGGCCGGTGCCGACCCGACGTTCAAGGCGTACACACTGGACGATGCCGACAACCCCCGGTACTTCTTCATCAGCCCGGCCTGGGCGCGCGACGCCGACCCGTCTGCCACCGGGCCGTCATCTGGCACACCCGCCACCGGGCCGTCATCCGGCACGCCGCCGTCCGGTCCCGCCCCGACGGTCCCGCCGCGCTTCGGCCCCGCGCCGGCGATCACGCTACGCTTCGGCGTCCTGCGCTTCGGCGTGCTGCGGGAGAAGACGAAGGTACGGGTGAACGGCGTGGTGGACGAGTCGGTGGCGCGGCTGGAGTACCGGTCGGCCCCGGGGGGTGCCCCGCGCGACATCCCGCTGCTGCGGGTGTCCACGGGCGAGCGCGAGTTCTCCTTCCGCAGCGCCAACCTGGCGCACGGGCAACTGGTGGCCTACGGCGCGGACGGCCGAGTGCTGGCCACCTTCACCAAGGAACTCGACCCGTAGCCCACCGGCGACGCGACGGATGGCCAGGGGCGGCGCGGCCGCGGTATCCAGGGGCGTGCCGCGGATACGCCGAAGGCCACCGCGCGCAGCCGCCCGGCCGCCTGCCGGTCGACGAGGGTGACCGTGACCGCACCGGGCAGGACCGGCCGGCCGGCCGCGCCGTCGGCGACCATCCGCCGCCACCGCCTGGCGTGCCGGGCGAACCGGCCGTGGTGCACCCGGCGGCCACGCTGCCGTTGGGATTCCCACGCCACCGCGGCCGGCACGTCGAGCAGGACCACATGCACCTCGCGGCCATGCCGGGCGGCGTGCCGGACCAGACCGCGGAACAGCCAGCCACGCGTACCGCACTCGTGCAGCACGATCGGCCCGCTCCCCCGCGTCACCGCGGTCCACAGTCGGCGGTAGTGGGTCAGGTGGACCAGTGGACGCCAGTACCGGTACGGGATCGGGCGCAGCCAGGTGGCCCAGCGGTTGCGCGCGTGCTCGGAGTCGAGCACGACGGTTCCGTCGTCGGTCCGCACGGGTCCGTGCTCCCGGCCGGTGAGCGCGTAGAGCCGACGCAGCAGGGTTGTCTTGCCGGCTCCGGGGATGCCAGCGAGCAGCACCACACTGCGCGGCGGGAAGGTCAACTCACGGACACCGTGCCCGCGCAGGTCGCGTACCCGGTCCGCCGGAACCTGCGTTGCCACCGTCATGCCCTTCAGTCTCACTCACGACCCGGCAATGTGCACCGGCACAGCCGCCAACTTCGGCGGTGCACCGTTGCCGGATTCCGGGCGAACCTGCTCGCGCTCAGCGCGCCCGCGCCCGACAGCTTCACCGCGGTGAACATCTGCTCGGGCCAGCCGCACACGGTGTGGGACCTGGCCGAGGCACTCGCCACGGCGGTCGGCGGGCCGGCACCAGTGGTGGTCGGCGGCGCCCGCCCCGGCGACGTGCGGCATGTGGTCGCCTCACCGCAGCGCGCGGCCGACCTGCTCGGTTTCCGTGCCCGTGTCGACTTCGTCGATGGCGTCAAGAGCCTGGCTACCAGTTAGTCCACAACAGATGGTTGACGACGAGCGCGGTCAGCGCCTGCGCCGCCAGCCACGCCCGGCGCTGCCCGGCGCGAAGGGCCGCGGTGGCCACCAGCAACCAGACCATGAACGGCAGCCAGATCCGCTCCACCTCCGACTTGCTCAGCCCGCTCAGGTCCGCCGCCACGATCGCCAGCGCCGCCGCGACCGCCAACCCGGCAAGGACCCTCCGGTCCGGGCCGAACCGGGCGAGCCCGTCCGGCCGGCGCGGGACGGCCAGGGCGGCCAGCGCCGGCCCGACCGCCGGGCCGGCGGCCAGGACCAGGCAGGCCAGGTTGGCCCAGACCCAGTACGCGTACGGGCGCTCCCCGCCCCACCCCTGGTAGTACCGCTGGACCACCGCCTGGTACCCGGCCAGCCACCAGAAGCCCGCGGCGGTGAACGCGGCCACCACCGCGCCGGCGCCTCCCGCGGCCGCGACGAGTGTCGCGACGCGGTCCCGTGCCTTCAACGCGATCACCGCCAGCGCGAGCGGGCCGGCGAGCACCAGCCCGTACGACAGGTAGAGCGAAAAGCCCAGCAGCGCTCCGCCGGCCACCGCCGCCCACCAGCGGCTGATTCCCCACCCGCCGACGCGACCTGTCCGGTCTCTCGCCAGCAGGGCCAGCCCGGCCGCGAGCACGCCGGCGAAGAGGCCGTCCGCCGAGGCGCCCACCCACACCGCGCCCGGGAACAGGACCAGGAACGGCAGGGCCGCCCGCGCGGCCGCCTCGTCACCCAGCGCCTTCAGCGCCTGCGGGATCGACACCACCACGGTCGCGCCGACCAGGACGCACAGCAGCGCGGCCGGACCGCCGCCGGGCAACCCCGCGCGGTCCAGCCAGACGAAGACCAGCAGCGCCCCCGGCGGGTGCCCCGCCACATGGGTCGTCCAGCTGCCGGACCCGGTGTCCACGATCCGGTCGGTGAACCCGGCCAGCATGGCCGGGATGGCGCTGACCTGGTCCACCTCGTTCAGGTACTCCCCCGACGTGGTGAGCCGCGTGGCCAGGCCGCCCGACCAGCCGTCAATCAGCGCCAACGACAGGATCCACCCGAGCGCCGCCAGGAAGCTGGCCGTCAGCAACCACCGCCAGGCCAGCCGCTGCGCCAGCTGGTGTCCCCACCACACGACGGCCGCGGCGAGCGCGAGCGCGAGCGGCGTGCCCGGCCCGGCGTGTGGCTGCCACCGCGCGAACAGCGGTGCCGCGTCGGCGTGGACCGGCACGCCGCTCGCGCTCGGTCGAGCAGCGCACCCACCACAATGGAAACGGCGACGAGCGCGGCCTCAACCGCCACCACGACCGCCAGCCGTGTCCGCACGTCGCCCTTCCCACCCACGGTCAATCTGAAGTCCGGTATCCGCCGTCCACGCTACGGCCGCACGGCCGGGCTGCGGTGTCGCGTAAGGGTTTCGTAAGCGCTCAGGCCCGCCGGATCGTCCACGCACGACATACCGTGCGGGTATGCAGGTGGATGTCGTTCTGCCGTGCCTGAACGAGGCGGCGGCACTGCCCGGGGTGCTGCGCGTCCTGCCGGCTGGATACCAGGCCATCGTCGTGGACAACGGTTCCACCGACGGTTCCCCCGATGTAGCGGCAAGCCACGGTGCGCGCGTGGTGCGCGAGCCGCGGCGGGGCTACGGCGCCGCGGTGCACGCCGGCCTGGTAGCCGCCACCGCCGAACTCGTCTGCGTGATCGACGCCGACGGCTCGCTGGACCCGCGGGATCTACCCGCCCTGGTGGCCGCGGTACACGCCGGGCGGGCGGACCTCGCCGTCGGGCGCCGGGTGCCCCAGGAGCGCGGCGCATGGCCCTGGCACGCCCGCGCCGGCAACGCCCTCATCGCCGCCCTGCTGCGCCGCCGGGGCGTACCGGTGCACGACATCGCGCCGGCCCGGGCCGCCCGGCGCACGGCGTTGCTGGCGCTGGACATCCGCGACCGCGCCTTCGGCTACCCGCTGGAACTGCTGCTGCGGGCCGGCGCGGCCGGCTGGCGAATCGAGGAGCTAAAGGTGGCCTATCACCGCCGGGCCGCCGGGACCCGGTCGAAGGTCAGCGGATCGGCACGCGGCACGCTGCGCGCCGCCCGGGACATGGCGGCCGTGCTGCGGTGACGGTGCTACTGGTGATCGCCAAGGCTCCCGTCGCCGGGCTGGCCAAGACCCGGCTGTGCCCGCCGGCCACACCGCACGAGGCGGCCGCGATCGCCGCGGCGGCGCTGCTCGACACGCTGGACGCGGTGCGCGGTGTGCCGTCCGTCCACCCGGTACTCGCGTACACCGGCCACTTCCGCGATGCCGAGGCGGCCGCGGAGATCCAGGCCGCGCTGGCCGGCTGGCGTTTGGTGCCACAGCACGGGCACACCTTCGGCGAGCGGCTGGCCCGCGCGCACGCCGACGCCGCCGCGCTCTTTCCCGGCCAGCCCGTGCTGCAGATCGGCATGGACACCCCGCAGGTGCGGGCCAGCCTGCTCAACTCCGCGCTGCGCCGGCTCGCCGGTGTGGACGCCGTGCTCGGCATGGCCGCGGACGGCGGCTGGTGGGCGCTCGGCCTGCGCGACCCAGGACACGCCGTCGCGCTGCGGGACGTTCCGATGTCCACCGCGGACACCGGGCGGTTGACCAGGCAGGCGCTGGCCGGGCGCGGCCTGCGCCTGGCCGATCTGCCGGTGCTGTCCGACGTGGACTGTTGGGACGACGCGCTCGCCGTCGCCGAGTCCGCGCCCGGCACCCGGTTCGCGGCCGCGGTCGCACTCCGCGGCGGCTTCCAGCTGGTGGACGGCGAGGGCCGGGGCACGGACCTGCCGGTGCACCGCTGGCACGGCCCGCCGGAGCCGGCCGTCCGCGCGGTCGTCGACCGGTGCGCCGGGCCCACCGTCGACGTCGGCTGTGGTCCCGGCCGGGTCGCCGCCGAGGTGGCCGGCCGCGGCCTGGTCTCATTGGGCATCGACACCTCGGCCGTGGCCGTGCGGCTGGCCCGCCGTCGCGGGGTCACCGCGCTGCGCCGAAACGTGTTCGACCCGCTGCCCGCCGAAGGGCGCTGGTCGCACGTCCTGCTCCTGGACGGGAACATCGGCATCGGCGGTGACCCGGTGGCGCTGCTGCGCCGATGCGCGGCCCTGCTCGCACCGGGCGGCACCGTGCTGGTCGAGCTGGCCGAGCCCGGCGCCGGCCGGTGGCAGGGCACCGCCCGCGTCCGGTCCGGGCGGCCGCTTCGGACCGGTTGGGCGTTCCGGTGGGCACGGCTCGGCGTAGACGCGATCCACCAGGTCGCCGCCGAGGCCCAGCTGGCCGTCCGCGCGGTGTTCGAACAGGACCGGCGCTGGTTCGCCGAGTTGGAGCGGCGATGAAGGCTCCCCGGGTGCCCGCGGTGGACGACTTCCGGTCCGCGGCCCACGCGCCCGCGGTCTCCGCGCGCATCGGCCTGTGGCTGGGCGTGGCGTTCACGCTGTGCTTCCTCACCGGGTTGGCCAGCCACGTCATCCAACACCCGACCGGCTGGCTCAGCTGGCCGACCCGGCCGGTCAACCTCTACCGGGTCACGCAGGGCGTACACGTGCTCTCCGGCATCGCCGCGATACCGCTGCTGCTGGCGAAGGTGTGGAGCGTCTACCCGCGGCTGTTCACCCGCCCGCCCCAGCTGCGCCGGCCGAGTGCGCTGCTGGGCCACGCCGCGGAACGGGTGGCGATCCTGGTCCTGCTCGCCGCGGCCTTCTTCCAGCTGGTCACCGGCGTGCTGAACGTCGCGCAGGCCTATCCATGGCGATTCTCGTTTCCGGCGGCACACTATGCCGTAGCGTGGATCGCCGTCGGCGCGCTCATCGTCCACATCGGAATACGCCTGCCGTTGATCCGCGACGGGCTCGGCACACCGCTGATGGTGCCCACCCTCCGGAGGGCCGGCCTCAACCCGCGCCGTGCCGGTCCCGCCCCGCGGCGCGCCGGTCCCGCCCCGCGGCGCGCCGGTCCCGCCCCGCGGCGCGCCGGTCCCGCCCCGCGGCGCGCCGGTCCCGCCCCGCGGCGCGCCGGTTCCGCCCCGCG
>Ga0310828_1001771_pt1 | contig 11452 bp, 15 predicted proteins | sample WT_ome_3_FD_202242 | JGI IMG/M metagenome (GOLD analysis project Ga0310828, IMG submission 202242) | Sorghum-adapted microbial communities enriched on wild type (WT) sorghum from Joint BioEnergy Institute, Emeryville, California, United... ... | reverse complement strand
CCAGCCGATACCAGGTGTCGGCGGCGACGACGACCGAGGACGCCTGCTCCGTGCCGCCCGCGCTGGCGTAGACCCGGGCGTTGGCGGCGTTGAACTTCAGGTAGGCGACGTTGGTGCCGGCGGCGGTGTCCAGGGACAGGAACACCGCGTCCGCGCCCGGCAGAACCGTCGGGAACCGGAAGTACAGGGAGCCGACGACGACCGTGCGGCCCGACCCGACGGTGGCGGTGGTCCACGCCACCCACGAGGTGGACAGGCCCACCCGCAGGCCGTACCTGCCGCTGCGGGCGGCGTCCGGGGTGACCGTGTACGAGCCGGCCGCCGAGTCGAAGACGCGGTTGCCGCTGTTGCCGGTGGTCAGCCCGGCGGCGGTGCCCCATTCGAACCCGGCGTGGACGACGACCTCAGCCACAGCACCCCCACACGGCCGGGGTCAGGGTGTGAAGTCCCAGGTGCCGATGCCGGCCGCGGCCCACTGCAGGTCGAGGGTTCCGGCCACGGTGGACACGGGCGTGACGAAGTCGGCCAGCAGGATCAGCTCGTCCGCGGAGGCGGCGCCGCCGCGGGCGAAGTAGCACACCGCGGCCATGGCGTCGGTGATGGTTGATGACACCCACTGGGTGTTGGCCGCATCCCAGGTCAGCAGCCCCGACGCCACGGTCAGGGTGGTGCCGGTCAGCAGGTTCCCGCCGGTGGTGTAGCCGTTGCCGTTGGGGACCTCGCCGGTGATGTCGTCGCGGAAATCGTGGTTGGTGTAGTCCGGCGTGTACGAGTCGGTGACCAGCAGCACCTTGACCGCGGTCTCCGAGTCCAGGCCACCGGCGGGCAGGGACGCGGCGGACAGCATCTTCTGCAGGGTCTTGCCGTACCAGCCGGCCGCGGTGATGCTCATTCCTGTCGGCCCTCCTGCTGCTGTTCGGCGGACCAGCGGGTGTAGTAGGCGGCGCAGGCACGGTTGGTGTGCCCGTCGCCCCGGGCCAGGGCGTCCCGCTCCTGCTGCGGACCGCCGCGGGCCACCCACCGGGCGTACCGCACCTGCTCCTTCTGCTCCTCCAGCGTTTCGGCGTCGCCGGACTGCTTCAGCTGGGCGAGACGTTCCTCCGCCTCGGCGAGGGCCAGCTGCGCCCTCAACTCGTCCACACGGGACATGTCAGCGGCCTCCAATCCGGGGCACGGGCAGCACCATGCGGACCGTCGCCGGCCGGACGACCGCGTCCAGCCGCTCGGCGGTCTCGATGTGGGTAACCGTGCCCGAATCGTCCACGGTGACCTTGGCCCGTTCACCCGTCGGCAGGGTCACCGTCCTGGTCCTGGCCCGGAACCGCAGCAGGCTGATGCTGCGCGGCACGAGCAGGCCGGACTTGTGCTGCCCAAACTCGGGCATCGGCACCCCCTACTACTCGGCCGGGATGACGCCGGCCCGCTCGCAGGCGGCGATGATCTCGTCCCGGCTGGCCCCGTCTGGGAATTCGACGTCGTGGTCGACGGCGAATGCCTGCCACGCGTCGAGGCCGGAGCCGCGTCCGGACCGGGGTGGTGCGGGCACCCGCTCCCGGCCGTCGGCCGCCTCGGCCGGCGCGATGGGCTTGTCCGGATTGGCTGCCGCGTCGCGAGACGGGTCGTCGGCCGCCGACTCCGCGTCTGCCTTGACGTCGGGCAGGTCGGGCAGCACGCCACCCTGCCACGCCTTCGGATTGGTGATGCGGGCCGCCACCTCGGGCGGGGGCATGTCGCCGGGCCGGTACCACTGCCCGGCGACATGCACGTACGCTGCGAGCCTTGCCATCACAGCACGTCCGCGACCATGAGCCGCAGCGGGTCGGTGATCATCGGCATGCCGACGGCGCCGACCTTGGTCCACACCCGCACCGGGTCGCCCTCCTTGAGGACGACACCGACCAGGCCGGGCAGGTCCTCGAACAGCAGCCCTGGGTTGTCGCCGGTGGCCAGCTCCAGGGCCTCCGCGGTGATACCCCAGGCGGTGAAGCCGAGGGTGGACGGGTCGGCCGGCAGCAGGATGACCCGGTCGTTGGGGATGACCCGCTGGTTGACCCCGTTGACCTGCAGCTGCGTGTTGTACTCGAAGATCTGCGGCAGGCTGAACGCCTGCAGCACCTGGTTGAGCTGCGGCAGGGTGATCAGGTTCGGCACACCGTACGGGGTGGTGAACAGCTCCCGGATCTCCTGCGACAGCACCATGTTGTTGATCACCGTGTTCGAGGTGACCATGGTGCCCGGCCGCTCGCCGGTGTCGTCCACGTACTTGTCCACCCACGTCTTCAGGTCCTGAAGCGGGGTGGAGTTGGTGTGGTCGGACCAGGCCGTCGCGGCGGTGACCAGGTGGTCGCCCGGCACGCCGAAGTCGGCCTCGATGGTCAACCCGTTCTCCCCGGACAGGGTGAACTTGCCGTCGACCAGCACGTCGCCGCGGGCGAGCTCCATCCGGTTGAGCACGGCCCGGGTGTTGATCTCGGCGTCGTCGTAGATGGCGCGGACGTAGCCGTCACGGTTGTCGCCGCCGGTGCGGATCCGCTCCAGCTGCAGCCGCTCGTACTCGCCGATCGGGGTCTTCTGGCCCAGAGGGGGCAGCTTGACCTTCGAGCGCTGGAACTTGTCACGCTCGCCGATCGGGGTTTCGGTGTCCCATGCCCGGAACTGGGCGGCCCGGTTGGTGCGGGTCACCATGTCGAACGCGGCCTCGATGTCGGCGATCTGCCGGTCGGGCAGGAACTGGTTCAACACCAGGTTCACCGGCGACGGCACGTTGCGGACGAACCCGGTCAGGACCGCCGGCTCGATGTAGTCGTCAACGATCACTTGTGGTTCCTCCTACTCGAACCGGAACTTCGCGGCCAGGTCGGTGCGGGCGTTGGAGTCCAGGCCGCCCGGCGCGGTCGACTGGATCGGCAGCCGGGACGTGCGGATCACGCCGCGCCACTGCAGCGGCGCACCCACGTCGGGGCCGCCGGCGCGGACTTGAGTGGAGTTGAACAGGAAGCCCTCGGCGACTTCCTGGCCGTTGGTGAGCGCGTCGTTGTACGGGCCGTACAGTCCGGTCGCGGTGATCCTGCCGAGGACGGTGCCGGACGGGATGTACCCGTTCGGGTAGTGGGTGGCCTGGTCGAAGGCGCTGACGTCCAACGTCACGCTGCGGGTGAACTCGGTGCCGTCCCGGGACCCGAGCCACGACCGGTCCTCGACCGTGTACTCGGTCTTCCGGACAGAAATGTCCATAGTGGACGCTCCTTTGTTGCTGGTGAAAGTTCTGGTGGCCGGACCGCAGGCTCAGGTCCCGCGCGCCGTCAGGCGGCGGTGGTCGTCTTCTTGCCGTAGCGGGCTTCGGCGATGGCCTTCCCGGCGGCCAGCCCTGTCGGCTTGACGGGGTCGGTGGGGCCTTGGCCCATGTCGGGAACCTTGCGAGTCGTGCCCGTGGCGGGCGTGGCGGGCGCCCCCGGCGCGGCGGGGGTCGAAGACGGCGCCGGCGCCGGCTGGGCCGGCTGCGGCGGGGCGACGACGTTGGCGAACGCGACCACCTTGTCGGTGTCCACGCTCAGCCCGTCAGCGGTGAGGAACGACGACTTATCCAAAGGCCCGACGATGGCCTGGATCTCGTCCTCGGTCTTACGGTTGGTCAGCACGGCACGGAAGAACTGCTCGACGAGCTTGCTGCCGGCCTCCTCCAGCGCGGCCTGCCGGCCACGCTTCTCCGCCTCGGCGACCGCCTTCTGCTGCTCGGTCATGTTGGCGGCCTCGATCTCGGCCAGCTTGGCCTTGATCTGCTCGTAGTCCGACATGGACTTCCAGCGGGCCTCGTGCTGCCGGGCGTGGTGCTTCCAGTAGGCCAGCTGCTGCTCGATGGTCATTTCGGCCAGCGGCGTGTTCTCCGGGTACCCGTTGGGCCCGTTGGCCGCGGCCTGGTCGGCCTTCTGCTGGCTGGCGATTGCGTCGGCCAGCAGCATCTGCGCTAACGCATCGTTGTCCCCTGCCGGGACTGCGGGTGCGGGGGCAGGAGCAGGAGCCGGCGCGGGGGCCGGAGCAGGTGCGGGCGCGGGAGCGGGTGCCGGCGCCGGGGCAGGTGCGGGTGCCGGGGCAGGAGCCGGTGCGGGTGCCGGCGTGCCCGGCGCTGGTTCGCCCATTGGTTGGGAGCCGCCGAGGACCGGCCAGATGATGCGCCCGTTCTTGGTGGTGCCCAACGCCTGCAACGGCTGCCCGGTGATCGGGTGCCGCAGTGTCGGATGGACCAGCCTGCCGGCCTCGTCCACGACCGCGGCAGTAGGCGACAAAACATCGATGTTCATGCGATCGTTTCCCCTGTCGGGAGTTGTGGGTGACGCCCATGGCGGGCATGAAAAAACCGGCACGTCACGGGTGCCGGTGGCCTGAAAGGAAAAGGGGTGGGCGGCGGCTACTCCTTGAGGGACCCGTCGGCGTTCCACGTGTCGGGGATCAGCGACATCAGCCCCAACGCCCGGGCCCGCTTGATGATGAACCTGCGCACCAGGCGCCGGCCGGCCTCGCCGCCCTTGGCCCGGCCAACCGCCCGGATCGCCCTCAACAGGTCTTCCCGGTTCCGGATCGGGAACTGGCCGCCCGGCAGCGCCTGGCCACGCTCCGCGGCCCGGCGCCGCTCGGCAGCGGTCAGATCAGCCACGACCAACCCCCTTGCGCAGCGCGTGAACCTTCTCCACGTCGCCGGCCAGACCGTTGGCCAGCCAGCACTGCCAGGCCGCACCGTCGCGGGCGTGCTGGTCGCCGGAGTTGAACCGCCGGTACTGGTCGTCCCACTCGGCGCGGCCGGCGAACGGATGCATGTGCTCGATGTGGACGTCCGGCAGCCACCGCAGGCAGCCGGCCGCGTTGGCCAAGTCCATGACCGCGTTGTCCGAGTACAGGTGCTCCACCGGGGCGGGAACCATCCGGCCGAGTACGCGGACAATGTCGGCCGTCATCGCCCACTCGGTGCACAGGTGCCGCCCCTGGAAGCCGTCGTCGCCGTACACGACGCCGCTGCCCAGGTCGGCCAGCTCGTCCACGTACCGCCTGGCCCAGCCGACGGTGCGGGGCAGGTGGTCGTCGCCGGCGAAGCCCAACGCGAACCAGTCGCCGCGGCGGGCGCAGGTCACCGCCTCCCGGTTCAGCTTCGGCACCATCCGCGCGGGCGGGCCGGGCAGCACATGCAGCCCGTCCTGGCCCAGCTCGTCGGCCGCCTGCAGGTACGCGTCGAGCTGCGGGTCGTCGACGTCGACGGCGAACAGCAGCTCGGCGTGGTCGAACCCGCCGGTGTCCCGCCACGCCTGCACCACCGTGGGCAGGTTGTGGGGGCGACTGCGGGACGGGACGATGACAAGCAGGTCACGCATCGGTGCTGTCCGGCGGATCGTTCCCGCGCTGGCCTGCCGGGGCCGCCCCACCGCCGGTGGCCTGCCTGGCCGCCTGCTGCGCCCGGTACGTGTCCGCCCCGACGGCCACGTCCTTGATGTGGCCGATGTGGACGCCCGTGTGCACGAAGATCGGGAAGCCGCGGTCGCGGGCGCGCAGGCAGAAGGTGAGGTCCTCGGACACCCGGCCGCCGGAGTTCTCCGTCTCCTGGAACCAGGGGAACACCTTCGAGTAGCCATGGTCCCGGACCGCTTCGAAGACCCGACGGTGCACCAGCAGGAACGCCGCCCCGGTGCCGTCGACCGGCATCAGCTGCCCTTCGGGCCAGTCGTAGTAGCGGTAGAACCGCCACTCGTCGCTGCCGGGCACCGCTTCCAGTTCGAACAGGGTGGGGAACACCGTCCCTGTCCGGGTTTCCCGGCCGAAGCACAGGCCGCCGACAATCGGCGCAGTGTCCGGGTCGGCCACGGCGAGGAGCCGGTGCAGAGCCTCCGGCGCCCACACCATGTCGGTGTCCACCATCCACAGCCAGTCCGCGGACGTGCTGGTCAGGAACCAGTTGACCAGCTGGTTCCGGGCGTCGGACACGTTGGCCGAGCTGACCACCCGCTGGAATCCGCCGATGCGGCCACCGCCCACTTCCTGGTCGAACCGCAGGGTCAGCAGCAGACAGTCGAGGAAGTCCCCGTCGACCAGCCGCGGCCGAACCCAGCCGACGATGACGTCCCCGCTCACGCCGTCACCGTCTCCGCATCCCAGGCGTTACGGACACGCTCCTCGTCGATCATGGACCTGATTCGCGCCCTCGCGAGGACCGGCCAGATTCCGGCGGCTACGGAAAAGTCGCTGACCTCCACAGCTGAGCCGTAGATGCGTCCGCGACCGCCCGGCTTGGTCGGGATGCCCGACTCGCTGGTCCAGTCCACGGACCACGACAGCCGCTTGCGACCCCGCCGCCGCCCGTACGTGACCCGCTGCAGTTGAAGCCGCAGCTCGTAGCGGTCGTCGGGCCCCATCCACAGCGTCTGCGGAACCGGGTCGCCGACGTTGGTGTAGTCGCACCGCCGCCGGCCGAGCAGGATGGTGCGCGGGTCGATCGGTGCCGACCCGTCCCGCAGCCGCTGCCGCAGGGAGGAAGGCGTGGTCCAGCCGCCGTAGCGGTCGGCCCACAGCCGCCACCAGAGACGGCCGTTGTGCGCGTCGACGGAGATCACCTTGGACTCGTAGCTGCCCCCGTTGAGCAAGCGCACGAGTCCCGACCCGAGCCGCCCGGTGTTCAGGTACAGCGACCCCAGCCACGGCAGGTGCAGGTCGAGGCCGAGGCTGTTCTCCGAGCCGCGGTTGCCGACCTTGACCGTGAACCCGGCGTCGGGGTTCCGGCGGAACAGGACGACCTGGCCGCTGAGTGCCCACGTCGGCCTGGCCGGCCACGGCCCGGGCAGCGTCCCGCCGGCGCCGCCCGGGCCGTCCCCCCACGGGCCGTCGTACCGGTCCCCCACGTTCCACACCGCCGGGTCGAGACTGCCCTGCGGCTTGGGCCGCTCCGCGCAGCGCCGGCACTCGACCCAGCGGGCGACCCGCAGGCCGGGCCCGGACGGGCCGACGCCGTCCACGATGGGCCGGTGCCCGAACAGCCGGCACCGCAGCAGTGGCCGGGGGATGCCGTGCAGCCAGAACCCGACCGACACCCGGCCGCCGGCGTGGTCCGCGCCGTCGACCTTGCGGTAGTTGACGGTGTGCCACTGCATCAGCCGGTCACCGCCGCCTCGTCGCCGGCCGCCGCCTCGATGCGGGTGGTGGAGTCGTAGAAGTACTTCAACGTGGGTGGGCTCCAATTTCGGGGATGGTTGGGGATGTGTGAGGAGCCGACCGGCGCGCATCCCCACCGCGCCGGCCGACCCCCGTCTCAGGACGCTGCGGCAACCTCGGCGCGCAGCTTCTCGACCAGGCTCTCCTGGTACTGGATGGCCAGCCGCATCCGCTCGTCGCCGGCCTCCAACTGGCGGCGCATCCGCTCCAGCGACGCCTCCACCCGGGCCAGCCGCTGCGCCGGGTCCATGGCGGGCCGACGCGACGCGACCACGTCGCGGGCGCCACGCCGGCCGGGGGAGGGCCGGCTGGTCTTGGGCGCCTCGACGAGGATCGGACCAAGCTCGCCGTGCTCGCCGACGGCGACCCGCACCTTCTTCAGCTGCCGGCCCGCGGTGGACTGGCCACCCGGGCGGGCGGATGCGGCCCGGTACAGCTCGTCCAACTGGGCCGCGGTCAGGTTCAGCCCCGGGTCGTTGAAGGTGGTGACGGGCAGCACGTCGCAGCGGCAGTTGGCGTGGATGGGCTGCAGGTCTTCCCGGTGGTAGATGCGGTCCGCCGCCACAATGCACAGGCCGCACACCGGCCCGCCGGTCTGCCGCTTGCCCTTGAGGATGCGCCGGTAGCCGATGACCCGCCCCGGGTCCTGCTGCCGCAGCACCCGGTTGGCCTGCGCCCGATGCGCCAGGGTGATGTCCGTTTCGGCGATGGTCGCCGCCCGGGCCAGCGCATCCTCGGCCGCCTGGGTTTCGGCAATGCCCTCGGTGACCTCGAACCGGTACTGGGCGGCCACCCGCGAGTACACGTTGACCGGGTTCTCCGGCTGGACCAGCCGCAGCTGGTCCTCCTCGGTCGCCTCCACCAGGGCGTCCTCACCCCGGTCGGGCTGCGGCTGCGGATCCGGCTCGTCCTGGTCGAAGAACCGGTCAATGTCCAACCGGCCCTCGGGTTCGAGGATCCGAAGCCGCGTGCTGAGCCGGTCCGCGACGGCCTCGTCCACCTTGCGCCGCAGCCGGGTGACGTCGACCGCCCCAACCGGCCGCACCGTACGGCCCAGCTGGATCGACAACGCCCGCGCCAGGTAGGCGTCGGTCACCTGCGCCATCCGCAGCTGGGCCGCCTGCACGACCCGCAGCGTCTCCAACGCGGTGACCACAACCTCGTCGGTGTCCCACCAGTTCCGGATCGACCGGAACGCGGCCGTCGCCGCCGCCACCGCGATCTGGGTCAGCTGCTCCCGAACCGCCTGCTGCGCCTCGATGAGCGCGGCCAGCTTGGCAATCTCGGCCGCGGTCAGCCGCCCACTCGGGGTGGGCATGTCAGCTCACCGGGCCAAGCTCGGCGGCGGCTTCGGTGGGAATGGGCGGCAGAACAGCGGCACCGCCCGGCTGCTGCACCGGCTGGGCCGGCACCGCTCCGGCCGCCAGCACCGGCACCGCCGGCGGCTGCTGCTGGCCGGCGGTGGCGGCGGCGATCTGCGCCGCCAGCAACAGGTCGTCGGCCCGCTCCGACGCCATCCGGTCCACCTCGGACGGACTGAACCCCCAGATGCGGATCATCTTGGTCCGCCACGGCACATCCTGCGCCTTGCTGGCCGCGTCGGCCCGCTCCGCCAGCGACATCCACTCCGGGTTGGCCCACAGCGTCTCCAACCCCGCCAGGTCCGCCCGCCGCTCGTCGCCCATCTGCCGGAACGCCAGCGACATGACCTGCGCCCACGGATGCGAGGTGCGGGCGATCCGCATGCCGGTCTTCTTGACCAGGCCCTCCCGCTGCGCCGACGCCCCCTGCGCGGACTGGTTCACCCCGGACGGCATCAGCATGTACAGCGGGGTGCGGGTCACCGCGGCGAACTCCTGCAGGTCGTCCTTGACCGCCGACAGGATCGGCGTCAAATCGACCTGCCCGGACTCCCAGATCTCCGCCGACTCCGGCAGCTGCCACAGCGCCGCCGGGTCCAGGGTGAACATCTCCGAGTAGTCGATCTCCTGCCCGGCCCTCGGATGCCCCGCCGGATACGTCAGCGGCAACCCCTTGATCGCCCGCTGCCGGAACGCCTGCATCGTGGCGATCGTCATCCGCTGCAGGATCTGGTGGCTGATCCGATCCAGCACGTCGAGATGCTTCTCGAACTCGCCGCAGCCGTCCTTGTTCAGGAACCGAACCACCGGCATCTGGTCATGCACCAGATCACCGGAGCGCTCCTCATCCCACTCCCACGCCTTCGGGGAGAAGTAGGCAACCCGGCCGCCGGTGGACTTGCCCATCCGCCGCGCCACCCGCACCCGCCCCGGCAGGTACAGGTACGCGAAGTCGACGTCCTCCTCGTCGTCGTGCTTAACCTTCAACGCCGCACGCAGGAAGTTCGGGTTCGTCTGGTCCGGGGCGCCGACCATCCACCGCGGATCCTCCGCCGTGATCACCGGCGCCTTGGTACGCGAATCGACCTCGCCGACGATCACGTACGCCTCGGACATCGTCAGCATCAGGTCATGCAGGTCGGCCGAGACCACACTCATCCCGGCCCGCTTCCAGATCGCCGCCGCCTCGGCGTCACCCGTCTCGTCGGAGTCCACCCCGGTCCGGAACCCGGTGACGATCATCCGCTCCGACACCGCAGACACCGCCAGCTCGGCAAAGTTCGCCCGCGCCTTCCGCTGGAACGCCCGATACGCCTCAGCCGCGTTGTCCGCACCCTCCGGCAGCCGCGGCCGACCCTGGTAGTACTCGTGCAGCAGGTCCAGCCGCTTACGCCGCTCGCGGTCGTTCAGCTTGTCGAACAGCCGCTTCATCCACCAGCCGTCGGAGCGGGGCTGGTCCACGTCGATCGGCACGTCCGCACCGCCCCTCTACGTCGCCGGCGCGGTCCTGTACGCCGGTTCGACGAGGACCCCGAACGGGCCAGCGGTCACCTTCACGGCCATGCCGCCGCTGAGCCGCCCCCAGTCGACGGACAGCCCCACGTGCCGCCAGTTCCGCCACGTCGACACGGTCCGGCCACCCACCTGCCGGCGAACCACCGTCGACTTCGGACGCTCCCAGCCCGCCGCTGCGCGCCGCGACGCCCGCGCGGACGGGGCAGCCATGACGTGCAGCGCCAGCGGGCCCAGCCACAGGTCCGCGTACCGGCCATCACCGTCGGACACCCAATCCACGGACGCCCCGAAGTGCTGCCAGTCCACACCCGTACTCACTGCGACCGTGCACGCGTACTCCCGCGTCGGCGGACCGAAACACCAGGTACGCCAGCCCCACAGCCGCTCAACAGCCCGGCGCAACAATCCGGACAACAGCACCTCCGGACAGTTCAGCGCAGCCGCTTCGGCAGGTAGCTCACCTTCTGTCTCGGCTTGGCACCCGCGGCGACCGCGTCGCCGCGCGCCTCCCACGCCAGAACCGCCGCCACCAGGGCGTCGATCTTTTCCGGCGACTTCGCGTAGGGCTTGCGGACCCGCAGATGATCCCCGACCTTGGTGGTCTCGGCGATGGCGTTGAGCACGTGCTCTTTCAGGATGGTCGCCATCGCGGCCTCGTGGCCGGTGCGGTCCTCCGCCGGCGTGTACGACAGCGCCTTCGACCGCACCGCGTCGCGGAACCGCTTCAACGCCTCCGACATCGGCTTGGGCCGGTTCGTCCACCACTCAAGCGGACGCACCCGGGACGCCTTCACCTGCATCTTGTCGCCGTAGTCGCGGCTCCACGCGTTGACGAACTCGCGCCAGTGCGGCGGGTCGCAGTAGAACGCGGCAACATCGAACCGTTCCATCGCCGCGGTCACCGCGTCGTCCACGGCGTCGGTGTCCACCTGCCAGTCGTCGCCGGCGTCCTCCGGCTTCTCCCAGCAGTCCAGCAGCTCCAGATGCCCGTCCTCGACGCGGCACGCCACCAGCGCGGTCGAGTCCGCATCCGGGCCACCGATCGACCCGTCGAAACCCAACGTGACGAAGTCGCCGTCGCGCAGCGCCCGGTCCGGGCGCCGGCAGTCTTCCCACTCGGGTGCCTTCAGGTAGGCGTTTGCCCGACCCGATCGGGCGTTGAGGTAGTACCGCCGCGTGTCGTTGATGTTCTTACGCGGGTCGTAGAACTCGTCGACGATGCCGTCCAGGTCGTTCCAGGCGATGGCGTCGCCGAACGCGTCCAGGATCGCCGCGCGCAGCTTTTCCTCGTCCGCCAGGTCCTCGTCGGCGCACACACCCCAGCGGTGGTCGTACAGCAGCCGCGACCGGCGGGTACGGCCCTTGAGGATGTTCTCGGCGAGCTCGTA
>Ga0310828_1001770_pt1 | contig 11457 bp, 9 predicted proteins | sample WT_ome_3_FD_202242 | JGI IMG/M metagenome (GOLD analysis project Ga0310828, IMG submission 202242) | Sorghum-adapted microbial communities enriched on wild type (WT) sorghum from Joint BioEnergy Institute, Emeryville, California, United... ... | reverse complement strand
TACAGCAGGCATTCGACGTCCTGGCAATGGGTCCGGTGATCGTGATCGGTTTGCCGTTGCTCATGGGCAATCTGGTGCCCGCCGCGATTGATCTCATCGGGAAGCCTCTTCAGAACCTGACCAATGTGATCACCTCGTTCGCCACCGAACCGCTGACCCTGCTCGGCCTCGTCCTCGCCCCCCTCAACCCGGTCATGGCCTTGGTGGGTGGCACTGGACTGGCTCTCCAGAACATCGTCGAAGCAGCGGGTGATCCCGCGCAGCTCGTCAGCGCGTTGATAGCGGCACCGGCCACCATCCTGGACGCGGCGCTCAAACGGCTACACACCGGATGGTGGCCTGTTGCTCGGCGGACTGCTCGGCTCGGGAGTCGACGGAAATACCGGTGGAACGATCGCGCTCCTGCATGGGGTTCGGGTGGCGATCGCTCAAGTTCTCGGCTACACACCCAATCCGGTCTCGACCATGATGTCGACTCACACCGTCTCGACAGAGACGCCTGTCGAGATCGACTCCCTCGATGAAGGAGATCTGGTCGAGAATCAATCGGCCGGAAGCCAGGCGACGGCGGAAACGAACGATGGTCCCGCCATCCGGGAGGCAGGCGTGCAGCGACTGGCCGCCCCCACGGAGCCAACCGTCGAATCCGGGCTCGGAGCCGACTCGAAATCCGCTGAGGACGGCGACACCTCAGTTTCGGCGGCCGAAGAGACCACCGGTGCGAAGGAGGCGAGCCTGACCGCGGTCGAGAGCCGCGCCTCGCTTGTTCGTGACAGCCTCCGGGCGGTTCCGGGCGAGACCGTCGCCGACGGTGCAAAGCCCCGCGAGCAGTCGGCCCTGTCCGCGGCGTTCGAGGCCGACTCCGCACTACGGCACCCAGCGTCCAGAACGGAGTTGCAGCGACGTCGGCCGTCGGTGAGCGCGTAAGCACCAACGCCAAGGATGCTTCCGGTTCGTCGACTTCGACTGCCACCGGCAGCAACGACAGGGGTCCGGGCGACGCCGACGAGTAATCCCTCTGATGGTGGGGCCCCTTGCGATCAAGGGGCCCCACTGTTTCTTTCCGAATTCTTTTCCGAACCCGCCGGTTCATCGGCACACGACCTGCGCACCGCAACCGCCGGCAGACGGTACCGGCTACGCGGGCGAAGTTCCGCCGGCGATGCTGATTCCGCTGCCCTGTCGTCACGGCGCGGGGCAGACTCGGCTGTATCGGCGTGTCGTCTCAGGTAAAGCATTCGGACCTTCGCCACGGGACGAAGGCGCACTCTCCTCAGCATGGCACGAGCCGAATCAACGGTAACTTCAGGGCGGCGGCGACGCACCCTGCCCCACCCGACCTCTCTCATGCAAATCGATACCGCCGTTTCGGTGTCGCATTATCGAGCGACATCATCGGATATCCACCTATCCAGCTAACACGTGTTGCCAAGATCGTCCGGGTAGCCAGCGAACAATGAGCCGGATCGACATTCACTTCTTCCGAAGTCATAGGCACAGTCCAAAATCAGTCGACACCATGGATTCCGGACAGCCGGTACGCCGACACTGAGAATCTCTCAGTTTTTTCCCAGATTGCGCCGCAACCTTATTCCTGTGCGGTAAGTTCTCAGTTGTCCGACATCTGCAAACGGCTGGAAGGAGTCGTTTCATGCTCGCATCGATCCGTCCGTATGCGACGGCCGGAGTTGCCCTGGTGGGCGCCGGAGTCATCGCTGCCGCCCCGGTGGTCGCTCCGCCCATCCCGGAGAGTCACGTCACCGTTCCACAGGTTTCGTCCCAGGCGGTGGAGCTGTCCGCCTTCTTCGACCCGCTGACCACCTGGATCGAGGTCTTCACGGCCGCGTTCGAGAACGGCGGTGTGATCGCCGAGGAGGTCCTGAGCAACCCGGCTCCTGTCCTGCGACAAATCCTCGCCAACCAAATCGGTTACCTACAAACAATTGGGACTGCAGGGCAAGGCCTGGTCGAGGGGTTGACCGAGTTCCTCTCGCCCGACAACCCGAGCGGTTTGATCGCCGGCTTGCAAGAGGCGGTAGCCGAGCTCACCGCGGGTAACTTCGCCGGCTTCGTCGCGGTCGCCGCGAGAACCACGCTCCTCGGTCCTGTCATGGCGATCGGTTTGCCACTCTTGGCTTCCGGGCTGTTGGAGATCCCGGCGGAGATCGTGCAGAACGTCGCCAACGTGGTCACCACTCTCACCAGCCCAGTTGGCCCGGTGACCATGGCCTTGCTGAGCGGTGCGGGCACCGGCGTCGGGGTGGCGAATGCCTTCGGCGACAGTATCCAGCTGGCAATCAATGCGATTGGCGAGGCCGACCCGCTGGGCGCCCTCACCGCGCTGCTCAATGCGCCCGGTGTGATGGCCGGTGCGCTGTTGAACGGTTACTCCAGCTTGGAAGACTTCGATTATCCGGGGCTTCTGCTGGTGGGAGCGGACGGTATTCCCGGACTCGTGGAGGTACTCACGGTCACCCTTCCTCGGGCGATCGCCGATGCGCTGGGCGCCTCCGGCGGCGTTCCGACGAACCCCTTCGGCGGATTGTTCAGCGCCGCCGAGAAGTCCGCGCCGTCCGCGGCGGGCGGTGTCGGCGACCCGAGCACCGGAAGTGGCGAGTTCGTCGCTGTCGGTTTCGATGACGGAGACGGGGACGCGAGCGGAGGCGACGCCGTCGGCGACAACACCGGCCAGGGGTCCGATGCCGAGACCGTCGAGGTCGCAGGCTTTGTCGACAAGCCTGCCAAGAAGGCGAGCAACGCCGCCCTGACCGACGCCACTTCCGAGAACGGCGGGGTCGAGGTGGTCGAGACCGACGCCGGCTCGGATGAGCTCGACCTTTCCGTCGATGTCGGTGCCGACGACGAAACGCCCAGCATCGGCGGCACAAACGCCGACGGCCCGACCGCTGGTGGCTCGGGCGGTGCCACCAAGAACCGGGGATTGACCAAGGCCTCGCTCGGAGATGCCACCGGCGGGGGCTCGGGCAACGACTCCGGCTCGGCCACCGGTTCCAGCCGGACCACCGCAGGCTCGGGCAACACCGGAGGTTCGGACTCCGGCGATGAGTAGGTCGATCACGTAGTCGATCACGAGACGTCCTGCCGGGGCACCCCTCCTCAGCCCGGCAACAGGACACGGCCCCGTCGCCTGTGGTGTCGAAAGACCCACGGGGACGGGGCCACTCGCGTCTCGGCCAGTTTTCCCGTCGCACACGCGACGGATCATCTCGGACAGCCGGAAATTCCCACCACCACCGCCACGGCAGTTCAGAGCCGCCGCTCTACTGAGAATTTCTCAGCTTTTTCCCAGATTTGCGCCGCAAATTATTTACCGTGAGGTAAGTTCAGGCGTGTCCGACATCTGTGAACGGCTGGAAGGAGTCGTTTCATGCTCGCATCGATCCGTCCGTACGCGACGGCCGGTGTCGCCCTCGTGGGCGCCGGCGTCATAGCTGTGACCCCTGTGGCACCCCCCCACCGGCCGACATACAAGTATCCAGACAGGCGGTAGCGCTGTCCGCCATCTCGAATCCCGGAGATCCCGTCGTCGCCTACGGGGAGCTGATCGCGAACACGATCGGCAGCCTGCAAGGGCTCGGCGGGCAGTTCGCGGCAGATCCCGCGCCGGTCCTCGTCAAGATCCTCCAGAACCAGATCGCCAACGGTCAGCTGATCGGCTCGGCGCTCGACGAGGCGTTGGGATTCCTCCTCCAGGGCGTCGAAGCACTGCCCGGTGCGCTGGAAGAGGCATTCGCCCTGCTCACTCAGGGCGACCTGAAGGGCGCCGTCGACGCCTTCATGATGGGCATCATCCCGGCCGCGCTCGGGATGATCGTCCCGCTCGTCGCGGGCAGCATGATCATCACCAACACCGCCGACAATTTTGCGAGGGCGGTGTCAGCAGTGCTCGACGTCGACGCCATGCTGCCGACTCTGCTGGGCTTCGCCGGCCCCGTTCTCTCCGCCGTGGACGGGTTTGTGACCAGCGGCCAGGCGGTCCTCGACGGCGTTCTCGCCGGAGATCCGATCGCGGTGCTCAATGCCGTGGCGAGCACACCCGCCGTACTCATCGACGCGGTGCTGAACGGGTCCGGAGCGCTTCTCGGGTTCCTTCCGCTGCCGGGCCTGCTCACCCCGGCGACGGCGCCCATCGGTGGCCCCATAGCCACGCTGCTCGGCATCCGCAACGCGATTGCGGACGCATTGCAGCCAGTGGAGCAGATCGCCGCAGCGAGCGCGGCCGCACCGATGGCTGCGAAAGCCGAAGTGAAAGCCGAAGAGGAAGTCGACGCTGTCGCCGCTGTGACGAGCGTGCCCGGTGAGAACTTCAGGACGGTCAACCTGACGACAGAACTGTCGACGGCCGTCGAGAATCCCGTTGCCGGCGAGCCCAAGAAGTCCGCAGCCGTTGACGGGGTCCCCACCACCGTGGCCACCGAAGAGGCCACCACTGGGGCGACCGAATCGCTCGATCCGGCAGCTGCGACGGAAGGCGACGACGGCCTCGAGGACGACTCCGCTAAGAACGCCAACGGTGGAACCGACCTGAGCGACGGCAACAAGGCCACCCCCGCCACCACCGCCGGTGACACCTCGGCCGACTCGGGCTCGAACAAGCCCGGGCAGTCCACGTTGCGCGCCGGCGTCAAGAAGGCGACCGCGAAAGCGTCCGCTGCCAGCAGCACCGGCGGAAGCGACGAGTAACCGGTAACCACAGCTCCACCGCGTAGGCCCCCTCTCACCAGAGGGGGCCTACTGCTGTCGTTTGTCGCTCCGAGGTGGGCCAGTGCACGCCACCGTCCAGCAGCGGTTGCCACATACCGCCCAAAATGCCGTCTATTGCGGCACTTTGGCCCACTTGCCGGCATCACCGACGATACCCACCGGCACCGCTCCGGACAGGTTGACGCCCCGCACCGACGGTCCGGCCGCCACGATCGTGGTGTCCTGCATGATCGGCAGCACCGTCGCCATCTCCCACAACCGCGGCTCCACCGCGTCGATCACCTCGCCGATGTCGGCGGTGCCGTCCAACGCGGCGTCGATCCGCGGTTGGATGCTGCGGTCACAGATCCCGGTGAGGTTCGACGGCGCCTGCACCAACTCCTGATTCTCGGGTTCCGGTGGGGGCGGCGGCGCAGAGGTGGTCGGGGTGGCCGTCGGCGTCTGATCCGTCGGCGGGGACGGTGGCTTTCCGTCTTCGGTCGGTTCGGCGGTGCTCGGCACCGTCGGCACCGGGGTGGCCTCCAACGCCCGGCAGCCGTACCGCGACGCCAACACCGTCGCCAGATCGCCACCGGCCCGCCGCCAGCCCACCACCGCGTCGACCCGGTTGTTGGTCAACGCTTCGCCGTACAACGCAACGGGATCCAGCGCCAGCACCGAAGCCTCGATGCCGACACTGCGGAGCTGGTCGGCGGCGGTGTTGGCGACCGCCACCGAGGTCGGATCGTTGGCCGCGGCGCCGAACACCATCGTCAGCGGCGCGCCGTCCTTCACGACGCGTCCGCGGTTCGGTACGGGTGGTGGAGCGCCGGGGGGTGCGGGATCCGGACTCGGCAGCGGCTCGATCTCGTAGCCGGCGTCGAGCAGCAACTGCAGCGCGGACTCGCGACTCATGGCCGGCGGCGCCGTCGGCTCATAGCCGGGATCCGACGGCGCGCGGACCAGCGCCTGCGCCAACGTCACGGTGTTGTCGTCACCGGCGGCCACCGCGGCCAGGAGATCCACGTCGAGCAGTCCCAGGATCGCTTTGCGCACCTGCCGGTCCGCCAGGTGCGGCTGCTGCGCCCGCAGCGTCACCTGCATCACCCGGGGCGTGACGATACGCTCCGTGCGCACGTCGGGAATCGCGTTCAACTGCGCGTATGCGGCCGCCCCGCCGTGCACCTGGGCGACCTGGGTGTCGCCGTTGCGGATCGAGTCGGCCAGCGCAGCGGTCGGCCCGCCCCGCCGGAACAACACCTGGTCGGGTTTGGCCGGCTCACCCCAGTACCGGTCATTGCGGGCCAGCAGGATCTCGTCCCGCTGGGGGTCGATGTTCTCCACCCGGAACTGCCCGCCGGTCACCGGCAGCGCCTGCGCCAACCCGGCTCCGAACCCGCCCGGTACGTCCTTGACGATGTGCGCGGGCAGGATGTTGTAGAACAGTTCCCGCCACGCCGGGTAGGGCTGGGAGAAGGTCACCACCGCCGTCTTGCCGCCGTTCAACGACTGCACCCCGGTGATCAGGTCATAGCCGGCCGGGTCCACCACCCCGGGATGGCTCACCATCTGCCGCCACAGGTACCAGAAGTCATCCGCTCCGATCGGGGCGTTGTCGGTCCACTGCGCCTCCGGCCGGATCTGATAGGTGACGGTGAACGGATCCTCGTTGGTCACCTCCGCCGACACCAGCAGGGTGGGATCGAGTTCCCAGCGCGACCCGGTCGGCGAGGTGTGGTCCGGGATCGGCCGGAACGCGCTCGGCAGCACCAGCGCCGCCACCGCCGCGTTGACCGGTGACTGATCCGACAGCAGATGCGGGTTGAAGCCCGGCCCGATCGAGTCGATCGCCATGATGACCTGCATCGTTTTCGCAGGTGGCGGCGGTGGTGGCGGATCGTTCGTCTCGGTGCTCTGCGGCGCCGGCGGCGGGCTGACCGTGCATGCCGCCGCGAACATCATCAGCGCCGACAGCGCAGCGACGATGCGGAGAGGACGGGCAGGCACGCAGAACAGGGTATCCGCCGGTGACGGCCTGACCGCCGCGACGGCGCTGACTCGCGGTTGGGCGGCGGCACCGTGGGAGATGTGCGACCGGGCCCCTGCCTCAGGGCAGTCCCGCGAACAGACGCCTCACGCCCGCGCCTTGGCCCGCGACCGGGCCCGCGCCCGGGCCGTCGCGCTGAGTTCCACCTTGCGCACCCGGATGCTCTCCGGGGTGACCTCGACGCATTCGTCGGCCGCGCAGAACTCCATCGCGCGTTCGAGGTCCAGCTGGATCGGCTTGGCCAGCGTCTCCATCACCTCGGCCGTCGACGCCCGCATGTTGGTCAGCTTCTTCTCGCGGGTGACGTTCACGTCGAGGTCTTCGGCGCGAGGGTTCACGCCGACCACCATGCCCTCGTAGGTCTCGTCCCCCGGCTCGACGAAGAACGTTCCGCGGTCGGCCAACTGCAGCAGTGCGTACGCCGTCACCTGGCCCGCGCGGTCGGACACCAGCGAGCCGCTGCGCCGGGCCCGGATCTCCCCCGCCCACGGCCGGTAACCGTCGAACACCGCGTGGGCGATGCCGGTGCCGCGGGTCTCGGTGAGGAAATCGGTGCGGAAGCCGATCAGCCCGCGGCTGGGGATCGTGTAGTCCATCCGCACCCAGCCGGCGGCGTGGTTGACCATGTGCTCCATCCGGCCTTTGCGGGCGGCCATCATCTGGGTGATCGAGCCGACGAACTCCTCTGGGCAGTCGATCGTCAACGCCTCGTACGGTTCATGCAGCTTGCCGTCGATGGTCTTGGTCACCACCTGCGGCTTGCCCACGGTCAGCTCGAAACCCTCCCGGCGCATGGTCTCGACCAGCACGGCCAGCGCGAGCTCGCCGCGGCCCTGCACCTCCCACGCGTCGGGACGGCCGATGTCGACCACCCGGATCGACACATTGCCGACCAGTTCGCTGTCCAGTCGCGACTTGACCATCCGCGCGGTCAGCTTGTGGCCGGACACCTTGCCGGCCAGTGGCGACGTGTTGGTGCCGATGGTGACCGAGATGGCCGGCTCGTCGACGGCGATGCGCGGCAGGGCCACCGGATGCTCCGGATCGGCCAGAGTGTCCCCGATCATGATGTCGGGCAGACCGGCGACCGCGACGATGTCCCCGGCCTGCGCCTCGGTGGTCGGGCTGCGCTCCACCCCGACGGTGACCAGCAGTTCGGTGATCTTGGCCTGGGTGGTCTCGCCCTCGCGGATCCACGCCACCTGCTGGCCTTTGCGCAACCGGCCGTTGGCGATCCGCACCAGCGCCAGCCGGCCCAGGAACGACGACGCGTCGAGGTTCGTCACCAGCGCCTGCAGTGGTTGATCGGGGTCGCCGGACGGCGGCGGGATGTGCTCGAGCAGCACGTCGAACAGCGGGTCGAGGTTGGTGCCGTCCGGAACCCGGCCGTCCGGCGGCGGGGTGGTGCTGGCGATGCCGGCACGGCCCGAGGCGTACAGCGTGGGCAGGCCCAGCGCGTGTTCGGCGGCCTGTTGGGCCTGCTCGTCGAGATCGGCGGCGACGTCGAGCAGCAGGTCGTGGCTGGCCTCGACCACCTCGGCGATCCGGGCGTCGGGCCGGTCGGTCTTGTTGACCACCAGGATCACCGGCAGGTGCGCGGCCAGCGCCTTGCGCAGGACGAACCGGGTCTGCGGCAGCGGGCCCTCCGAGGCGTCGACCAGCAGCAGCACCCCGTCGACCATGGACAGGCCGCGTTCCACCTCACCGCCGAAGTCGGCGTGGCCGGGGGTGTCGATGACGTTGATCACAGTGACGCTGCCGTCGGGGTGATGACGGTGTACCGCGGTGTTCTTGGCCAGGATCGTGATGCCTTTTTCCCGCTCCAGGTCACCGGAGTCCATGATGCGTTCGGTGGTGTCGTCCCCGCGGGCCTTGAGCGCGCCGGACTGCCGCAGCATGGCGTCGACCAGCGTCGTTTTGCCGTGGTCCACATGTGCGACGATGGCGACGTTCCGGAAGTTCACTCCGAAATTGTGTCAGCGTGAGTACCCGAATGAAAAACCGCGGAAGGTCGGGTGAAGTCGAAGAAGCTCGCCGGCCTCAAGCCGAAAAAGAAGTGCTGCCGGAGTAAACCCCGCTGTAAACGGTGCCCGGTGGTGGTGTCGAAGGTCCGCGAGGCCGAGCGCGACGGTATGCGCGGCAAGGACTTACAGAAGGTGTTCAAGCGCGCCCGAAGGTCATGACCGGCTTGCCGCGCGTCGGTGCACGACGACACAGCACCGGGTTGGATGCGGCTCCAGGCGCGGGCGGGCGGTGCGATCCCGGCTCCCCTCGACGATGCCCTCGATCAACCGCAGGTTCAGCCCGCACACCACCTCGGTGTGGTCCTCGGCCACCGCATGGAACGGACAGTTGCGCAGGATGACGGTGTCGTCGTCGCTCACGGCCGGACGGTAACCACAGCTGCGCAGCGCCGCGATCAGATCACCCGCGGCGTCGGCGCCGACCCGCCGTCCGGCGTCGTAGGCGGTCTCGTTCACCGTCGTCCGCACGTGGTCGTCGCGCTCGGCGGCCTCGACGATCAGCCGCGCCAGGAACTCGTATGCGCGCGGCGGAACCGAGACGCTGACCTCCCGGGCCGACGGCGTGTACACCTTCGCGGGCCGTCCGGCGCCCGGACCGCTGCGGCCCGGGGGACGCTGATAGCTGACCGTCAGCAGGCCGGCCTCGGCCAGTTTGTCCAGGTGGTAGGCGGCCAGCGTGCGGCCGACCCCGGCCGCGGCCGCGGCCTCCTCGCGGGACACCGGACCGTCGGCGTCGGCCACGAACTCGTACATCTGCCGGCGCAACGGATCGTCCAGGCTGCTCAGAGCCGCTACCGCAACGCTGTCGTGCGAGCCGCCGATCGCCATACCCAATTCTAACACCAAAAAGTATTGACAATCACATCGGCCGGGAGGATTCTAAAAACATCATCCGTTATCGATAGAAGGAGATGAGGATGATGGCCACCTCAGCAACGCCCGCATCCGACGCACCGGTACTTCGCCGTGCCACCGAGGATCCCGCCTACGGCGTGTTTCTGCTGTTGCGGATCGGCTTCACGGTGCTGCCGATCGTGATGGGGCTGGACAAGTTCACCAATGTGCTGACCGACTGGACCGGGTACCTGGCGCCGTGGATCGTCAGCCTCAGTCCGTTCGGCGCGACCGGCACGATGATCGTCGTCGGCGTGATCGAGATCGTCGCCGGTGTCGCCGTCGCCCTCACACCGCGCTACGCCGCGTACGTCGTCGCGGCCTGGCTGGCCGGCATCATCATCAACCTGCTCAGCTATCCGGGTTTTTACGACGTGGCACTGCGCGACCTCGGTCTGCTGCTCGGCGCGTTGGCGCTGGGCCGCCTCGCGTCGGTGTACGACCCGCCGGTGCACCGCGGATAGTCCGGTCAGACCCCTCCACACCCGCCGACTCCCCGGTCGGCGGGTGTTCCGCGCGGGACGGCCGGGTTGAATGGAGTCCACATGGAGCTGATATCGGTGGGGCACGGCGCCCTGGACCGCCCCGGGTTGTTGACGCTGCTGCGCGACGCCGGGATCGACGCGGTGGTCGACATCCGCCGCTATCCGGGTAGCCGGCGCAACCCGGATGTCGCGGGCGAGGCGATGGCGCAGTGGCTGCCCGCCGCCGGCATCCACTACCGCTGGGACGCCCGGCTGGGTGGGCGCCGCCGACTCCCGGCCGACTCCCCGGTGCTCGATTCCTGGTGGCGCGTCGAGCAATTCGCCGCCTATGCGGCCCACACCCGCACCCCGGAGTTCGCCGGGGGGCTGGCGGACCTGCTGGCCCAGGCCGAACAGCAGCGCACCGCGATGATGTGCAGCGAGGCGGTGTGGTGGCGGTGCCATCGCCGTCTGGTCGCCGACGTCGTGGTGCTGGCGCATTCCCGGCCGGTTCGCCACCTCATGCACGACGGCCGGCTGGTCGGACACCCGCCGTCCGAAGGCGCCCGCCTCCAGCCCCGCGGCCGGCTGGTCTGGGACGGCTGAACGCCTCCTGACCGGCTCATTTGCGGCGTAGGGTGGGGGTATCCGTCAGATGGTCGCAAGCCAGTTGGAGGTACCTCATGACGGTCTTCGAATGGTTCACCGCGGCGTTGGCCGCAGCCCTGGTGCTGGCGACATTTCTCGGGTTCTTCATCGGCCTGCTGGGCTGGCTCGGCGGGGTCTACATCGTCCGGTGCAGCGGCTGCCACCACCTGACGCTGTCGTCGGAGCGTGATCCGCGGCCGTCCTGTGTGCACTGCCGGCATCCGATGCTGACCCATCCGCTGTACTCGGTGCGGCACCCACATCAGAAGCCGATCGTCGACGACCCGCTGCGGTATTAGCGCCCGTCACCTGCCACGAGCGTCCGCGAATGTACGCCCGTGGCGACGTGTCGGGGTGCAGACACGGACGCTCGCGGCAGTTGGGCGGTCACCAGCCGCGGCGCGGGGCATGACTGCCGACGAGCTCCCTGGTCGCCTCGCGGCTGCGGTAGACGATGTAGGGCCGGAACAGGTATCCGATCGGCGCGCTGAACACGTGCACCAGCCGGGTGAACGGCCACAGGCAGAACAGCACCAGGGCGATCGTCACGTGGATCTGGAACCAGGCCGGCGCCTGTGCCATCAGATCGCCGCGGGGCTGCAGAATCCAGATCGACCGGAACCACGGGGACACCGTGTCGCGGTAGTTGTGTTCGGCGCCGACCGGCGTCGCACCG
>Ga0310828_1001765_pt1 | contig 11489 bp, 5 predicted proteins | sample WT_ome_3_FD_202242 | JGI IMG/M metagenome (GOLD analysis project Ga0310828, IMG submission 202242) | Sorghum-adapted microbial communities enriched on wild type (WT) sorghum from Joint BioEnergy Institute, Emeryville, California, United... ... | reverse complement strand
GGCGGAGGCGACGCTCATCGTCTCCGGCGCCCGCGTTCCCCGGGTGGTGCGGGTGGACCGCCCGGCGCTCGAGCGGCATCTGGTCCGGCAAAGCGGCGACCCGATGGCCGCGCAGCTGGTCAGCTGCGGGCCCGCCGCCGCCGACCAGCGAATCGCCATTGTGGACCCGGCGACCTCCGCCGCCTGCCGACCCGACCAGGTGGGTGAGGTCTGGGTGTCCGGTCCGAGCGTCGCGCAGGGCTACTGGGGCCGGCCGGAGGAGACCGCCCGCACCTTCGGCGCCCGCATCGCCGGCGGCGACGGGCGTGCGTACCTGCGCACCGGCGACCTCGGCTTCCTGCTCGACGGGGAACTGGTGATCACCGGACGGCTCAAGGATCTGATCATCGTGCGGGGGCAGAACCACTACCCGCAGGACGTCGAGCTGACCGCGGAGCGGGCCGACCCGATGCTGCGCCCCGGCTGCTCCGCCGCGTTCCTGTCCGAAGAGGAGGGTGCCGGCGACGACCTGGTGACGGTGCACGAGGTACGCCGACACTCCGGTGAGGTCGACGTGGCCGGCGTGGCGGCCCGGGTCCGGCAGGCGGTCGCCCGGGAGCACGGGCTGCAGGTGCGTACCGTGGTCCTGATCCGAGCCGGCGGCATGCCGAAGACGCCCAGCGGCAAGGTCCAGCGGCGGTTGTGCCGCGCCCGGCTCGCCGCCGGGGAGCTGCCCGAGATCGGTCGCTGCGCGGCGACACCGGCGGTACCGGACAGCGAGGACGCGGCACCGGCGGACGGCGCGCCGCTGCCCGGCGCGGACGAGGTGGTGGCCGCGCCGGCCGGGCGCCGGGCCGCCCTGCTGAAGAGCTACCTGCGCGGCAAGGTCGCGGCGGTCAGCGGTATCCGCCCCGGCGACCTCGACCCGGACCAGCCTCTGCTCGCCGCCGGTCTGGACTCCCTCGCCGTGCTGCAGGTGAAGCAGGAGGTGGAGACCGACCTCGGGGTGAGCCTGCCGCTGGCCGCGATCCTCTCCGGTGGCGCCAGCCTGGCTCATCTGGTCGACCAGCTCGCCGAACAGCTCGGCAGGGCGCCGCTGCCGCGGCGCGAGGTGGGCACGACACGTGCGGCAGCGGGGGTCGCCGCTCTGTCGTACGGCCAGCGCTGGATCTGGCTCGCGCAACAGTTCGAGCCGGACAGCACCGTGTACAACATCGCGGTGGCGCTGCGCTCGGCCACACCGGTGGACGGCCGCGCCCTGCACCGGGCGCTGCGGACCGTGGTGGCGCGGCATCCGATCCTGCGCGCCACCTTCCCGGTCCGCGGCGGTAACCCGGTGCTACTGGTGCACCCGCCGGGAGAGGTGGCGTACCAGGAGAACGACGTGGCCGACCTGGACCAGACGCAGCTGCGCCGGCACCTGGCGGCCCTCGCCGGCAAGCCGTTCGACCTGCGGTCCGGGCCGCTGCTGCGGCTGGCGGTGTTCCGCCATCCGGGCGGGGACGTCCTGCTGCTGTGCATCCACCACATCATCACCGACTTCTGGTCGATGGCGATCCTGGCCCGGGAGCTGGGCGAGTGCTACACCGCCTACGCCGAAGGGCGGGAGCCGAACCTCGCGCCGCCGCCCGTGACATTCCTGGACGTCGTCGAGCACGAACGGTCCATCCTGGACGACGAGCAGCGCGCCGCCGCCCTGGCCCGGTACTGGGACGAACAGGTGGGCGACGGAGTACCGCCGCTGCGCCTGCCGGCGGGCCGATCCGCCGGCGGTGGGCGTTCCTTCTCGCTGTCCGAGTCGCTGACCCGGCGCCTGCACGCGCGGGCCAGCGCCGAGCATGTCACGCTCTCCGTGCTGCTGCTGGCGGCGTTCCAGGCGGTGCTGCACCGGTACACCGGTCAGGACGACCTCGCGGTCGGTACCAACGTGGCCGGACGGTCCGGCCCGCGGTTCACCACGGTGGTCGGCTTCTGCACCAATCCGGTCCTGATCCGCAGCCGGGTCACCGCTGGCACGCCGTTCCGCAGCCTGCTCGCGCAGACCCGGGATCAGGTCATCGGGGCGCTCGAGCACCAGCAGTACCCGACGACCCTGCTCGCCGAGCGGCAGCGTGCCGCCGGCCGTGGCACCACCCTTTTCGAGGTGCTGTTCACCGTCAACCGCTCGCCCAGCCCTGGCGACGATCTGGCCGCCCTCGCCGGCGTGGGCCCGCCCGGCGCCACGTGTTCGCTGGGGTCGCTGCGGCTGGAGAACCTCCCGCTGCCGCACCAGCCGAGCGGTATTCCGCTGGAGCTGACGATGGCGCAGGTGGGCGCCGCGCTGCACGGCTCGCTGCGCTACTCGCCGGCGGTGGCGGAGCCGGCCGCGGCGCTTCTGGTGGAACAGTTCACCGCGCTGCTGGAGACGGTCGCCGCCGAACCGGACGTGCCGGTCAGGCTCCCCGGGTCGCGAACAGCGCGGCGGGAATCTGCCGAGCCAGCTCCGCTGACCCCTCCGCGGTGAGCGCCCAGTGGCCGGACCGTAGCTCGCTCACCGCGAAGGCGCCGCTGGTCACCTCCTGCCACAGCCGCAGGTCCGCCGCACCGACATCCGGATCGTCGGCGCCGCGGACCGCCAGGATCGGGGTGGCCAGCTTCGGCTCGGGACGGTAGACGTACCTGTCGAAGAGCACCCAGTCCGCGCGCAGCGGCCGCTCCACCAGGTCGAGGAAGTCCGGGTTGGCCATCAGCGTCTGCGGCGTACCGCCCATCTCGGCGGTACGTCGGAACAGCTCCGATGTGGACAGCCGGCTCATGCCGGTGTCGCGGATCCGGCTCGGCGGCAGGCAGCTGCACACCACGAGCAGCCGCGGGTTGCGGCACGCCGCTGCCTCCAGCAGCCGCGCGATCTCGAACGCGACCAGGGCGCCGGAGCAGTGGCCCAGCAAGGCGTAGTCGCCGGTGAAGCCGGCGTATCCGTCCTGCCGCGCCATCTGCGCGAACTCGGCGAGCAGCGAGTCCATGTCCTCGTGCGGCTTTTCGGCGAGCCGGCGCTCCCGCCCGGGCAGGACGCCGGGGACCAGGGTGACGCCGGTGCCGGCCAGCGCCTCGCGCAGGTGCCGGAACACCGTGGAGCCGGCGCCCGCGTGCGGAAACGCGAAGAGTTCCACGTCGTCGGTCTCCTTGCGGTACGGAAACCACGCCTTGGCGCTCGACATGTGCTCGCCTCCTCGACACTCCAGGCCGGACCAGTCAACCGTGGCGCCCGTACGGCGGGCCGTCGCAGGTTTACGCGACACCCCTGGCGATTCGGGCGGCGCGTAACGTGCCAGGCATGGCAGACCCCTCGCCGGTGCCTCCACGCACGCCGCACGAAGAGGCCATCGCCGCGATCTGGCGGGAGATCCTCGACCGCGTCGACATCGGCGTGGAGGACGACTTCTTCGACCTCAACGGCAGCTCCCTGCAGGCCATCGAGATGGTCGCGCGCATCCGCGAGACCTGGGGGGTCGACATCCGGGCGAGGGACTTCTTCGCCCGCCCCACGGTCGCGGCGCTGGCCGCGGCGGTGGCCGCGGCCGCCTCGTCCGAGGGTTCGGTGGTCACCCGCCGGCCGCCGGACGCCGAGCCGGTGCTCTCCTTCGACCAGCAGCGGCTCTGGCTGGAACACCAGCTGCGCCCTGGTGCGGCGTACCACGTCCACGAACGGCGGCACCTGGTCGGGGTACTCGACGTCGACGCGCTACAGGCGAGCATCCGCGCGATCGTGGCCCGGCACGAGGCGCTGCGGACCAGGTTCCCCACTGTGGACGGCCAACCGATCCAGGTGGTGGACGACCCCGACGAGCGGTGGCGGATCACCGTGCGGGACCTCAGCGGCGACGGGGAGGACCGCGCCGAGGCTGCCCAACGGCTGGCGGACGAGCACGCCGCGGCCCCCTTCGACCTGGCGCGCGGACCCCTGTTCCGCTGTCTGCTGATCCGGCTGGACGACACCGAGCACGTGCTGAGTGTCACCGCCCACCACATCATCTGCGACTCGTGGTCGATCGGGCTGTTCATCCAGGAGTTCGTGGCGCTGTACCGGGCGGGCGGCGACCCGGACCGGGCCGGGCTGCCCGAGCTTCCGGTCCAGTACCGCGACTACGCGGTCTGGCAGCGGAAGTGGCTGGCGGGCCAGGCGGTGCAGGCCCAGGTGGAGCACTGGCGGCAACACCTGGACGGCGCACCGCCCGCCCTCGCCCTGCCCGCCGTCGGACGACCATCCCCATTCGACGGCGTCGGCCAGCGGATCCTCGCCGGGCTCTCCGAAGAGGAGACCAACGCCCTGCGCCAGCTGTGCGTCGCGTACGGCGTCACGCCGTTCATGGCGTTGCTGGCGGCCCTGGCGACGGTGCTGAGCCGCTGGTCCGGGCAGCCGGACGTGGTGATCGGGGTGCCGATCACCGGCCGCACGCACGTGGGGACCGAGAAGCTGATCGGCTTCTTCGTAAACACCCTGCCGCTGCGGATCAGCCTCGCCGGTGAGCCGACCTTCGCCGAACTGGTCGGGCAGGTCCGCCAGGCCGCGCTGGCCAGTTACGCCAACGCCGATGTGCCGTTGGACCTGCTGGTCCAGGAGCTGCAGGTGGCCCGCGACCCGGGCCGTACGCCGCTGTTCCAGGTGCTGCTGAACGTCATCGACACTCCGCAGGTGGAGCAGATCAGCGGGTTGTCGGTGTCCGCGATGGACGCGCCGGCGCAGCCCAGCAAGGTGGACCTCACGCTCACCGCCCGGGAATCTCGCGGCGCGCTGCGGTTGGAGTACGAGTTCAACGCCCGGCGCTACCAACCGGCGATGATGCGGCACCTGGTGGAGCAGGTGGGTGGGCTGCTGCGCGCCGCGCTGCGCGACGCTACCCGCCCGGTGCTGGACTACCCGCCGCGGCCGGGTGCCGCCGGGCAGTCGGCCGCGGACCTGGCCGCGTCCGGCGTGCGCGGTCCGGGCGAGCGGGTCGGCATCGGCGCCGGCGACCGCGTCGCGGTGCTCTCCGGGCTCGCCGGCGATGTGACGCCGGCCCTGGCCGCCGTGGGCGTGGCGATCGCCGCCCAGGATCTGGTGGTCGCCGACGACGTCGGCGCCCTGGTCAAGTCGGTACAGTCCGGCGATGCCACGGTGCTGTACGCCACCCCGCCGGTGCTGCGGGCGGTGCTCGCTGACGCGCAGCCGGCGCAGCTGCGCTCGCTGCGGTACGTGTTCGTGGACAACCGCGGCGGTCTGCTCTCTTCCGACGTCGAGGCGCTGCGCGGCGTGGCGCCGGCGTGCCGGTGCGTCGGCGTCTACCGGGCCGGCGACGGGCGTCCACTCGCGACGTACCTGGTGCCGCAGGACTGGCAGCCGCAGACCGCGCCGCTGCGGGTCCCCCTGGGGACCGTGCTGGACACCGCGCCGGTCCGGCTGGTGCACCCGTCCGGCGACCTCGCCGCCGTCGGCGAGGTCGCCGAGATCCGCGTCGGCGACCAGCCCACCGGTCACCTCGGTCGCCGCTGGGCCGACGGCACGCTGGAGTACGCCGGCACAGTGGACGGTGGCATCGACATCGACACGGTCGAGACGCTGGTCGCCCTGCGCGAGGTACCCGGGGCGCGCGACGCCGTGCTGACCGAGCACACGGGCTACATCGCCGGCCCGGATCCGCAGTCCGCTGCCGAGATCCGCCAGCACCTGCTGACGCGGCTCGCCCACCGCCTGGTGCCGCGGCACCTGGTCGTACTCGACCGGCTGCCGCTCACCCCGGACGGCGAGTACGACCTGAGCCGGCTGCCGCTGCCCGCGCCCGATGGCGACGCGGACGACAGCTACGTCGCGCCGCGTACGCCGCTGGAACGCCAGCTCGCCGATATCCTGCGGCAGCTGCTCGGCGTGGACCGGGTCGGCGTGCATGACAGCTTCTTCGAGCTGGGCGGCTTCTCCCTGCTGGCGACGAGGCTGACCAGCCGCATCCGGGAAGAGTTCAATGTGGAGCTGTCGCTGCGCGACATCTTCCAGTCGCCCACCGTGGACCGGCTGGCGCAGCTGATCCTGCGCGCCCAGGGCGCGGAGGAGCTGGAAGCGCTGCTGGACGAGATCGCCGCCGGCGAGCCGGATCAGCAGTGACGCCTCACCGCAGCCGGACCGAGCACGGCAGGTACGCGAAGCCACGCTGGTGCGGCGAGTGGATGCGACGCGCGTTGTCCAGGTCGAGGTCGTAGTCGCGGATCAGCGCGCCGGCCTCCGCCAGCGCGATGGTGGTCTCCAGCTTGGCCAGCGCCGCGCCAAGGCAGAAGTGCGGCCCGTGCCCGAATCCGATGTGCTTGCTGGTGTCACGGTCCAGATCGAACCGGTCCGGGTCGGGGAAGACGCGCCAGTCGCGGTTGGCCGACGCGGGCAGCAGGACCATGCGCGCGCCTGCCGGTACCAGGGTGCCATGGATCTTCGTGTCCCGGGTGAGGGTACGGGCCATCATCTGGCTCGGCGAGTCGTACCGCAGCGCCTCCTCGCCCCACTCCCGGGCGCGGCCGTCCAGGCCGGCGCGGCGCACGTGCGGCATCCGCCAGCCGTGGTACCAGGCCAGCCCGATGAGCTTCCCGGTGGACTCGTTGGTCGCGCTCAGCAGCAGGAACAGGAACGCCACCAGCTGCGAGTCGGTCAGCGGCTGGCCGTCCACCCGCGCCTCGATCAGGGCGGAGGTGAGGTCGTCGCGGGGGTGCCGGCGCCGCTGCTGCACCAGCCCGACGTAGTACACCGCCAGCCGCAGTCCCGCGTCGATGGTCTCCCGCGAACGCACATCAGTGCCGTCCTCGCAGTGGTTCAGCAGGTCGTTGTCGGCGCGGATCTGGTCCCGGTCAACGCGTGGGACGCCCATCACTTCGCACATCACGTCGTTGGGCAGCGTCGCCGCGTACTCGCCGGCGAAGTCGAACTCGGGCTTGTCCAGCAGCGGGAGCAGCCGCTCCCGCGCCAGCTCGCGTACTCGCGGCTCCATCTGGCGCACCCAGGCTGGCTTGAAGACGGCACCGACCAGCCGGCGCATCTTGCCGTGCTCGGGCGGGTCCATGGCGAGGAAGCTGCTGGTCTTCACCGCGTCCGGTCCCCACAGGTCCGGTTCCAGCGAGATGCCGTTGCGGCTGGAGAAGAGGCTGGGGTTGCGCAGCGCCCAGAGCACGTCGTCGTACCGGGACAGCGCCCAAAAGTCGCGTTCGTCGTTGCGGTAGAGCGGCGCGTGCTCGCGCATCCAGGCGTACGTCGGGTAGGGGTCCTCGTGAATCCGGTAGGAAAAGGGGTCGTAGACGGTCTCGGACTCTGCCACGGCGTCACGCTACTGGCGCCCGGGACGGGCGGAGTCTCCCTTGTTTGTGGGACGACCGGCCAACGCGGCCGGCTGGTTACCGTGCCGGTACGGTCAGAAAGGCACAGTCGTGGCTGAGAATGACTTCGGTCTGGCGGAGGGTTTACCGCAACCGGTGCAGCCGTTGCGCCCGCTCGGCCGGCGCCAGTACGCGTTCTGGATCCTCCAGCAGCTGGTGCCCGGTACGGCGGTGTCCAACCTGTCCGTCCCGTTCCGGACCACCGCACCGCTGCGCTGGTGGCCCCTGCACGCCGCGGTGAACCACCTGGTCCGTCGGCACCCGGCGCTGCGTACCAGGTTCCCGGCGGCGAACGGCGTTCCGGTCCGCCACGTCAGCGCACCCGATGACGTGCAGGTGACGGTGGAGGTCGCCGCGTGCCCGGTCGACGACCTGTCGCGGCGGCTGCACGAGGCGGCTCGCCAGCCGTTCGATCTCGGCACCGACCTGCCGCTGCGGCTGTTCCTGTTCAATTTGGACGATGGTGGCAGCGCCGTGCTGCTGGTGGTGCACCACGTGGTCACCGACGCCCGGTCGATCACGCTGCTGATGGACGAGCTGGCCCGCTCGTACGACGGCATCGCCGATGGCAGCGGGATCCCGGCGGACCTGCGCGACGAGCTGCCCGCACCCGTGCAGCCGGAGGCGCGACCCGAGGACGCCCGGTTCTGGGCGGACCACCTGCGCGGTGTCGACCCCGGGCAGATGGTCCTGCCCTGGGCGCGGCCGAGCCCGGCGCGCCCGACGTTCGCCGGGGCCACCATGGTCACCTCGCTGGCGCCGCGGACAGTCTCCGCCGTCGCGACGCTGCGCCGGGCGCTCGGCAGCACCGAGAACCTGATCCTGCTCGCCGCGTTCTACCTGAGCCTGTTCCGGCACGGGGCAGGTCCGGACATGGTGGTGGGGGTGCCGGTCACCCGGTCCACCAGGCCCGGCGACGGTATCGACTTCGCCGTCAGCACCATGCCGCTGCGGGTGACCCTCGACCCGAAGGCGAGCTTCGCGCAGCTGACCCGGCAGGTGCGGGACGCCTTCCTGGCCGGCGCGCAGCACGCCTCGGTGTCGGTGGAGGACCTGCTCGTCGACGTGGGGCACCACTCGACGGACTGGTGGGCGCCGCTGTTCCGGCACCTGTACAACTACCGCTCCGGGGACGAGACCAACGTACGGATCGCTGGCGAGCGGCCGCGGTTCCTGGACCTGTTGCGGGACGAGAGCCGGCTGGACATCCAGCTCAACGTGATCGGCGGCAGCCAGCAGCCACCGGTGCTGATCACGAACTTCAGCACCGAGGTGCACGACCGGGCGGACGTGGCGGCGTTCCTGAGCCGGATGGAGGCGCTGCTGCACTCGGCGGCGGCGCAGCCGGACCGTCCGATCGCCGAGCTGGACATGCTGACCGACGCCGAGCGCTCGGTCCTTGCCACGGCGAACGACACGGCCCGGGCCGACCATCCGAATAGGACAATCCCGGAGGCGGTCGCGTCGGCTGCCCCGGAGGCGGTGGCGGTGGTGGGTCCGGACCGCACCATGTCGTACCGTGAGCTCGTCACCACCGCGCACCAGGTCGCCGCCGAGCTGAGGGCGCGGGGCGTGCGCGACGGCGACGTCGTGGCGCTTGCGCTGCCGCGGGGAGCGGCGATGGCCGCGGCGGTGCTCGGCGTGTGGGGCGCTGGCGCGTGCTACCTGCCCCTGGACGGCGAACACCCCGAGCAACGCCTTGCCTACCAGCTCGCCGACGCGAGGGCGCGGCTGGTCGTGACCGGACCTGGTGCCGGGGACCGGTTCCCCGCCGGCGCGCCGGTGGTCACCTGGTCCGAGCTGACCGAACCGTCCCGGCCGGCGCCGCAGGCTGCTTTGGCGACGCCGGAGCTGGACGCGCCGGCGTACGTCATCTACACCTCGGGCTCCACCGGGCAGCCCCGGGGTGTGGTGGTCACCCACCGGAACCTGGCGAACGTGGTGTTCGACTTCGCCGACCGGCTCGGCGTCACCGCCAACGACGCCGTGCTCTGGGCGACCACCACCGCGTTCGACATCTCCGGGTTGGAGCTGTTCCTTCCCCTCGCCACCGGCGGCCCGGTGGTGGTCGCCGGCCCGGACGCCCAAACCAGGCCGCGGGAGCTGCTGGAGCTGGTGGTCAAGCACGACGTGTCGGTGGTGCAGGGGACGCCGACCTTCTGGCAGCGCGCGGTCGGCGAGGTGTCCGGCGACGAGCTGCGCGGCCGTACCGTGCTCTGCGGTGGCGAGCCGATGTCCGCCGCGCTCGCCAGCAGGCTGCGGGCCACCGGCTGCCGGCTGTTCAATGTGTACGGTCCGACGGAGACCACGATCTGGTCGACCGTCGCCGAGATCCGTGGTGAGGTGAGCGATCCGGTGCCGGTCGGCCGCCCGATCGCCAACACCTGCGTGGTCATCGTGGGCCGGTACGGCGCCGAGCTGGCGGCCGGGCTGGTCGGCGAGGTGTGCATCACCGGAACCGGGGTGAGCGCGGGTTACCTGCGCCGCCCGGAGCTGACCGCGGACCGGTTCCGGTCCAGCCCGCGGTGGGGTCGGTACTACCGGACCGGTGACCTGGGCCGGTGGCGTGCCGACGGCGTACTGGAGCTGCTCGGCCGCACCGACCGGCAGGTGAAGCTGCGCGGGCAGCGGATCGAGCTGGCGGAGATCGAGGCCGTGCTGCGCGAGCACGCCGAGGTGGCCGACGCGGCGGTGGTGCTGGTCGGCGACCCGCAGGACGACGGCGAGCTGCGCGCCTTCACCCGCCCGGTACCGGGCGCGGCCACCGCGACGCTGCCCGCCCGGCTCTGGTCGCGCCTGCGCGAGCGGCTGCCCCGGTACGCGCTGCCAGCCCGGGTGATGGTGCTCGATGAGTTCCCGGTCACCCCGAACGGAAAGGTCGACCACGCGGCGCTGCGGTCGCTGGATGTCACCACGGCCACCACCGCCCCGCCACACCGCGACGAGGACGGTCCCGACCCGCACCCGGAGTTGACCCGGCGGCTGCTGGAGCTGTGGCGCGACACGCTCGGTCGCCCCGGGCTGGGCGAGCGGGACCACTTCTTCCTCAACGGCGGGCACTCCCTGCTGGCCGCGCGGCTCGCCGACCGGGTGACCGCGGAGGTGGGCAGGCAGGTCCCGGTCCGCATGATCTTCGACCATCCCACCGCCCGGCAGCTGTCGGCGTCGCTGGCCCGGACGTAGGAGTGACATGCAGACCCCGGGTGGATGGTTCGTACGGATGGAGCACCGGGCGGGCGCCCGGGCGCGGCTGTACGCGTTCCCGCACGCGGGCGCCGGTCCGGCCGCGTTGGGCGCGCTCGCCGCTGCCCTGCCGGATGAGATCGAGCTGTGGGCGCTGAACCTGCCCGGCCGGCAGGCGCGGCTGGACCAGCCGCCGCGCACCGACCTCGAACCGCTCATCGCGGAGATCGCCGGCGACCTCGCCACGACGCCGGGGTACCACGCGCTGTTCGGGTACTGCGGCGGCGCGCTGCTGGCGTACCTGGCCGCGCGGCACAGCGCGTCCCGGCAGAACCCGCCGGGACGGCTGTTCGTCGGCTCCTTCGAGGCACCCGACCTGGCGCTGGTACCGCGCCGGCTGCACACGTTGCCCGACGAGGCGTTCTGGGAGGTGGTGCTGGCGCAGGGTGGCGTACCGCCGGAGCTGGCCGCCCGGGACGACCTGCGCCCGGTGTTCGAGTCCGCGTTGCGCGCGGACTTCGCGCTCTACGCCGGCTACCGCCACCGCCGGGAGGAACCACTGGAGGTGCCGATCTGCGTGCTGTACGGGCGGGACGACCCGGAGTTGAGCAAGGGTGCGCTGCTCGGTTGGCGCCGGCAGAGCACCGTCCGGCCGCAGCTGTGCGAGTTGCCGGGCGGGCACTGGCTGGTCGAGGAGGACCCGGGCGCGGTCGCCGCCTGCCTCGCCGAACACATCCTGGCCGACCTGCCGGTCGCCGCACGAATGGCCGGGGCGTGACCGGTGGGGACGGCGATGGACGCACCGAGCGTACTGCGGGCGATCGAGCAGTCCATATCGGACACGCTGGGCCGGCGGATCGGCCCGGACGAGAACTTCTTCGAGGCCGGGCTCACCTCGCTCACCCTGGTACGGCTGCACGAGGCGAGCACCCGAGGGCTCGCCGATCCGTTCCCGGTCACCG
>Ga0310828_1001764_pt1 | contig 11496 bp, 9 predicted proteins | sample WT_ome_3_FD_202242 | JGI IMG/M metagenome (GOLD analysis project Ga0310828, IMG submission 202242) | Sorghum-adapted microbial communities enriched on wild type (WT) sorghum from Joint BioEnergy Institute, Emeryville, California, United... ... | reverse complement strand
TAGGTAAATCCATTTTCATCATTGGTTTTAGTGATTATATCTGCCTCTTTTTGGACTTCAAGCGGTGCATTGGCCATAGCAATTGCTTTTGTTGCCACTTTAAATTGTTCCACGTCATTCCCACCGTCACCAAAGGCATAAATTTCATCAAATGAAATTTTTATATGTTTTTGATATCGTAATATCGCTGTTCCTTTATTTGCCTCAACCGATGTAAACTCGACATTTTCCGGGTGCGAGGAGGCAACAGACAGTTCTAATTTCCCTGCAACAGCTTTTTTTGCAAGATCGATTGTTCCAATTTGATCAGGCCGAGTAACAGCCATTACTTTATAGATTTTCAAATTGTCTTTTTCAAAAATTTGATCATAATTATAGTTTGCGAACATCGACTCAATTTCTTCCCAACTTTTCCCTTGAATGTCCGGATTACGGAATGGAAAACCGCCTTGATTCGTATATACCATAACACCGAGTCCGAGCTCGCTTAAAAGAGGAAATAATTTTTTATATGTTGAAATTGGAATTGAAGCTTCATATAGAATGTCACGATTTTCAGAATAGATAACCGTTCCATTAATACTGATGATAGGAAGGTTAAGCTTTCGAATCTCCTCAAATTTAAGAACATCCTCAATTGCCCGACCTGAATTAATAATGACATAATGTCCTTGCTCTTTAAGATATTTTAATGTTGCAAAATTTTCCTCTGATATTTCACGGGTTGAATTTAATAGAGTACCATCTAAATCAATTGAAAAACATTTCATCATTACAATTCCCTTCTTTTTTTGGCTCTTTTCTAAACTTGGATAAAATCTAAAGTAACTTCATATTTGTCACACAAGTTTGATCATCTTCATATGTGGAAATTTGTGATTGGGCACTTTTCTCATCTTTGGTTATAGTTATCGTAAATGTTTCATTTCGGGGCAGCCAAAGATCGATAAATCCGTTTGCATGTGTTTCCATTTTTTTATCGACAATAACGTTGCCCTTTCCATTCTTAATATAGACATGGAATTCTTCATTAGCCATTTCACCGCGGCAGCCTGTCAAACTGTGGATTTCACACGGATGAGTTTGCTGGATGTACGGCGCAATGGAAACAAAAAATTTATCTTCGGGAAGATCATATGTCACTTGATTAGAATTTTTGTCTGTCACGATTAGTTGCTGTGAGGTTATCGATGCTGAACCGTTTTTCAAATTGCCGACACTGTAGTCATGGACTAATTGTTTAATATCCCCGCTCTCATTTTTTATCGTTGTATTTTTTTCATGATTTATGTTTTTATCCAAATTAATAGAAACGAAAAATGATATAAATACGATTCCGAGAATACCGACAAGCCATATGATTTTATTCTTCAAGATGTATCACCCCTCTATAGAATCTTAATAATTTAAATGTAAAACAAGTTAATCGATAATGCAATGAGTAAAACATTACCTGATGCCAGAAGAGGGGAATGATAATTTCCTAAAATTGACAAATCATAAACCTCCTGACTTTATGGGATATTACAATTACAAGGATGTTTAAAAAAAAAGTGCATAAGTGGCCGGTAGCATATAGGAGTCTTTATTTTCATTTGATAAAAAATATGAGTAAAGGAATAGAGAAATTTGGAGAGAAAGATGGAAGCATTATTATGGAGTATTGCTTTACCCGGTTTCAGTCAATTATTACATGGAAAGTACATAAAAGGGATTATTTTCATTTTGCTGGAGTTTATTATTAATATCCAGTCCAATTTTAACGAAATTATCCTATTAAGTTTTAACGGCAATATTAATCAAGCAATTGAAACGGCAAACTTTCAATGGTTAATGTTTTATCCTTGCTTATATTTTTTTGGCATGTGGGATGCTTTTAAAGATGCGGGAGGAGGAAAGAATAGATTTTCTTTTCTACCTTTTGTGTTTGCAGCATATTTTGTTACTTTAGGGTGTATATACTCTCCAAAATTTAAGCCTTTTGGCATACTGCTAGGTCCGGTTTGGTTACCGATGTTAAGTGCCATCCCGGGTTTTATTGCTGGAAATATTTTTAGAAAATTATTATTATTCTTCGTTAGAAAAACAGATTGAAAAAGATTTTAAAAGATATATTAAAATAATTTTGGGTGAAAGGCATTTAATTTTAAGGACTGCTTACAATTGTTGTGGATGGGAACACATCAGATTTTCCTAATTTGATTTAAGGTAGGAATCGTCATTTTTTAGCGATTCATCATTGACAAACTACCATAATTTGTTATAATAAAAAACAAAATGTTTATAATATTGATACGTTTAAAAAAGACGGGGAATGATCATGGAACAGTTATTGCAGGCAGGAAGAATTGGCAAATTTTATAGCTTTTTTGGCTTCTTCTGGGGCTTTTATTTTAGCGCCGGCTTTTTGTCTTGCAACAAATGAATAGCTTCCACTGATGAGTTCTTCGTATAAGAAATAGAGTAAACATACGTAATAAAAAATGGAACTCAGCTTAGAGGGTTCTATTTTTTTATTTCAACTAACAAAAAGAAGGTGCTTTTCTTGAAAAAATTATTCGTTCATTTGGAGGATAGGAGTTACCCAATTCTCATTGAAAAAGGACTCCTTGAACAAGTTGGTGAAGAAACTAAAAAAATTTATACAGGACGGAAAATTTTTGTTGTAACAGATGTTCATGTCAATCAACATTATGGCAGAAAAGTCTTAACTAGTCTTGAACATGCCGGATTTCAAGTAGATCTATTAGCTTTGCCGGCCGGAGAAGAAACAAAATCTTTCCATATTCTGCCACAAATCTATAATCGATTTTTAGATTTTAAATTGACAAGAAGTGATTTAATTATTGCTCTTGGCGGGGGCGTGATTGGTGATATTGTCGGCTTTGCTGCATCGACTTATTTAAGGGGCGTTCCATATGTGCAAATTCCAACTTCACTTCTCGCCCAAGTTGACAGCAGTGTCGGGGGAAAAGTTGCGGTCGATTTGGACAGAGGGAAAAATCTAGTTGGAAGCTTTTTTCATCCAAAATTAGTACTGATTGATCCAAATGTCCTCCATACTTTAGAAAAACGGTTCTTTTGGGATGGGATGGCGGAAGTAATCAAATATGGCTGTATTAAAGATATAAATTTGTTTAATGAATTAAAAAGTTACCGAAATATGGAAATGGTTATGGAACATATTGAAAACATCATTTACCGTTGTTGTGAGATAAAAAAGGAAGTTGTTGAAGAGGATGAAAAGGATACCGGAAACCGAATGCTTCTCAACTTTGGACATACGCTCGGTCATGCAATAGAAACATTTTACCAATATAAAAAATATACGCATGGAGAAGCAGTGGCAATCGGTATGTACGAAATTTCAAAACGTGCGGAAGAAAAAGGATTAACGGAAAAAGGTGTTGCTGAACAAATCATGCAAATCGTTCAGCAATATCATCTCCCATATCAATTGGAAATCCCGAATCTTACACCCATTTTGGAAACAATTCAATTAGACAAGAAAAATATAAACAATGTACTTAATATTATTTTATTAAAACGGATTGGTGAATCATACATCAAAGAGACGACAATTGATTTCTTTAAATAATTTAGAATTTGGGGGGGAATAAAATGGACTGCTTAATTGATCCAAAGAAATTAAACGGTGAAGTGAAAGTACCACCATCAAAAAGTATCGCTCATCGGGCAGTTATTTGTGCCGCACTCAGTGATGGAATAAGCCGAATTTCAAACATAGATTATTCCGATGATATTCTTGCAACAATGGAGGCAATGAAATCATTCGGGGCAAAAATGACAAAAAAAGAAGACGTTTTGGAAGTTGTTGGCATCTACGCAACCGGGCAACTAGACCAAAAAAGGAATACTGATGAATTCCTTATTGACTGTAATGAATCCGGTTCTACATTACGATTTGTCGTTCCAATCTCCACATTATTTCCGGGGGAGCATCGCTTTATCGGCAGAGGAAAATTGGGACAAAGGCCGCTTCATACATATTATAATATTTTTGATGAGCAAGGGATTCAATACAGTTACAAAGAAGGTGAACTGGACCTACGGGTTGAAGGCAAGTTAAAAAGCGGTCTTTATGAAGTTCCGGGTAATGTCAGTTCGCAATTTATTTCAGGATTATTATTTACGTTACCGCTCCTTGACGGTGATTCAAAAATTGTCATTACGACGGAAATGGAATCAAAAGGGTATATTGATCTGACGTTGAGTGCTTTAAAAGATTTTGGTATTCATATTATTAACCATAATTATCAAGAATTTATTATCAAGGGAAACCAAAAATATAAGGCCCGTGATTATCGGGTTGAGGCTGATTTTTCCCAAGCAGCATTTTTCTTGGTAGCAAATGCTTTAAATAATAAGATTGTTTTGCATGATTTGAATTTAGACTCGTTACAAGGAGATAAAGAGGTAATTCATATACTGGAACGAATGGGAATGAAATTTTATCAAGAAAACGGAGGTTTTACCGGGAAACCGGAAAAAGAATTAATGGCAACGGTTATTGATGGTTCTCAATGTCCAGATATTATCCCGGTACTTTCGTTGGCAGCTGCTTTAAGTAAAGGAACAACCAAGGTGATAAACGCAGGAAGACTCCGGATCAAAGAATCGGATCGCCTCCATGCAATTGCGACTGAATTGAATAAAATTGGTGCAAAAATTATTGAAAAAGAGGATGGATTAATTATCGAAGGAGTGCCAAGCTTATATGGCGGTAACGCCGTATGGAGTCATAATGACCACCGTATTGCCATGACCCTTGCTATCGCTTCGACGGTCTGTAAAACATCTATTTTAATAGAAGACCATGAATGTGTTTCGAAATCATACCCAAACTTTTGGCGAGACTTTAAAAAACTAGGAGGTCGTTTCTTTGAGCGGGATAATGGGAAATAAGTTAAAACTATCTATTTTTGGTGAATCACATGGGCCGGCCATCGGAATTACAATTGATGGTTTACCGCCGGGTGTTGCAATTGACATGGATAAAGTACTAGCGGAAATGGATCGCAGAAAACCGGGAAAAAGTTTATTGTCGACCACACGGAAGGAGAGCGATACACCGGAAATAATCAGCGGATTTTTTAACGGATATACAACTGGCGCACCGTTGACAGCGATTATCAGAAATAGCGACCAACGTTCAAAAGTATATGAAGATATAAAAAATTTAATGCGACCGGGTCACGCGGATTATCCGGCGTTTGTCAAATATGGCGGGTTCCATGATTATCGCGGCGGCGGTCATTTCTCCGGCAGAATTACGGCACCGCTTGTATTTGCCGGGGCGATTGCTAAGCAAATTTTGGCCGAAAAAAGAATCTTTGTTGGTGCACATGTAAAAAGTATTAGTCATATTGATGACAAAAGTTTTCAGGATGTGGAAGTAAATCAAGCTCTTTTTGATGAGTTAAAGAAGCAAGAATTACCGCTTATTGACGGAGAAAAACGAACAGAAATTGAAGAGGTAATTTTACAAGCACGAAAAGATATGGATTCGGTCGGGGGAACCATTGAATGTACCGTCATTGGCATCCCAGCCGGAATTGGGGATCCTTTTTTCAATTCCGTTGAATCTGTCCTTGCCCATTTAATATTTTCTGTGCCGGCAGTTAAAGGAATTGAATTTGGCAAGGGGTTTGAGATGACGAAACTTCGGGGTTCAGAGACGAATGATGCTTACTACTACGAAAGAGACGAAGTTAAAACGCACACGAATAATAACGGCGGCATTACGGGCGGGATTACCAATGGCATGCCGGTTCTATTCACAGTAGCGATTAAGCCAACTTCTTCCATTGCAAAAAAACAGCAAACAATCAATATTGCCGAACATAAAAATACTGAACTAGTTGTGAAAGGCAGGCATGATCCTTGTATTGTACCACGGGCAGTACCAGTTATTGAAGCAGTCACTGCTCTCGGAATTTTAGACTTAATGCTCATTTCCTAAAGAGGGATTACCTCCAAGGGATACTAATTTTTTATAGCTTCACGGAGTTTTAATTTCATAAAGAGAGGTAAAAATATGTCAGAGATAGATGATTATCGTAAAAAAATTGATCAGATTGATAAACTTTTAACGGAACTTTTTGAAGAACGGATGAACACCGTTTTAAAGGTGAGTAATTATAAAAAGAAGAATGACCTACCTGTTTTAAATCGGGATCGGGAAACGGAGATAATTGAGAAAAATATAAAAAATTTAAAAGACCCAAATTATCAATGGGCATTGAAAAAATTTTACACAAACCTTATTAATTTAGGTAAGGAACTTGAATACAAAATGATCCGGGATGGTGTTTTTCCCGGAGAACAAATGAATCATTTTTTAAAAGTCGGCTGTTACGGAGTGCAAGGTTCATTTTCTGAAGAAGCGATGTTCAAATTCTTTGGTAAGAATGTGGAGTCAAGCAATTATGAAGAGTTTGAGGATGTTTTTTTAGCCGTGAAAAATGATGAAATTGATTTTGGCGTGGTGCCGATTGAAAACTCTTCAACGGGTGCAATTTCTCAAGTTTACGATTTATTGACTAAATATGAGTTTTATATTGTTGGTGAACAATATATTAAAGTGAATCAACATTTAATTGGTCTAAAAGGAACAGACTTGTCAAAAGTTCAGGAAGTATATTCTCACCCACAAGGATTTGAACAAACGAGCAAGTTTTTAAAAAATTATAAGCATTGGCGCTTGATTCCGTTTTTAAGTACGGCTGACAGTGTGCGCCATATTCGTGAATTGAATGATCAAACAAAAGTGGCGATTGCCGGAAAACGAGCTGCGGAGATTTATAATTTGGAAATTCTTAAAGAAAATATTAACAATAAAGTTGGTAATTCGACTCGATTTATTATTATTTCTAAACAGTTACAAGTGGCCGCCAAAAGTAATAAAACTAGTGTTGTCTTCTCGTTGGAACATAAAGTTGGGACGCTTTACCAGCTGTTGAGTCATTTTGCTGAAAATGATATTAATATGATGAAAATTGAATCCAGGCCTACCGAAGAAGGAAATTGGAAATATGTGCTGTATGTGGATTTTGAAGGAAATATCCGAAGTGAAAAAGTAAAAAAAGCCTTAAGTTTAATTGAAGAAGGTTGTGAGTATTTCCGCTTGCTTGGCTGTTATCAACAAGATTCAGTAAGGTGATTAGTGAAAGTTAATAGCGAAATCGAATAACAAACGTGCAAAATCCATCGAGTTTAACGGAAAGGATTGGCAGTTTCCATGGAATTTTACGGACTTTTAGGTGAAAAATTAGACCATAGTATCTCGCCGGAAATTCATGAAAAGATTTTTTCTCTTTTAAAAATCCGGGCAGCTTATAAAAAATTTGAAGTTAAAAAAGAAGACTTACAAAAATTTGTCGATGGATTGAAGGTATTGGGGATTAAAGGGACGAATGTAACGATTCCTTATAAACAAACGATTATTCCATACTTAGATGGTCTATCAGAAGAGGCAAAAAAAATAAATGCGATTAACACGATATTGCTAAAAGACGGAAAATTATACGGATATAATACGGATTATTTTGGCTTTGGTACGATTCTTCAGTGCAACCATGTTGAGGTTGAAAATAAAGTGTGTATGGTACTGGGCTACGGGGGTGCAGCGAAAGCCGTCGTTCAATACTTACTCGACCATGGAGTAAAAAAATTGTATATTGTTTCGCGACGAACATTTAAAGATGTATATAATGATTTGCGCGTTCAATTTATGACGTATGATGAGATTGCTACCGTTAAAGGGGATGTACTGATCAATACAACTTCAGTCGGCATGTACCCGAATGTGGACGCAAGCCCGGTTGCGGAAGAGATCATTATAAATTTTGCTACATTGATTGATATTATTTATAACCCGCGGATTACTAAATCTTTGGAAATTGGTCGGCGATTAGATAAAAAGATATGTGGTGGACTGGAAATGTTGGTCGGTCAAGCCATAAAAGCGGAAGAAATTTGGCAAGAAAGAGAAATCAGTTATGAAATTTTGACAAAAGTAATGGATGATTTCGATAAAAAATTTTAGTAAAAATGAGTGATTGAATGAAAAATAAATTAGTCATTATCGGTATGCCGGGGAGTGGAAAAACGACCATCGGCAAACTGGTAGCAGAGAAAACCGGAAAGTCTTTTATCGACTTGGATGAATTTATTGTGGAGTGGACAAAAAAGACAATCCCTCAGTTATTTGAAAAGGGAGAAGACCATTTTCGTGAAATTGAAACAAGGGCTTGCATGGAAATTGCTAAGCGAAAAGATTTGATTGTCTCAACCGGCGGCGGTGTTATTAAGAAACCAATCAATATGAAATTCTTGGGTGACAATGGGATTATCGTCTTTTTAGATCGTCCGGTAGATTTAATTATGGCGGACATCATCGTCCAATCCAGGCCACTCTTAAAAGAAGGCAAGGAAAAACTGCTCGCCCTTTATGAAGAACGGTACGAGTTATATAAAAAATATGCAAATGAGATTATTGTTAACGACCGCACCATTGAAGAAGTTTGTACTGACTTTATAGCGATTATGAATCAATATGAAATGTTGTAAAAGAGGCTGCATAATTTGCAGTCCTTTTTTGTACGTTAAGAATGTATAAATTTCCAGCAGAGAAGCGAATTCGACGTAGTGGGAAATTTTAAGAATTAAGTATAAGCGCACAAGGAAAGCTTCTCGGAAATACATCGCAGCCGAAAAAATTTTTTATTTTTTCGGCGAACTACGGCTCTGCTCTCGCCTAAAGGCTCGGACGCCCGAGTTTTCTTTAAAAAGAAAAAATGAATTCGTTTATTGTTAACCCTTTGTGTTCTTGTTCTCAGCTGGTACGTTTTGTAGTACAGGTTTTCCGGCAAACAATCCTGTATACATCAGCAAAATTCCCATCATGATAATCACACCGATATAAACCGACATCATCGACGGAACCAAGAACGCTCCAATAATAATGGTTGAACGGGCGATTAAATCAGCCCCACTAAAAGAGACATTTGAAAAAGCGGAGTATGACCCGCGTTTATCATCCGGAATCATGTTCGATTGTTCGGTCTTTCGAATTGGTGAGTAAATCAGTTCGCCAACAGTCGCAATAAAATTAAATAAGATCAACAGATACCAAATGTTTGCCGAAGTGACCGTCACATAGCCAATCCCATAAAGCAATAGTCCAACCAATAAACCTTTCCGCTTGCTGAAATGATCAACCATTCGATTAATAAAAAATGTCAAAAATACAACCAGCAATGTATTTTCGATATTGAGAATACTTAACATGCGAACCCCGTCAACTGTAAAACCGCCAAAATCAATCGGCTTAAATTCATTCGCTAACCGGACACCAATATAACTGCTCATCGAAAATTCTGCAGCAAAAATGAACATCGATCCGACTGTCACTTTGACAAAAGGAGTATCCTTAATGGCAACTTTATAATTGCTTAATACATCAAGAATAACATTATGATGCTGCTTTTTTAATTGCTTTACAGAAACGTCTTGAAGCCACAACCAATAGGCAACAGGTAAGCAAGATGATGTAAAAGTAAGAACGGCAAATAATTCGATTTGATGATTTACATAAAACATGCCGCCAAGAGCTGTCCCAATTGCTATAGATAAATTGACTAGCCAATAATCAATCACATACACCGATTTTCGATTCTCGGGTGTTGTTGAATCAATTATGATCGCCTCCATTGCCGGACTTCCTAGCCTTGATGTTGCGATAAAAATAATATAACTGACAGCAAACAACCCAATCAACCGGTCAGTTGGGAGTAAACTCAAAGTCATCAAAAGGAACATCAGAGCACTTAAAGAAGAAGTAATCAGTAATACCTTTTTGCGCGGAAAACGATCAGATATATATCCCCCAATCAAGTTCACAATGAAACTAATAAAAACGGTCGCAATTAAAAATGAACCCGCCCAAATTTTTCCTTTTTCTTGGGTAAAAAATAAGGCCATAAAGGGCATTACGGATGAGGAAACGGTTCGATTAAGAAACGAGGTAATTAATCGGACTTTAATATTTTGCGGATATTCGTGCCATTTCATTTGAAAGACCCCCTTATGTTTAGTATATTAAAATAGACATACAAAAAAATAAATAGACAATATTAAATATTTTTGTCTACTTTTAGGTGGGTACAAAATGAATGAATACTTATTTACACTATGGAAATCTGTTGAATCAGGACCGATTCGAGTAGAGGAAATGGCACAGATTTTACATTTAAGTCCAAAGCAAACCGCCCGCTATGTAAAAACATGGGAAAAGGAAGGTTGGCTTTCTTTTACATCAGGCCGTGGTCGCGGGAATTTGTCGAAATTAATATGGTTGAAAAATGTTGAAGAAGTTTATGAACAAGAGTTAACTACAATGATTGAAGAGGAGCCGATTGAAAAAAGCAGCAAATATTTACTGATGGATTGGTCCCCGGAGCGAAAAACAAGATTACTGAACCATTTTCAATCAAAGTTTGGTTTTAAACAAACTGTCTATGAAATCGATCAACTCATCATTCCCCGCAAATATCCATTTCATTCTCTTCACCCGTTGGAAGCTGTCCATGTACACCTGGCAAATTTGGTGGCAACGGTCTATAACCGGTTAGTGGCCATCGATGAAAGGAGAGTAGTGGAACCGGAAATTGCCCATAGTTGGAATATGACGCCAACAAGGCTTAGACTTTATTTAAAAAAAGATGTGAAATTTCATGACGGGTCTATTTTAACGGCGAATGATGTTGTTCACTGTTTAGAGAACATGAGAAAACAACCTCAATATGCGAACCTTTGGCAACCGGTTGAACGAATTCGTGCCGTAACACCGCTTGTCATCGATATTGATACACCGAATGGTTGCAGCTATACCCTTCAGCTGTTAGGAACAATCATTGCCAGCATTTATAAAGAAACGGATCATGGATTAGTTGGAACAGGTCCTTTTTATGTTGCTGAAAATAGTGAGGTGAAAACAAAATTAATCGCTTTTAAAGAACATTTTCAGGAACGGCCGCTTCTTGATGAAATTGAATTTATCCAAGTACCGAAAGATTATGATTTCATCTATACATCTAATTTGAAAAAAGAGCCCGAGTCTACTTTTGTCTTTAAAAGTCATTCCGGATTCGGTGTCGTTATAATGAACGCCTGTCGAAAGTCGGATATAAGCCGGCAAGAGGTACGCGATTACATTCATTCGGTTATTGCGGGGCATCGCCATGAAGTAACTGGTGTATATGAAAAAATGGTCCCCAATCATGCGAGCTGTCTATCGCATAAGACTGAGCCATACCCAATTCCCAAGGTAGAGAGACCTCATTTTCACGCACCACTGATTCTTATGCAACGGAAATGGAATGAACCGATGACAAACTGGTTGAAAGAGATTTTGGAAGAGGCAGGGGTTCCAATTGAAGTAAAGTGGCTGACCTTTGAAGAATCAATATATGA
>Ga0310828_1001754_pt1 | contig 11568 bp, 8 predicted proteins | sample WT_ome_3_FD_202242 | JGI IMG/M metagenome (GOLD analysis project Ga0310828, IMG submission 202242) | Sorghum-adapted microbial communities enriched on wild type (WT) sorghum from Joint BioEnergy Institute, Emeryville, California, United... ... | reverse complement strand
TTTTACCATTTATCATTTGGTCATTGATCTATTATTTTTATAGGCAAATGAGAAATGAAGATTTACTTTCTATTAAAGATTTCACGAAAGATTTTTTAAACAATGATGTTTACTTCCATCTCTGGTTTATGTACATGATCTTAGGCCTATATTTAGTGACACCGATTTTTAGAGCATTTGTTCAAAAATCAAAAGCTGAAATCATTCGCTATTTCTTGATGCTTTGGTTTTTGCTTTCTTTCTTGCCAATCTTTAATCATTTTACTTCACTGGATATGCCCAACTATGCGAAGGCTGTAGGTCAGTATGTTGGCTTTTTTGTTCTTGGTTATTATTTAAACACTTATGGTGTCAATAAAAGATTAAGATATGTGCTTTATGGCTTGTCGATTTTTGGTTTTCTCTTTACCATTGTCGGGACATATTTTGCAACGCTGATCAATGGCGGCCAATTTGATAGTATCTTTTACGATTATTATCGACCGAATGTTATTCTTGAAGCCGTAGGTGTTTATTTGTTTTTCCAACAAATGGCTAAACATAAACATCCACAACCGCATAAATGGTTGATCCGCCTGAGCAACGCAACTTTTGGAGTATATCTACTTCATCCGATCATTCGCAACTTTTTCTTTCAATATATCGATATTCAAAGCTACACATTCTTCACCGTATGGTTGGTCACTGTGTTAACGGTTATTATCAGCTTTACCGTTATTATCATCATACGTAGGATACCGATTTTGGGAAAAGTTTTTTCATAGACAATAGCCTTGTACAAATGGCTTCAGACACGACGCTTTTAAATAATGCGATTGGGAGGGGTAGAGGCCCTTCTTTTTTATGTCAAAAATTATTAGGCATAACGATCTAAAGTTCTTATGATCGAAAAGGTTCTTCCGGAGAAGTCTTTTTCTTTTTTATCAAAATAAAAATTTTCATCACCCCGTTCCGATTAAAGAACCACGATGTCCCCCCGTATATCACCGCGCCAAGGAAAATTTCCATGATGACTTTAATAATCAGCATTTGTTCAAAAAGTCCATGAAAGTGCCTGATCCCCAATAAAGCGAGACCCATGATGAGAGCGGGGATGAAGGACTGCCAAAATACCGCCAGTGTCTGGAGATTCGCCTTTGTCATGCCGGATTTTGTGAGGAGCCTGACCGACAACAGGAAATAATAGACGGCAACAAGGGAACTGGACAAGGCGAGCCCCTGGAATCCGAGCCATTTCATGAACAGCGCATTTAAAACAATATTAAGGAAAATCGTTGTCGCACTTAGTTTTAATAAAGCCTTATTTTGTTCCAGAGCAAACAGCGCCTTCGAGATGACGATTTGCACGCCCTGGACAGCAACAAGCGGGGCATAAAGCGCTAAGGCTTGATAGGTCGCTGCGGTATCAGCCTTTGTAAAGGCGCCGTGTTGATAAATCAAGGCAACGATATCCTCCCCGATGACAGCCAAACCGACCGCCATTGGTAGAAACAGCAAGAAGCCCATTTCCATCCCCAAACGAAGGAGCGCCGAAAAGTCGGCGGGGGATGAGGCTTTTTCAGTTAAAAACGTAAAAATCAACGCACCGATGGTTGTCGTATAAACCGCGCCGGGAATGCTGACAATGAGTGAGGCATTATTGAGATAAGTAACGGCCCCGGCAATGGTTGCTGTGGCAAAGATTTTATCAATAAAAACATTTAACGGGCCGACAATGGCATTCAGAAGCGCTGGCCACAATAGCATAGCAAACGTTTTTCCAAATTCCGGTTCCCATAGGAACGTCAAACGCCATTCATAGCCGCGGCGGAAAAGATAAAAAATTTGGAGCAAGACGCCGAGGGCGGTACCAACCATAAACCCATAAGCGACGCTCATGATGCCAAAATCCCGGGCGAGAAACAGCCCGAAGCCGGCACTAAAGAGCGCTGCAAGCAGTTTGGCCATTTGCGTGGGGACATAGCTATGCTTCACTTGCAAATAGGACTCCAGCATCGCTTGGAGGGCAAGAAGGAAGGTAAAGACGCTAAAGAACCGCCCGACGGTCAAAGCGGTTTGCAAGGTCTGTTTGTGAGCAGCTAGCGGTTCTAAGGCGAGAAGCAAGCCATAAATAACGAAGCCAAACGCGAGAAACAAGAGCACGGACACATTTAACAACGCATTTTCGTTTGAACGCGCAAATTTGTCCTTAGCCCGTTGAAACTTCGCATAAATTGGTAAAAAGACGTTATTAAATCCGGTGGAGACGATGAGCATAAATAAAGTCAAAACGGTATAAGCGAGTAAAAAACCGTCTGTGATGGCGTTTGCTCCGAATTGCTTGGCAATGACGCTTTCTCTTAAAAATCCAACTAACTTTAAAAACAGCGAAAGAAGTAAAATAGAGAGTGCTGTTTGTTTGACTTTCATGTTGAAATTTCCTTTTTAAAAAGTGGCTGCCGGACGCTCCAGAGCGGATTGATAAATGGCAGCGTATTTTTGCGCACAGCGGATGTGCGAAAACTCGGCTTCAATTTTTTGCCGGGCACAATCCGCAAGACTTTCGGAAAAGGTTCTGTCCCTCAGCAGTTTGTCAACCGCTTCGACTAAATCCGGAATGTTTTTCTCTTGAACGAGAAGGCCGGTTTTTTTATGATCGATAATTTCTTTTAACCCGCCGACCGCGCTGGCGACCACAGGCGTTTTTGACCCCATGGCTTCCAAAGCGGCGATGGACGTTGCCTCTTCGACTCCGGCCGAATGCACGCTCGGAATGAGAACGACATCGGAGGCGGCATAATACTTTTGCATGTGCGCATGCGGAACCGCCCCTAACAAACGAATATGTTTTTGCAACTGCCGCTGGGCAATGATGTTTTGAAGGTAGTCTTTTTCTTCCCCATCGCCAGCATAGATTAAAAGGGCTTCCGGATGGCGTTTTAATAGTTGCGGCATGGCTAGGGCAGGATAGATGACCCCATTTTTTTCAGTGAGACGCCTCGGGACAAAAAGAATCTCAGCCGTTTCAGGTAAACCGAGGTCTTTTCTGTAGGCAACCTTGTTTGCCTTATTGGGTTTAAAGGCTTCGGTATCGATAAAATTATGGATGGCAATGGGGTCGACCCCTGTGAGTTCTTGGATGTAATCATGAATGCGGCGGTCGACCGTTACAACCCGCTTTGCTTGGGTGTAAGCGGCTTTTTCGGTTTCTTCTAACTCGGCCATTTCAGGGCTGTCTGGAAGCACGGTACCTTTACTCACGGCTTCGCGCGCCATATACCCGTGTACCGTGAGCACCGTCGGGCAGTTGTTTTGAATGGCGGCTAACGCGGCATAGACATCTTGAGCGCCGACGACATCATAGCGATTTTTCACCTGTTTGATGAGCGTGCGTAAATACGCCATCCGTCGCCTTTGGCTCCAGACAAAGCCACTCCCTTGCCGCTTTTGATTTAGCAGAAAACTCGGCGCTTGCACGAAATATTTCCGCGTCACGAGGGGCAGATCACTGAATGACAGGGTGTCGACGCGGTGCCCCCAGTGTTCGAGACCCGCTTTCAGTGTTTGCATATGTGTGGAAAGGCCCCCGGTATGGGGATATTCAAATATGGTTGCTAGCAGTATGTTCACGTTTTTCACCGACGCTTTCTGTAAGGAAGTATTGCTCCAACAAGGTGATATTTTTAAGCGCCTCGCGCCCTAATTCGCTTTTCTTTTGTTTGATGCGTTCGCCGATCTCATCTTCATGATTGATGATATATTGGTATCGCTCCACAATCCGATCCGGTTGAATGTTATTCATCGCGATCGCAAAGGCTTGCATGTCTGTCGCTTTTAAAAAGTTTTCTACCTTTGGATCATATACGATGCCTATGTATGGGATTTCCGCTAAACAAGAAAAAATGAGACTGTGAAGCCGCATGCCGATCGTCAATTGACATTTTTTGAGCAAACCGATCATCTCTTCGGGGGAATACCCGGGTTTTAGGAGAACAGACCGGTTGCCGTTTTTCATTTGGCGGACAACTTCTTCGGCGGCACGATAATCGTAGTCCCCTTCCATTGGGAAAAACACCGGTGTGACGTGATGGGTCTCCATCAGGAGGTCAAGCGCCCTGCCAATTTGCTTTAAATAGTCTTTTTGCTCAAACCATGGGCGAACGGAAACAGCTACCCACTTACCCGGTCGATTAAGCGGCCCTTCCGAAACCGCGGGAAGTGGAGCTCGGTCGGTCCGTAAAGCAAAGACGATATCGGCCGTGACAATGATCTCGGGTTTTAACACCCCAAGTGCCCGCAAAAGTTCTTTTGATTCCTTATCACGCACCGTTATCAAATCGGCTTTATTGGCAATTTTTCTGACGAGGAATTTCCCGTAACGGCTCGTTATTGGACCGATGCCTTGTGAGAAAAACATGACAGGCGTCCCGCAGAGCTTCGCCAAGAGGACGATGAGCAAGTAATAGGGAAGTGGGCCGGAGATGATGCCTGTGGCATAGGCGTCCTGCAATAAGCCACCCCCGCCGCTGATAAGTACATCGGCCTCCCTCAACGCCCGGATTTTCTTGATCGTTTCGCGCCGCCATCCGCGGTAAAGACTTTGGACGCTATGTTTTTGACCGGTTTCTTCCGGAGAAAAGGAGAAGACGGTAATCTCAATATCCGGCCACCTTAATCGCAAGTTGTCAATGATCGATTGCAAAATGGCTTCATCGCCCATATTTCCAAACCCGTAAAAACCGGAAAGGACGACTTTCATCGTTCGGCCCCCCATCGAAACGCTTCGTCGTTTTTAAGTGTGGGTTGGGAAGAAAAGAAGTATACATATGTATGGAAAAACGGGCGGATGTGAAAGGATAAAATGAAGATGTGTGAACAGGGGGAGTGCCGATATGTCCGGCCGATACCGACACCTTTTATTTTTTTACATCATTCTGCAACCGCTGATTGATCTTTCAGCCTCTTTATCGGAACGCTTTGGCATCCAATGGCTATCCTTCGGGAGCGGCTTGCGGCTCTTTTTTCTTTTATTCGGAGGCATTATCGTTTTTTTTAAACTTCTCAAGGATGGGAACCGGTCTTTATTCATTGTTTTTGTGCTGCCATTTATCGCCGTATGCTTGATGCTGGCCGTCAATCTAGTGCAAAAACATCCGTTTTACTTTGCGGATGAACTTCAATTTGCGGCAAAAAGCGTGTATTACGCCGTTTGCTTGTTCGTCTTTCATTTCTTTTTGGATACAAAACGGGCCGTGAAGCCGGTGACTGTGGCGGCTTTGATTTACGGGCTGTCGTTTATCATGGCTATTGCCACCCATACCGGTTTTCCAAGCTATAACTTCAATGGAAAGGGGACCACCGGTTGGTTTTACGCCGCGAATGAGATCGGTGCGACGCTTGCTTTTTTATTGTGTTTTTCCCTTTTATATGCCCAGAAGCGGGAATGGGCATGGGCCGCGGTGCTTTCCGTTCTGATGGCCATGTATGCCATCGGCACGAAGACCGCCTTTCTTTCCGCATTGTGTTTGTTAGTACTCGCTACGGGGTATTTATGGTTTAAAAAGGTGAAACGGAAATGGGGTATTCTTTTTCTGACCATTTTATTTATTGGAACCGCACCGTTCTCACCGTTTATCCAGAATCTCCGGCATCCAGCCTATATTCCACCGCTCGAACCCGAGCCCCAAACAGCACCGAGCTCAGAGGTGTCCGAAAAGGCGCCGCATTATCTTGAGGAAAATCCGATTTTGCGAAGGATTTTCAGCAGCCGTACATACTATTTTGAGAAAAAATTAGCGGACTATCATGATGTTTCGCCGTTAAGAAAATGGTTTGGCATGGGCTATGCCGGCGATTATAAGGATCACCAGCCTAAACTGGTGGAAATGGATGTCATTGATTTATGGATTGGCTACGGCTGGATTGGCGTCATTTTTATGTTGTGCCCATTAGCGGTTTGGCTCATCGGGGTCATTCGTGGATACAGGCGATGGAAAAAGCTTGGCTTTTACCGATGGATGTTGACCGTCACGGTTCTATTGGGCCTCGGGATCTCCGTCATCAGCGGCCATGTGCTCTTTGCCCCAGCAGTTTCTTTTTTCTTCAGTTTAGCTTTGCATGGCGTGAAAGCCTCACTTCCTAATGTTGAAGACGGGAATGTCGCAACAAAGTGATGAGCACTCGATTCATAGGAATCCTAAGCTTGCTCCTCTTAACGTGAAGAGGGGGCAAACTTGTCATATGTAGGCGGCAAGAAGGGGATAATCAAAAGAGAGAAATGCTTTTCTGCGTTCCGCGCGCATGCCCTGATGGTACCGCACGGCGCGAAAGACCCCACTATTAGAAAGGATTTTCCAATGTGCGAGTCCTACATTTGATCGGAGGTAAAGAAGCGGCCGGTTCAAAAAATCATTTGATCCCGCTTTTAAACCATTTAGATAAGACGCGGTTTTATTTATGCGTGTTTGAAGAAGGGGAAATTTCTGCGGAAGCCGAGCGCTTAGGTATTAAAGTCTTTTATCTCAAACAAAAATCCCGTTACGATCTATCGGTTTTGAAAAAGTTGAAAGGCATTATGATCCGTGAACGCATTGACATCCTGCACACACATGGGGCAAGAGCCAACGTGTATGCATATTTTTTATCACGCCTGTTGCGCTTTGATTGGATGACCACCGTTCATAGCGACCCGAGATTTGATTTTATGGACAAGGGAATGAAAGGTTGGTTGTTTTCCAAAATTAACCTGTTCGTATTGAAAAGGGCTCAGCATATTTTTGCGATTTCGCGAAAATTCAAGCGCATTCTAATCCGCTTGGGCATCACTCCCGAGAAAATTACGGTCATCTACAATGGCATTTCTTTTGATACGGAATATCGGAAAAGGCTGGACGTCACGCGCGAAAAGCTTGGACTCGGTGAGGGAGATTTTATTATTGTCACAGTCGGCCGGCTGCATCCGATCAAAGGCCACCCGTATTTATTTAAAGCCGTTCGTGAATGCCTTAAGAAAGACCCCTCGTTGAAACTTTTAGTCGTTGGCAGCGGCGGCTCATACTACGCGTTACGACGATTAGCGAAACAACTGCAAATCGAAAACCATGTGCTTTTCCTAGGTCATAAGGATCCCGTTTTTCCATATTACCGTTTGGCCGATGTCGAAGTGCTCCCTTCTCTCAGTGAGAGTTTTCCTCTTGTCATACTCGAAGCCGCCAGAGAAAGATTGCCGGTGATTGCGACCGATGTCGGAGGCGTTCGCGACTTAATCTCAAGCCGTCAATACGGATGGGTTGTGCCGCCGAAAAATGCTGAAGCGTTAGCAAAGGCGATTTCAGAAGCAATGGCGTTGAAGAAAAGCGGACAATTGGCGGCCATTGGGAGAAATCTCTATGACAAAGCCTCCCGGCAATATTCCCTTCAACAATTGACCGGAAAAATATTAGATACTTACCTTCAGATTCACCGAGAAAAATGGCAGAAATCATAGCGAGCTGGTTTTGGAACGGCCAAACGAAAACCAAACAAAGGTTCAGTAGGCGGTGTAGGATTTACCAAAATGCTTAACAGTTTGTCCGGTCCGCTTACTGAATGAAAAAAGCCTCGAATGCCTAATAAATTTAAGACGCCTGTTTGCTAAAAGCGTCTATTTTTATCCGTAATTGGCGGTTGAAATGATTTGCAATCAGCTGCAATCGCTTATTAGATGGTGATACCGGCTTGATGAAAAATGTTACGTTGGGGGTCAGTTTGCCCGCTGAAACGATACGCAATCCAAAAAGCGTAACATTTTGTCCGCATTTGGTCGCAGAAATGATACGCAATTGGCTGCGACCGCCTAATAAATGGTAAAAAAATACAGGTTTAATGAAAAAGCGTAACACTTGGGGCTAGTTTGCCCGCCGAAATGAAACGCAATTCGAAAGAGCGTATCAGTTTATCCACATATGGCCTTTGAAATGACACGTAAACCGACAATATGTTCGCACGGGATTTAGGACGAAAGTATTAAATTTGGACAAGTTATATGATATATTATTCTTAGAATTTTGTTGAAAAGGGGAAAAACATGGGGAATACAATGACAGAATGGTCCCGGGAGAAAAGGAAAGGGAGACGGCGGCGGTTAAAAATTGTGATCCTTGGGATTTTATTGGTTATTCTTGCTATCGGAAGTTACGGAGTATATGCGTTTTTGAATGTATATAAAGCAGCAAATGAATCCTACCATCCAATTGATCGTGGGAGTCATTCCAAATTAAGAGAAAGCGATGTAACGATTGGTAAAAATCCCATCTCCATCTTGCTTTTAGGAATTGAAGATTATTCTATGGGTGGAAAAAATGGTCATACGGATACGATGATCGTGGTGACGCTTAATCCACATACAAATAAAATGACAATGACGAGCATACCACGTGATACCCGCGTCCCGCTCGCCAGCCACAATGGTGAAATGTATAAAATTAATGCTGCTTACACGTATGGTGAAACAACAGGGTATGGCGGTGTTAAGGGAGCAATAGACACGGTAGAGGGTTACTTAGGAATCCCGATTGATTACTACATAACCATCAATTTTAAGGGTTTTGTGGATTTAATTAATGAAATCGGTGGCGTGGATGTCGATGTCCCATTTAATTTCTGGGAAAAGGATATTTTTAACCATAATAAACATATTAACTTTGTAAAAGGGCCGATGCACTTAAACGGAAACGAGGCATTGGCATATGTCCGAATGCGCAAAAGGGATAAAAGAGGAGATTTTGGTCGAAACGATCGCCAGCGTCAAGTCATAAAGGCGGCGATCAGCAAGGCAGTTAGTGCGAAGACCATTTTTAAAGTTGATGAAATCGCCTCGATTTTAGGAAAAAACATTCAAACCAACTTAAAGCCCAGTGAAATTTATGCCTTGGAACGGGCCTATTCGAACATCAGCCAATCAGGAATTGTGTCATTCCGGTTGGATGACAAAGGCCACGGAGAAACAATCAACAAGGAATGGTTTTTGGTACCGGATATGGAGAAAGTGCAAACTGTTACGGAAGCGCTGCGGGACGAACTAGAACTCAATACCGGAACGGCTGCAACAACTACCAATAGTGTTCAATAATTTTTATAAGGGTTCTCTCACTATGTGGATCATTTTGGTGGAATGGCCCTCTTTTTTATACAACAGAATAAAGGTAAGGTGGAGGCTGATATGTAAAAAAATGAGTCATGCACATTTACATAGCCAGACCAGCCGTGATAACGTGCAAAAATGGATTTATGCGCATTTTTCAGCAGGGAGAGCCGCGAAAATGAGCAAACGCTCCACAAATTGGAAAAATTGCATTGAAAACTGTAAAAAACTGGAGCATATGCGCAATTTTAAGGCAGAACGGCATAGAAAATGAGCAAAAACCGCTTTTATGCGCATTTTTCAGCTGGAAGAGCCGTAAAAATGAGCAGACGCTCCATAATTTGGAAGAAATACAGCGGAATATGTAAAAAACTGGAGCATATGCGCAATTTTAAGGCAGAACCGGCAAGAAAATGAGCAAAAAACGGCATTTATGCTCATTTTTCAGCTGGAAGAACCACGAAAATGAGCAGATGCTCCAGAATGTGGAAAAACCCGAGTTAAGTATGTAAAAGACTGTATCGTATACACATTACAAAACAGAGCGTGCCGTGAAAACGTGCAAAGGCAGGATTAATGCCTGTTATTTTAAAAGTAGCCAGCTTGTCACACGGCCTTTTGTAGAAAAATAAGAAAAACCAGGCAACGCCTGGTTTTTTATGTATCATTAAGAAAGCTATCTCAATCCGCCATAAGGGGCAAAGAAGGCTCTGCCTTCGCCATAAAGGCTTGGGGCAGAGTCATGTCCAAGTTTTCAATACGCGCAATTAAGTTTCGCAGGTAACGCACACCCTTTGCTTCACGACATTACGGCTTTCCTTTTGACCCTTGCAGCTTTTTCACAGCATTGATAATGGGTTTTCTGCGATTGTTTAACGTATCAAGAATTTCAACGGTAAAGCGGATCATAATGACAGACAAGACAAGGATGATGAGCGACCCCCACAATACGGAGCGCGAAAAAATAATGGCCGATAAACCGAAAATCAAGCTGATGACGTATATAATTAAAACCGTTGTCCGATGGCTGAACCCAAGCTTTAATAAGCAGTGATGTAAGTGTGAGCGATCCGGTGTGGAAATTTTTTGTCCGCGAAGGATTCGCCTGACAATCGCAAAAGATGTATCAAAAATCGGTACGGCTAAAATAATAATCGGAATGATCAAAGAGAAAATGGTAAAGCTTTTAAAAAGGCCGATGATCGAAATGTAGGCCATCGTATAGCCAATAAACATCGCCCCTGAATCACCCATAAAAATTTTAGCGGGATAACTGTTGAAAAACAGAAACCCAATCGTTGCTCCCAATAAAATGACGGATAAAGCGATCGCCAATGTTTGCTGTTCGAGAATCCCCATCACAATGGTTGACCCTAATGCAATGGATGACACCCCGCCGGCCAGTCCATCTAAACCATCAATAAAATTAATGGCATTGGTGATGCCGACGATCCAGACAATCGTAATGGGGTATTGCCACCATCCGAATTCAATGCGGCCAATCACCGGAAACTGAATAAAATCAACCGTTACGCCGCTGAAGACGACGATTAATGCCGCTAAAATTTGGCCGAGCATTTTATACCTTGCCGGCAAGGAGACTTTATCATCAATAATCCCTGTCGCTAGTATAACGAAACCTCCAGCAAGAAATGCCCAAGTGGATGGCAGGTTCGGCTGCAGATAAATAAAACCCGCAACGAAGCCTAAGGCAATGGCGACACCGCCCAAATAAGGCATTTTCCGCGTGTGAATTTTCCGCGGGTCATTTGGGATATCCACGATATTATATTTCAGCGCAATTCTTTTTACGATGGGTGTCGTTATGACGGTTACAATTAGAGCGATGATCAATGCTAGGGAGTAATGTACGAATAACCCCATGAAGTCACCTTCTTGAAAACACCTTATTTAAAGGATGAGTTTTTCCCGTTTGAAATATGTGTTAGGTTCCGAACTAAATATAGGCAATTCGTGCGGATTCCTTCAAAGTTGCCATAACTAATCATAATATTAATTACGAAAATTGTACATATTGTTCGTGTTGATATAATAATTTTTTAAAGAAACCCAATTAGGATTGGACATCCACTTCTTTAAACCCTTCGCCACATTCCACAATCGAACAAGCTCCATTACAAAGATTCGTCATCCATCCCGTAAAAGTGTCAGCTTCTTGGGCTTTTACTGCAATTTGTAACGTAACGTTTTCAGCAAAAGTCGTATCCTCTGTTAGATAATGACTTTCACGCAGCGCATTTTCAACAACCCCATACAACCCATAATCAATTGTGACCGCAAAAATTTTCATGTTTAGCCGTTCGACGATACCGCTCGCATCAATGGCCGCCGAGGCCGTTTTAGAATATGCCCGGATCAAGCCGCCAGCACCGAGTTTAATGCCGCCGAAATAACGTGTCACAACGATCAGCGTGTCGCGAAGATTTTTCTTTTTGATGACCTCAAGA
>Ga0310828_1001753_pt1 | contig 11572 bp, 6 predicted proteins | sample WT_ome_3_FD_202242 | JGI IMG/M metagenome (GOLD analysis project Ga0310828, IMG submission 202242) | Sorghum-adapted microbial communities enriched on wild type (WT) sorghum from Joint BioEnergy Institute, Emeryville, California, United... ... | reverse complement strand
GGTCAGCTTTTCGTAGCGTCGGTCAGCCCTTCGTTGAGCCGAGGGTCAGGCCGGAGATGAACTGCCGCTGGAGGATGAAGAACACCAGCAGGGTGGGCAGCGCGACCAGGATCGAGCCGGCGGCGAGCAGGTTGTAATCGGTGAAGTAGACCGCGCGCAGGTTGTTCAACGCGCTGGTCACCGGGAACTTGTCGCCTGTGGACATCAGGATCACGGCCCAGAAGAAGTCGTTGTAGATCCAGGCGAACTCCAGCGTGCCCAGCGCGCCGAGGGCCGGCCGGACCAGTGGCAGGATCACGTGCCAGTACTGCCGCCAGACCCCAGCCCCGTCCACGATGGACGCCTCGATCAGGTCGATCGGCACGGTATCCATGTAGTTGGTGAGCACGAAGACGCAGAAGCCGGTCTGGAACGCGACGTGGATGGCGATGACGCCCCAGTACGAGTCGTAGAGCAGTTCGGAGGGCCAGCTCATCCACCACGGCAGCGGGATCTTCGAGTACATCACGTACAACGGGGTGGCCAGGACCTGTTGCGGGAGCAGGTTTCCGGCGGCGAACGCGATGAGCAGAAACTTGCCGAAGCGGATCCGGCGGCGGGAGATGAGGAACGCCACGAACGACGCGAAAAACAGCGTCAGCAGGACCGAGGGCACCGCGATGAGCAGGGTGTTGATGAAGTAGCGGGGCTGGCCGCCACGCTGCCAGGCGTCGACGTAGTAGTCGAACGACAGCCGCTCGGGCAGGGAGAAGTAGCCGCGCACCGCCGTCTCCGCGTACGGCCGGAGCGAGGCGTACACCGCGAGCAGCAACGGGATCAGCCAGCCCACCGCGACGCAGATGAGGAAGGCGTGCAGCAGCAGCCGGGCGGGTCGGATCCGCCGCCGGGGCCGCACCTTCCGGGCCGGTGCGGTGACCGGAGGTGCCTTCGTGGTCGTCGTGGTCATGCCCGTTCCTCCCGGAACACCTGCACCAGGTAGGTGACGATGAATCCCAACGAGATCAGCAACAGGATGACGGCGATGGCCGAGCCAAAGCCGATCCGGCTGGCCTCCCCGATGATGTTGTCCGTGATCAGGACGGACAACAGCTCCAGGCCGTTGCGGCCGCGGTTGATCGCGTACACCACGTCGAATGCCCGCAACGCTTCGATGACCGTGATGACCAGGACCAGGATGTTGACCGGCCGCAGGACGGGGAACACCACCCGGAAGAAGGTCTGCGGCTCGTTCGCCCCGTCGATCGCGGCGGCCTCCTTCAGCGCCGGGTCCACCGCCTTCAGGCCGGCCAGGTAGAGCAGCATCACGTAGCCGACGTGCCGCCAGCCGACCAGGACCAGTACCGACCACAGGTTGATCGACGGATCGCCGATCCAGTCGATCGGGTTGTCGGTCCGGCCGAGGGCCGCGTTGACCGCGCCGTAGTCCCGTGAGTACAGCAGCTGGGCGATGAATCCGATGACCGCCAGCGAGAGTACGACCGGCAGGTAGAGGGCGGTCTGGTAGAACCGGCTGAACCGGATCTGCTTGTCCAGCAGGACGGCGAAGAACAGGCCGAGCGGAGTGGCCACCACGCCGAGGAAGAGCAGCCAGATCAGGTTGTGCCGCACCGCCGGCCAGAACGGCGGGTAGTTGCTGACGATGTTGCGGTAGTTGTCCAGGCCGATCGGCTCGATGTCGGTCACCCCGTTCCACGAGGTGAACGACAGCGCCACCGAGGCCAGCGTTGGTCCCCAGATCAGCGCGACGTCCAGCAGCACCGGGATGCCGAGCAAAAGCCCGATGACTGCGACGTCCCGCGGCGAGAACCGGGCGACCCGCCGGCGCCGGGCGGTGGTCCGCGGCGCCGGCGGCTGGGTGGTGATGGTCACGGGTGCCTCACTTTGGCCCGCTCACGAGGTGAAGATGGTCTTCTTCTGTCCCTCGATCTGCTTGACCAGTCCGTCGACGTCTTTCGGGTTGGTCAGGAACGTCTGCAGGGACGGGATCATGACGGTCGAGGCGAAGTCCGGGCGGGTGTCCCGGTCCAGGAACTGCGAGATGTGCTTCGCCCCGCCGACCAGCTCCGCGGCCTTCTTCTGCAACGCGTTGTAGCCGCTGGTGTCGGCCTTGTTATTGGTGGCCACGTTGTTCGGGTCGCTCTTCAGGTAGAGGTTCTGCGCCTCGGCGCTGGCCAGGTATTTGAGGAGGCGCTTGGCACCGTCGACGTTCTTCGCCTTCGCCGAGATCATGAATCCGTCGATCGGCGCCTCCACCGAGTCCTGCCCGTGCTCCTCGGCGATCTGCGGGAACGGGAAGTAGTCCAGGTCCTCCGCGTCGGCGCCGGAGAACTGCTGGCCGACGAACATGCCCAGCAGGTACATGCCGGTCTGCTTGGCCGCTAGCGACTGGGCGGCCTCCTGCCAGGTGCGGCCGTTCGCGCCGGTCTGGCAGTACGGCAGGATCTCCTGCCAGAGCGTGAAGACCTGCTTGACCTTCGGGTCCTCCCAGGACTCCTTGCCCGCCATGAGGTTGACGTGGAAGTCGTACCCGTTCAACCGCATGTTGATGTAGTCGAACGTGCCCATCGCCGGCCAGCCGTCCTTGTTGCCCAGCGCGATCGGGGTCAGACCGTCCGCCTTCATCTTCGCGGCCAGCGCCTTGTACTCGTCCCACGTCGTCGGGACCTGGTACCCCTTGGACTCGAAGACGCTCTTCCGGTAGAAGACCGCCCACGGGTAGTAGTAGAACGGCACGAAGTACTGCTTGCCGTCCTCCCCGGTGGACGCCGCCTTCATCGCCTCGGAGAAGTCGCCGCCGATCTCGCTCCACACGTCGCTGATGTCGGTGGCGAAGCCCTGCGCGGCGAAGAACTGCATCCGGTATCCGGCGAACCAGGTGAACACGTCGTCCGGCGTAGCCTGCAGGTAGCGGTTGATGTTTTCCTGGAAGGTGTTGTGGTCGACGGTGTTGACCCGGACATCCTGCCCGGACTTGGCGAGCACGTCGGCGAGAGCCTTCTTCGGGACCTCATCGGAATAGTTCGATCCGAAGGTGACCGTCCCGCCGCCGTCGCCGGAGCCGCCGCCCGAGTCCGGCTTCTCGCAGCCGGCCAGTGCGGCAGGGAGGGCGGGCACGGCGAGCGCGGTCGCGCCGAGCGCGGCGCCGCGCAGGACGGTACGGCGGGTGGGGTGATGGGGGGTGATCATGACGCGCCTCCCTGGTTACCAATGTTCTTATTGATCTTGTGGCGTTGGCGGAACCGAACGGAGACGACAGCGTTCGCTCCGCCCCTAACCGCTCGTCTGCTCTGCCCCGGCCGCCTCGGGCGGCGCCGGGTACCCGTGATCGTGATGCGATGGGTGACCGCCGTCGAGGTGGGGTTGTTGATCGTTACGTAATCGATCGCTCCGCGGCCCACCCGCTCCGATCGGACCCCGGTCTGCCGCGGTTGATATGGGGCGGCCGTTGCGGGCGGCCAGACGGCGTAGATCCACGGCAGGTCCTTCCCGTGATCAGGAAGCGAGAGATCCGATCTATTAGGTTTTCGTACTGTTGCAGGAGCCTACATTTGGGGGCAGGCCGAGGGAAGACCTCAAGATTGGTTGGATCTCCCCTGGTCAGCCCCACTCAGCGCGCTGCCGCTTGGCTCGCCGGGGACCACCGCCGCCTGGCCACTCACGGGCGGCGGCCAACTGGTTGGAAGCTCGCGCGCCAGCCGTGCTATCGTTCTTCGCGTTGTCAGCGAGCGCCGCTAGCTCAACTGGCAGAGCAGCGGACTCTTAATCCGCGGGTTCGGGGTTCGAGTCCCTGGCGGCGCACAAGTGATCAAGGCTCTGACCTGGCATTTCTTGCCGGATCGGAGCCTTATTCATGTCCATCATGGACCTTTGGGTGATCGATGGGTGATCTGTAGCCATCGGTCGCCCCTGGCATCGGCCGACACCGCCGGTCATCGGGCGGCACAGACCGGCACCGGAGTCTTCTGGAGTCCGCTGGCTGGTCCGAGTCCCGATCCGGCTGGCTCGGCGATTACCCAAGCTTCCAAGGTGCTCTCCGGCACCGACGCGCAGCGACACGCGGAAATTGGGTTCTTTGCGTAGTTAGCCGGCGTTGGTCTGAAGTCCTGACCGTACGCTGTGTGCAAGTTCCTGCCGGGTATTCCCCCTCGGTGGGGTAGTCCAGGGGCGCAGCGACGGACACGATGCGCTGGCGAGCCGGGCTGCCTCATCCTCGTCAGCCAACAGGTGTACACGTTGTTGAGAACCACAAGGCCGTCGCCTCAACGCGCACCTGAGCCGCGCGCCGCTACCGGCACGCGGCTGGTGTTCAATTTCCTGCTTGTCACCTTCGACGATGGCCCGCTCAAGGCAGGGACTGTGCCATTCGAGTCCCCCGACCAGCTCGACACCCTTCGTCGCCGCTTGGCAGACGCCGCCACCCTCGCTGAAGGGGCGAGGTTAACGCGTCGCCGCCGAGGCGCTCCCGTCCTTCGCCTGGACGGGCTCGACCGGCCCTTCGCCGGCAGGTTACGCGCGCGATGTCGTTGAGCACTTCGTCCTTGTGTTGGGAGACTGGTAGGCCCGTTGTGCGGGCGACGACCCATGCAAGTCTCAGACCGATCGAGGGGAAAGGCCACGACGTGGCGAAGTTGACGTTGCCGCAGCTCGAGCGGCACCTGTTCGGTGCTGCCGACATTCTCCGCGGCAAAATGGACGCCTCGGAGTTCAAGGAGTACATCTTCGGGATGCTCTTCCTGAAGCGGGCCTCCGACCAGTTCGACGCGGTCCGCGAGGAGTTCATCAGAAGGTGGGTGGCTCAGGGCAAGAGCCGGCAGAAAGCCGAGCGTATGGCTGATGTGCGCGACTTCTACCGGGGTGACAAGTTCTACGTGCCTGACGAGGCCCGCTGGCGGTACATCATGAACCGCTCCCGCGAGAAGAACGTCGGCGACATGCTCAACAAGGCGCTCGGCGCACTGGAGCATGAGAATATCGACGCCCTGGAGGGTGTACTCGAGCACATCGACTTCACCCGCAAGGTCGGCCAGTCGACGATCCCGGACAAGCGGCTACAGCAGCTCATCGACCATTTCTCCCGGGTACGGCTGCGCAACGAGGACTTCGAGTTCCCCGACCTGCTCGGCGCGGCCTACGAGTACCTGATCGCCCAGTTCGCCGACTCCGCCGGCAAGAAGGGCGGCGAGTTCTACACCCCGCGTGGCGTGGTCCGGATGATGGTGCGCCTGGTGAAGCCGCAGCCCGGCCAGGCCGTCTACGACCCGTGCTCAGGGTCGGGCGGCATGCTCATCCACGCCAAGGAGTACATCGACGAGCACGGCCTGGACTCCAGCGACCTGACGCTGGCCGGGCAGGAGTACAACGGCGGCACCTGGGCCGTGTCGAAGATGAACATGATCCTCCACGGTGTGCTCAACGCCAAGCTGGAGAACGACGACACCCTCGCGGATCCCAAACACATCAAGAACGGCGAGCTGGAACGGTTCGACCGGGTCCTTACCAATCCGCCGTTCTCGCTGAACTACTCAATAGCCGACATGAAGCACATAGAGCGCTTCAAGTACGGCTTCGCCCCCGAGACCGGCAAGAAGGCGGACCTCATGTTCGCCCAGCACGTGCTCGCCGTGCTCGCTCCGGATGGTATCGGCGCCACCGTCATGCCGCACGGCGTGCTGTTCCGCGGCGGCAAGGAGAAGAAGATCCGGGAAGGCATCATCAAAGATGATCGCCTGGAGGCCGTGATCGGCCTGGCGCCCAACCTGTTCTACGGCACCGGCATTCCAGCCTGCATCCTCGTCCTGCGCGGCACCGCCCCGCGCCCGCCTGAGCGACGCGGCAAGGTACTGTTCATCAACGCCGACCGAGAGTTCACCTCCGGCCGGGCGCAGAACTACCTCGACCCGCAGCACGCCGAGAAGATCGTCGCTGCCTATGAGGAGTACCGGGACATCCCCGGTTTCGCCCGCGTCGTAGACATCAAGGAACTTCGCGAGAACGACTTCAATCTCAACATCCGCCGCTACGTCGACAACACGCCACCGCCCGAGCCCCAGGACGTCCGCGCCCACCTCCACGGCGGCGTCCCCAAATCCGAGGTCGAGGCCAAAGCTGGGCTGTTCCGGGCGTTCGGCATCGACCCCGCTGTTTTGTTCACCGAGCGGGACGCCGACTATTACGACTTCCTCCCTGAGGGCTGGAAGGCGACGGCTGACCGTCTTCCGTCGCTTGCCGCTCCCGCCGAGGAGCGCTTGCGCGAGGCGTTCTTCGATTGGTGGGTACGGCATTGCAAGCGCCTGATTGAGCTGCCCGACACGCACAAGGTCATGGAGGTCCGCGCCGAGCTCCTCGACTCCTTCGTCACCGAGCTCCAGCCGCTGGGCATTCTCGACCGCTTCGACCTGGCCGGTGTGGTGGCCGCCTGGTGGGGTGAGGCGCAGTACGACATCAAAACGCTCGGGCTCAACGGCTTCGAGGGTGTCGTCGAGGGCTGGCTGACCACCGTCGAGTCGGCGTTCGCGCTCGACGAGGAGGATGTCGAGTACTGGGACAAGCAGAAGATCGCCGCCGAGAAGCGCAAGGCCCGAGACCACCGGGTCGTCCCGGCGCTTATACCCGACTACCTGGCCGAGCTAGAGGAGGCAGAGGCCGAGTACGCCGAGCTGAACACCCAGCTCAAGGCGGCCACCACCAAGCCGTCTGACGAAGACGAGGAGGCCGACGAGCCCGCCGAGGACCAGCTCTCCGAAGCCGAACTCAAGGCGTTGAAGGCCCGGACGGCCGCCGCCCGCAAGAAGGTCAACGCGCTGGAGGCCGACTTCCTGCCTCGCCTTCGCACGTCCATGGAGTCCTTGGACGGCGACAGCTGTCGCGACCTGGTCCTCGACGTGCTGCGGTCCCAGCTCTCCGTCCGCCTGGAATCCCATACGGCTGCCGCCCGCCGGTTGCTTGAAGGTGTTTTCCGCACCTGGGCCGACAAGTACGCAGTGACTTTGCGCAACTTGGAAGCGCAGCGCGTAGCCGCCGCTGCTCGACTGGACGCCTATCTCAAGGAGCTGGGCTATGCGTGACGTACCGAGCGGCTGGCGCCGCGTCGCTCTTCGGGAGATTACAGAGGAACAGACTGAGAGAGTGGGTGGGCGCCGCCAGATCACCGTCCTTTCGTCCACCAAACACCATGGCCTGGTTCCGTCAGACGAATACTTCAAAGGCCGGACGATCTATAGCAACGATCTGACTGGTTACAAAATCGTGCAACGCGACTGGTTTGCATATGCTACGAATCACCTTGCCGAAGGTTCAATCGGACTCCAGGGAGCTTTCAACCTGGCTTGCGTAAGCCCGATCTACACGGTCTTCTCCTGCGCGGAAGGCGTTTACCCACCATATATGTTCCGGCTCCTCAAGTCGCCTGAGCTTGTGGCGGCATATGGTGTGCACGAGCAGGCCTCGGTTGACCGTCGTGGGGCGGTTAGGTATCACGACTTCGGAAAGATCGAAGTCAATCTCCCTCCAGAACAAGAGCAGCGGCGGATCGCGGAGATCCTCGACACCCTGGATTCCAGGATTTCAAGCCTCGACGTCATGGCAAACAAGCAACTCAAGATTCTCGGTGGGCTTACAAACGATCTACTCGCCGAAGACGCGGCGATGGCCGATCCAGCTCGTTTGGGTGACTCACTTATTGACATTGAAGCGGGTTGGAGTCCTCTGTGTGAGGACGCTCCCCCACCACTCGGCAAATGGGGTGTCCTCAAGGTTAGTGCGGTTACATCAGGAACCTATATACCGTCAGAATCAAAAACGCTACTTCCTGGGACGCGTCAGCGACCGGAGCTTCAAGTTCGTCCCGGCGACCTCATACTCTGCCGAGCAAATGGCGTCAAGAGTCTTGTGGGTGTAACCGCTCTGGTTAGAGATACGCCACCCAAGCTCATGTTGTCAGATAAGCTAATGCGTCTCATTGCCGATAAATCGGTGATAGAGAACGCGTACTTGGAGCTGGTACTCGCTTCCGCGGACGTTCGACGGCAGATCGACGCAGCCACGAGCGGGAGCAGTGGCCAGAACAATATCTCCCAGGGTTTGGTCAGAGCTCTCAGAGTCCACTTGCCTTCGCTTTCTCGGCAACGTCAAGTTGTCGCATACACTGAGGCGGGGCGGAATGTGGTTCACGCGTTGAAGGCAGAGCGAAGCAAACTATTAACCCTCAAGCAGGGTCTCATGGAGGATCTCCTGACGGGGCGGGTGCGGGTTTCGGAGGCGGAAGCCGTACTTGAAGACCTTTGATCTTGGCAGGGCTGCGACACACTGCCCCACGATGAGTCGATTTGTCGGGGATGACGTTGTTCGAAAGCTTACCGAGGGGAGTCGACAAGTGACCGACTACGAGTACGCGCTGGTCGAACGACCACTGATCGAGCAGCTCAAGAGCATTGGCTGGCAGCACCTCGCGGGTGCTGAACACGGGGCTGTAGTCCCGATGTTCCCAGGCATGTCGGCGCGGCGGTCCTTCGACGAGGTGGTCCTCGATGACAAGCTCAGGGACGCGATCAAGCGGATCAACGGGTCCTGGCTGGATGACCTGAAGATTAGCCAGGCATTCAACGCCCTGACCCGTGTTCCCGCGGCGAGCCTGCTCGAAGCCAACAAACAGGTCACCGAGCTGCTGGTCAATGGCATCCCCATCGAAGACCCCGCGAGCGGCAAGTCGCGAACCGTCCACTACATCGACTGGCAGAACCCCGGCAACAACGAGTTCACCGCGATCAACCAGTTCCGCGTCGACATCCCCGGCACCGGCGGCAAGCAGCAGATCGTTCCCGACATCGTGCTCTTCGTGAACGGCATCCCCCTGGTCGTCATCGAGTGCAAGAAGACCACCGAGAGCAACCTGAACGCAGCGGTCAACCAGATCCGCCGCTACTGCGACAGCCATACCGGAAACCCGAAGCTCTTCCACCCTGTGCAGCTCACCGTGGTCACCAGCGGCGAGGACGCCAAGCTGGGCACCTTCACCGCCAGGCTGGAGCACTACGTGCCCTGGCGCGACCCCTACCCGCTGACCAAGGCACAGCTCGCCGGCAACCTCGGCAAGGACGAGGAGCAGCTGAGCAGGCAGGAGATCCTCGTCGCGGGTGTGCTGGAGCCCGCCAACCTGCTCAACATCGTCCACAACTTCGTGACCTTCATGACGACCGACGAAGGCGTCACGGTCAAGGTGGCGCCGCGTTACCAGCAGTTCCGTGCGGTGGAGCGGACCGTGCACCGGTTGCTGCACGGCAAGCTTGGCCACAAGGGCGGCATCATTTGGCACACCCAGGGCTCGGGCAAGAGCCTGACGATGACCTTCCTGGTGCGGCGGCTGCGCTCGATCCCGGAGCTGGCGCACTACAAGGTCGTGGTGGTAACCGACCGCACCCAGCTGCAGGATCAGCTCAGCGAGACCATGCAGCTGAGCAACGAGAAGCTGGACATTGCCAAGAGCAGCGCCCGCGCCAAGTTCCTGCTCGGCCGCAACGGTCCTGGCCTTGTCTTCGTGATGATCCAGAAGAACCAGAACGGCGCGCCCGTGGACCGGTACGACATGGGCGAGGTCAACACTGACGAGTCGATCGTCGTGCTGATCGACGAGGCGCACCGCTCACACACCGCCACGCTGGGCGCGAACCTCCGGCAGGCGCTGCCGAACGCGGCCCGGATCGGCTTCACCGGGACGCCGATCATGATAAGGAAGGGCCTGCGCAAGACCAGCGTCGAGCTGTTTGGCTCCTTCATCGACACCTATCGGCTGCGTGAGGCCGAGGAGGACGGCGTGATCGTGCCGATCCTCTATGAGGGCTTCAAGGTCAAGGGCGCGCTCCAGGACGGCCAGGACATGGACGCGCTCTTCGAGGAGGAGTTCGAGGACCTGACCGACGAGGAGCGCCAGCAGCTCCAGCGGCGGTGGGCGACTAAGGGGACCGTGTCGGCGGCGCAGAAGTTGGTTGACGTCAAGGCCAAGCACATGCTCCGGCACTACGTGGACAAGGTGCTGCCCGAGGGTTTCAAGGCGCAGGTGGTCGCGCACGACCGGGAGACCACCGTGCGCTACCGGGAAGCGCTAGTGGAGGCTCGCGACGAGCTGGTGCGGGACCTCGAGAAGCTGCCGCCGCAGCTGCTCGCCCGAAACCTGGATGAGCTCAAACCACGGCAGGCGCAGCTCGTCAAGGCCCACAAGCAGCTCGATCTCATCAAGCGAATGGATTTCGTGCCGGTGATCTCCAAGGGGGACTCCGAGCACGAGGACCGCTACGCCGAATGGACCGACGAGGCCAAGCAGAAGCTGCGGATCGACGGCTTCACCCGGCCCTTCGGCGAGAACGACATCGCCTTCGTCATCGTCAAGTCGATGCTGCTCACCGGCTTCGACGCGCCGATCGAGCAGGTCATGTACCTCGACCGCAAGCTGGAGATGCACGACCTGCTCCAGGCGGTCGCACGGGTGAACCGGACCGCGGACGGCAAGCCGTATGGGTATGTGGTCGACTATCGCGGCGTGGCGCAGAACCTCGTGGAGGCACTGCGGATCTACGCCGACGAGGAGTTCGAGGCCGGAGAGAGTGACGACGTGGCCGGCGCGCTGCGCGACCTCAAGACGGAGATCGCCAAGCTCGATCCGCAACGGCAGCGGCTACGGATGATGTTCCGGGACCGCACGGACATCGAAGGCTGTGTCCAGGAGCTGGTTGACCCGCAGCTGCGGGACCGCTTCACTGTGGAGCTTGCCCGGTTCGCCCGGACCATCAACACCGTCCTGCCCGATCCGGCGGCGACGCCGTACCTGGACGACGTCAAGCGGTTCTCGGTGATCAAGCTGACGGCGAACCGCCGCTATCGTATAGACAGTGGCGAATTGGATCCGGGCGCCTACGGCCAGAAGATCAAGCTGCTCATCGACGAGCATGTCACGTCGCTCGGCATCGAGCAGCAGCTTCCACCGATCGCGCTGACCGCCGCCAACTTCGCCGCAAAGGTGGAGGCGATGACCGGCGGCTCACGGGCCAAGGCCTCGGAGATGGAGCACGCACTCCGGCACCACATCACCGTCCACGCCGGCCAGGACCCGGCCCGCTACCAGCGTCTCAGCGAGCGGCTGGAGCAGATCTTGACCGAGCTCAAGGACGACTGGGACGCCCAGCTCCTGGCCTTCAAGGACCTGATGGCCGACGTGGTGGAGGACCGGCGGGACAACCAGCACAACTTCAGCCCGGCCGAGTACGCGATTTACGGTCTGCTCATCCAGGAACTCGCCACCTCCGACGAGGCCATCCACGAGGAGCGTTTCGTCAACGCTGCCCGGGAGATCGTGGCGTGGGCGAGCCGGGTTATCCATCGCCGCGACTTCTGGAGCAAGCCCCCCGACATCGCCGCCTTACGCAGCAAAATCTTCGAGATTCTCGCGGAAAACGACTTTGGCGACCTCGACCATCTGGGGGTTATCGCAGACAAGGCACGCGACGTCGTCAAGAACAACCGCGCGACCATCCCCAAGGCCTGACGCTGGAAGGCTGGTGACCATGAGTTACTTCCCGGGAGT
>Ga0310828_1001752_pt1 | contig 11572 bp, 5 predicted proteins | sample WT_ome_3_FD_202242 | JGI IMG/M metagenome (GOLD analysis project Ga0310828, IMG submission 202242) | Sorghum-adapted microbial communities enriched on wild type (WT) sorghum from Joint BioEnergy Institute, Emeryville, California, United... ... | reverse complement strand
ATGTCGTCCATGCTGTCGGGCGGGGCCGTCTCCACCGAGTTCGCGGACTTCCTGCACCGGCACACCGCCGGGATCCCGCTCGCTGTCGAAGAGGTGATGCGCCTGCTGCACGATCGCGCCGACCTGATTTATGGCAGCGAGGGCTGGGCGCGGCGCCGGCTGGACCGGATCGAGATTCCGGCCACGGTGCGCGACGCCGTGCTCGAACGCACGGCGCGGCTCGGCTCCCCGGCCCAGGCGGTGTTGCGCGCCGCGGCCGTACTCGTCGACCCGTCGGACGCGGCGATGCTGGCCGCGGTCAGCGATCTGAGCCCGGCCGACGCGGACCAGGGCGTGTCCGAGGCGACCCAGACCGGCCTGCTCCAGCAGGCCGAACGCGGCCAGTTCTCGGTGCGGCACCCGCTGGCGGCGCAGGCGGTGTACGACACGATCGCGCCGTCCGAGCGACGGGGCCTGCACCGCCGGGCGGCCAAGCTCCTGCAAAGCCGCAACCCGGCGCCGCTGGCCCGCCTTGCCCGCCATTTCCGGGCGGCCGGCGACGTCGCCGCCTGGCTGCGGCATGCCGAGCTGGCCGCGGATCTCGCGCTCGGCTCGGCCGACGAAGCCGCGGCCGCGACGCTGCTGTTCCAACTGCTCGACAGCCCTCATCTGCCCTCGAACGACGTGGCCCGGCTGGTGGACAAGATGCCGTTCGCGTGGTTCACCGGTCCCGCGCGGCTGGACATACTGGTGCGGGCGCTGCGCCGGGCCATGCAGGATGCTTGCCTGCCCGTCCGCGAACGCGGCGCGACCCGGCTGCACCTGGCCCGGGTGCTGTGGATGGCAGGTGAGATCGTCGCGGCCCGCGACGAGGCCGAACGGTCACTCGCCGAGCTGCCGCCCGGATCGCTCGAGGCGGTACGGGCGATGGGTCTGCTGGGCCGACCGGAGCTGGCCGCCGGGACCATGGCCGAAAACCTGAGCTGGCTGCGGCGCTCGGCCGCCGCCTGCGACTCCGGGTGGTCCCCGGCGGACCGGCTCAGCCTCGTCGTCAACCGGGCGACCGCGCTGCTGAGAATGGGTGACGAGTCGGGGTGGGCCGAAGCCGCCGCGATTCCGCAGGACGTCCCTGATCCGACGATGCGCCGCCACGTGACTCTCGGTCACTTGAACGTCGGGGATTCCGCCATGCGTTGGGGCCGCTACGACCAGGCCCGCCACCACCTGGCCATCGCCCTCGCCCTCGCTGAGCAACACGACTTGCTGGCAGTACGCGACGCGGTGCTCGCCACCCAGGTGCACCTGGACTGGTTTACCGGCGAATGGACCGGCCTGGCCGGGCGGGCCGAAGCCGTTGCCGGCGGCGACGACCCTCCGCGCGGCACGTGGGCCGAGGTGAACCTGGTCCTCGGCATGATCCGCACGGCGACCGGAGCCCCAGGCTCGCCTGATCTCACCGAGGTGCTCGATCTGTGCAGCCGGCATGGGACGGCCGAACTCTACATGGAGACCGCCGCGGCGATCGCCACAACGCGGCTGGCCAGCGGTGACATCGACGCCGCGCTGTCCGTCACCGAGCATCCCGTTCGGGTCGTCGCGACCACGGGGATCTGGCTGTGGGGCGTGTCCGTGGTGCCGGTCCGCGTCGACGCGCTGGTCGCCGCCGGCCGGGTCGACGCGGCGGCGGATCTGGTCCGGGATTTCGCACACGGCATGCGCGGGCGCGACATCCCGACGGCGCGGGCGGCCCTGGCCCAGGCCGGCGCCGCGGTCGCCGAGGCCCGCGGCGACCGGCAGCAGGCCGCAGCCCTCTACCAGCGCGCCGCAGACATCTGGCGGTCACTGCCGCAACCGTACGATGCGCTGCGCGCGTGCGAGCGCGGTGCGGCGATCGGCGCAGGCGAACGCGGGCGCGCCGACCTCGCCGAGGTGCTGAACGGGTTTTCCGCGCTGGGTGCCCGCCGCGACGCCGACCGGGTACGCCGCCTGCTGCGCGATCTCGGCGCCCCGGTGCCCCGGACCGCGCGCGGAGGGCGGCCCAGCTATGGAGACCGGCTCTCGCCGCGTGAGCTGGACGTGGTGCGGCTGCTCCTGTTCGGCAAAACAAACCGGCAGATCGCCGAGGAACTCGTGCTCTCCGTGCAGACCGTGGCGAGCCATCTCAGGTCGGCCATGCGAAAGCTGCGGGTCTCGTCCCGCACGGCGGTGGCGGTACGGGCCGTGGAGCTGGGCCTGCTGTCCGGGGAGACCGACGACGACCAAATCGCCTCGTCGAGTTAAATCCCTCATCTGATCAATCGTGCGAAGCACCGGCCGGGGTTGACACTTCGGCGATGGAAGATCGCGAGCGGGCCCCGGCCGAACCGGGAGCTACACCGGACAGTCTCCCACCACCAGCGGCGCCGGCCCCACCCGCGGGCCCTCGCCCATCCCCCGAGCCGCCCCCCGGGGCCGACCCCGACGACGAGTACGAACCCGTGTAGGCAAACCCCCTGGTCAGTACGTGCGATGAGAGGAGACACCTTGTATCGCAAGACAAGACCACACCTACGGCGACTGGTCACCACCTCACCTCGTAGGTCCGGCCGGCTGCGTCTGACCGCCGGCCTGGTCACGTCCCTGGCAGTGGTCGTGGCGTCGTTGGCGTCGGCATCGAACGCCGGCGCGGCAACCCCCGCCTCCGCGCCACCCGCCTCCGCGGCGCCGGTGGCGTTGCCGGGCGTAAGCGGGTCGCACACGATCACTCTGGTGACCGGCGACAAGGTCACCCTCACCGACAACGGCAGCGGCGGCTTCGACATCACCACGCAGCCGTCGGTACGGCCGGACGGCACGCGGCCGGTGCTGGCGGTCAAGCGAGGGCCGGACGGCGTGTACGCGATCCCGTCAGATGCCGCGCTGGACGTGCTGACCGGGCGCCTGGACCGCGAACTATTCAATGTGGAGTATCTGGCGGCGAACGGCTACGCGGACGACCAGTCCGGTCAGGTACCCGTGATCGTCCAGTACCCGCGGACCAGGGCCGCCGCCGCGGTTGCCAAGGCGGCAGACGCGCTACCGGCCAGCACCCCGTCGGTCGGCCTGGCCAGCGTGCACGGCGCGGCGTTGAAGGTGTCGAAGGCGCAGGCGGGCGCGTTCTGGGGCAGCGTACGGGGAACCCGGGCCGCGTTGGGCGCCGGGCTGGCGAAGGTGTGGCTGGACCGCAAGGTCAAGGTCAACCTCGACGAGAGCGTGCCGCTGGTCGGGACGGCGCAGGCCTGGGCGGCCGGTCACGACGGTGCCGGCACGACGGTGGCGGTGCTGGACACCGGCATCGACGAGACCCACCCTGACCTGCAGGGCAAGGTCGTCGACTCGAAGTCCTTCGTGCCGGGCGTGACCTCCGTCAAGGACGGACACGGCCACGGCACCCACGTGGCCTCCACCATCGCCGGTTCCGGCGTCGCCTCGGACGGTCGCCGCAAGGGGGTCGCGCCGGGGGCGCGGCTGCTGGTCGGCAAGGTGCTCGACGACCGCGGTGAGGGCGACTTCTCCTGGATCATGGCCGGGATGGAGTGGGCCGCACACCGCGCCAAGATCGTGTCCATGAGCCTCGGCGGACCGGTAACCGACGGCACCGACATCGTGACCCAGGCGGTCAACGAGCTGACTGCCGAGACCGGCACCCTGTTCGTCATCGCCGCCGGCAACAACGGACAGCCCGAGACCGTCGCCACGCCCGGTACGGCGGAGGCGGCGCTGACCGTCGCGGCGACCGACAAAAGCGACCGGCGCGCCGGGTTTTCCAGCCAGGGCCCCCGGCTGGACGGAGTGCTCAAGCCGGACATCGCCGCCCCTGGACTGGGCATCGTCGCGGCCCGCGCGGCCGGTACCGCGCCGGGTCCGATCGTCGACGGCGTCTACACCCGGCTGAACGGCACCTCGATGGCCACTCCGCACGTGGCCGGCGCGGCGGCGATCCTCGCCCAGACTCACCCGCATTGGACGGCCGCGCAGCTCAAGGCGGCGTTGATGAGCACCGCCAAGGACGTCGGCCTGACCGTCTACCAGCAGGGCGCGGGGCGATTGGACGTGGCCCGCGCCGACCGGCAGCAGGTCGTCTCCACCACGCCGAACCTCGACTTCGGCCTCGTGCCGATCACCGAGCAGACCCCACCCATCGACAAGCAGGTCACGTACGCCAACGGCTCCGACAAGCCGGTCACGCTCACCGTCACGACGACGCTGCGCACACCCGGCGGCGAGACCGTGGCCGGCGCGCTGAGCGGCGACACGAGCGTCACCGTGCCGGCGGGCGGGACCGCATCCGCGACGATCACGCTGGACGCCGGCGACCTGGCCCGCGGCGACTACAGCGGAACGGTCGTGGCCACGGACGAGGCGTCTGGAATCCGGCTGACCACTCCCGTCGGGCTGGTCCGCTCCCCGCCGATGGTCACGCTCAGCGTCCGGACCCTCGACCGCGACGGCAAGCTCGCGTACCCGCTCGCGATCGACATGATCGACGTGACGAAGGGCGGCAAGGGCGCCATCGTCCAAGCGTACACGCCGGCGACCGGCGTGATCAACGCCCTCGTGCCGGAGGGGACGTACAGCGTCTCGGAGATCTTCGGCTGGGTCGACGGCGACTCGATGCAGAACTACGCCTACCTGACCAACCCGCAGTTCACCGTCGAGGGCGACACCACGATCACCCTCGACGCCCGCAAAGTGCAGCGAGTCGAGTTCAGCACCCCGCGGGAGAGCAAGCCGCTCGAGAGCCCACCCGACCTGACGCTGCAGCGGACCACAGTGGACGGTGCCAGGTACTCGCTGAGCATCGACACCCTGAGCGCCTTCACGGACGCCTGGGTGCGGCTGGGAGCGACGCCGACGCAGCGGGTCACCAAGGGCCGGTTCCACTTCGCCACGCACTGGCTCCTCGGCACGGCCAAGGCACACCTGAACGTCGTGGAGCCCGAGCGACACACCCTGCACCCCACAACGTTGGCGAGCTTCGGTGACATCCAGGGAGGCCATCTCTCCCCGGGCTACGTCCCGATCACCGGCACGCGCGACCTTCCGCTGGCTGACGTCCGGCACGGCCTGCCCGACGACCTGGCCGGAATGGACCTGCACGGCAAGCTCGCCCTGATGCAGGCGCGGGGGTGCGAGCTGTGGATCGACGACATCATCGCCGTCCGCGAAGCGGGAGCCGCCGCGATCGTCGCCTTCCCGCCCAGCGGCATGGGCTGCCGGATCCCGATGGACATCGCACAGCCGGCCTTCGAGCCACCCAAGCGGGTCGACATCGCGCATGTGGCGATCTCCACCGCCGAAGGAGCCCGGCTGCGCGAGCAGCTCACCCGCGGCCCGGTCACGCTACGGCTGTCCGGCACCCCGCAGACCTCCTACGTCTACACCCTCTCGCCGTACGAGGAAGGGCGGATCCCGGCATCGCTGCACTACCGCTACACCGACGGGCAGCTGGCCAGGATCGACATGGTGCCGCACGCGGCCGGGAGCCGCAGCTACAGTTTCGTCGACGCGACGGCGCTGCGCGACAGCACCAACGGGATAGGGAGAACGAGTTCGCTCGCGCTTCCCGAGGACGCCCAGACGAACCTTCGGGTGTACGCCGGCCCGGTGTCCGGCCGTATCATCCACAACCGCATCGTCAACCAGTACGACTCAAGCCAATCGGCGACGCATCTTGTGGCCAGCCACGACCGGATCGACGTGTTCGACCGGCCGGTGCGGCGAACCGAACAGTGGTTTGGCACACCCGTCACGCCGGGTGCGCGGCGCCTGTCTCGGGCCACCGACCGGGCCATCACCTCACCCGGCCCGGACAGCGGATTCGGGATCAACGCATCTTGCACCTTCTGCCGCACCGGCGACCGCCTCGACACGCTCTTCTGGATGACGACGGACGGGCAGCGGGCGAGCTATCCGACGAGCGCGGACGAGCACATCCTCAAATGGCAGTTCCACCTGTACCACGGTGACGAGGAGATCCCACAAAACCCGGGCTATCCGTCCATGACGTACACGCTGCCGCCGGAGAAGAACACCTACCGGCTCACCGGACACTCCGCGCGCACCGACGTCACGTGGACCTTCACCTCGCACCGGCCGACCCGCGAGACCGTACCGGAGGGATACACCTGCCGGCTGCGCGCCATATTCGACAGTGGAGCGTGCCGGCAGGAACCCTTCGTGCTAGTCGGGTACGACCTGGGCGACAGCCTCGCGGTCGACAACACGGTCGCCACGGGCGCGCACACGTTCCGGGTGACGGCCTATCATCCGGCGGCGGCGGACCGGGTTCCGCGGATCGCCGGGCTGAAACTGTGGTACAGCACCGATGACGGCGCCCACTGGACGCCCGCCGCGGTGCGCCGGCACGGCGACGGCGACTATCGAGCCACCGCCGCATACCCGCCTCTTGCGGCGACCACGGGAGCGGTCAGTCTGAAGGTCCGGGCGTGGGACGCCGACGGTAACAGCATCGAGCAGACCACCAAACGCGCCTTCAACCTCCGCTGACGATCACCAAAGCCCGTGTGGCGAGAGCTCGGCTCTCGCCACACGGCATGCTTGCGGGCTCGCTATACGCCGGTTGACATCAGGGTCTAATGTGGTCACTCTCCGCAGAAGTGGGCACTGTCTACGCTCTCCTGACGGGACTGGCGGCCCGAGTCTCCGACGTTCAGTTGATCTATGCGACACGACCGGCCAAGTTTCAACGATGGATATCACTGGCCCGTGCCTCGCGCCGTTACGCTTCAGCCGGTTCTATCATCGCAGTCACCGCCGCCCGAGCAGACGGACCGCAGTCGATGAGGTCGCGGCCAGGTGTGGCCTCGCCGGCAGAAGTACGGTCGTCACCCCGAGGCTCTCGTTCATGCCTGCCAGTTCGTATTCATGCTGGAGGTCCGCGACGTTGCGCACGCCTCGCACAATCACCCGCACATTGTTCTCGGCGCAGTAGGCGGCGGTGAGTCCTGCCCAGGGCGTCACGTTGACGCTGTCCCAATCACGCGGAAGCGCTTCGCGGATCGCTGCCGCTCTGGCAGTCGGCGCCGTGGCTGGCGTCTTGGCTCGATTGATGGCGACAAGCACGGTGACTTGTCCAAACAGTCGGCGCGCCCGATCGATGATGTCGAGGTGCCCGGGCGTGAGCGGGTCGAAGGTGCCGGGATAGAGCGCTTGGCCGCCGGTGACAGGCCGAGTTGTCACGCTCTGAAGCGTAGAGGATCGACGGCTAGCGCGACCCGCGTGGGAGGTTGATCGCCGCACAGACCACGAGCGCGACCGCCGCTGCGGCACCCACGGCGTGCAGCGCGCCGCTGAGTTCGTGTGCGCCGGCGTGGACGCTCGGCGAGACCATGCGTCCGATGGTGCCGAGAGCGGCCAGGCCGGCGGCGGAGCCGAGATGGTTGCCGGTCTCGGCGAGCGCCGCCGTTCGGCCGGCGGCCTCGGCCGGTGCCGCGGAGACGACCCGATTGACGCCGAACGCGAACAAGGGACCGCACCCGAAACTGACCAGGGTGTACGCGGCGACGAGCGGCAGCAGGGCGTGCCCGGGCGCGACGAGCAGGAGGAGCATCTCGGCGCATGCCGACAGGCCGAGGCCGGCCGGGACGAGAATGTGCGCCGGCATCCTGGTCGCCAGTACCGGCGCCAGCCAGGTTCCCGCCGCGATGCCCATACCCATCGGTGCGAAGGCGACCGCCGCCACCAGCGGGGACAGGCCGAGACCCCGCCTGTAGGTACTGCGTTGACCACAGCCCGGTCCCGGCCAGGGCGACGGTGGCGAGCACCAGACTTGTCACGGTGGCGGCGACGGCCGGCACCCCCAGGAGGTGGAGGTCGAGCAGCGGTGCGCTGACGCGCAGTTGTCGGCGTACGAACCATCCACCGGTGACCGCCGCGGCGCCGGCGGCCGCCCAGCCGAGTCCGGGCGCGATCGCGCTGCCCGGGATCAGCGCCTTGATCGCGGTGAAGACGCCGGCCAGGGTGGCCACCAGCTGCCCCGCGCCAAAGGCGTCGACTGGGGGTGCGTGGGCGGGGTCGACGTGCTCCGGCAGCAGGCGGTGCCCAAGGGCGAGCACGATCACGGTCACCGGTACGGCGATGAGGAAGATCGAGCCCCACCACGAAAAGTGCAGCAGCACGCCACCGACCACCGGCCCGAAGGACGCGAACGCGAACGTACAGGCGGCCCACGCCGCCACCGCCTTCTGGCGGGCGCGCTGATCGGGGAAGAGCTCCGTGATGAGTGCGAGCGTCGACGGCATCAGCGTGGCGCCGGCCACCCCCTGGATCACCCGGGCCAGGACCAGGACCGCTCCGCTAGGGGCGAAGGCGGCGACCAGTGAGCCCACCAGGAACCCGGCGTTGCCGATCAGCAGAAGGCGGCGGCGGCCGATCCGATCGCCGATCGCGCCGGCGACGATGGCGAGCACCCCGACCACGAGCCCGTACACGTCGGTGAGCCACAGCTGCCCGACCGGCCCGACCCCGAGGTCCGCGGTAAGCGTGGGTAGCGCCAGAAACAGGACGTTGATGTCGATGGCCACGACGGCGGTGGGCAGCAGCAGGAGCGCCATGCCGGGCAACGGACGCACGCTCGTGCGGTGAGTTACGGTCGTCACGCCGTATGGTCGGCGCGGGCCGGCCGATGACGACACCACACGGCTGTCGAATCCGCCACCTCGGCGACGACCACTGGGGGAGGACGCCATCGGGGCGTCGGACTCACCCAGGGAGGACGCGGTGAAGTACCTAATACTGATGCATGTCGATCAGGCCGTGCTGGGGGCGCTCTCCGAGGAGCAGCAGAGGCTCATCGGCGAGGGCCACGCGGCCTTCATCGCGCAGACAAAGGAGAGTGGCGAGTTCGTCGCCGCACAGGCCCTCGCTGACCCTAGCCAGAGCAAGGTGGTACGGGCTCGCAACGGTGTCCCCGAGGTCACCGACGGCCCCTTCGTCGAGGCGAAGGAGTTCATGGGCGGCTTCTACGTGATGGACGTGGAGGACGAGGCGCGTGCGGTCGAGCTGGCCAAGCTCATCCCGGACGCGTCGATCGAGGGACTGGCCGTGGAGATCAGGCCCGTCATGTTCTCGGACCTCGGCGACCTGTGACCGCGGATGAGAGCCTGTGGCGCGAACTCGCGCCACAGGCGCTCGCCCGGCTGCTGCGCTCCTACGGGCACGACCAGATCGACGTGTGCGAGGACGCGGTCCAGGACGCCCTGCTGTCGGCGTACCGCCAATGGAGCGACCAGATGCCCGCCGATCCGCTCGCGTGGCTGGTGACCGCTGCGCGCCGCCGCTACATCGACCGCGTCCGCAGCGAGCACCGGCGACGCGACCGGGAGGCGCGCGAGGCGCTGCTCGCGGAGCCGCTCGCCCGGGGGAGCCAAGGATCGAGTACGGCCGATGACAGTCTCCTCCTGCTGCAGCTGTGCTGCCATCCCGCCCTGCCTCGTTCGAGTCAGGTCGCGCTGACGCTCCGCGCCGTCGCGGGGCTGAGCACGGCGCAGATCGCCAATGTCTATCAGCTCCCGGAGGCGACCGTGGCCCAGCGCATCACCCGGGCCAAGCGACGCATCGCCGAACTCGGCAACGCCCTGCCCCGGCCCCAGGACGGCACCGAACGCCTGCCGCAGGTGCTCGACGTCCTCTATCTGATGCTCACCGAGTCCCATCACACCACGACCGGGGAACCCGCGCACGACGCCGACCTCGCGGCCGAGGCGATCCGCCTCGCCCGCCTGCTGCACGAGGCGCTGCCACACGACACAGAAGTCAGCGGACTGCTGGCCCTCATGCTCCTCACCGACGCCCGGCGTCCCGCACGGGTCGGCTCGGACGGCCGGCTGATCCCCCTTGATGAGCAGGACCGCGACCGTTGGGACCGGGCACTCATCGCCGAAGGCCGCGCGCTGCTGGACAGCTGCGTCCGAGGGGCGACCCCTGGCCCCTATCTCCTGCAGGCGTGCATCGCCGCGGTGCACGCCGAGGCCACCGACACCGCGACCACGGACTGGTACGAGATCCTGATGCTCTACCGCGTACTCGAGGTCACCACCGGGGAGCGCAACCCGACGATCGCGCTCAACCGGATCGTCGCCGAGGCGATGGTCTATGGCGACGAACTCGCCCTCACCCACCTGGACGAGTTGGCCGAGCGTCATCCCGGACTGCCCCGCCTGGCGGCCGTGCGCGGTCATCTGCTGGAACGGATCAACCGGCCCGACGACGCCGCGGCCGCCTACCGGCAGGCGATCATCCAGACGCGCAACACCGCCGAGCGCGCGCACCTTCGCTTCCGCCTTCGACGGCTGCGTCAGTCCATCATGGACGTTCAAGACGGTCGCTCATGAAGCCGACGCGGGCTGCGGGATGTCGAACTCGTCGTCGACGCTCTGCCCCGTGGCCGGGTCAATGAGATAAACCTGCTGCCCGGCCTCGGGATCACGGGCATGGAGCACGTGGAAGGCGGGTGAGAACGGCCCACCCAGTTCGACGACGCTCGCGCCGGCGCCTTTCACCGCACGCAGCAGGTGCGTTGGCCCGGTCAAGTCCACCCGGGTGACCACACCCGGTGTCACCCAGACTCCGGCACCGCCCAACTGGCCGTAGAGCTGCGCATGGAAATGTCCGCAGAGGACGGCGATGACATCTGACCCATCGATAGCGTCGCGTAGGGCGTCTCGGTTGTGCAGACCTGCCCGCTCCATCCAGGACGCGGTCGGGATATGCAGAGGCGGATGGTGGAACGCCAGGATGGTGCCGGCCGGTGCCGGCGTCGCGAGGAGCCCGGACAGCGCCTCGAGCTGGGCATCGCTGATGACCCCGTGCACGGATCCAGGGACGAGACTGTCCAGGGTGACGACCCGAAGGCCGCGGACGTAGCTCACCGCCGCGCGCTCTTCGCCGCACCCATCGAGCAGTTGGCCGATGTCATCGCCGTCCACACCGATGTGCCCGGTGCCCAGTACGTCGGTGAACTCCGGACGCCGATCGTGGTTTCCCGTCGCGTACAGATGGGGGATGCCGTACTCGGCGGCGAACGCAGCCACCCGCTGGCGCACGAGGCGGCAGCCCTCCGCCGATCCGTCATCCGCTATGTCACCGGTGACCACGACGAGATCGAGCCCATCGAGCGTCCGACAGTCACGCAGGATCCGGTCGAGTGAAGCGAGCGCGTTGACACCGTCCTGATCGAAGCCGGAGGCCGTGACATGGGTATCAGACAGATGAAGAATTCGATGCGACACGAGCCGACCATAAGGCGCATCGTCGGGGCCAGGTCAAGCCTTGACCCGCCAGCCATCGGGCTTCGCCGATGCTTGACGTATCCATGAGTATCGTCCTAGCCTGAGCTCCGGCAACCGTTTTCCGCATTTTCCCGAGCTGGTGCTGTACCGCGGCTGACCGATGAGACTGCCTCCCGGTTCCTGCCCGGGGGACCGGGAGGCGCACCAGGTGCCGTCGGCCCAGGCCGGCGGCTCAGATCAGTGCGGCGCGATCTCGGTCGAGCGGCGGGGGACCAGCCGGCACGGCAGCAGCTGCACCCCTTTCTCCAGGGGTTGGTGGCCTT
>Ga0310828_1001751_pt1 | contig 11573 bp, 12 predicted proteins | sample WT_ome_3_FD_202242 | JGI IMG/M metagenome (GOLD analysis project Ga0310828, IMG submission 202242) | Sorghum-adapted microbial communities enriched on wild type (WT) sorghum from Joint BioEnergy Institute, Emeryville, California, United... ... | reverse complement strand
CGACCACTTCGCCGGCCGCGATGCGCAGCGGCAGGTCGAGGCGGAACGTGCCGCGATCCACGACGAGGTGGGCGTCGAGGACCGGGCCGGACGCGGATTCCACACGGATGTCGGTCATGGGGCGGCGAGCCACTTGTCGCGGAGCGCGGCGAGGATGGTGACCGAGACAGTGAGCAGGATCAGGCTCAACACGATGGCGGCCTGCAGGTCGGTCTCGAGGGCGAGGTAGACGGCCAGCGGCATGGTCTGGGTACGGCCGGGAAAGTTGCCGGCGAAGGTGATGGTGGCACCGAACTCGCCGAGGGCGCGTGCCCAGCACAGTACGGCGCCGGCGGCGATGCCGGGTGCGACCAGGGGCAGGGTGACGTGGGTGAAGGTGGTCCACCGGCCGGCACCGAGGGTGGCGGCGGCCTCCTCGTACCGGGTGTCGGCGCCGCGCAGCGCGCCCTCGACGGCGATGACCAGGAACGGCATCGCGACGAAGGCCTCGGCGAGGACCACGCCGGTGGTGGTGAACGGGAACGTGATGCCGAAGGTGGCGTCGAGCCAGCTCCCGACGATGCCCCGGCGGCCGAAGACCAGCAGCAGTGCCACCCCGCCGACCACCGGCGGGAGTACCAGCGGAACGGTGACCAGCGCGCGGACCATCCGGCGGCCGGGGAACTCGACCCGGGCCAGCAGCCACGCGAGCGGGACACCGAGCGCGAGGCAGACTCCGGTGGCGATGGTGGCGGCCTGCAGCGACAGCCGCAGTGCGGTGAGTACGCCGGGTTCGGTGAGCCGTTGCGGCAGGGTGGTCCACGGGGCGCGGTAGACCAACCCGGCCAGGGGCAGCACAAGGAACGCCAGTCCGACCGCGGCGGGCAGCAGCAGCGGCACCGGCACCCGCTGGATGCGGCGGCGCGGCGGTACGGCGGCCGTGGGCCGTACCGCCGTAGCCTCCTTGTCGATGCCAATCATCGTCCGCTACGGGGCCTGGAAGCCGGCCTGGGTCAGCACGTTCATGCCCTTGTCGGACAGCACCCAGTCGAGGAAAGCCTGGGCGGCGGCCTTGTTCGGGGCGTCCTTGAGCAAGGTGATCGGGTACTCGTTGATGGCGCTGGCAGACTCGGGGAACTCCACGCCGTCCACGTCCGAGGCGGCGGACCTGGCGTCGGTGCGGTAGACCAGCGCCGCGTCGACCTCGCCGAGCGTCACCTTCGACAGCGCCGCTTTGACGTCCTGCTCCAGGGTCACCGGGGTGAGTTTGACGCTGGCTGCGTCGAGGGCCTTCTTCGCGGCCGCCCCGCAGGGCACCTGCTCGGCGCAGAGGGCCACCTTCACGCCGGGCTTGGTCAGGTCCGCCAGGCCGGCGATGTCCTTGGGGTTGCCCTTGGGCACGGCGATGACGAGCTGGTTCTTCACGAACGTCCTCGGTGTGCCGTCGGCGTTGCCGGCGTCGGTGACGGTCTTCATGTTGGCCGGCGCGGCGGAGGCGAACACGTCCGCCGGCGCGCCCTGGTTGATCTGGGTAGCCAGGGCCGAGCTGCCGGCGAAGTTGAACGTCACCTTGGTGCCGGGGTTGGCGGCCTCGAAGTCCTTACCGATCTGGGTGAACGACTCGGTCAAGGACGCCGCGGCGAACACTGTCACATCGCCCGACACCGCGGCGGAGGTGGCACCACCGGTCTGTACCCCGCCGGATCCGGCGTCATTGTCGTCGCCACCGCAGCCCGCCGCGCCCACCACCAGCACCGCGGCCAGGCCGACCAGCGCGGCACGGATCCCATGCTTCTTCACGAACTGGCCCTCCCTCTATGCGCCACGGTCGGGCGTTCCACCACCACCGCGGTCGACTTGATCACGGCTACGGCGACGGACCCGACCTGCAGGTCCAGGTCGTCCACGGCCTCGCGGCTCATCAGGGACACCAGCCGGAACGGGCCGGCCTGGATGTCCACCTGTGCCATCACGGTGTCCTTGACGACGGCGGTGACGATCCCGCGCAGCCGGTTACGCGCCGACGAGGCGTCCGCGCGTTCATCCGGCTCGGCGCCCTGCTCGCGCACGAATCTGGCCAGCTGCACGCCGTCGATCACGCGGTGGCCCTGTTCATCGCGGACCGCTGCCAGCCGCCCAGCGTCGACCCAGCGGCGCACCGTATCCGAGCTGACTCCGAGCAGCTCGGCGGCCTCACTGATCCGAAACACCGTCACAGTGGGCACACTACGTGACGCATCTGCGAGATGGAATAGCAGTTTGCCCTCGTGTTCTCGGCACGTCTAGCCTTCAAGGCATCGCAACTGCACGATGGAAGCATGCCGGGCCATCCGCCGGGACCAGCAGCGCACGTCCTCACCGACGAGCAGGACCGCCGCTGGGGCGGAATGCTGGACAACGTCGCCGGCGCGCTGCCACCCGACGCGGTCATGGTGCTCATCGACGGCGACGACGGGCTCACCGCCCTCGTCGCCGACCGGCTCGCCGCCACTCTGCCGGCAGCCGGACGACCGAGCGTCCGCCTCACGGACGCCACGCCTTTCGCGGACGAGGACGCCTGGCGCGTGGACCGCATCGGCGACACGGTCGCGATCGCCGACGGCCCGCGCTGGCGCGAGCACCCGCCCAGCGGCCAATGGGACGTAGTGGTCTGGCTGCGCACTCCGCCGAATGGTCAACCCGCCGATCGGGGCCACGACGCGACATCGTCATCGACCTGCACGACCCGACCTGGCCGGTGATCCGCCACATCACCGCCCGGCTGACCCACCACAGCCGCTGGTACATCAGCGAATCCCGGCATTCTTCGCCACCCGCGCCGCCACCTGGGATACCAAGTTCGGCGACGATCTGCCCGCCTACACCGTCGCCGTCACCGAGGCCGCCATCCGCGAAGGCGGCGTCGCCGTCGACGTCGGTTGCGGCACCGGCCGGGCGCTACCCGCCCTCCGCGTCGTCGTCGGCCACCGCGGCGTCGTCGTCGGCATCGACCTCACCCCGCAGATGCTCGCCGCCGCCCGTCCCCGCGCCCGCGACAACCGCGCCGGACTGCTGCTGGCCGACGCCCGCCACCTACCCCTCGCCGACGCGAGCGTGGACGCTGTGTTCGCCGCTGGACTCATCACCAATCTCCCCGACCCCGTCGCCGGGCTCGCCGAACTCGCCCGCATCACCCGACCCGGCGGCCGGCTCGTCCTGTTCCACCCCTCCGGCAGAGCCGCACTCGCCGCCCGCCATGGCCGCACGCTGCGGCCCGACGAACCGCTCGCCGAACCCGTGCTTCGCGCCACCTGCACCGCCGTCGGCTGGGACCTCACCAGCTACGACGACCCGCCCCACCGCTTCCTGGCCATCGCCACTCGCAGCCGATACGGCAGCCCGGACTCGGTCAGTGGCCGCGCACCATCGCGCTGATCTCCGCGGCGGTGGCAAGAAGCGAGAGTGGAGGGCGAGCTTGGCTACCGGCTGCCGGGCTCCTATGTGGAGACGCTATGGGCGAAAAACGGTGGCCAGCCGTATCCAGCTATCGGTCTTGTGGTCTGCGCGACGCCGTCTGTCGGGCACGACACGGTGATGCTCGACTACGCGGGCTGCGGTCCACGCGGTGAGCCAGCGGTGGTCTATGTGGACGATGATCGGATACCGCGATGGCTTACGGAGCCGTTCGCCGAGTTCCTCGACGGGCTGCGACCGTGCGAGGAGTGCTAGCCTCCGCCGGACGACTCAGCTCGGCCGAGGCCACTACCATTTCGATCCGAATCGTGACGGTGACAAATGTGGGTGAAGGTTGAGCATGACCAGCTACGAGCTGGATACCGAGGAGTTTGTCGGGTCCTTCCGAGCGTCGGTGGGGTACGGGCTGTTGATCATACGGGACAGCAACTCCACCGAGACGCACGCGGACTGGGAGGGCAGCGACATCCACGTCACGCGGGACTCGATCTACCTGTGCGTGCAACACCCGGTCGACGGTCCAGTGACCGTCGAGGTGTTCGAGGGGCCGCCGGCGCGCGAGGATGGGTTCGTTTGGTTCGATGGCGTGATCGTTTCCGCGGGCGGAACCTTCATCGTCCATGATCCGGACGAAGACGTGCGACTGGTCGTACGGACCGACCACCCGGGCGAGGTTCGCCTGCGTATTGCGTCCGACGTCGAGTTGCTTTCGACATCCGTTCGGCGTGCGTCCGACGTCGAGTTGCTTCCGACATCCGTTCGGCTCAACTTCTGGTACTGATCCGATAGAGCGAGGGGCTATCGAGCCGGCACAAGGACGCCGGCTCCGCTACCGTTAGCCAGCGGTCTATGGGTCAGGCCGCCGGTGGGGGCTTTGATGACGGACTTCGACTACGACTCCTGGCGGGCGTCGATCGAACAGGCGATCCGTGGGTTGCTGGTCGGATTCGAGCAGCGGTTCGGATTCCCACCAGACGAGCACATCGTCGGCCCGCCGTCCGACCCGGCCGTGCTGGCTGAGGCGCGCGCCGCGGGAACAATCCCCGACGTCCTGCTCGAGTTCTACCACCACGTCGGTGAGGTGTCGATGCCGGATGTACACGTCGGATACTTCGTGCATCCTCTTCGGCAGGTCCTGGACGACGAGAAGAGCGGTATGCCGGTCCGCGCGCCGGCGCTGACCAGCGGCACCATTGTGGTGTTCGGCAGCGACGGCGGTGGTTCGCTGTTCGCCCTCGAAGGACGTGGTGCCCCGGTCTATGTGCTGCCTTCCGGTGGGGTGCGGGATGGCACGTATACGGGTGGGCTGGAGCCGCCAACGGTCCTGGCGCCGACGTTCGGTGCGTTCCTCGACTGGCTCAAGGAGCGGGTGGAAGCGTTCAGTCGAAGCTGACAGGTGGGGATGGTAAGGAGGCGAACAGGTCCGGTGCGTACCGGCGGTGCGGATGCCGCTCACGCAAGCTGCGTGGCGCCGTGCGACTCGTACTGGTATCAGCGGCACGATGATTGACTTCTGGGGGATCGTCGGCAGGCACGCGCTGCGGGACGGGGCGGAGGTCGCGGCCGCGCTCAACGATGTGGCGGGACGGCTTGACGGGATGCGCCCGCTCGGGCTGACTCTTTTCGCCGGCCGGCTACGGGAGTACCTGTACCGCCTGGATCGCAAGAGTTCGCAGAGATTGAGGTGACCCTGGCCGGCGGTGAGGTGCTGCCGCAGACCGCGGACAGCTTCCTCTACGCGCGCTGCGCCTGCGTGCTCGCCGGCGAGGTGGAGTACGGAAGGGTTGTGCAAGGGGAGGCATCATTCGATCGCTTCACCAAGCCGTACCTGCAGGTCGCCGAGTCCCTGCTGTACCTGCCGGGGCAGGCGTACGAACAGAAGACCGGGCGGCGGATGAGGGTTCACAGTGAGTTCCCGATCGAGTGGATGTCGAACCGCCAGGGTTGGGCCGAGGCATAGGCGTGGTAGCGCATCACGGGAGCAACGGCGGTGCGGGTAGTACCACGGCGACTCGCCGGGGCGAAGCATGGTGATGACGCGCAAGCAGTTGGTCGAGGCCGCCATAAACGACCCGGCGGCCCGGGCGGCATCCGGGGCCATTCCCTTGGTGGCCGAACGCAGGCGACTGTACGCGAAGGCCGTCGCTGGGCTCCTCGCAGACCTAGCGGCTGCCGGCTACCCCTCGCTTTCGAGGGTCGGTGAGCTGCAGGGGCGAGGAGACTACGCCACGGCGGTGCCGGTCCTTTTGGCATGGCTTCCTCGGGTACGGTACCTGCTGCTCGCGGACGACATCGTGCGGATGCTGGCAGTGCCGTTCGCAAGAGAGGAGGCGTTTCCGGTGCTGCTGGAGATGTTCCGGGACCCGCCTCCGCTTGAAGATCCGCTGCGTCCCGCAACGTCAGAGCCGCCTCGGCAGCACTTCAGGGCAACGGTCGGAGACGCACTGAGCGTGTTCGCCGGGCCGTCCACTGGCGACGATCTGATCGAGCTTGTGCAGGTGGAGGAGTATGGGGAGGCGCGTGCGTTGATCATTAGGGCTCTGCCGAAGACCAAGGACCCCAGGGTCCCCGAAGTATTGATGGGGCTGCTGGACCAACCAACGGTGGTTGCGTTCGCGATAGAGGCGCTGGGAAAGCTTCGGTTCGGCGGTGCCCGGGAGCAGATCGCTCGCGTGGTCGATAGCGCGGACGAGAATGTCCGCGATCAAGCTCGAAAGGCACTCAAGCGCCTCAATTCGGCGGCGGTCTGAAGCACCCATCGCGTCGGCCGGGCCGGGTGTCCGGGCTAGCCAACCGGCACCGATGTCGTGGCCGGACTCACGACTCAAAGCCCGACCGGCGGGTCGGGAGCGGGCGCTGCTGAAGAAGCTGGGCGTGGCCGACGGGTTGGCCGGTATCCGGCGAACTCGGCTTCGAGTACGCCCTCACCGCCGGTCAACTCCGGCAACTGCCGTCGCAGCTCGGGTACCCGCGCAGCCGGCAGCATACCGTCGATAGTGGACAGATCTCGCTGCACGGCGCGTAGCGAACCGGCGGCCCCGAGACGGGCCAGCACGGTCAGTACGGCGCCAACGGTCTCTGCCGGAACCTCCACGCGGACGTGCATGACCGGCTCGCAGACCACGGTCCCGGCGAGTTCGAGCGCCTGCCGGAGGACCACCGGCGTGAGCTTGCGGAAGTCGGCGGCTGTGCTGAGCGGTCCGCGGGTGGTCGGCGGGCCATCCGGCGAGCTGTAGCCGCACCGGATCATCGTGACGGTGCAGTCGGTGACCTGCCAGCCGGCCGGTCCCTCCCGCAGCGCCTGGCGCACGTGCTGCGCCATGACGCCGGCAAAGGCGTCCACGCTCTTGAAGATGTACAACGGCACGTCGCGGGCGTCGACCCGCATGTGGAACTCGACTCCCGAACCTTCCGGTGCGGGGTCGACCCGCAGTCCGATCGTGGCGAGATAGGGATTCGATTCGCCGTGCAAAAGCACCACCGCCTCGGCGGTACGAGCCGGCCGCTCGACACAGATGGTCGTCGTCTCGTGAAAGTCGACCTCGATGCCGTAGTCGTCCTTCAGCGTGGCCTGGATTACCTCCTTCTGGACCTCGCCATAGAGCGAGACGGCACCGTCCTGCCCGACATTGATCAGCGGGTCCTGATCGGCGAGGTGGGTGAGCGCGATCCGTAGCGCGTGCCTGTCCTGCGGCCGGCGGGCGGCGATGACCGCCCCCAGCGTGGGCGGGGCGAACGGGGTGCCGACGTCTTCTTTGCACGGTTGGCCGACCGAGTCACCGATCCGGATCCCAGCCAGACCCCAGAGCTTGCCGATCTCACCTGCGCGTACCGATCTACTTCGGACCCATCGCCCGCCGTCGGATACGCTGATCGCGGTTACCTTTTCATCATCCCGCACCCGGTCTCGCACGTGGAGCGTGCCGGAGAACATCCGCACGTACGCCACCTTCTCGCCGGACGGACCTCGCTCGATGGTGAATATCCGGCCGGAAACCGGGCCGTCCGGGCCTCCGGTCCCGACCGGCAGCAGCTCGACCAGACCCGCCATCAGCGGTGCCACGCCTTCCCCGGTTATCGCAGAGCCGAAGAAGACCGGGTGGACGAGCACCGACCTGGTCTGTGCCACCAGTTCCTCGCGCATCCGCGCCGCGGTGAGACTCGCCTCGTCGGCGACGTACGCGGCAAGGAGCGTGTCGTTTTGGCGGGTGAGCGCTTCGGCCAGCAAGGCCCGGAAGGCGGGATCGTCGGTATGCCACGGGGTGAACCGGGCACTCCGGGTGCCGATGTCGTGCGTGGCGCCCATCGGGATCGCCGTGACCGCCAATCGGCTCGCGATCGCCCGTAGCACGCGGTCGCGGTCGGCGCCGGGCCGGTCGATCTTGTTGACGAACAGCAGGGTCGGAACGTGCAAACGGCGCAGCGCACGCATCAACACCCGGGTCTGCGGCTGCACGCCTTCAACCGCCGATACCACCACAACGGCACCGTCGAGGATGCTCAACACCCGCTCCACCTCCGCGATGAAGTCGGGGTGGCCGGGTGTGTCGATCAGGTTCACGGTCACGCCGTCGACGACGAGTGACACGACGGCGGACCTGATGGTGATCCCGCGCCGCCGTTCCAGGTCCAGCGAATCGGTCTGCGTCGTGCCGGCGTCGACACTGCCGATCTCGTCGATCACACCGGCCGCGTACAGCAGCCGCTCGGTCAGCGTGGTCTTACCGGCGTCGACATGTGCCAAAATTCCTAAATTGAGCGTTTTGCGCGGCAAGTGTCATACCCCTCGGCCAAGTCAAACGACTGTCTTCGATGGATGTGGACACTGCGCGCATTGCCTGCTCCTTGGTCAGATCAGCGGCAAATTGTCGATCGAGTGAACCACGCGGCGGAACGGCGGCACGAGCGAATAAACCGCGCGAACCGGGTGTCCGGTTGCTGTGGGTAATGTGCCGGGTCGGCGACGATGTGTAGTTTCCGCAGCCAGTACGGTCTAGTTCACAGTTGAAAGACAGGTCTTGGCTCCTCCGCCGATTACAGGTAGTGTCTTCCGCTGTCTGGTCCGGTTACCTCTCCCGTCACCAGGACGGGCCGGACAGACCCGCCGAGTCGTGCCACGCACGAGCCGGGGACCCGAGCACGTGGGGTGAATCCACCGACCCACCCGAGGGGTCTGTGGTAGGGCGTTCTTCCCGCCCGAATCCGTCAGCTAACCCGGTAGGCGGCGAGGAAGGAGACCATCGTCGTGCCCGGCAACCATGGTGGGGCCCTGGTGGGTGCGCGTGACGCTGCCGCGCACCACCGCTGATCTGGCCGCGTAGCCGTCGAACTTTCTGTCGCGTCCTTCGCCGCCCGTGATGACCCGGTGGATGGGTCCAGGGTGGGGCGGTCGCGTGTGCCTGTGTGCCCGTATCAGCAAGCCGACCCCAAGCTGAGGTAGTTTCTCCATGACTGATCGACATCTGCGTCATCCGTTTCGACATGCCCGCCGTGGCTGGCTGCGGCAGCGGCTGGAGCGTGTGCCGGTGCTGTGCGCGGCCGGGCTGGGTGCGGCCGCGATCGCCGCGTTGCCGGCCAGCCAGGCGATCAGCGCCGTCCCGGTGGGTTCGGATCAGGCGGCCGTGGTGGACGTGACCACCGGCCGGCCGGCCCTGCTCGCCACCGGCCCGACCACCGGCCCGGTCACGGCCATCCCGAAGCCCGCCGAGAAGCAGGCGGAGGCTGCGCGGCAGGCCGACGACCAGGCCGAGCGGGACAAGGCGGCGCGGGAGCAGGCGGCGCGGGAGGCGGAAAAGAAGAAGGTGCCGGCGCGGCTGGAGTTGTACTACCAGTACGGTGTGCAGACCACCGGCTGGTACTGCGGGCCGGCCGCGGCGCGGATGGCGTTGTCCGCTCGGGGGATCTACCCCAGCCAGGATGATCTGGCCGGGCGGCTGGGGACCACGGTCAACGGCACCAACTCCTCGGCCGATATCGCCCGGGTGCTCAACGCGATGACCCGTACCTCGCACTACCAGCCCACCTCGATCCCGTCCAAGCAGGTCAGCAAGGAGCAGATCGAGCGGCTGCGGGCCGACGTGGTCGCCTCGATCAGCGAGGGCTTCCCGGTGGTGGTCAACGTGGCCGGTACCGGTACCGATGTCAACGGCAACACCTACTCCTACCCCGGTGGTCACTACATCACCGTGGTCGGGTACCAGGACAACGGTGCCCGGGTGAAGGTCGGTGACTCGGCCAACCCGAACACCGCCAGCTACTGGATCAGCACCGCGAACCTGGCCCAGTGGGCCGGTACCCGCGGGTACGCCTCCTGACCAACCCACCCACCCCCCAGGACCGGGCCGCGGTGTCACCACACCGCGGCCCGGTGTCATCTCTGCCGCAGGCCCGTGCCATCTCTGCCATACTCGAGCCGCCGGACGGGGGAGGGCAGGGTCGGTCGCAAGTTACGCGGCTGTGACCGTTCCGTCGTCATCAATTGATCAATCGTCGATAATGTGCGAGTAGTTCGACGGTCAACAATTCGGTCGACAAGCAACCGGAGGTCGCTATGCCGTCATCGATGAGCGAGCCGGTGCGTCCCAAGATGGCATTGTTTCGTCCGGTCGCTGTCCTGCTGGTCCTGGCGCTGACCGCCGGTGCGTGCAGTTCGATCGACTCCGACGAGCCGGCCGACACCGGCAATGACAACCGACCGGTCCGGGCCGGCGGCACGCTGCGGGTCGCGCTCGCCGAGGAGCCGGACCGACTCGACCCGACCCTGGCCCGCACGCTGGTCGGCCGGACCGTGTTCAACGCGATCTGCGAGAAGCTCTACGACGTCGACGAGAACCTCAACCTGGTGCCGCAGCTGGCCAACGCCCTGCCGGAGATCTCCGCCGATGGCAAGACGGCCACCATCAAGATCCGCTCTGGTGTGAAGTTCGCCGACGGCACCACATTGGACGCGGCGGCGGTGAAGACCTCGCTCGACCGGCACCGTACCCTGACCGGATCGGCCAGGGCCAGTGAGCTATCCAGTGTAGACGGTGTGGACGTGGTGGACGCGTCGACCGTGGCGATCCGGCTGAAGGAGCCGTTCGCGCCGCTCACCGCGGTGCTCGCGGACCGGGCGGGCATGATCATGTCGCCGGCCGCGTTGCAGGCTCGCGGCGAGGACTTCGCCGCCTCGCCGGTCTGCGTAGGACCGTTCAAGTTCGACAGTCGGGTCGCCCAGGACCGCATCGAGGTGGTCAAGGATCCGAACTACTACGACGCGGCGAAGGTCAAGGCCGACCGCATCGTGTACTCGATCATCGCCGACTCGACCACCCGGTTCAACAACCTGCGTTCCGGCGACGTGGAGGTGCTGGACCGGCCCGCGGCCACCGATGTGGACGCGCTGGAGGCCGACTCCAACCTGCGGCTGCTCACCAGCGAATCACTGGGCTACCAAGGCATCACGGTCAACCTGGCCAACCGGAACGGGGTGGCCAAACCGCCTGCTCCGCTCGCCGCGCCGTACGCCGGTCCGATGGCGGCTGACGTGCGGGTCCGCCGCGCCTTCGAGCTGAGCCTGGACCGGGAGGCGATCAACCGGGTGGTGTTCCGCGGCAAGTACCAGCCCGCCTGCGGACCGATCAGCAAGGGCAGCCCGTACTCCTCGGATGCCGCGCAGGACTGCGCCGCGCACGATCCGGCGGCGGCCAAGCAGCTGCTGGCCGACGCCGGGCTGACCACTCCGGTCAAGGTGACCATGGTGATCGGCAACACTCCGGACGGCCGGCGGCTCGGCGAGGCGATCCAGGCGCAGGCCAGCGAGGGCGGGTTCGACGTGCAGTTGCAGCCCACCGAGTTCTCCGCCGCGCTGGACGCGACGGACGCCGGTCGGTTCCAGATGTTCCAGATCGGCTGGTCCGGCCGGGTCGATCCGGACGGCAACATCGCGAGCTTCCTGACCACCCAGGGGGCGCAGAACATCGCCGGCTACAGCAACCCGGAGGTCGACCAGTTGATCGCGCAGGCCCGGGCCACCAACGACGAGGCGCGGCGGCGCGACCTGTACGGCCAGATCATCAGCAAGGCGCACGAGGATCTCCCGATCATCTACCTCTACCGGACGGTGAACATGACCGGGGTGTCCGCCAAGGTGGGCGGCGTGA
>Ga0310828_1001745_pt1 | contig 11626 bp, 5 predicted proteins | sample WT_ome_3_FD_202242 | JGI IMG/M metagenome (GOLD analysis project Ga0310828, IMG submission 202242) | Sorghum-adapted microbial communities enriched on wild type (WT) sorghum from Joint BioEnergy Institute, Emeryville, California, United... ... | reverse complement strand
GTGGTGCCGGCTGGTTTGGCGGAGTTGGTTGCGTCGGTGAATGCGACGTCGGGTCCGGTGCCGTCGGGGTTGTTGTGGTCGCGGTTGGTGGATCGGGCGGTGGCTGATCCGGATGGGTTGGCTGTGGTGGCGTCTGGTGTGCGGTTGTCGTTTGGGGAGTTGGTTGGTCGGGCGTCGTTTGTGGCTGGTCGGTTGACCGCGGCTGGTGTTGGTCGGGGGGATCGGGTCGCGGTGGTGTTGGACAAGTCGGTGGAGCAGGTTGTTGCGGTTGTGGGGGTGGGGTTGGCCGGGGCTGTGTATGTTCCGGTGGATCCGGCGTTGCCCGCTGACCGGCGGGAGTTTGTGGTTTCGCATGCTGGCTGTGTGGCGGTGGTGGGGTCGTGGTCGGGTTCGTCTCTGCCGGTGGTGGAGGTGGGTACGCAGACGGCGCCGTGCCGGCCGGTGGTGGTGGATCCGTCCGATGTGGCTTATGTGATTTACACGTCGGGGTCGACGGGGCGGCCGAAGGGTGTGGCGGTGTCGCACCGGGCGGCGGTGAATACCTGTGTGGACATTTGTTCCCGGTACCGGGTGGGTCCGGGGGATGCGGTGTTGGGGTTGTCGTCGCTGAGTTTCGACCTGTCGGTGTGGGATGTGTTCGGGGTGTTGGGGGCTGGTGGGACGTTGGTCCTGCCGGAGCCGGACGCGTCGCGGGATCCGGGTCGCTGGTGGCAGTTGGTGACCGAGTACCAAGTGAGTGTGTGGAACTCGGTGCCGGCGCTGATGGCGATGTTTGTGGAGTATTTGGAGGGTTCGGGTCGGCAGGCGCCGTCGCTGCGGCGGGTGATGCTGTCCGGGGACTGGGTGCCGGTGGATCTGCCGGAGCGGATCGTCGCGGTGGCGCCGCAGGCGGCGGTGACCTCGTTGGGTGGGGCGACCGAGGCGGCGATCTGGTCGATCCTGTACGACATCGACCGGGTGGATCCGGAGTGGGAGTCCGTGCCGTATGGGCGGCCGATGGTCAACCAGTCCTGGCACGTGCTCAACGACCGGTGGCAGGAGTGCCCGGTATGGGTGATCGGGGAGTTGTTCATCGGCGGGGTCGGGCTGGCCGAGGGGTACTGGGCCGATCCGGACAAGACCGCGGCGGCGTTCGTCACTCACCCGGTCACCGGGCAGCGGCTGTACCGTACCGGTGATCTGGGTCGGCGGCTGCCTGACGGCACGATCGAGTTCTGCGGCCGTAACGATTTCCAGGTCAAGGTCGGTGGGTACCGGATCGAGCTGGGCGAGGTGGAGCACGCCCTGGCCGCCTGTCCCGGGGTCAAGACCGCGATCGCGGCCGCGGTCGGGGACCGTCACCACCGGCGGCTGGCCGGCTACCTGGTCCCGGCCGACCCGGCCAGCGACCACACCGCGCTCATCACCGCGGTACGGGAACACGCCGCCAGTGTCCTGCCCGCCTACATGGTGCCGACCTCCTTCACCATCCTGGACACCATCCCACTGACCCCTAACGGCAAAGTCGACCGGGCCGGCCTACCCGACCCCGGACAAACACCCACCGCCGAGCGCGAGCGTGGCGAGCTGACTCCGCTGGCGGCGCGGCTGGCCGAGATCGCGGCGAAGGCGATCGGGGTGGAGCAGGTCGACCCGTGGGCGAACTTCTTCGAGTTGGGCGGCGACTCCATCATCGGCGTACGGATCATCGCCCAGGTCAATGACGAGGGCATCGACCTGCGCCTGCAGGACCTGTTCGAGGCACAGTCCATCGTGGACCTCGCGGGGCGGCTCGAAGCGCGTGGCGCGGCCACGGCGGCGCCGGGCGCGGCGGCGGCCGCATCGCCGCTCACCGCGTTCCAGCACCGCCTGTTCACCATGGCCGCGCCCGGCCGTCCGGCCGGCGCGCACCGGGTCGACATCACCGTCGATCCGGACCTGTGCGTGGACGCCGCCCGGGAGGCGATCCGCCAGATCGTCGCCCGGCATCCGGCACTGCGTACCCGGTTCACGGCCACCGGTGACGACGGCTGGTGCCAGACCGCGGTGCCGGTCGACGAGGCGCAACCGTACCTGCCGGTCATCGAGCTCGGCGCGCTGCCCGCGCAGGTACGGGCGGAAGCCGTCGCCCAGATGGTCGACGAGATGCTCGGCGAACTGGACGTCGAGCGCGGCCAGGTCTTCGCCGCCGCGATGTTCGACCTCGGGGACGGCGGCCGGACCCTCACCCTGCTCGGCTCCGAACTGGTGGTGGACCCCGGCTCCTGGGAGGTCGTGGTCGCCGAGTTCCTCAGCATCACGCAGCAGCTGGTGGGCGGCGACACCGTCGTGCTGCCGCCACCCACCGACCCGTTCACCCGGTGGGTGGAGCAGGCCGCGCAGGCGGCCGGCTCCGACTCGGCACCGCAGGTGCCCACAGACACCGGCGCGGCGGTCGTGGCCAGCGAGCCGGCCGCCGCGCTGGATGGGCCGCCGCGCCACGTGGCCGCGGACCTCACGCCGGCCGAGACCGCGGAGCTGACCGAGGGCGTGTGGCGCGGATACCGGCTCGGCCTGACCGAAACCGCGCTCGCGGCGCTCGTCCTGGCGGCCCAGCGCACCGGCGTGGACGGGCCGATGCTGCTGGTCGGCGACTGCCGGGAGGACGCCGGCGTGGACACGTCCCGCACGGTCGGCGCGTTCCTGTCCGCCGTCGAGGTCCCGGCCGGCATCACCGCGGCCGGCGACCTGGCCGCGCTGCTGCCGGCGGTCAAGGACTGGGACCGCAGCTGCGGCCAGGCCGGTCCGGCGCACCGGCCGGCTCGGTTGGCCCTGCAGGTGCTGGAACGCTTCGGCGAGGGGTCCCGGCTGGCCCGCCTGCTGCCGCCCGGCAACCCGGCGCCCTGGCCCACCTGGGAGCGGGACAGCCTCGGCGCCGCGGTCCGGCTCACCGTCGTGGAGTACGCCGGCGGCCTGCACCTGCGCTGGACCGGCCGCGACCCGGCGGTCGACCTCGCCGCCCTGGCCGCCGCCTTCGAGACCGCCCTGCGTGACATCGCCACGCACAGCCGCACCCGCGGGTCCGGGCACCTGTCGGCGGGCGACTTCCCGCTCGCCGATCTGGGCGCCGACGAACTCGCCGCGGTGCTCGACGACATCGAGGAGGAGCTGTGACCACCACCCCGGGCGCGGCGACGGTCGAGCCTCCGGTCACCGCGCTGTCCGACCGGCACGCCGCCTGGCGGGCCGCGGTGCGCGAGTTCGCCGAGACCGAGGTACGTCCGCTGGTGCGCGAGATGGACGACGCGTCGGCGCTGGACCCGACGCTGGTGAAGAAGCTGGCGCCGGCCGGCCTGATGGGCATCGAGATCCCTCGGACGTACGGCGGCGCCGGGCACGACCTGCTGTCGGTGGTCCTCGCCATCGAGGAGCTGGCCGCGGTCGACCCCGCCGTCGCCGTCTTCGTCGACGTGCAGAACGCGTTGGTGGCGAGTGCGTTGCTGCGCCACGGGACCGGAGACCAGAAGCGCAGGTACCTACCCAGACTGGCGACTGGGTTGGCGGGTGCCTACGCGATCTCCGAAGAGCGGGCTGGCAGCGACGCGTTCGCGCTGTCCACCCGCGCGGACGCCGACCGGGACGGGTTCGTCCTGCATGGACAGAAGTGCTGGACGACCAGCGCCGCCGAGGCGGGGCTGTTCCTGGTGTTCGCGCGGGTGGGCGGCGACTCCGGCGGGTTGACCGCGTTCCTGGTCGACCGGGACAGTCCCGGGCTCACCGTCGGCGCGCCAAAGTCCAAACTGGGCATCCGGGCCAGCTCGACCTGCGACGTGCGGCTGGATGGCGTACGGGTGGGCCGGGAGAACGTGCTCGGTGGCGTCGGCGGTGGCGACCTGCTGGCGATGGAGACGCTCAACATCGGCAAGCTCGGCATCGCCGCGCAGCTGGTCGGCCTGGCCCGCGGCGCGCTGGACCAGGCTCTCGGGTACGCGCAGCGGCGCGAGCAGTTCGGCGAGGTGATCGCCTCGTACCAGGGCGTGCTGTTCCCGCTGGCCCGGCTCGCCGCCGAACTGGAGGCGGCGCGGGTGCTGCTCTACGACGCGGTACGGGTGATGCACCACGGCACCGCGACCGAGCGGCTGCGGGTCAGCGCGATCGCCAAACTCCTGGCCTCGGAGGTCGCCGAGAAGGCCGCCTCGCAGGCGGTGGAGACCATGGGCGGCACCGGCTTCACCACCGCCCAGCCGGTGGAAAAGCTCTACCGGGACGCCAAGGTCGGCAAGATCTACGAAGGCACCACCAACATCCAACTCCGGACCATCGGCGGCATCCTGCTCGGCGCGGGCGGTGAGCGGCCGTGGTGAGCCCGCTGCGGCTGTACTGCCTGCCCTACGCCGGCGGGTCGGCCCGGGTGTTCGCCGACTGGGCCGGCGCGCTGCCGGCCGGCGTCGAGCTGGTCGGGCTCGAGCTGCCCGGCCGCGGCCTGCGCTTCCACGAGGAGCCGGTGGCCCGGCTCGAGCCGGTCGTGGCGGACCTGCTCGGCGCGGTGCTGTCCCGGCCGCCGGAGCGGTTCGCGGTGCTCGGCTACAGCTACGGGTCGCTGCTCGCGTTCGAGCTGTGCCGCCGGTTGGAGCACTACCACGGCCTGGTCGCCGAGCACCTGTTCGTGGCCGCGATGCGGGCGCCCGGCGTACCGCGTACCGAGCCGCCGGTTTCCGCGCTGCCCGACCACCTGTTCCGCGAGCACATCCGTTCCCTCGGCGGCACGCCACCGGAGGTGCTCGAGCACGACGCGCTGATGGAGATTCTGCTGCCGGTGCTGCGCGCCGACTTCACCGTGGTGGACAACTACGCCTACCACGGCAAGCCGGTCAGCTGCCCGGTCACCGCGTTCGGTGGTTTCGACGACGCCGGGGTCACCCCGGACGCGTTGACCGCCTGGGCGGGCTGCACGCTCGGCCCGTTCGCCTTGCACATGTTCCCCGGCGGCCACTTCTTCCTGCGCACCGCGCGGGACGAGCTGCTGTCGCACCTGGCCGGCGCGCTCAACCCGGTGGCCGGCCCGACAACGCTACGGAGGCGAGCATGAGCCGTACCGGCCTGGAGGACGTCTACGAGCTGACCCCGATGCAGCAGGGCATGCTGTTCCACCACCTGTACGCCCCTAACGAGGGTTACTACGTGGAGCAGACCGTGCTCAGCCTCACCGGTACCCCTGACCACGAGGCGTTCTGGCGCGCCTGGCAGCTGGTGGTCGACCGCCACCCGGCCCTGCGTACCGCGTTCCGCTGGGAGGGCATCGCCAAGCCGGTGCAGGCGGTCCAGGCCCGCGCGGTGCTGCCTCGGGAAACCTACGACTGGCGGTCGCACCCGGCCGCGGAGCAGAGCCGCCTGCTCGACGAGCTGCTGCGCGAGGAGCGCCGGCGCGGGTTCGACCTGGAGACCGCCCCGATCATGCGGGTCGGGCTGTGCCTGCTCTCCGATGACCGGTTCCTGATCGCGCTGCGCCTGTCGCACCTGGTGGTGGACGGCTGGTCGGTCGGCTTGATCATGTCCGACTTCACCGCCGCCTACCGGGCGTACGCCCGCGGCCGCGAGCCGGTGCTGGCGCCGGCCGGCCGGTTCCGCGACTACGTCGCCTGGTGGAAGCGCCAGGACCCGGCCGCGGTCGAGCCGTTCTGGCGCGGCTACCTCGCCGGCTTCCGGCCCGCGCCGCTGCGGTTGGGCCCTGGGGAGGACGGGGGCCACTCCTTCGCCTGGATCGACCGCTCGCTGGGCGACCTCGCCGCCGACCTGCGTGCCTACTCGCAGCGCCACCGGCTCTCCCTGCACACCCTGGTGCAGGGCGCCTGGACGCTGATGATGGGCCAGGCGACCGGCAGTACCGACGTCGCGGTCGGCACCACCTTCGCGCACCGCCCCGCCGACCTGCCCGGCGCCGAGTCGGTGGTCGGCTGCATGATCGGCACCGTGCCGGTGCGCAGCTCGCTCGCCGCGGACCGCCCGGTCGGGGAGTGGCTGCGCGCGATCCAGGACGACATCATCGCGGTACGCGACCACGCGGCCATCGGCCTGGCCGACATCCAGGCGATCAGCTCCGCGCCGGCCGGTGGTCAGCTGTTCGACAGCATCGTCGGCTTCCAGAACATGCCGTTGCCGGCGTTCACGCTCGGCGAGGAAGGGCTGGGGCTGGCCGGGTTCGAGCTGCACACCCGGCCGCACACGCCGCTGGTGCTGATGGTCCTGCCAGGCGACGACCTGCCGCTGCACCTGATCTACGACCGGCGCCAGGTCAGCGACGGCCAGGCACGGTCCCTTGTCGACGGTGTACGCGACACGCTCGCGTCGATCGCCCGTGACGAGCCGGCGGTCATCCGCGACGTGCGTACCGCTGCTCTGCCCGTAGCGTCGTCCACATCGGACATACCGGCCGCGTCAGACGGGGCACCCGCGCCCGCCGCTTCGGCCCCCGTTGCGGCGCCCGCGTCCGCCGCCTCTGCGGCGGCGCAGACCGAGACCGAGGCGGCGCTCAGCGCACTCTTCGCCGACCTGCTCAAGCTCGACCGGGTCGGGCGCGACGACAACCTGGTGGAGCTCGGCCTGCACTCCCTGCTCGGTACCCGCGCAGCCAACCGGATCCGCGACCGGTGGCAGACCCCGCTGCCGCTGGCGGCGCTGTTCGCCGGGCCGACGGTGGCCAAGCTGGCGGCGCTGATCGAGGCCGGCGGAGTCGCCGACGACCGCGGCCGCGATCCGCACGGCCACGTCGACGTGGTCCGCGAGGCGGACCTCGACCCGGCCATCACCGCGCGCCAGCCGGTACGCTGGCGAGCCACACCAGATCGGGTACTGCTCACCGGGGGCACCGGCTACCTCGGCAGCGCGCTGCTCGAACGGCTGCTGCGCGAGACCACCGCGACCGTGGTCTGCCTGGTCCGCTCGCTCGACCCGGCCGATGGCCGGCGCCGGGTCCGGGAGGCGCTGGCCGCCGCCGGCCGCTGGACGGACGACTTCGACGCCCGCATCGAGATCCTGCCGGGCAACCTGTCCCAGCCCCGGTTCGGCCTCGACCCGGACGCCTTCGTGGCGCTCGCCGACGGGGTGGACGAGATCTACCACCTCGGCGCGGTGGTCAACATCCTGCCGCCGTACCGCCGGGTGCGGCCGACCAATGTGGGCGGTACCCGGGAGGTGCTGCGGCTGGCGACGGCGGGTACCCGCGGCACCATCCCAGTGCACTACGCCTCGCCGGCGGAGGTCACCGACGTGGCCGACCCGGCCCGCAACGGGCGGGAGCTGTTCGTCACCACACCGCCGCCGCACCTGTACAACGGCTACATCCAGTCGCAGTGGGTGGCCGACCGGATGGCTGGTGAGGCGGCTGCCCGCGGCGTGCCCGTGGTGATCACCCGGGCGGCCCGGCTGATCGGCAGCCCGGTCAGCGGGCGGTGGAAGGTCGGCGACGTGGTCAGCGACATCATGCGTGGCTGCGTCGCGCTCGGGCTGGTCCCGGAGAGCGACATCGCCCTGCCGGTCTCCACAGTGGAGCATGTGGCCGCCGGCATGGCGGCGCTCGCCCGCCGGCCGGAGGCGCTCGGCCACGCGTTCCACCTGACCGCGGTACAGCCGTTCACCTTCGCCGAGCTGGCCGGTGCCCTGGCCGACTGCGGCTATCCGGCCACCGGCGTACCACTCGAACAGTGGTACGCCGAACTGGTCCGGCTGGCCGGACGCGATCCGGACGGCCGGTGGGACCTGGTGCTCTCGGTGCTCGGCCCGTGGGTGCGGGCCAGCTCCACCGGGTGGCGGGAGCCGCTGTACGACACGTCGCGGGCGCACGCCGTCCTCGGCGACACGGTGCCTGCGCCAAAGATCGAGCGGGGGTTCATCGGGGAGTGCCTGGAGTACCTCGCCGCCATCGGCCACCTGCCCGCGCCCGTTCTGCGGTGATCGGCGATGACCCGGATCGCCTGCCTCACCGTCGCTCGCGTCCAACCCGAGCGCCCCGCCGTGGTCTGTCCTGAGCAGACGGTGACCCACGGCCAGCTCGACCGCTGGACCCACCAGATCGCCTGCGCGCTGCGCTCGCTCGGCGTCGGACCCGGCCACGTGGTGGGCGTGGTCCCGGACGGCCCGGCGGCGGGCGCGGTGGCCGCGCTGCTCGCCGTCCTGCGCGTGGGCGCCAGCTACACCCGGCTCGACGCCGGCCGCGCGTCCACCGCGGCGACCACGCTCACGCCCGTCACCCCGTCGGGCCCATCCTCCTTGTCCTGCGTACTCGCGGACGATCCGGCCGCGGTAGCACCGGCCGGCGTACCGGTGCTGCCCTTCGCCGGCGCGCCGGCCGGTGCGCAGCTGGCTGGCGAGCAACCGGCCGGTGACGGGCCGCAGGTCGTGCTCGGTGGCGGCCTCGACGACGACGTACTCGTCGGGCACGCCGGCGCGGTACGCGGCCGCGCGGTGCGCGCGTACCTGCAATGGGCGCTGCCGGCGTATCCGGCCGCGGCCGGAGTCGCCGCGGTCCCGGCGTTGCCGGCGACCGCCGCCGAGCTGGCGGCGCTGCTGGTGCCGCTGCTCGCCGGCGGCTGCGTGCAAATTGGAGAGTTGGAGGAGGTGGCCTGGTCCGGGTGGCGGCCGACCTTCGCCAAGCTCACCCCGGCCGACCTGGCGGCGCTGATCGAGCTGCCCGACGAGGCGTCGCCCACCGGGGAGTTGGTGCTCACCGGCCCCCGGCCGCCCGGCGACGAGCTGGCCCGCTGGCGCCGGCGCCACCCGGCCGCCGCGGTCACCTGGGAGTACGCGCCCGCCGCGGGCGAGCTGGGCTGCGCCACGCTGCGCCTGCCGCCGGGGGTCGCGCTGCCCGAGGGGCCGCCGGTGGTGCGCCCGATACCCGGCACCACCTTCCAGGTGCGGGACGGCGTCCTCTACGTCTGTGGCGAGTCCGTCCCCGGCCCGCGCCCGACCGGCGAGGTCGGCACACTGCGCGCCGACGGCGACGTCGAGCTGACCGGCGAGCCGCCGGCGGTGACCGGCGCCGACGCCGAGGTGCTGCGGGAGTGGAAGTCGATCTACGACCAGCTGTACGAGGTGCCCGGTGACCGGCTCGGCGCCGACTTCTCCGGCTGGAACAGCAGCTACACCGGCGAGCCGATCCCGCTGGAGGAAATGCGCGAGTGGCAAGCATCCACTGTGGACCGCATTCGCGCGCTGTTGCCCTCCGCCGCGCTGCCGCGACCGCTGCACCCGCGCCGGGTGCTCGAGATCGGGGTGGGCAGCGGACTGCTGATGGAGCGGGTCGCGCCGTTGTGCGACGCCTACTGGGCCACCGACCTGTCCGGGACCGTGGTGCATCGCCTCGCCGAACAGGTCGCCGCCCGCCCTGACCTGGCCGGCCGGGTCGTCCTGCGGCACTGCGCCGCACACGACCTGGCCGAGCTGCCCGCCGGCTGGTTCGACGTGGTGGTACTCAACTCGGTGGTGCAGTACTTCCCGACGCTGGACTACCTCGGCGCGGTACTGTCCCGGGCGGTCACCCTGCTGCGGCCGGGCGGCGCGATCTTCGTCGGGGACGTGCGCAACGCCCGCCTCGCCACCGTGCTGCAGTCCGCGGTACGGCTGTGGCGTGCCCGCCCGGATGAGGACGCGGCACAGGTACGCGCTGACGTCGCACGGGCCGTGGCCCTGGACAAGGAGCTGCTGGTCGACCCGGACTTCTTCATCCAGCTGCCGGAGCGCGTGGCCGGTATCGCCGCGGCCGACGTCTGGCTCAAGCGCGGCCGGTTCCACAACGAGCTGACCCGGCACCGGTACGACGTGGTCCTGCGCACCGCCCCGCCGGCCGAGCCAGCCGTGGCACCCGTACTATCCACAGTGGATGAACTGCCAGCGCGGCTAGCCGCCGGAGTGCCCGCGGTGCGGGTCGCCGGGCTGGCCAACGCGCGCCTCGCCGGGGAGGTCGCCGCGGCGGCCGCCCTCGCGGCCGGCGAGCCGGTGCCGGAGTGCCGGCGCCGCCTCACCGACGAGCACCCCGCGGTGGATCCCGAGGACCTGGCGGCACTCGGCGAACGCGCGGGCTACCAGGTGACCCTCGCCCTGGCCGGCGACGGGTTCGACGCGCTGTTCACCCGGTCCGCGGCGACCGCCGGCGGCGACTGGCGGCCCGGCGAGCTGGACGCCGCCGCCGGAACGCTCGTGCGGCGCTTCGCCGACCAGGTGGTCGCCACCCCGGACGCGGTCGCCGTGGTCGACGGTGACCGACGGCTGAGCTATCGCGATTTGGCGGCCGCGGCGCAGGAGGTGCGGCGCCAGCTCGCCGGCGCCGGTGTCCCGCCCGGCACCCTGGTCGGGCTGCGCATGCCGCGGTGTGCCGAGGTGGTTGCCGCGATCCTCGGCATCCTGGCGCACGGCGGCGCCTACGTGCCGGTCGACCCGGCCTATCCGCGGTCCAGGCAGGAGTACATCATCGCCGACGCGGGGCTGGACGCCGTGCTGGAGGTCGATCCGGCCAGCGGGCGGCCGGTGGTCACCCGGACCGGCGGCGGCCCGGCGTGCCCGGTGCCCGAGGGCACCGCCTACGTCATCTACACGTCGGGCTCAACCGGCTCGCCCAAGGGGGTGATGGTCGGGGACTGCCACGTGCGCGCGCTGATGGACGCGTGCGCGCAGCGCTACGCCTTCTCCGGCAACGACGTGTGGACCATGTTCCACTCGCACAGCTTCGACTTCAGCGTCTGGGAGCTGTTCGGCGCGCTGCTCTACGGGGGCCGGGTGGTCATCGTGCCGCCGCAGGTGGCGGCCGATCCGCGGGCGTTCGCCAAGCTGCTCGCCGAGGAAGGCGTCACAGTGCTCAGCCAGGTACCGACCGCGTTCGGCCACCTCGTCGCAGAGCTGGAGGAAAACCCGGTACCGCTGCCGGCGCTGCGCTACGTGGTCTTCGGCGGCGAGGCGCTCAACCCCGCGGCCGTGCGGACCTGGCGGGAACTCAGCGTCGCCCCGACCGCCACGCTGGTCAACATGTACGGCATCACGGAGACCACGGTGCACGTCACGTTCGCCGCGCTCGACGGCAGCGAGGGGTCGCTGCCCGGCGCGACGCCGATCGGCCAGCCGCTGCCGCACCTACAGGTGCACCTGGTTGACGAGCAGCTGCGGCCGGTACCGGCCGGCGAGCCGGGCGAGATGCTGGTGACCGGCGCCTCGGTGTCGTACGGCTACCTCAATCGTCCCGAGCTGACCGCGGAACGCTTCGTCGACCTCGCCGGAAAGCGGGCCTACCGCAGCGGTGACTGGGCCCGCCGTGACGCCGAGGGCCGGCTGCACTACCTCGGGCGCCGCGACCGGCAGGTGCAGCTGCGGGGCTTCCGGGTGGAGCTGGGCGAGCCGGAGGCGGCCATCGCGGCCCACCCAGAGGTCGCCCAGTGCGCCGTACTCGCCGAGACCAACCAGCTCGGGGACCTGCAGCTGGTGGCGTACTACGTGCCGCGCGTCGGGGCCGATCTGGAGCCGGACGAGGTGCGGGCGTACCTGGCCCAGCGGCTGCCCGGCCACCTCGTGCCCAGCCGGATCCGCCGGCTGGCCGCGCTGCCGCGCACCGCACACGACAAAGTGGACCTAGCGGCGTTGAGCCGCTTGTAGGTCCGCGGCGCCACCGGCGCCCTCCGTGGGTCCG
>Ga0310828_1001744_pt1 | contig 11627 bp, 10 predicted proteins | sample WT_ome_3_FD_202242 | JGI IMG/M metagenome (GOLD analysis project Ga0310828, IMG submission 202242) | Sorghum-adapted microbial communities enriched on wild type (WT) sorghum from Joint BioEnergy Institute, Emeryville, California, United... ... | reverse complement strand
CGGAGGAGGAGCTGCGGGTCAAAGAGGGGTTTTACAACTTCAAATTTTCGACGTACGAGTTTGAGGTCATCGCGATTGGCACGGCAGGGGCGGATGGCAATCCGGTGAAGTATCGCTTCGGGTTGCGCGGCCTGATCCCGCAGGTGGTATCGAACGGCATTTATGATGACCGCCTGGATGTGGCGTTGATGGAGCGGCTCGGACTTGAGGCGGCGGAGGAAATCAAGGCTCTGCTGGAGCCGAAGGTGGCGAGTTTGCGGGAAGTGGACGTGTATCTGGAAGTACCGGGCGGCCTGTTGCCGGAGGACACCGCCTGGCGCAAAGGCTTGCCCGTTGCCGAAGAGATGCGGATTGGCCTGACGCTGGATGCGGAAGGGTTGACGGTGCAGGATGTGAGCGAGATGGTCCGCTAAGTTCAGATTGCGCTGGACGGAGCCGGTTATGTGTATCGCCATGTGAATGTCCAAGCAAATGAGTGGTCCGGGGCAGATGGCAAGGACCTTGGCCCGCTGAAATATGCGGTATCGTTCAAGCGGGGCGATGATGTGACGGATTACAAAGTGGAAGCGTTCAACCAGGATTGAGGCAGGAGAAGGATTCCGGGGCGGTGAAGTTTCTTCCGGGGTCCTTTTCCATTACAATAAAAAAAGTCAGGACATCACGCGCACATGAGGAGGATATGCCGATGCAATACCGGAGACTTGGACGCAGCGGACTGAAAGTGAGTGAAATCAGCCTCGGCAGCTGGCTTACATACGGAGGATACGTGGAAAAACAAAACGCCGTCCGTTCCGTGGAGAAAGCCTATGATTTGGGCATCAACTTTTTTGATACGGCCAATGTGTATGAACGCGGCGAAGCGGAGAAGGTGTTGGGCGAAGTGCTGCGCCGGTATCCGCGCGAGTCTTATGTGCTGGCCACGAAGGCGTTCTGGCCGATGGGTGACGGGCCGAACGACCGGGGGTTGTCCCGCAAGCACATCATGGAGCAATGCTATGCCAGCCTGAAGCGGCTCGGTGTGGAGTATGTGGACATTTTCTATTGCCACCGGTATGATCCGGAATCGCCGCTGGAAGAAACGCTGCGCGCCATCGACGATCTGATTCGCCAGGGCAAAGTGCTGTATGCCGGCGTCAGCGAATGGACGGCGTCCCAGATGGCGGAGGCGCTCGGGGTGGCTGACCGCTATCTGCTTGACCGCATTGTCGTCAACCAACCGAAGTACAATATGTTTGAGCGCTACATCGAGAAGGAGATCATCCCTCTCGGCGAACGGCAAGGCATCGGACAAGTCGTGTTTTCGCCGCTGGCCCAGGGGTTGCTCACGGGCAAGTACAAGTCGGCGGCAGACATCCCGGCCGACAGCCGGGCGGCCCGGATCGAATGGGTGCGCGACGGCATCACCGAAGAGAACATCGCCAGAGTAAACAAACTGAGCGAAATCGCTACGGAGCTGGGCATTACGGTGGCGCAGCTTGCCCTCGCCTGGATTTTGCGGCAACCGATCGTCGCCAGTGCGCTCATCGGCGCGAGCCGTCCGGAGCAGGTCGAAGAGAACGCCAAGGCTTCCGGCATCGTGCTGCCGCCGGAAGTGCTGGACCGGATCGAAGAAATTTTGGGCTGATCGGGCCGCCGACCGCAAACCGCAAACCGAAAATCAAGACTTCCAAACACGAAGACACCGACCATCCCGGCCGGTGTCTTTTTTCATCCCGTCAATCCGCCCGGTTCCGCTTCCGGAACGCACTCGGACTGGATTTCATGAACATTTTGAACGTCCGGTTGAAATAGCTGATATTGTTGTACCCGACATGATCGGCAATTTCCGTGATCGGATCATCCGTCAACTGCAGAAGCTCACAGCTTTTCATGATCCGCAATCTGGCGATGTAGTGGAAGGGCGTGAGACCCGTGACTTCCTTGAATACCCGGCAAAAATGCCCGCGGCTGATGGAAAGCAGATTCGCCAACTCTTCCAGCGTCATGTCATAGCGGTAATGTTCGTTGATGTAGTCCAGTATGGGCTTCAGCCGTTCCTGTTTCCTCTTGTGGGCCATGTCATCGTCCATCGCGGAGAAATGGTGATTGGACATGACTTGCCAGGCTTCCAGCAGTTTTCCCTTGATGGAGAGGGCGGTCCGCTCCATCGGCTGGTCGTAATACGCGCAGAGCGACCGGATGCATTCATAGACGTCCTGCTGCCACGACGCTTGACCGGAGAAATGGAAGGCGTATTTGCTGCCGCTGACGATCACCGGGTTGATGTATTTGTTGAACAGATAGATGTCGTTGCTGTTGATCAAATATTCATGATCGAAAACAACGGCAAAAAATTCACAACCCGAATAATTGGCATGCTTGGCGGAATGCAAACACTTGGGCGGGATAAAGAGGCCGTCGTTTTTTTTCAGGTGGTATTGCCTGCTTTCGATGGTGAAGATCGCCTCGCCGTCCAGCAAAATCAGAAATTCGCATTCCGGATGCCAGTGGGTATACAGAATGATTTCACTGTTGGGAGGCTTCACGGTGTGATGGAGCGAGACGGGGTAGAGGGGCGTGCCATGGGGATGCTTTTCTTTCAAATCGCGATAGACATAAATGTGTTCTTCCATCAGTTTCAGGCTCCCTCCCCGCGGGCAAACATCAATATCGTACAAAAATCGGTGAAAATAATTAAAGAGACGACAATAAAGTATCACTATCATAAAAAGTGTAACCGAAGCGGGAGGGAACTTCAAACATTAAGATCATCCGTTGATGGGCCCCCCGCAAAACACAACAACATCAAGTGCAAAGGGTGAGGGGTCGTTATGAAGCAGTTGAAAATGTTGGTCATCGCCGTACTGCTTGTCGCGTTGATGGCGGGGTGTGCCTCCAATAACGGCGGCAACGGTTCGGCACAATCCGGGGACACCGGAAGCGGTTCGAAAAACAGCAGCCAAAACGGCAAAGTCGTGGTCGAGATTTTCAATCCGAAAGCGGAAACGAAAGCGCAAATGGACATCTTGATCGAGCAATTTGAAAAAGAAAATGAAAACGTTGACATCGTATTGACGACGGTGGGAGCAGGACAGAACGGCATGGCCGCCCTGGCTGCCAAGTTCGCTTCCAAAGAAGAACCGGCACTGTTTATTTTGCCGGGCCGGGCGATCGCGGTGAACTATATCGATTACCTGCTGGATATCTCCAACCTGGAATCGGCCAAGCAGGCGATTGACGGAACGCTGCAAGGCGCCATGATTGACGGGGTACCCTACGGGATTCCGCTCAACATCGAAGGGTTCGGCTGGATGATCAACAAGGCGATCTTCCAGGCGGCCGGCGTGGATCCGGCGAGTGTCACGACATATCAAAGTTTTGTGGATGCCGTCAAGACAATCGACAGCAAGAAAGAGGAGCTCGGCCTGGAAGCGGTATTCGGCTTCGTCGGCGACGACGCCGGGTTTTCCAGCCAGTATTCCAACCACTTCACCGCCCCGGAATTTGACAACGACCTGAATGTCGCGTACGAGGCGAAGGAACTGAATTGGAAGTACGGCGACCGGATGAAGGAATACACGGACTTGATCAATCAGTACAACGTTCAACCGATTTTGTCCCTGGATTACAGCACGGCGGTTGAAGAACTGTTTGCCAACGAGAAGGTGGCGATCCTCGCCCAGGGCAACTGGATCGTTCCGACGCTGGACAGCCTCGATCCGGACTTCTCGAAAGAGAAACTGGGCATCCTGCCCTTCTTCGTGGACAGCGATACGGAAGGATACATCAGCGCAGGCCCGTCCTGGTTCTGGTTCGTGAACAAACAGAAGGACGAAGCGACGGTTGCCGCAGCCACGAAGTTCCTGGATTGGATGTACACGTCCGATTACGGCAAAGAGCAAATCCTGAAGAGCTTCAAATACATCCCGGCGCACAAAGGCTACGATATTGCCGGCCTCGAGGATCCCGTTTCCCGGGAAATCTATCAAATGCTTGAAGCGGGCAAAACGAGGGTTTGGGCGTTCAACCAATATCCGGACGGTTTCTACTCCAAAATGCACGCCGAACTGCAAAAATACTTCGCAGGCAACATTACCTGGGAACAGTTTATTGAAGTCACCAGCAAGGACTTTGCTGCTCTGAGACAACAGTAATCCGAACCGATCAATTTGGCGCCATCCTTCAAGGAATTGTCCGATGGCGCCAAATTTATACCCGAACGGATTGAAGGTGGTTCATGCCATGCAAATGAAGCGTTTGACCTACTGGATGTTCCTGGCACCGTGTCTGCTTGCCTTGTTTGTTGTCATCATCATTCCTTTTGCATTGGGCATCTATTATTCTTTTACGAAATATAACGGGTTTCAGGTGTTTGCATTCGTCGGACTGGACAATTATGTGGATGCGTTCCTCGATGCGCGGTTTCTGCGAAGCCTGTGGTTTACCACCGCCGTTTCCTTCGTCTCCGTCATCGGCATCAATTTGATCGGGCTGGGACTGGCCCTGCTTGTGACGCAAAGCATCGGCAAATTCAGCACGCTGTTTCGCACCGTTTTCTTTTTGCCGAACCTCATCGGGGGGATTATCCTCGGGTTTATCTGGCAATTCATTTTCCTGAAAGGTTTCGAAGGATTGTTCGAGTTGACCGGGCTGTCGTTGTTCAACGGCTGGCTGTCCACGCCCGGCACCGGTTTCTGGGGGCTCGTCATCCTGCTGCTTTGGCAAATGAGCGGCTATATCATGATCATCTATATCTCTTTCCTGCTCAATATTCCGCGGGAAGTGATTGAAGCTTCGGTCATTGACGGCGCCAATGTATGGCAAGCCTTCTGGAGAGTCAAGTTTCCGCTGTTGGCACCGGTCTTCACCGTCAGCCTGTTTTTGACCCTGTCCAATACGTTCAAGGTTTATGATCAAAACATGGCGCTGACCAAGGGCGGTCCCTTCCATTCGACCGAGATGGTCACCATGAATATCTACAACACGGCTTTCCAGTTCAATGACATGGGGTACGCGCAGGCCAAGGCGATCATCTTCATGGTCATCATCACCATCATTACGCTTATTCAGCTTTATTTGACCAGGAAACGAGAGATTAATCTATGAGGATCAACAGACAAATCTCGAAAACGGTGTTCATCCTGTCGGGAACGATACTGTCCCTGCTTTGGTTTTATCCGCTGTATTTGGTCGTCACCAATTCTCTCAAAACCAAGGCCGAGATCTTCACGAATAAATTGGGTCTTCCGGCAAGTCCGACTTTGGCCAACTACAAAGACGCGTTTCTGGCCATGGATTTCTACCGAAGTTTTGCCAACAGTTTCATCATTACCTTTTTCAGTGTGCTGGTCATCTGCATTTGCACGTCCATGGCGGCGTATGCGTTGTCCAGGCGGCCGGGTAAACTCAGTTCCTTCATTTATTTCGGTTTTGCCCTGCTCATGCTGGTGCCTTTTCAGGCGATCATGATTCCCCTTGTGTCCGTGTTTGGTTCCGTCGACATGCTCAACCGGGTCGGACTGATCATCATGTACCTTGGGTTGGCGTCCAGCATGTCGGTGTTCCTGTATTTCGGGGCGTTGCGCGGGGTGCCGCAGGAATTGGACGAAGCCTCGCTGATTGACGGGTCCAACCGGTTTCAGATTTACCTGTATATCATTTTTCCTTTGCTCAAACCGACCACCATTACGGTCATTGTCATCAATGCACTGTGGTTCTGGAATGACTACCTGCTGCCTTCCATTGTCATCAACAAAGATGGCCTTTACACGATTCCGCTGAAAATGTTCTATTTCTTTGGCGAATATACGAAGCAATGGCATCTGGCGCTTGCCGGACTGGTCATTGCCATTCTTCCCATCATCATCGTGTACATGTTCCTGCAAAAGCACATCGTGCAAGGAATTTCGGAAGGTGCCGTAAAATAAGAAAAAGACGCGACAAAATGTTGATGGAGGGAGAGAGACTATGTTTCGCACAGACGGCAACCGGTTGATCAGGGAATATGATTCGGAACAACTCTGGATTGAGCCTTGGGGAGACAACGCGCTTCGCGTCCGGGCCACCCGCAGCCCCCGCATGGAGATGGAAGATTGGGCATTGCTGCCGGTGGAGCAAGGCAGGGCGGACATCACGATCGAAGAAGACGCGGCTGTCATTCGCAACGGGAAAATCAGGGCGGAGATCAAGCGAACGGGGCAAATCACCTTTTACAACCAAAAAGGCGACATCCTGTTGCGGGAAGTCGAGCAAACGTACCAGCTCAAATACAGCGGCAGGACGTTGCGGCCCCACCCGGGAAGCAGCGATTATCGTCTGGAGGTCCGTTTCGAATCGAATCCTGCGGAAAAGCTGTTCGGCATGGGCCAATACCAGCACGGGTTCCTGAACTTGAAAGGCTGCACGCTGGACCTGACCCATCGGAACAGCCAGATCAGCGTCCCGTTCGTATTGTCGGATCTGGGGTACGGGATGTTGTGGAACAACCCGGCCATCGGTCGCGCCAATTTCAGTTTGAATGTGACGGAGTGGTCTGCGCCATCCACAAAGCAGATGGACTACTGGATCACGGCCGGGGATGAACCGAAAGAAATTGTGGAGACCTACGCTTCCGTCACCGGCAAAGTGCCCATGATGCCCGATTATGCGATGGGGTTCTGGCAATCGAAACTGCGCTACCAGACGCAGGAGGAACTCTTGGAGGTTGCGCGGGAGTACAAGCGTAGAAACCTGCCGATATCGGTCATCGCCATCGATTTCTTCCATTGGCCCAACCAGGGCGACTGGAAGTTTGACCCGGAGTATTGGCCGGATCCCGAGGGCATGGTGAAGGAACTGAAGGAAATGGGCATCGAACTGATGGTTTCGGTGTGGCCCACGGTGCAGGAAGGCAGCGACAATTATCGTGAAATGCTGGAGAAAGGGTATCTGATTCAATCCGACCGGGGCGTCCGCACCCAATTCAACTTCGTCGGCCCCAATGCCATTTTTGACGCAACCAATCCCAAGGCGCGGCAATTCCTTTGGAGCAAAATAAAAGAAAATTATTATGACAAAGGGATCCGAATCTTTTGGCTTGATGAAGCGGAGCCTGAATTCAGCGTCTATGATCATGACATCTACCGCTACTATCTCGGATCCGGCATGCAGGTGGGCAATGTGTACCCGAGGGAGTACAGCCGTACTTTCTATGAGGGGATGGAGTCGGAAGGGCAAACCAACATCATCAACCTGGTTCGCTGCGCATGGGCGGGCAGCCAGCGGTATGGCGCACTGGTGTGGTCCGGCGATATCGGCTCCAACTTCGAGGTGTTGCGCACTCAGGTGAAAGCCGGATTGAACATGGCGATTGCCGGCATCCCCTGGTGGACGACGGATATCGGCGGTTTCCACGGCGGCAATCCGGAAGATCCGTCATTCCGGGAGTGCCTGGTCCGATGGTTCCAGTACGGCGCTTTCTGTCCGGTCTTCCGCATTCATGGAGACCGGCAACCCCTCGGCAAGCCCCTCGGCAAGTCCGGGGGAGGGATTTTCCCGAGCGGTGCGGCCAATGAAGTGTGGAGTTTCGGCGAGGAAGCTTACGGCATCCTGAAAACCTACATGGAGATTCGCGAAAGGCTCCGCCCCTACATCAGGGAACTGATGAGGGAAGCCCATGTGGCGGGAACGCCCCCGATGCGTCCGTTGTTCTATGAGTTTCCGCGGGATGCGTCGGCATGGGAGATCGAAGATCAATACATGTTTGGTCCCAATTTGTTGGTGGCACCCGTTCTGGAAGAAGGGGCGAGAAGCCGCACGGTATACTTGCCGGTTGGCGAGACATGGGTTGACCCTTATACGGGGGCAAGACATGAGGGCGGACAACGGATCCGCGTGGATGCCCCGTTGGCGGTCATGCCGCTCTTTATCAAGGAAGATGCAAGGTCTTCGGAGTTGCAACAGATGATTTTGGGCAAGTAAAACGAAGCGGATTTACGGACTGGCAGAGTAAACTCATCACGAAATGGAGGAGGGATCGGATGTCCGCATTCCAAATTCCCCATAAAATGAAGGCGGCCGTTCTGCATGCGGTCCATGATGTGCGTATGGAAGAAGTGCCCGTTCCCGAACCCGGCCCCGGTGAAGTGTTGATTCAGGTCATGGCGGTCGGGGTTTGCGGATCGGATGTCCATTATTACGAACATGGGCGAATCGGGCCGTACATTGTGCGGAAACCGTTGATTCTCGGGCACGAGTGTTCCGGCATTGTGGTGGCGCGCGGCGAAGGAGCGAACCGGTTCAACATCGGGGACCGGGTTGCCGTTGAACCCGGTGTCACCTGCGGAAAATGTGAATATTGCAAGCGCGGCCGTTACAACTTGTGTCCGGACGTTCAATTTTTGGCCACGCCGCCGGTGGACGGGGCATTTGTCCAGTACATCAGGCATCGCGAAGATTTTGTTTATCCGATTCCCGCGCATGTGTCTTTCGAGGAAGCCGCTTTGATCGAACCGTTCTCCGTCGGCATTCATGCCTTGAACCGGGCGGGTTTCAAACCGGGACAAAGCGTGGCAATCGTCGGCCTTGGGCCGGTCGGCCTGATGGCCGTCGCGGCTGCCAAAGCCTATGGCGCCGGCCGGATTGTCGGCTGTGAGCTGGAGTCGGTGCGTCTGGCTGCGGCCAAAAAACTTGGTGCAACCGACACGGTGGAAACGGGGCGTGACGGAGTCGCGGAAGACATTCGCCGGTTGACCGGAGGCGGCGCGGATGTGGTGATCGAAACCGCCGGCCACCCGGTCGCCCTCCAGACCGCCCTGCAATCGGTTCGCCGCGGCGGGAAGCTGTCCATCGTCGGACTCCCGCCGGAGCCGATGGCCAAATTTGACGTTCCGTTCATCTGTGACAACGAGATCGACATATACGGCATTTTCCGTTATGCCAATACGTACCCGACGGGTGTTCGCTTCATGTCATCCGGGCTGCCGGGCATAAAGGAACTCGTGACGGACCGGTTTGAATTGGCGGACACGAAGCGGGCGCTGGACCGGGCGATGCTGGACAAGAAGGAATGTCTGAAGGCAGTGGTTTATCCCAACGGTTTTTTGGCGTGACGACAGCAACAGACGGGCAGATGTTTCAGGAACCGCCGGAGCGCAAGCTCCAGGCGGGTCTTTTTTTGCTCCCGTGCCGGGTTTGGTCAAAGCCTTCGCCCCAACTCCGACAACTTCTCCACGATGGCCGCCACTGTCTCCCGTTCATCCCCGGACGGAATCGACTCGCCGGCATAAGGCGCCAAATCCGGATGGTGTCCGACCATGACCGCGTGACGGGCGTGCCTGAACATGGAGATGTCGTTGGCGTCATTGCCGAAGGCGACAAATCGGCCCGCGGCAATCCCCGATTTCTGCAGGGCGCTCCATTTGTGGATCCCCGGCGGGTTGATGTCGAGAATGTCCTCGTTCCGGTGCTCATGGATGACCACGTCCAGCTCCGCGAGCCGGGCGCGAAGTTCCGTTTCCTTTTCCACTGATAGCAAGCAGATTTTCACGATCGGCTCCAGTTGCTCCACGGGCACGTTCTTCGCCAGCTTGTGCGGATCCAGATTGTTCAGGATCGGATGGTCCGCCCGCCCCGTATAGGCGTAGTCCCACTCGCCGTCGATCAAATACGTGCAACCGCTATCCGCGACGGCTTGCAGCAGCCTGGACAAGGGCTCCGCTTCAAAGGTTTCCGCATGCAACACGCGGCCATCCCGCGCCACCAGCGACCCGTTGCCTCCGATCAGCAAACGGCGATGAAACCGCTCGTCCAGCACCGGCAACATGTCCCGGATCGGCCGGGCGGAAGCGAACACCACCTCATGCCCCCGTGCTTCGAGCCGGGCCAACGCCTCCGCGATGTCCGCGCACATCGGTTTTCCCCGAAAAATGATGGTTCCGTCCAAATCAAATACAAAGGTCATGTTGGTCTCTCCCGGGTTCAAGTATCGTACAGGCACCCATTATATCATTTTTTTCTGGCATCTCCATCGGTATTTCCGGCCGAAGCGGGCAAGCACGCGTACATTCAACCGGATGAAAAGGTGGTACGAAAATACGCCGGACTAATTGGGGCTTGCTGAACGCTCAAAATTTCGGTGAAAATCGCATAATAACAAGGGTTTTGAGCATTTGGCGTCGAATTCATATGCAAAGGAAAAGCGGAAAATTGCAGCAAAAACCTTGCAGACGGAGTGACGAGCGTGTACAAGCCGACAGCGCACCTGGAAAACCAAATGATCATGCCCGACGATTTCTTTCTTCCCTTCGGCGGAAAGCTGGATAAAGAGAATCGTTGGGTTCAATTGGCAGGTTTGATACCCTGGGCTCACGCTGAGAAAAATTACGGCAAGTTCTTCAAAGACACGTTTCGCGGCCAACACACACTCAGCTTGCGCATGGGTCTGGGCGCTCTCATTATTCAAGAGCGAATGCAACTAACCGATCGGGAGACGCTTGCGTCAATCAGCGAAAACCCGTACATGCAATACTTCATTGGGCTCGCCGGATTTGAGATGAAGTCCCCCTTCCACCACTCCATGATGACGCATTTCCGCAAGCGTCTGAAGGACGTGCTTGCCGAAATCAATGAAATCGTGGCCACCGAAGGCGTGAAGGAAATGGACGACGACGATAACAACGGGAACCAGGCGAACGGTGGCGGCATGAGCGGCAAAGCAAAACGAGCAACCAAGAAGAACGGCTCTCCCGATGCCGTCGAGCAACAAACGATGTTTGATGAAGCGCAAGCGCAATCTGCAAAGACGGCGCTCGCAACCCCTGCTGAGCAGGCTTCCTCGGAACAATCTCAAACTTCCGGAAATGAGGCGCCGTCAGCAAACGAGCCGCTTTCCGAAGAGCGAGAAGAATCCGTCACGGAAGCAACGCTTCCTCCAAACGAAGGAACGCTGATCGCCGATGCCAGTTGTGCGCCGGCGGATATTGCTTATCCAACCGATTTGAATCTGCTGAATGAAGCGCGAGAAAAGCTCGAAGCGATCATCGACAGGCTGCACGAACCGCTTGTCGGCAAAGCGCCAAAGCCGCGCACCTACAGGGAAAAAGCGCGCAAGCAATATCTGGCCGTCTCCAAGCAGCGTCGTCCGGGACCGAAAGTGATTCGCAAAGCGATCCGGCGGCAGCTTGGATACGTCGGAAGAAACCTGGCCATCATTGCCGAGCAGGCGGATGAGCAGCCGCTTACGCTCCTTGGCCGTAAAGCCTACCGCGACTTGCTGGTGATTCACGAGCTGTATCGCCAGCAGCTTCAGATGTATAACGAGCGCACTCATCAGATTGAAGACCGGATCGTCAGCATTCATCAGCCGCATGTCAGGCCGATCGTGCGCGGGAAAGCCAAAGCGCGAGTCGAATTTGGAGCGAAGATCGCCGTTAGCATGACGAAGGGCTATGCGTTCCTTGATCGCATGTCTTGGGACAACTTTAATGAAAGTACGACGCTCTGTAGAAAACGGTGTTAAAATCCCCAATATCACCGGTTGAAGATTCCCCACTTTTACCGCACTCTCTCCTCGGAGGAGAGAGACAACATGATCAAGAATGGGGAGTTTTACATGATCCATGAGATGAGAAAACGAGGAATGAGCATTACACAAATTGCCGAGGAATTGG